>JGI25321J39296_1000238_pt1 | contig 58100 bp, 58 predicted proteins | sample AutmiccommuBRH23_FD_39296 | JGI IMG/M metagenome (IMG submission 39296)
TGTTGACACTATCGAATCCAAAGTTATCTCTGTCACCGCCATGGTTTATCCCTCCCTTCAGTGGTTTGACAAGCAGAGCTTGTTCGCGCTTGTCCTTATATACTATGAGAAAGATTGTCCCCTTGTTAAAGGTTTGGGGGAATGAAAAAAGATTCTAAAAAGGAAAGTACCCTGTTGTCTCGACCAAACAGCGGGGTACTTCCCTAAATTAAAAAGCCTATGACTGAGGTTGTCACACTCTTAAGCCTGGCCACATATCCTATGAGTGAAACTAGCCCCAAGGAGTGTGGATATCATGACTGGTACAGTAACCGATACAGTAACCGATACAGTAACCGATACAGTAACCGATACAGTAACTGATATCATCAGCGAACGCACACCGCAAGTAATCGCGGCTGAAATTAACACGATCAAATACCAAGCTGAGAGGATCTACCTTGCCGCCGCCATCGAGATTGGTAGGAAGCTGACGGAGGCCAAGGCCCTGCTCAAGTATGGAGAATGGGGCAAGTGGCTGGAGGAGTCGGTGGATTTCTCCCAGAGCAGGGCCAATAAACTGATGCGTATCTTCAAAGAGTACGGAGCCGGACAGCTTACGTCCTCAAATTCGGATTCGAATCCGAATCTGAACTACAGCCAGGCGGTGCTTCTTTTAGGGATCCCAAAGGAGGAACGGGCGCAATTCATCATCGATATGGATATCGAGGGAATGACCAATCAGGAACTCAGGCAAGCGGTCAATGAACGGACGCAGACCCTGCAAGAAAAAGACCAGGTTTTACAGGAAAAAGACCAGGCTCTGCAGGAGAACGCGGGCCTTCAGAAAACAGTGGAAGACCAAAGCGGTATCATCACCGGGCTGACTGCGGAGCTCGACAATCTGAAGGTCCAATTGGAGAACGTCAAGGCGTCCAAAGCGGAACTCGATAAAACGGCCAGGCAGCTGAAGGATTCGCTGGAATCGCTCCAACAAAGCTCATCCGCCAAGGGCTACGAGAGGATGAAAACGAACTTCATTAATACGTCGCTCAAGGTCAGGGCCAACCATATCGCCTTCCTCTGTGAAAACCTGGATAAAACCATAAAGGATGTGAAGCATGAGCTGCTCCAAATCGCCCCCAATGACAAGGAGACGTATATCACTTATAAGAATAAAGTTTACGATCTTTTGAATGTGTGGCTTAAGGACGAGACGTGGAGCAGGCAAGCTCGCCCCGGCGAAGATGCGCAGTAAGGAATGGTGGATGATGAAGAGGAAATTTGTTTTCCCGGCCATTATTGAGCGGGATAAAATAAGCGGCAACTATACGGTTGTTTTTCCGGACCTGCCGGGCTGCGCCTTCGAAGGAGAGGATTTTATCCAGGCTTATTACTGGGCCGGGCCCAGGCTGGGGTTTCATTTATATATGATGGACAGAGAACATGAGCACATCCCCGAAGCTTCGGAAACTTCAGGCTGGGAAATCGCAGCGGACGCTGTCGTTGTTCGGATAGAGGCCGGTCTGCAGGAGTGGTGCCTGGTGCCTGAGAAACCTCCGAAAAAGTACCATCTCCTCGAAATCAGTCTAGTAATAATGCGGGTTTGGAGGCATAAAAACTAGAAAAACATGAGTTTTTCGGAGCCTTCCCTGACACCAACTTATCAATAATCCAAATGAAACACTAATTTGTTCTCATGCGACAGGATAAGCTAAGTTTCACAGCAGGAAAAGAAAACAATTGAAAGGAATTAATAAAAGAGCAAATAGAAGATATTTACTGCCTTTTTTAGGGGGGGAAGAACGTGCTATATTTATAGCTTTTGTGGCTTTTTAGCAAGTTGAATTGAATCCGTGAACATTAGGAAGAAACCTTCTATAAATTGCCATAAATACAATTCTGAAGAAATTTCCAATTAAGAAAGGGTGTTAAAAAATGAGCAATCAAAGTATTGCAGAATTGGTCCATGATTTAGTCAAGAATCCTAAAAGTATGTTCTCGCGAGAACACGGGATACCTTCGGCAGAACTAAAGACTAATGAAATTACTATCATCCAAAGGGTTTTTTCTGAATATGAGATATCTGGGGATGTTGTGACTCTTGGAACTTTACCACTAGGTTTATGGGCATAAAAAGTGGTTAACTTTCAGATGGATCAAGTTATTTCTGCTAAAATTACTGAAATTCTAACAAGGGCCAAACTTAGTCCGGAAATGTTACAAATGATTAATTCCTCGTTGAACGCCGACTGCAATGACGGAGAACTATATAAATGGGCCCACTTAACGTTAATGAATTGTGAGTGTGTTAGCGGAGGGTCAGAAGTCGCGTTGCCAGGAGCAATTGCCATGGAATTATCTGCCCTGGCGGCCGATATTTTTGATGATATTCAAGATCAGGATAATGATGATCTACCTTGGCGTCAAATCGCCACCGCTAACGCTCTAAACCTTGCTATCTGTTTAAGTAATTTGAGCAGTAAGGCTGTTGCGATGTTACCTGATGGTAGAGATAGCAAACTTTACAGGGAAGTTAGCCAAATGCTGAGCCATATGTGGATAACGGCCAGTGATGGTCAATTCCAAGAAGTTCTATTTGACACTCGTGAGCAAATTTCGATTGATCAGTATTTTGAGCTGATCAAGCGAAAGTCAGGAAGTTTAACGGCCTGTGCCTGTAAAATCGGAGCAACCTTAGGTGGTGCGTCCGAATCGTTGGTGCTTCAATTAGAACAGTTTGGGACAAACCTGGGTATCATGAGCCAAATCAGAAATGATTTAAATGACTTTCTAAACTTCGAAAAGAAAAAGGATTTTGTTAATAATAAAAAAACCCTGCCCTATGTCTACCTTTTGAATATTCTTAACGGTAAAAAAGCCGAAAAGTTCAAAGAATTATCTCAAATGAAAGGCAACGGGTCGGAAATGTTCGGGAAGGAAGAACAAAGATGCTTAAAACAACTGGCCATAGGTGAAGGGGCTGTACATTACTGCAGAGTGATGTATGAACTATCTAAGGAAAAGTCAATGGAAATAATTCAGGCAATGCCCGTTCCGAAAAAACGCAAAGAGAAGATGATTAAACTTGTTGAAGAAGGTGTTTAGGCGGCAAGCATATTACATTGCGAGTGCCGCCTTTGTTTTGTTATCACTCTTATATACTATAGCTATTAGTAATCAAGCTTATGTAGGGCTTGATCTTATGACCGTAAACGGAAGATGGATTGTGACTTTAAGTGATCCTCATGGTGAAGGGTACAAATTAGGGATACGAGTCGGGGACCAGATATTAAGAATTAACAATCAAGATACAGGGGAGTACCGCTTTGTTCAAAAATGGAGTCAGGCGGAAGGGGCATCTTCTATACAATACAAAAGGGTAGACCAATCAACAGATAGCATTATCGAAATACCTAAAAGTACAGTTCTTCTGAAATTATTAAGTGAAATGCCTATGATAATCTTGGGGGTTGTTTTTTGGATTATAGGATTTATTACATGGTATATGCGGCCCTTTTTGGATCAAGCGCGTGCTTTATTTTGGTTAAACTTGTTTATTGGTTTGGCAATCGTCATAGCTCCAGCTTCAAGTCGTGATTTGATCTTTGCCAGGGAATTAGAATACATAACCTTGTCGTCAGTACCTTTGTTTCTTATTCAATTATTTTCATTTTTTCCAAGCGAAAATAGAAATCAAATAAATAAGTTTGGACGGCTTGTGTTTGCCTCGGTGTTGATATTAATATTTATTCTAACCATTTTGCAATCTGTCAGTTTAATACATTTTGATAGTCCATTAAAAAGACTAGTGTTGTCAAATTTGATTATAGGCGTTTTATTAGTTCTTTGGAATCTGGCTACGTTATTTAAGTTGCCAAACGATAAACCGGAAAAAAACCAAGTAAATATTTTACTTTTGGGCCTGGCGATAGGGTTCTTGCCGTATTTTCTATTAACGGCGGTACCTGTCATATTTGAATTTCAACCAATTGTGAACACAAAGGTTAGTTATTTATTTATTTCTGCTGTTCCTGCAACTTTGTACTATGTCATCGTCCATAAGTATTTACCAGATAGTCGTCGGCTCTTAGGTTTAATAATTTCATTTTTTGTTACGGGAGTAATAGTTAGCATTGTTGTCTCGTATATTCTCCTTACTTCGAAATTAGTAACTACCTTAAATCTGGAAGTGTATCTTGCCACACTAACTTTAACAATGTCGTTCATTATTTGTTCTAGCTTTATTAGAGTTGCGATCAGTAAGCAAATTGAAAAATTCGCACCTTTGGAAGGAAATCGAGGTATTAAAAGAAGTGTACTCAAGCTGAACGAAAGACTAATTTCTATTAATGAAGAAGACCGGCTATTAGAAGAAGTGGTGAAGAGTCTAATGATCGAGGGGGCTTTAATTGTTGTAGAAGATGACAAAGGAGGGTACCATAAGAAAGCTGTAGGAATATTCTTGGAAAAACCAAGTGAACAAATCGAACTGGAGGAGTATTTTCAAGCTGATCAAAGGATTAATTTAGAAGTAAAAAGATTTCCTGATGATTCTTCAGTCGAACTATATATTCCCTTAGTTTCTAATAATTTTACTTGTGGAATATTTTTAGGCCACCGTAATTCCCGCGTCAAATTTGAATATAATGAACTTCCATTAGTTACGTTGATTTCGAGTCAATTGGCTCAACGCCTAATGACTACGTTTGTTATCAAGGACTTATCGAAAGAAATTATTGATTTGGCCCAAAGATCTCTTGACTTACAACGAAGAAATCAGAGGCTTCATGGAATAACTGGTTCTTTGTTTAAAAGTATTGAGCAAGAGAGGAAATCATTGGCTCGTGATCTTCACGATGGCGCGTTGCAGTTAGCCTTAGACCTAAACCGGTGGCTGGACGATATTGCCGAGGAATGCCCAAGCGCAAAGTGTGACAAACCTATCAAAGCAATTGCTCATATGCGAGAAGTAGTTAAAAACTTGAACTTTGAACTACGTTCAATATGCAGTGATTTACGTCCACCATCCTTAAACGATTTAGGATTGCTGAATGCCATCCAAATTTTGTGCGAAGAGAAAATGGAAAATGAGTCGGTGCTTATTTCTCTAGAAACAGTAGGTATTAGTGAAGGAGTACGACTGAAGGAAGAAGTAGAATTAGCCGCTTACCGCTTTATACAGGAAGGGATAACGAATGCCGTAAAACACTCAGGTTCGAGCAAGACAAACATTTACATCAAGCTCAGCGATTCTGAGATTGAATTGAGCATTAGAGATTTTGGCAATGGGTTTGATATTCGCAAGATAGATGAATGGCCAATATCAAGTGAACATTTTGGTTTGATTGGTATGAAAGAAAGGTTCCAAGTCATTGGTGGTGAGCTTCAGATCAATTCCATAATTCATCAAGGAACTATCCTGAAAGCTTCTATTCCGAGATAAGGAGATAAAAAATGTCTATGGGTAATGAAAAATCAGAAAATATAAAAGTATTAGTAGTTGATGACCATACCCTTTTTGCGGAAGGCACTGTTTCTTTACTCTCGTCGGAAACGAATCTGGAGATAGTGGGAATCGCAAACGATGGAAATCAATGCCTAACCCTCTTAAGATCAAAAACACCTGATATTATATTGCTTGATATTAGCTTGCCGGACTGCTCAGGAATCAATTTAATAGACGATATAAAATCTATAAACCCGAAAGTAAAGATTATTATGCTCACAGGTCTTAATCCCAAAGGGTATCTTACAAAGTCACTGCAGAAAGATGTTCATGGATTCCTATTAAAAGAATGTAACAAAAAGGAAATGATCGAGGCTGTTTTTTTTGTGGCACAAGGAAAAGAATACTTTTCAAAAGGTTTGGCCCCTTTTTTGAAGTTTGCATTTGTAGGAAGTAATGGAGATAAGCAAGCTTTAATATCACAACCTATTGATATTGGCGAATTACTATCTTCCAGGGAAAAAGAAATCATGGATCTAATTGTAAAGGGTTTCAACAATCAAGAAATTTCCTCGACATTAGATATAACAATCAGGACTGTAAAATACCATACAAGCAATATCCTTTTTAAACTCAGTGTAAAATCTCGCTCAAAAGCGGTTGCAGTTTGGACTGAGATGTCGATGAATGAGGTTGAAAGACATTGAAACATATATTAAGAAGTTTAGATAATTCAGAAGGAAAAATGCAACAAATTATCTCTAATCAAGCCTGTATGATTATATGCCTGTACTTAGGTACAGGCATTTTTTAATTGGTACCTGTACTTTGGTACGTGGTTAAAATTATTGCAATAAGTTATAATCTAGTAAACCAAATGACAATAGTTTTCAAGATAACCAGATTTTAGTCGTTGCCTAATAGATTGTTAACAAGTATTTGAATGGCTTTCGCTATTTAAATAGAGACGCCCCCAGATCATCAATACCTGCAAAGTAACAAGTGATCTGAAGGCGTTCGCCCCTACACAAAATAGTAGGTATTTTTATACTACACCTACTGGGGATATTTGTGAAGGGAGATTTAGAAAGGGAGGGAATTATTTGTTAGTTGTCCCTTGAGCAAAGACTTGGGCCTGATTACCCGTGCGTACTCCGAGTGGCTATATTGCAAACTGACCTTTCTTTTCATCCGGACAGTGTGCTAACCACTGCACCACATACTTCCCAGTTATTCTAAAAATGTTATCAATAGAAGATTCGTTAAAATTAGAATGTTATGACATATTTCGCCAGATAAATAATTGTACAATTTGAATTGGTCGAATAAATATGGAAATAGGAAGGTGTATAATGAAAAAGAGAAGTTTTTTTGTTGTATTGGGACTTTGTTTGGTAATGCTTCTGTCTGTAATTCCTGCGTATGGTGCTCAAGCAAATTCTAGTAAATTAAATGACAAAGAAATTAGTGAGTTAAAGGCGAAACTTAATTCTGAGGGACTAGCAAAGGATAAACAAGAATTACTTATACAAAAAATTATGAATGGGGAATTAATTGATTCAATTAACCCGGAAAAACTAAAAGCTATACCTAAAGATTATTTTTCTTTGTCGAACATTGATTCGGAAAAAAAATATGTTTTCCCTGACGGTTCATATTGCAAAACATCTACAATTAATATTATTCCTGAAAATGAACAAAAACTGTTAGATGCTATTGGCGATAAAAAAGTTGTTGATAAATTAATCAACAACAAAGATAAAAACTCAGAACAAATTGTTCGGACAAGTGGTTTTAACAATTATAGTATATGGATACAACATGACTTTATTGTAACTGGCGGAGGATTTCAATGCAGCTTTACAACGGCGTCGGATTTTTATACTGGTAGGAGTATAATTAATTCTATTTCCAGCCCAATGAGTTGGGGTGTAGGTGGACAAACAAACACTGAAACTTTAACAATGGACAGACAAGCACAAATTGGAACTACTCCTGCTCAAGCTTCACTAAGATGGAGATTTGTCGCTATGAGTGGCGCAGGTTCATTTTGGTATGGGTTTACTTTTAACCTCAGATATGAAGATTGGTGGGTATCATAAAGAGTGTTGTCGATTTTTATTTAAAAGATAGCGACTAATATTATCAAATCCGACCAAGTTAAAGCTCCTTATAGGTAGTGTCACTTACTGTTATCTACTTATAGGGAGCATTTTTACTATGGCAATCTTTTTATCCTTTGCCTTAAGCTCAGCTTCCAGTTCAGCTATTCTGGACTTAATCGGGTAAAACTGAAGATGTAGCTAGGGGTATGTTCTGATCTGTAGGTTACGTTTACTTAAGTTGAACCTGGATAAAAGACTACTATGCCCATTTCGTTCATATATCATCGCAATCGCCGTTTGCTGATACCCTTAAAGCTTAGCATTACGCTATCGGTTATTTGCTAGCCTAATGTTTGCAATAGTTTTGTTTGGAGTCAATTTTGTAAAAGTTATAATTAAACGTTCCACCCTTATCCAGCATGTGGTAAATTAAGCAGTTTTATATGACTTTAGGAGCAAAATAAAGGTATAATATTCTTGGCTGTCAAATACATTTCATGTGAATATTAATGAAAATGGCGAAATCGTAAGGGCTTTTTAACAAATCAGAGAAGTTGAAAGGAGTAAACAGGACTATGGTGGACGCCACACTAGCTACTATTAGTGTTCTCTTAATTCGTTTGGCTATCCCAGTTGTATTTATCATCTTTGTTGTATGGCATGTAAGGAAATTAAATAGTATTAATCAGACTGTTCGTGACATTCTTGAAAAGTTAAAAAACGATTAATGTATGAGGGGGTACTTTCTTACGTAACGCTAAATAAAAAACTTATAAGCCAACTCAAGTCTATGAAAAAATAATACATAATGAAATTTCTAAATATAATTTTACTCATATGGTCCGATAACTAACACAAAGACAAGTAGATAAATTATTGATTTCTCAAATTCAGTTAAGTTTAACTCTGAGCGCCGATTTAACTTGTGGGAAAAAATAAATCATAATACCTTTATTTTGAACTCATAATTATTTGTGTTCATACTATTGACGGGGCTGTCAAAATAGTGTTTAGTACACTCATTCTGAGGCAGCTACTTTCAAAAATTCAGAAGAAAATAGGAATAGGAGTGTAAAATCAGCGCGCAGTATTGCTGATTTTACACTCCTAATTAATTTTAGGAACCACAAAATAGAGATCCCATGAATCTCACTAAATACTACGTAATTGAGGGCATTCTCAGATTATGCAACCTCAATTTGATGTAATGAACAGCTAACATCAGTCTTTTTCAGAGACAGGGTACCCTAGTCACGACAATATGACTATATAAATATAGCTCTATTATCGTGACAGGGCACGTGGAGACGATAATAGTGCTATATTTGAGGTGAGCTGAAAGCCTTGGTGTGATTTTTATCGTGACGTGGTGAGCTGGGAATATATATCATTTGAAGGCCAGATCGTCTTTTTTTGGACGGTCTGGCCTTATTTTATTTGGAATACTTCTGTAATCTTGGAAGGAATTTGATGTAAATATGTGGAATGTTAGTTTTATATATCATCTAAAGTTTCGCACCCATTAGGTATGGTTTTTACCCATTTCTGTTATGCCTACTCCCCCATTTATGGCCGTTCAGCTTACATTTTAGGTATAAGTGGCGATACTCTCTTATTTGAAGCAGTTATGCAGCCTGGGATAGATCCGCTGAGTCCTGAAAACATTTTCGGTATGATGAGCGGCCTCTTAACCGGCTCTGGTGCGTTTTTCTCGGGACGTTGGATGATTATGGGGAAAAGTCCGTTAACAAATACTTGGGGTGACGCCAACTGTGGGGGATATTTTGCTCCGGCAATAAAGTCCACCGGATATGACGGTATATTTTTTGTGGGTAAAAGTAAAAAACCTGTTTACTTACTGATAGACGGTGATAAAAAAACGCTCATAGATGCTACTGATTTATGGGGAAAGGATTCCAATGATACGATTGACGATTTAACGAACAGATATGGCGCTCATTTTAAAACAGCTTGCATCGGACCAGGCGGTGAAAAAATGGCGAGGATTTCCGGTGTCGTAACAGATAAAGGAAGGCTGGCAGCAAGAAGCGGATTAGGTGCAGTAATGGGCTCAAAAAACTTGAAAGCAGTATGCCTTGGTGGTAATAAGAACGTCAATATTTTTGACGAGCAGACGATATCAAAATTGATAGATGATTTTGCCCAGCCGTTTTTTACCTACAAACATCCACTGAAAGACAAAATTATAAATGAAGCGGCAAATATACCGGTATTATCAGGCGTTATACGCTTTCTAAGCGAAAATAATATGTCACCTATTAGTGGAGAAGTTGAAAAATACGCTATGAAAACATGGGGAACATCAGGTACAGTAGCTTACTCAGCCAACATTGGTGATTCGCCGGTTAAAAACTGGAAAGGTGTCGGTTATATCGATTTTCCAGGAAGGTTAACTCATGAAATTTCCAACGATTCGGTAACTAAATATGAAACGGATAAGTATGGATGCTACAACTGTCCACTTTGTTGTGGTGGAAAAGTAGCTGTAACGGAAGGACCCTATCCTATATCAGAATCCCATAAGCCTGAGTATGAGACGATTTGCGGCTTTGGGACAATGCTGCTTTGCAATGATATGCCCAGTATTATCAAGATAAACGATCTACTGAACCGTGCTGGTATTGACACAATCAGCTGTGCAGTAACTGTCGCATGGGCTTTTGAGGCATATGAAAACAAAGCAATCACCTCCGCTGATACGGATGGTTTGGAGTTAACCTGGGGTAATGCCGAAGCAACTGTAAAACTGGTTGAAAAAATAGCAAACGGAGAAGGCATTGGAAAACATCTCATGAACGGCGTCAAATTAGCATCCGAACACTTTGGAAAAGGCTCACAAGCATATGCAATGCATGTGGGAGGACAAGAAGTACCGATGCATGATCCACGCAATCCCGATGGCACGGGTCTAGGGGTTGGATATGAAGCGGAGCCCACACTAGGTAGACATACCAGTACGCTAGACTGCTGCAGTTTGTATAGACCAGCTCAACCGAGTAATAAGTTAACAGATAAGAACCTTCATCCTATGAAGAATAAGTGCACGGATGCAGATCCGGGTGATAGTTTAAGGGATGCTAGCTGCTTTATGGATCTTATCAACGGTTTTGGTCTTTGTGCTTTTGCTTTTGATGCGGAAGTTACACCACCTATCGTTGAATGGGCTAACGCAATGACAGGATGGAACTTAGGCTTTGAGGAATACCTGCACATAGCACGAAGAATAAAAACTCTTCGCCATTCATTTAATATTCGTGAAGGCATAAACCCTATGGAGTATAAGATGCCTGATAGGGCAAGGGGTATCCCACCTTTAGAGAAAGGCCCTAACGCAAAGATTAAAAATGATTTCGAAAAAGGAAAGTTAAACTATTTCGTCGCCATGGGATATGACTTAAAAACAGCCAAACCACTTCTTGAAACACTCGATATGTTGGATTTACCTGAGGTAAAGAAAGCCTTATATAAGTAAAATATATTTGCATAGACAAACAGTCTGAACTTGTATCTTGAGCTTCAGACTGTTTTGTTAATGCATATTTAATTTAAGCTAGTTCTTGGAGGTGTGGTATGATTCTACAAATTCTTATAGTAATTGTCTTTATCGCTACTTTTATCGTTAACTTATATGCCGACAGAAATAGTAATCTAAAACTCAAAGTACTGACAAAACCCCTATTAGTGCCCTTAATTATTCTTTTCTATTTGACAAGTGCAGTGCATATCAACTGGTTTATTGTAACTGCTTTATTTTTCGGGTTTCTTGGTGACGTTTCACTATTAGGGGGATCGAAAAAAATATTCTTTGCAATTGGTTTATTGGCATTCCTTGTTGGCCATTTATTTTATACCCTGGCTTTTCTACAATCAATACAGTATTTTGAAGTTGTACCAATTTGGTTTTTTATAGCTTTAATCCCATATATTTTATATGGCTATGCTATTCTTAGGATACTTAGTCCAAACCTGAAAGAGATGCTTGTTCCAGTGGTTATTTATATGTGTGTCATATTGATGATGAGTTTTACTAGTACATGCCGTATTTGGAACGGATTTACACTTCAATTCTTATTGCCCTTTATTGGTTCCTTATTTTTCATAGTCTCTGATTCTGTATTGGCATATAACAGCTTTAATGTGCCTTCAGAAAATTATGAGACGCTAATCATGTTTACTTACATTTTAGCTCAGGTTTTAATTGTTGTCGGTTTTTTATATTAATACCTGAAGTTTCGGTCGCGATCGAGCCTAGGTCATGAAATTTAGCGGGTGGAAATCCCGTTTGGTAAGACGCAGGCCACGTCACCAATAGCGAGTCTTGGATGGCTAGGGGTGATCCTAGCTGTTAAGCGTAGACATTCAGATAGAAACAACGACTTGCTTTTTGCGTATTCGATATGTATAAGATGATATAATTTTAATAATTCTCGGTGTCTCCTAATTTTAAAGATAAGTATTGATAAAACTTAGCCAAAAGTGGTTGGGACACATCTCAACCACTTTAATCTTTTGGCCATTATTCGGTCGAAAAATAGAAGGCGAGGTGGAACTTTTATTGTGAACATAGATCAGAAGGAATCTAGGGAGATACATGATATTATAATTATAGGCTCGGGTCCCGCAGGTATCTCTACTGCGTTACATTTGTTGAAGAATTCACCGCATTTAGCAGAACACATGCTGGTTTTAGAATGTGCTAAACATCCCAGAGAAAAGCTTTGTGCCGGCGGAATGTTAAATGATGGGGACTACATCCTAGAGAGGCTAGGGTTGAATTGTTCAGAGGTTCCTCATATTGAAGTGAGCGAAGCTCGGTTTCAGTTTGAGGGCAGAGGAATAAGTATAAAACGTGACCCTCAAAGCTTTAAAGTTTTCCGAAGAAGGGAATTTGACCATTGGTTGGTCATTGAAGCACGGAAGCGTGGTATTAGAATTGAGGAAGAAATCCAAGTTTTGAGTATCGATATCAAAGAGCAGGGCGTAGCGGTTAAAACGAATATAGGGAATTATTTCTCTAAATTAATTGTCGGAGCAGATGGGGCGAATAGTCTAGTACAACGTAGTATTGGTAAGAATTCCAGTCAGTCCATGGCTTTAGAATTAATGACTGAGCCTGCTCAATCAGAAGAATTCAAGCAGGGTTTTTTTGATTTTTCCGCCATAGTTGAAGATGTACAAGGTTATGTTTGGAGATTTCCAGCCATTGAAGGCGGCAAACATTTTACCACCAGGGGAATCTATGATGCACGTGTTATTCCTAGGCCAAGAAAGAATTTAAAAGAGGTACTTCATGATTATTTGATTCGGGATGAGCTAAAGCTTGATGATTACGAAATAAAGGGCAAACCCATACGCTTTTTTAATCCTAACAACACGTTTTCTGCACCAAGAGTTTTATTGGTAGGGGATGCAGCAGGCGTTGATCCTATCTATGGAGAGGGTATATCGTTTGCACTAGGATACGGTGAAGTTGCTGCTGAGGAGATTAACGATGCGTTTATCAAAGAGGAATTTTCGTTTTCGAACTATCGAGAGAGAATTTTGAAGCAACCTATGGGAAGATGTCTCGTTAGGCGCTTATGGGTTGCGCGTTTGCTGTATAGATTCAAAAACAGACCTATTCAAAGACTTCTATGGTGGCGCTTAGGATTTGTATTGAAGTGGTATATAGAGCATCGGTTAATAGATTGGGCAAAAAAGTAGAGCAGGCTAAAAAAACCTAAACTGTATGGCTGGGTTGATTAACTCTGCCAATATGAAAGATAAGTTTATGGACATTGTTAGAACGATGGATATAAGTTTCTCTTATAAACCAGTACTGTTTATAGCGAGCAAGACCGGAGGGTAACGACCTGGTTGTTACGCATTCGTGGGATAATGGTTACTGCTGGTTTTTATCCCAGCAGTAACCATTATGTCTAGTATGTCTATTATCGGAAGTGGGGGGATTAGATCTATTGATCACAAATTCCATAATCTTTTGAGAGGAGCGTTTAGTATCCTCCTAGCCGAGTTGAAGAAGTCCATGAAGCTTAGGGATATTTTTTCAATCTACTGACCTCTAATTGCTTTGATGGTCTTATAACAATCGCCTTGCCCTCGTTTTCAAGGTGTTCAACATAATCCAGAGTTTCGTTGTAATGCTTATAAACGTTTTAGCATGGTTTCGGTAGTAGGTAATAATTATTAAGCAACCTCCTGTGAGAAAAAGTAGTTTATACCAAGTACTATCCAAGCAATTAGATCGCAACATATAAGACAAGTTGTAGAAGTGCTTAGCCTGTTACGGAACTAGCATCCTCTACGATAATGCACTAATATTTAGGCTGGAGAATCATTTATCCAGTTTTCAAGACCCCCACGTCCTCATCTGAAGCCTCGATGTTCAGCTTTAGCTGAACGAGTTCACTTGCAGGGAAGCGATAAACCTTGTTCGATAATCTTCCTAACTCTTTCAGGCAAATCTGTTGCTTGCTCCTTGGTAAGGCCGGTGGTAGGGATGGGGTCGAAAATAGTAATCGTTACATGGGCTGGCTTAATCTTAAAGCCGTTTTGTTCCATGATTTTATAAGAACCTTCAATTGCAACCGGAACAATGGGAACCCCAGCTTTCAATGCCAACTTCAAACTCCCAGGTTTAAATTCTCCAAGAGTCTTACTTTTGCTCCGAGTGCCTTCTGGAAAAATAACCATAGAATAGCCTTCTTTGAGATGATCTGCCGCTTGGTTAATAACTTTAAGAGATTGCCTGATATCTGTTCGGTCCATAAAAACACATTTCAAATGAGTCATCCATGTTCGTATCAGGGGTAACTTTAGCAGCTCGATCTTTGCGATGAATGCCTTTGGTTTATCAATATAACCGAGGAGGATAGGGATATCGAAATTCCCCTGGTGATTACTCACAAAGAGAACCGAGCCTTCGGGGGGGATGTTCTCTGCCCCTGTGGTCACCACAGTAACTCCCGCAAGCTTAACGAGAGAACGAGCCCATTTCTTTGCAGTTTGGTCTGTGAGCTGGTCATGTTCGGTGGTTTTTCCCTGCTCTGCTAATCGGTTTACTTTTATAAGACTCGGCTGTATGGCTACAAGGTGTACTCCGAAGTAAATGAACCAAAGAATTGTTCGTAACATATTATTCTCCTTATCGATTGTATTATGGATATTATAGCCTAGGAGAGAAGATGCTGGAAGTAGTGAGTGACGACGTTAAAAAAATTGTCGGAGCGATCGGCTCTACTAGAGGATTACGATTGCTATTTGGAGAATTAAAGCAATCTACTACTGGAAGAGTTTTCAGTGCATTAAAAGGACTTTCATTATTTTTATTGAAGTAAGTTTATCTTGAATATGTTTGCAGAGAATTCTAAGTCCCGTAAAGATTAATAAAAATGGAGATGAACCAATCATGAATATAACAAAGCTTAAAGAAGCCGAAGAAAGATTCTTTATGCGGTACCCTGGTGGCTTCTCTAATCCTCTGATGCTCGAAATTGCGAAGAAGCATAAAGTAGAGAAAATGAACAAATTGGCGCAGGATAGCTTCGCAATTGAGCAATTTGAAAGTCCGAGTAAAATTGTTGATTCCATGAGTAAGATAGTCAGCCGGTCTTCTATGGTTTCGCTTTTTGAAAAGCCTAAGTTTAGAGATTTAGTAAAAGCCATGAGTGACAATGAAAAAGAGCGATTATCCCATGGACTGAAGGAATTCTTGCATGTGATCAAATGTTTGGCTTTGAACTGATGTCGGATTTGCTCAGTGAATACAGGCTGGCGAAATGGCCGTTAATAACAGTCTGCCCAATTTATTACAGGCCCAGTGTTGAGGTTTTCATCAAGCCCACAACAGTAAAGGGGGTCATTGGGTACTTCGAATTGGAGGGACTGAAATACAGCCCAAATCCGACTTATGGATTTTATAAGGCGTATCGAGAGCAAATTAACCTGATGAAAAAGGAATTGGATATTTCACTACAGTTTGATAATGCGGCTTTCTGCGGCTTCCTTATGATGTCTCTGGAGAACTCTGCAGACTCCGAAAAGACAGATGCCTAATAAAGTAACCAAAGTCGGAAAGATGTTTAAGAGGCTAAGCAACGATTCTAAAGGATAGATGCTTTAGAGTACAAAGTTGGTATGAGATTATAATCTCTGCATTATCGATTCAGAAATTCAAATAATATCTTCCATACTGGAAGGAACTTCACTAAACATGTCGAATGATTAAAATTATGAAGGAAAATACAAGAAAATGTTACTTTAGATAAAAAACTCGGTGTCTACTGGAAACGTAAACCACGCTGTTACCACGTAAGGGTGTAGATAACAAGCTAGTCTGATTTAAAAAGGAATATTTGGCAATAGGGCCTTCATTACTTCCTGGATTACCGGGTTTTTATGAGGAGCCTTTTTCTATTAGTTTGACAATTTCTTGTTTGTTAAAAGAGTAGTTGGTTTTGGCCCAAAGCTAATAAATATGAATCAATTAGTACGAATGAGGGGGTAGTTTTTTTGAGTATATGGTTGAGACATAACAAGGCGTCGCTAGTATTTTCAGGAGTTATGGTTTTAATAGGGTTCATATTTAGAAATACCAATTTCGCTTTCCCATTGCTTTTAGTTAGTATTGGCGGTTTCATGATCATTTGCTTATTACAGCAAAGAAAAACGTTTGAGTTATTAGAATACTCCTTAGAATATTTAAAAAGGGGATCCCTTGGGGATTATATGGTTTTAGAAAAAGGCGTGAAATTAGTTGAACAACTCAATGACGAAATTATATCCGTCCTGCAGAGTAAAAAATTCGACCGTGAAATGGTTATACAGATTCAAAAGAAATTGTTGATGGAAAATAACGAATTTCTCGCTTTAAGTTCATTTTGGGAGCCCAATGCTTTTGACGGAAAAGACAGTAGTTTTCTAGATGTAGACTACTATGATAAAGGTACCTTTACGGCCTATGTCTATCGTGATCAGGATGAAGGCATTAAGGTCATTAGTCTTGCTGATATTTATAATCAGCCATGGTACACTGTTCCGAAGAAAACCCGTAAAATAACTATAACTGAACCATATGTGGAAATTATTAAAGGAAAAGAGATTTTAATGGCGAGTGTTGTTATGCCAATTATTTTTAAGGGCAAGTTCCTGGGTGTAATTCCTACAGACATCGTGTTGAACGAGATTGAAGAAATTCAAACGGATGTGGTCTTGTATAAAAATAGCCATAAGAATTTGCCAACTGAAAGAATTGTTGAACGTTTGATAAACAGAAAAGATGAGTTTGGTATTCTCGGGCAAGCAATCAAGGCTACAAATATCAACCAAAAACAAATCTTAAATCGGTTATTGCAAACAACGAACCAAGTTACTGATACTTCTAAAGAGCTAACAGTTATATCCCAGGAGTCAGCCAAAGCTGTTGAAGAGATTACCAAAACAATTGAGCAGATTGCTAATAGTGCCACCACGCAAGCCTTAGAAACGGAAAACGGGGTCAATGAGATTGCGGAGTTAGGTAATATTATTGAACAAGATCAACAATATTTAATTGATTTAAACAAGTCAGCTCAAACTGTAGAAAAAATGAAAGATGAAGGTACAATTGCAATTACTGAATTGATCGAGAGAACAAGAGAAAGAGAACGCTATACGGATCTGATACAGGAAGGGATCATTAAAACGAATCTAAGTGCTGAGAAAATTTTCTCTGCCAGCCAAATGATTCAGCATGTAGCGGATCAAACAAATTTATTGGCTCTTAATGCAGCTATTGAAGCCGCTCGGGCCGGCGAAGCAGGAAGAGGCTTTTCCGTTGTAGCGGAAGAAATCAGGAAATTGGCAGAACAATCGAGTAATTTAACCCAGGAAATTAATGCGGTAGTCCATGAATTACAACTGAATTCTCAAAATGCTGTAGATATCATCGGGAAGAGTTCAGTCATTGCTGAGAAACAGGAAGACAGTGTTAATATTACGGATGAACGCTTTAAGGGAATAGCCGAAGCAGTAGGGAAAACCAAAGAAATTATCGAAAATTTGAATATTTCAGGACAGAGCATGGAAAAGAAAAGGGATCAACTCATTGATATATTAAAGAATTTAGCCCGTATTGCTGAAGAAAACGCCGCCAGCACAGAGCAAGTTTCGGCAGCTTCCGAGGAGCAAACAGCTTCAATGATCGAGATTGCCAATGCTAGCCAAGGTCTTTCTACGTTAGCCTATGAATTACAGCAGGCCATAGATAAATTTTAATGGCATACATTTTTTTACCGCTCGTGGTTGCTTTATGGATCATAAGTGCTATAATAAAGCTAACACAAAAATACCCCTGCGGGGTATAAGGGGGAGAGCGGTTTGAGAGAAGCACATGATAATTTGGGAAAAATGATTATTTTTTGGCCTTCTAAGAATATTGCTTTGGTGATCCCTTTGATTCTGCTGGCAGGTTTCATTACAGGCTTATTCATCAACACATTAGCTTTGAAGGTTCTGATCCTTCCTATAACGGTCCTAATGATTTATCCGACCATGATCGGATTTAAGCCTCAGGAAGTTTTCAACATTTCTCACGGGCGCTTAATGTTTAGTGCTGCTTTGCTTAATTTTATCTTAGTACCGTTGCTGGCTTATGGGCTAGGTACAGCCTTTTTGCTGAGGGACCCTCAGCTCTTTGCCGGGTTAGCGATTACTGCTCTTCTACCGACTAGCAATATGACGATTGCTTTTACGATGCTTGCCAAAGGGAATGTACCTGCGGCTATAAAGCTCACAACAAGTGGGCTGTTACTGGGATCAATCCTCGCCCCGTGGTATCTCTATTTAATGGTCGGAAAATATGTCCCTGTAGATATCTTGCTGACACTTAAGACAATCAGTATAGTAATTTTGCTTCCATTGATTGCAGGGATGTTCACGTATAACTGGCTCTTGCGAACGATGAGTCAAGCAGAGTTTAAAAAGAAGATCAAACCGTTCCTACCCGCAGCTAGCTCTTGGGGAATGGTGGCAATTATTTTTATTAGTATGAGCATGAACGCTAAGCGTATTGCTGAGCATCTTGATATTTTCTTCATCGCACTCTTTGTCCAAATCGTGTTCTATGCCGTGAATTATCTTATAGCCATTTTTACAGGTCGATGGTTCTTCACGGAAAATGATGCAAAAACGCTGATCTTTTCCACTGTGCTTCGCAATTTATCAATCTCGATTGGTTTAGCAGCCACAGCCTTTGGTGCCAATGCTGCTCTCATGGTCTCTCTGGCATTTCTCATTCAAGGTCAGGCCGCAGCCTGGTTTATCAAACTTAACGAACGCTATCACTGGCTTATCAGACCAGAAAAAACTAATTCTTAGTGGGATGGAGATCAAAGGGGGGAACTAAATTGGCGCGCAACATTTCATTCGGTGATTATGCCATTGTGGCCTGCGGAACCATGATTCCGGAATTAAATTATCTAAAAGAGATTGGTTTTCTGGATGTGCAAGCAATATATACCGCCCCAGGACTTCACCAGATTCCCGCTGAATTAGAAAATCAACTACAAAGGCAATTGGTGATAGCCAAAAAAAGTTCCAAAAAAATAATTGTGGTCTATGGAGGTAAGTATTGTTACATTAACATTCGCGATCCGTACCGAACCATCGATACGGTTATTGAGGAAATGCGAGAAGAGGGGTACTACATTGCTCGAACTGAGGTTGAAAACTGCCTAGACATGTTGGCCAGTGGAAATGAGAGAGAGAATTTGAGCGAAGGACAAAAGGTTTGGTTTTGTACCCCAGGGTGGCTTAAATACCGTGATATGGTATTCAAAGGCTGGGATAAAGCAAATGCCAACGAGTATTTTCCACAGTATACCGGCGGAGCAATTATGCTTGATCCGATAGGGTTCTTTGATGATTATGCTATGGAACATGTTGAGGAGATCCTAGACTTTTCCGATTGGACCTCTATACCATTAGAAGCCCGCACCATAGGATTGGAACGTTTGAAAGAAGTCCTAGTCAGTGCGATGACTGAAGAGGATAGATTATAAAATTGTAGGCAGCTGGACGAGATGTTGAGGACGTTGTACGAAATATTAGGGAGATTAGTAGTATACTATGGCCGAAAAAGAAAATAGAGAATCATTGAAATACAGGAAGTATAGAAACAAGGTTGGAAGCATGAGGCTTTCAACCTTGTTTTTGCATAAACTGCAATTCGTCTATTGGATGGGAGGGATATATTGGATAACGAATATGATGGGTACTAGCTATATACATGACATTTGTCATATATACCTATGCTTCTACTCACTACCGTCTTATTTCACTATGCATTATCCTATATCTGATTCGCGAGCTGGAAGAGCGTAATTTCTATCCGACTCTGACACCAGAAAAGGCGTTTGGCCGATACAGTGAGTATATCAGATTCCGACTTAGATGGTTTAAAGACTTGGAGGATGAGGATCTGCCGGTTTATCGGTTGCTCTATGAGCCTACAACTACTCTTCGAGACGAATTTCCCTTGGGCGCTGGCCGTAATCGAGGACTAAGATATATCGATGCCTACAATGGTGAGCCCATTTGGGAGAGGATATGATGAGACTTCATCCACAGTCACCCGGTAACAACAAAGCCGGTTCTAACGGTTTGGCTACCGATGTGAATTTCATAGTGAAAAAATCTCGACAGCCTAAAAAACCTCAGGCCAAAGGAAAATGAGGGGGATAAAATGAGTAGTATTTTACTTGTTGAAGATGACTTAAATCTAATTGCCGGTTTGGAGTATTCGATCAAAAAAAATGGATTTTATGTTGATGTTGCTAGAACAGTGCAAGAAGCTTTTTGTCTATATGAAGATCAGAAATATGACTTATTGGCTTTGGATCCGGCGCTGCCCGATGGGACTGGCTTTGACATCTGTAAAAAGGTAAGGGAATCCTCCACGGTGCCAATTATTTTTCTTACTGCCTCCGACGAGGAAGTGAATGTGGTGATGGGATTGATATGGGTGGCGACGATTACATCACCAAGCCCTTCCGGCTGGATGAACTGATTTACCGTATCAAGGCGCTGCTTCGCCGGACCAAGGCTTTTCAGGGAGAAACTCCTGAATTGAATTCTAACGGCATCAGGATTGAGCTTTTAAACAACCGTGCCCTGAAATATGACCAGATTTTGGAACTGACTGCGGTGGAATACAAGCTGATTGCTCTGCTGATGAAAAATTCAAATGTCGTGTTAAGCCGGGAAACGATACGCGATAAACTGTGGGACGGTAACGGGGATTTTATCGATGACAACACGCTCTCTGTCTATATTCGCAGGCTGCGCAATAAAATAGAGGACGATCCAAACCATCCGCAAATGCTTCTCACCATGCGCGGAATTGGTTATAAGTGGAACGTGATCCGATATGGGAGCAACCGATGAAATTATTTGCGAACAAAGACATCCGCCGCTTCTTTTGGGAAGTTACGGCTGTCCTGATCCTGTTTCTCCTGTCGGGACTAATTTTTTCTCAAGTAATCGTTCACGATTTTAAAGCGCAGCTACTTACCCATGATTACAAGATCGCGGGCTACCTGTTGGAGCAGGGAGCCAACCCAGCCGATGTCTCCGCCCTGTGGTAAACGCACAATAGACCTTTGTATATCACTTGACATTTCTAGACTATCAAGTTAATGCCGGATTTTCGACAGATTGAAATCTTAGCGTAATTATGATAGTATTATGCTAAGATGATAATAAGAGGTGAATTTTATGCCCCAGATTAGACCAGTTTCAGATTTACGCAATAGTTTTGCTGAAATTTCCAAGATTGTTCATGAAACATCAGAACCAGTTTTCTTGACCAAAAATGGGTATGGAGATATGGTTGTTATGAGCATTGAGGCCTATGAACGCAAGTTATTTGAAAGTGAAATTTACTTTAAGTTGAAAGACGCAGAACTGGAGGCTAAATCTACCGATGTCCGCTATACGCATGAAGAAATATTTTCAGATTTGAGGGCAAGTCTTGCGGATAAAGTAGGAGAGGGTAATGTATAAGCTGAAATATCTACCTTTGGCACAAAAGGATTTAAAGAATATTACAAGTTACATTGCAGACAAACTTAAAGTACCAAAGGTTGCAATGGATTTGGTTGATACCCTTGACAATTCTATATGTCGGCTTCAACAATTTCCTTACTCTTGTAAGGTATATCAATCGATAAAACCACTCGAAACTGAATATAGAATGCTACCTGTAAAAAATTATCTGGTGTTTTATATTGTGACAGAACATGTTGTAGAAATACACAGAATTGTTTATGCAAAGATGGATATTAAAGACATCATTAAATAGCAAAGAGCGGTTAAGATTATAATGGATTTTCTTGCTCAAACAAGGGAAAATTTATACAACGAACTGTAAGCTGGATGAAATAATCAGACAGACTTATAGATATTCCAAACCGAAGCCGTCACAGAGATGTGGCGGTTCTGATTTCCCTTGGTCTAATAAAATCCAATTGGACGCGAAAGAAATTTCCCAATTGGTGCTTAATTTGTGTCGTAACGGTTTAGAGGCAATGCATGAGCGTGGAACTTTAACTATTCGTACATATATTGAGGGTGAACATCTGGTATTATCTGTGCAAGACGAGGGGTGTGGTATCTCAATAGAGTATTTGGATAAATTGGGAACTCCGTTTTTTACTACAAAAGAAAATGGTACTGGGCTAGGACTAGCCACTTGCTATAGCATTGCAAATCAGCATAATGCAAGAATTGATGTAGATAGCGATGTTGTACTGTATGAAACGCCAATGAGTACATGAGAGCAAATCGATGTTTAGTTGGCATAGTAATTGCATCTAATGCATAGGGACAAGAATGGGAGGACTAAGGGAGGTTGAAATTGGCAAAATGACAAAAGTAATACGTCTTGAAGAAGCTATCAGTAAGATTGAGAATGGAATGACCATAATGGTCGGAGGGTTTATTGGATGTGGAGCTCCAAGCCGACTGCTGGAAGAAGTATGTCAGAAGGGAATCAAAGAGCTGACCCTCATCGCCAATGATACGGGTATCCTCGGGGATGCGATGTCTCAACTCATCGTGAATCGTTGCGTTAGTAAGCTCATTGCAACCCACATCGGCACTAACAAAGAAACCGGAAGGCAAATGTCGGCCAATGAGCTTGAAGTCAAGCTGGTACCCCAAGGAACGTTAGTCGAGCAAATTCGGGCAGCAGGTGCGGGGTTAGGAGGAATTTTGACTCCAACTGGGATTGGAACGATTGTGGAGGAAGGGAAGCAGAAGCTTGTAGTCGATGGTACAGAATATCTTCTGGAACTCCCTGTTCGCGCTAATGTAGCCTTATTAAATGCCTATAAAGCGGATAAGGCTGGAAATCTTGTCTATCGTCGTGCTGCTCGAAATTTTAATCCAATCATGGCAATGGCCGCAGACCTTGTTATTGCTCAAGTGGACCATATCGTGGAAGTTGGGGAAATCGACCCAGATGAAGTCATGACCCCGGGTATATTTGTGGATTATTTGGTTCAGAAACAGCCGCGGGAGGTGACTATCGTTGGATAAGGAAGCAAGAATGGATTGGCTTGTTAAACGAGTGGCTCAAGAATTTAAAACGGGAGATGTCGTCAATTTAGGGATCGGGATCCCTACTAAAGTTGCTAACGCCCTACCCGAAGGAATTAGTATTATCCTTCAATCTGAAAACGGCTATTTGGGTGTTGGTCCTGCACCTGAAGCTGGAAAAGAAGATCCGGATACGGTTAATGCTGGAGGGCAATATGCTACCATCTTACCGGGCGGTTGCAGCTTTGATAGTGCCATGTCCTTCGCCATTATTAGAGGAGGTCATGTGGATGCTACAGTGTTAGGAGCCCTTCAGGTGGATGAAGAAGGAAATTTGGCAAGCTGGATGATTCCGGGCAAGATGGTTCCTGGAATGGGTGGAGCAATGGACCTTGTAGTTGGTGCACGACGCGTGATTGTTGCAATGGAGCATGTTGCAAAAAATGGTGGAATGAAAGTTCTGAAGAAGTGCACATTACCTTTGACAGCAGCAAAACAGGTNAATCTGATTGTCACGGATATGGGGGTTATCGAAGTGACTTCCAANGGTTTGGTGCTTCAAGAAATTGCACCGGGTTTAACTTTCGAGGAAGTGCAAGCCTGTACAGAGCCTATACTAATCATACCGGAAAAGTATTAGTTTGAGCGAACTCGCTTCGCTCGATAATTCAGTGGGGGTCTCTACCCTCCCCCACTGAATTAGAAGGTATAATAATGAATTGTGCAGAATTCAGCTCCCGACGGTCATGGACGACCTGTGTCGCTATAGCCCGAAGACACTGTCTTCGCACGTATTAACCTACTTGCAGGATGGCGAGAAGCGACCACTTATAGAAGTGGGAGACTTGTCTAAAGAAACGAGGCAGAAAGTGGTGTTTCAATAAATAATATGAGGCAAGGAATTCAGACCGACCAGGTTTTCAAGTGTGCTGTAGTTCAGTCAAATCCCCGTATTGGAAACAAAGCTAATAATTTGGCCAGAGTATTGGAAACGATGGAAGCCGCGGCGGCAAATGGAACTAAACTTATTGCCTTTACTGAAGCTGAACTGACAGGATATTGTTTTAACAACTTCCACGAAGCTAAAATCTTCGCTGAGGAAGTTCCCGGACCAAGCACTGGAATAATAATTAATAAAGCTCGCGAGCATGATATCTACGTGGTAGTCGGGTTATTGGAACATTTCCAGGATAAATTATTCAATACAACCGTCTTAATCGGACCTGAGGGAATCATTGGAAAGTACCGTAAGACTCACCGGATCTACCTCGGAGCTGATCGATTCTCAGAGAAAGGGGATATACCCTATACTGTTTATTCCACCCCTATTGGCAATATTGGATTAATCATCTGTTACGACCTCCTGTTTCCCGAAGCCAGTCGGGTGTTGGCCTTGCAAGGGGCTGATATTATTGTTAATTCTACCAATTTACCCTCGGGCTCAGAAAGCTTTATCGATACTTTGCTTCCTGCCCGCGCCATAGAGAACAGGGTATTTATGATCGCATCCAGCAGGGTCGGTATGGAAAGAGGGATGCCATTTATCGGGGCCAGTTCCATCGTGGATCCTTACGGCAGGTTTCTGGCCCAAGCCGGTTCGAATCAGGAGGAAATAATTCATGCTGACATCAAAGTGGGAAGAGCCCGCTGTAAGCAAACCATCATCAAACCTGGAGAGTATGAGTTTAATATATTCAAAGACCGCCGGCCTGAATTCTATGGTGAAATATGTTTGAAACGGGAAAACTGAAAAATGTGATCGCCAAAAAAAACTCCGCATCATATTAAAATGATACGGAGTTTTTGGTTAAGTGGTTTTTTTGAGTGGAAATGATTTAAATTCCCTTTATATTAACCGAAAAATCAACAACCCGGCGCTAAAGACAATTCCTGCCCAAATTAGGGCCATCACGCAGTATCCCATAATATCGCGGACATTGAGCTTAGCAATAGCGAGAAGCGGCAAAGCCCAAAACGGCTGGATCATGTTGGTCCATTGGTCGCCGTAAGCGATACTCATAGCGACAGTAGCTGGATCAACACCAAGTTTTAGCGCAACAGGAATGTTAATTGGCCCTTGAACAATCCACTGGCCCCCACCGGACGGGACAAATATATTAATTATTCCGCCGGCCAGGAACGTAAATAATGGGAAAGTAATCTCGTTGGAAAAAGAAACAAATCCGTTGGCGATGATGGCTGCTAAGCCGGAAGTAACCATGATTCCTTGAATCCCTCCATAGAGAGGGAACTGCAAAGCGATGCCGCCTGCACCTTTGATCGCTTCATTGATGGCACGGACATAGTTAATAGGTCTAAGATGGAGTATTACGCCAAGGATAAAGAAAATAAAAATTACGATATTCAGATTGAGATCAAAGCCTTTCATGGCAAAATGACGGACTAGATAAATCACACCGCCAAGGGCAAAGAGCATATTGATAATGATTGAGTTTTCCAGCCNGCTNGCAAAAGTAGGGCCAGTCGATGCGAGATGAGGTTCTGCGGTTGCTGCCAANTGGGCTTTGGCCTCCTCGGCAGCCACGAGATCGAGATCAAGCGAAATAACGTCTTCCTTTTTTTTAGATTTGGCTATTAAGTAGAAAAGTACGGGCATAGTTAGAATAAGAAACCAAGTGATGACTAAATTTTCAGCTGAGAAAACTGTACGGGACATGGGTATTATCCCAGTCAGTTTTTCAACCAAGTGTCCTTTAGTGGCCACAGCCAAAGGGATTGAACCGGAAATGCCTCCGTGCCAAACTACAAAGCCGGCATACCCTCCTGCTACAAGCAAGGGGTAATCGCTCCCCTTAACCTTTTTGCCGAGTTCTCTTGCCAGCAAAGCAGCGACGACCAAGCCAAAACCCCAACTCACGAAGTTGGCCATCCCGGCAATGAGAACGACTAAGAACGCTGCACCTGCTCCGGTCTTGGGAATGGAGGCCACGGACGATAGAATCTTCTTAATCGGAGGACTGGAAGCCAACGAATGTCCAGTAACCAGGATCAGGATCATCTGCATGGCAAATGTCAGAATACCCCAGATCCCATCACCCCACATTCCAATCAAGTCCAACGGACCTTTACCGGTTAGGAGCAAAGCAAGAAGATAGGCAATAAACGTAAGGACAATGGCAAACAGATAAGCATCCGGCAAGTACTTCTGAACGAGATTAACAAAAAACTTAGACATTTTATTTAACATTGAACAACCTCCTTTAGCATTATTTCATCATGTTGTATAAGACTCTTAATAATTTATTCGTTTAATCATCACCTCCGTAAGAAAACTCTTGAAGCTAAAAACTCTTAAAGGCTTTCGGATTCAAAAAAGAGTCACTATCTTAAGAATTTTCAGAGTATTTATATCATATATGCAAGATTTATTCCATTAATCCATTCTGATATTCATGGAACAATAATTAGTCATTTTCTCTCTTCGTGGGTAATTAAGAGAGGAGAAACAGCTAACAAAAAAAATAAGTGTGAAAAATTATGCAGCTCCGCTGCGCAATTTTCTGCACTTATAACATAAAAAGTATTTGATTTCATATGGTACAAGAAAGGCGCGCAGCATTTCCACTGCGCGCGTCTTTTCTGTACTTCATTTCCGCTGTCCGTGTCAAAATGGGCAAGCGTTTCCGATTCACGCTAATCCATATTCCTGGATCTTATAAAGTAAACCGCGCCGGGAAATTTGTAATAGCCTGGCTGCATGAACCCGGTTTTCATGGGTTAGTCTGAGTGCTTCTGCGATATGCCTTTTTTCTGTTTCTGCTAATGCCTCTCGCAGGGGAGTAAATGTTGTACATTCTGTCGCAGGCAAAGTGGCGGGCTTTCCGACGTCTTCCTTGCTGATCTCTAAGGGAAGATGCTCCGGTAAAATGATTTTAGAATTACTCATGATCAGAGCATGTTCAATCGCATTTTCCAGTTCGCGNACATTGCCTGGCCAGGAATAACGGCTTAGAACCGTATAAACTTCCGGAATAAAAACGACACCTTGTCTTCCNATCTCGATAGCATAACGGGAAAGCAGATAATCTGCNAGGAGGGNTATATCGTCGTCCCTCTCGCGTAAGGGGGGAAGATGGATAGAGACTACATTCAGGCGATAGTATAAATCTGAACGAAAGCGTTTTTCTTCAACTTCTTTAGGCAAATCACGGTTCGTGGCGGCAATGATGCGAACATCTGTTTTGAAGGTTTTGATTCCACCTACCCGTTCAAATTCCCGTTCCTGTAAAACTCTTAGGAGTTTGACCTCGAGGGCAGGNCCAAGTTCAGCTANCTCATCGAGAAAAAGTGTGCCTCCTTCAGCCAATTCAAACTTACCAGGGCGCTGGGTTATGGCGCCGGTAAAAGCCCCTCTTTCATGACCAAACAATTCGCTTTCCAGCAGACCTTCCGGAATCGCCCCGCAGTTGACCTGGATAAAGGGTTTTTGCCAGCGATCGCTGTTATAATGTATTGTTCGCGCCACCATCCCTTTACCCGTACCACTTTCTCCGGTAAGTAAAACAGTGGCCTTCGAGGCAGCAACCCTACCGATGCTTTTATAAACATCTTGGATCTTGGGGCTTCTGCCGATTAGCTGACCCGGTCCGGCCGTTACCCGGCTCAATGTACGCACCTGTTCGGTTAAGTATTCGAGATCTTGGGTTAGTTTTCTTATATGGATGGCCCGTTCAATTAAAATCTTAACTTCATTAATATTAAACGGTTTCGTTAAATAGTCAAACGCGCCCCGTTTCATAGCTTCGACGGTAATTTCGGCACTGCCAAAGGCTGTCATTAAAATTACCGGCAAATCAGGAGATAATCGATGTATTTCGCGGAAAGCGTTAAGTCCATCCATTTTAGGCATGCGCACATCCAGAATAACTACATCATATTCTACTTCCTGTACTTGTTTGACTGCCGCCAATCCATCATCAACCGTATCTACAACATAGCCGGCTTTAGTAAGCGCTGTCCACAGGACAAGGCGCAGGCTTTCTTCATCATCCCCGACTAGAATTCTTGATTGCCCGGACATTCTGTTACCTCCCCCTACTTATGTACTTAGGTAATAGGGTGTTCGTCCTCATTTCCATAGGGAAGAAACACATAGAAGGTGCTTCCTTCACCTACTTTACTCTCAACCCAAATATGTCCATGATGGATTTCTATGATCTTGGAACTTACCGCCAATCCTAGACCCGTTCCTCGATCCTTGGTTGTGAAAAAAGGATCGAAAATCCGGGGTAGGTTTTCCGACAAGATACCGGTTCCGTTATCTTCGATGTTTATTTTCACACCCTCCGCAGCGGAAACAGAAGATACGATAATTTTCCCAGTTTGATTTGGCAAGGACTGAACAGCGTTCAATAGCAAGTTAACCAACACCTGTTTGATATGTTCACTATCCACATAAACCCAACTCACTGAGGGGTCNAGTTCTTGCTGTAATAATACTGAGTTTCTTTTCATAATCGGCGNTAGTAACGTAAGGGTTTCCTGTAAAAGTTCATTAGGGTTTACCATGGTCACATTGTTTTTTGAGGGCTTAGCAAAGTACAAAAGGTCCTCCACGATGGAATTAAGGCGATTTATCTCTTTGATAATCACATCTCCGAAAACCCGGGAAGAATTATCGGGGGGTAATTCATCTAAAACTATTTGAACGCTCCCTGAGATAGCTGCAAGTGGATTTCGGATTTCATGAGCTACACCGGCTGCCAATTCCCCGACTGCGGCTAAATGGGAAATTTTACNGACCCTTTCTTCAAGTTTTTGGCGCTCTGTCAGATCTTTAAATACGACCACTGCCCCCAGAATATCCTTTCCATTCTTCAATGGGGACGTGCTTACACTGATGAGGACGGCAGCCCCATCGGGACGCGAGAGTTCTACTTGGTAGCCGATAAAAATTTTGCCTTTATTTAAAGTTTCAAGCAATGGGTCACTAAATGAAATGTTATACCCAAAAAAATTTATTAATTTCTCGCCTAGGGAATCCTTGGATAATCCGGTGATAGTAAAGGCAGCATCATTAAGGGCAGTAATTCTGCCTTCAACATCTACGGTAATAATACCGTCAGCCATGCTTTGCATGATGATTTCGGTATGGGAACGGGTATTCATTATACTTTGAGCCATTTTGTTAATAGCCAGGGTAATTTCGCCAAATTCGGCTGAAGTTTCCGGCAAGCGATAGGTTAAGTCATCACGGAGTCTCCTAAGACCAGTGATAATACGTTGAACGGAATTGGAGATCTGGTTAGCGAGAGGTAAAGCGATACCTAACCCTACTGTTAAAGCAATACCTAAAGCTAGATACATTACAGTTGTCATGGTCATTATTTGTTTCCAGATACTCTCTGTCAGTTCATTAGCCCAAGTGTAACCAATGACTTGCCTGTTACGGATCAAGGGAACCATTGCATTAAGAATATTTCCCCGTACCATCGCCCCAGTAACAGCCAAAGGGGTACCCCTAGCCATTACTTCCCGGCCCCTATGTTCTGGCCCTATACTCTGTCCGATTGTATAGCTGTATTCGGAACTCGGACCGTAGGTTATAATTGCATCGAGTTCTAAAGAGTAGTAGCCAGCACCTACCCCAGGATTGGCCAGAACAATTTCGTCCGTTACTTTAGCCAGCCGGGTATTAAGCAAATGAATTTTTTCCTCACGGGTGAAAATCTGTTCCTCCGGTTTAAGGAGGACATCGAAATCCTGAGACAGAGAATTGTCCAGCGCCTGGGCAATACCAAAGAGCTTAGACTCCTTTTCGAGCATTAATGCCTTTTCAGCCTGGTTAATGAGAACATAACTACTCCCTATAAGAGGAAGTGTTACTGCTAGAGCCAGAATAATCATCAATTTTATCCGCAAGTTCAGATTAATAATCATAATACCTCGTTATTAGAGAATGTTTTTAATTATTAATATTCTTTATTAAGGTCGTAATTCCTCCTTTGACCAGGCAGCCATTACCCACTCAGTGGGAACTTAGTTCTGCCGAGAGCACGATTTGCACTACAGTTTTCAGGACATAAAAAAGACTTTTACTACTTTTAGCGAAATCCTTAAGTGCATAGCTAAAATAAACCTTCGTTAAATCTTAGAGCATGGTGCCCAAAAAGACTTAGCTGACAAAGGAAAGGAACAAAACTTTTGCAGAAGATGTTACTGAAATAGCGTTTGATCAAATTCCAACAGTTGATAGGGATACAGCGCAAAGACTAGGGGATAGAAAAATGGGTGAGATTGTTGAATTGGTCTCACAATTTAGCGTAGCTTCGGATTACACGCAGATTAACTACCAAGGAAAACCGGTTAGAGTATCTCCTTTGGAATATGCGGGATTCTTCAAATGGTTCAATAATAAGCAAGCCGGAATTCCCAATAATATTATGGTCGATATGATTAATGGAGAAGTAACTCTAGAAAAACCAAAACAGAATATCATGTATTCTGAAAGCGAACGATTTGGACGTAATCTAAAAAGGTTCTTAAGATTTAATTATAGGACCGATATTTTCGGAGACTTTAGCTATGAATTAGATGAAGAAGGAACACCTTATTGGATTGTAGCTGTGCATGAAAAGAAAATCGGTCTTTTCGGTGGGACGGAAAACCAACGTATTTCATGGCTTTAAAAGATAAAGCAGGGCTTATTAAGATGTATGCTTTAGTCGATGCAGGGGATTATCAAAAAGTGATCACAGATATTACAGTACAAGAAACAGTTGAAAAGTTTACGAATAAAAGTGTTGTAAGAACAGAAAAAGAGGCACAAGAATCCAAAGAAGTATTTGAAGTAAGGGCTAAGATTACAGATATCTAAAATGTCGTTATCGAAGGGAATACCTATTACTATATCCTCTTAGAAGGACAGGCGGATGTCTTTACTGCGAATATCTCCATATCAGAAAGATTACCCTTCCTGAAAATCGGTGAAACGATCAGCGTTAAATTTGTTGAAGACAAAGAAACCGTAAATAGTATCGTGAATTTGCTTTAGAACTCATCCTTGACAGCTCATAAAAATGGCAAGGGTTTGTGGGTGCGATTTTGCACCACAAAGTTGAAACAAGGGGACAGGTTCAGTGTTTTGGATTTGGAAGCCAAAACAACTAACCTGTTCCCTTGTTTTCTTTTCCTTCCCCCTTGTTTTCCCTTGAGCCATTAGTCAATTACGTTTGTTTTGTAGTATATTATTTATCAACGATAATTAAGAACTATATGGGAGGGTACTTTATGGATAACCAAAAAACATTAGAGAATTTAATGGAAGCTTTTGCTGGAGAATCTCAGGCTAATCGAAAATATATTGCTTACTCTAAAAAAGCTGAAGCAGAACGATGCAGTTAATGGAGAGAATCATGAATACCAAAGCATGTATCCAGAATTTTTAAAAGTGGCACAAGAAGAAGGAAATCAAGCTGCAGTGCGAACGTTTACATATGCTCTAAAGGCCGAAGAGGTTCATGCAAGACTATATAAAGAAGCACTAGATAATCTGGAGCAGGAGGAAGAAGTATTCTACTATCTTTGTCCTATTTGCGGAAACATTGAGAAGGTAGTGCCCGAAAGATGTTTTATTTGCGGTACTTTGGGAACCAAATTCATTAAGTATTAGAAATTGGCTTCAATGGATGAACTGCCACATGATTGCTTTATACAAGTTAAGATGTAATCCCTAGTCTCAAATCCTCACCTTTAACTGGGTGGGGATTCTTTTATTTACTTAGGTGAAAACGAACTATAAGGACAAGCGGCTAAATTGGTGTTCCAATATGGATAGCTGCTACGTATTTGAATACTTCTTACGAAGACAGGATAATAAGGCACTTTAAGCGTTAACTAACAAAGGTTGTTCCATCGCAGAACAACCTTTGTTAGTTTAGGTTTAGACAAAGACCGGGGCCTACAATAGTTTAACAATTCAGAATATTGGCATAAACATTGCATGTATAAGAGTAGAAGGAACTAGTCATAAAGAAATGGAGGTGAAAGTAGCTAAAGACGTTACGTTTGAAATCCTAAAGTTTAGCCAAAATAAATGTTGAGGAGATGAAACAATGGCAAAGATGCATCCCTAAGTAGGAGAAAGGAGAGATTAGTATGACAACAGCATTATTAGTTTTGATAGGTGTTATGTGGTTGCCTGTTGCATTACTCTTTTTGGGTTATGGTGAGCCAAAAGGAACTGGTGCGGCTACTAGTTTTGTAGGAATTATAGTTGTCATTGGAGCTATAATTCAGTCATCGTACTTTAAAGATCCATTGACAGGCGGATTGCTTCTTGCTCACGCGGTATTTTATTTATCTGTTTCTTATGCGCTTTTGACGGGTTTAGAAGACATGAGATCTATAGGTAATGTTGCCTTAACTGTCGCAATAATTTCTAGCATTTATGCAATAATATTTTTTAGTGGATCAAGTCTAGTAGCAAAAAGTAACTATTTAGGTTTAGCGTGCGTAGGTTATGTGGTTCTGACGTTAGAAGTCTGGTTAAATGCCTATGGTAAATTTCCTGCCAAAGGTCTGGCTTGGTCTTTAATTGCTTGGACAGTGGTTGGACTTTGGATTCCTGCTTATAATTTAATGGTTTTTGGAAAGCTTCCATTTTAAATTTTGTTAAAAATAATTATGAAAAGCGACGTAAGAAGTGTTCCATTATGAATAATTGTTCCATAATGGAACACTTATTACAAAGACTGGATAATAAGGAAATTTAAGAGCGCGTTAGGAAAGGGTGTTCCATTGTGGAACACCCTTGTTTTTTAGGGTTAGTCAAAGATCAGGGCCAGCAGTAGTTTAAAAATTCTGAATATTGGCATAAACATTGCATGTATTAAGAGTAGACGGGACGAGTCATAAACCCAATGGAGGTGAAAGTAACTAAAGACGTTACGTTAAATTTGAATCCAAAAATTTAGTCAAAATAAATGTTGAGGAGATGAAACAATGCAAGGTATGACAAAATGGCTTATGGCAGTGCAGCCGAAATGATCTTCGGTTCAGCCAAAAATCCAATAACCTATGGCCGGGGTTTTTCGGTTGGCTCAGGTAACATTGAGTGTTGAAAAAGTCATGTGGTGGTTCCGGCCCTAATACCTTGACCTGGCTACTTCAAATAAAAGCTAACCCGGTAACGGGGTTGATTTTTGCCTATATATTTAGCCACAGAAAAAACAGTTTACACTAAAGGTCCTTTAGATTAATTTGCTTTTTAAATTATTAAATGAAGGAGTTGTTGCGGGGTCATTGAGATAGGGTTCTTTTCGCATATATTGTTGCACACTCAAAATGACTTTGAAAGCGGATGTGTTCAGTGAAGTCGTTAAGAGCCTTATGATCATGAAAAAGGTTTCTCTTCAAAATAGTAAAGAATTATCGATTACTATTATTTACCATAGTTTCTGAAAATTTGCCTAATTTCTAACAAAAGTATTTTTTATATGATAAAATATACTTATCATCTCTAATTTTCTTAGGCAGTGGAGTTGAATCTTAAGTAAGTGCGGTGTGCTAACATGAGACATAAAGCAGAGAGAATAAAATCAGCCTGGTCAAAATTCGTTGAAAATTCTGAAATTGAACCTTATATTATTAGAGAAGCCGTTGCGAATTCTTGGCAGCGCTGTTGGGACCGACGGCTTAATCCTTATGCACAAATTGATCAGTTACTTAATCAGCAAGAGATATCGGCTAAACCACAGCAAGAACTGATTTCACTCACTACGCCTTTTGTGAATAATTTGTATAATTTCGTTAAAGGTTCGGGCTTTTTGGTTATTTTAGCTGACAACCGCGGAGTGTTACTAGAGGTCTTGGGTGATCCGGTAGTGAAGCAAAAGGTAAAACACCTGGGATTTGCAAAAGGAGTAGATTGGAGTGAAATCTCAATAGGTACTAACGCAATTAGTTTGGCTCTCATTGAAAAGAAACCTTTACAAGTTTTCGCAACTGAGCACTATTGCCGAGTCTTTCATGATTTGACCGGAGCGGCAGCACCTGTTTTAGGACCAAATAAAGAATTACTGGGAGTGCTTGTATTATTCGGCATTTACCTGGATTACCATCCCCATAGTCTAGGTATAGTAGTAGCAGCAGCTCGAGCTATTGAAAATCAAATATTATATAATACTGAAGTTAGCAAGCTAGCTTTTGCTTATAGTCATGTCAAAACAATTATGGAAACTATGTCTGAGGGCTTAATTTATATTAACGGAGAAGGTATAATTGTTAACTTGAATCCCGTTGGAGGTAAAATCCTTGGTCTCAACCCCGAAAATTGCCTCGGTCGTCCAGCTGAGGAAATTTTCGGTAAAGATTTTATTCTTTTGGATGTATTAAAGACTGGTCGGACCATCGCCGAACGAGAGGTTGCTTGGGAAAACGGTCGTGTGCACCGAAGGTTTACATTAAACTGCAAACCCTTTATCGTTACTGACGGTTCAGTTAATGGTGTTATAGCTACGCTTCGTGAAATTAATACGGTTCACAGATTGGCTAATAGCATAGCTGGAGCTCAAGCAAGCTTAACATTTGATGATATCATAGGTTCAGATGACAAACTACTTGTAACAATTAATAGAGCTCAAAAAGTAGCTCGCAGCGGGAGTACTGTCTTACTTGAAGGAGAAAGCGGAACAGGTAAAGAGCTTTTTGCTCAAGCTATACATAATTATAGTGCCCGCAAAAATAGTCCATTTGTAGTTGTTAACTGCGCCGCGATACCCAGAGGACTGGTCGAAAGCGAGCTTTTTGGTTATGAAGATGGGGCGTTTACTGGCGCACGTCGAGGTGGGCGTCCGGGTAAGTTTGAGTTGGCTAGTGGTGGAACCATTTTCCTGGATGAAATTGGTGACATGCCTCTTGAAATTCAGGCTAGCTTATTAAGGGTTTTGCAAGAAAGACAAATCAGCAGAATTGGAAGTGAACGAGCTATCCCTGTCAATACTAGAGTCATTGCAGCTACCCATAGAAACCTAGCCCAAGAGGTAGAAAAAGGAAACTTTAGGTTGGATCTCTTTTATCGACTAAACGTAATTTCCCTAACAATACCAAGTTTACGGCAACGCAGCTGTGATATCAGTATTTTGGCAAAGTATTTAATGCAAAAAATAGGTAAAAAACTCGAGCTAGATGGTACGGAAATTTCTCGAGAATTTTACGAGGCGTTACAAAGCTATTCTTGGCCTGGTAATGTAAGGGAACTTGAAAATGTGATCGAACAGTCCCTTTTTCTTGCTGATGGTGGTCTCTTGCTGCCCCAGCATCTACCAGCCCGAATAACCGGACAACAAGTAACAACTCTTCATCCTGCTAATGGGCTGCTTTTACGTCAATACGAAGCCGACATGATTCGCAAAACCTTAACCATGTGCAATGATAATGTTAGCCAAGCTTCTAAGATCTTGGGTATTGGGCGTAACACTTTGTACCGTAAATTACGCCAGAATGCCAGCATTAATTGAATCGAATTTATCTTCGCACTAATGCACCTCGGTAAAAAACAGTATGGAAATTCTATTAGTTCAAAAGACATTGGGGTTGATGATTAATAGACAGGGGGCGTGCATGTGAAACCTAATCAAGAGTTTTCAAATATATTTGTTCGTTATGACTTAAATGCTTTACATAAGGATTCAAGATCAAAGGAAAGTAAAACTAAGTTACCACGTAGCAGCTTACAAGCAGTTATGTACACGGTAATAGCTGGTGAAAACGAAACTATTTCAGAAGTTGTCAAAGAAGCGCTAAAGCAGCACACGCCACTTGAAGTGATTAGGGAGGGATTGATCAGGGGTATGGAAGAGGTTGGCCATCTCTGGGGAGAACGGATTTACTATCTTCCCCAAACCTTAGCCGCTTCTGATACCATGCAAATTGGTATAGAAATTTGCGAAGCGATGATGGGTCATTCTTATAAGAAAAAGGCGGTGGTTGTTACCCATACAGCAGATGGAGATTTGCATGATTTAGGTCAGAAAATTGTTAATGCCTTGCTTCGGGCCAATGGCTTCGAAGTAATAGATCTTGGCAAAGATGTACCAGTTGAAGAGGTTTTGGTAGCTGTGGAAAAATATCATCCGGTCATGTTAACGGGAACGGCTGGATTAACTTTAACCATGAGCGCGTTTGAACGAATTTCGCAGGAGTTAAGCCATCGGGGTTTAGAATTGCCTTTTGTCTGTGGTGGTGGTGGTGGAGTCACAGCAGACTTTGTAACGAGTTTTCAATTCGGGATTTACGGAGCGGATGCAGCCCAGGCCCCACAAATGGCAGAAGACGCTCTTGCGGGTAAGAGTTGGTTGGAGTTAAGGAGAAAGTATAATGGGTAATTTAGCCCATAGGCCGTGAAGCGGTTATGGAGCAGGGATGAAAAAGCCTTCGATATTATTCCAATTCGTATTAGCTCCTATAAAAAATAATCAGAATATTCATACTATAGTGGTGCATAAGTACCACTTGAATATTTGGCAAGCTAAAGACGCAGTGGAGTCGGCAAGACAGACGATTGCTTCACTAACCTATTCAGAAAACGAAAGGAAGTGAATACACCTGGTTTATGGTTAGTGGGTAGGAAAGAACTACTAGGGATTGCTTAGCGATGAACTTAGAATTAACCACTGCACAAGTACCCTCAGTTGAAAGGCTTGTGCGGAGTTGTTTTTAGGGGCGACTAACCGTCGCACGTCTGTTGTACTTAGTTGGTGAACTCAATTAAGGCGTTATGGGCGTTTAATACGAGAGTATTGACTTTAGTAGCAGAATCCTGTGATGCTACCACTTTGTTTAGTCGGCGAAGTGAAAATGCTGGATGTATAGGTTTGTCCAGTATTTAGAAACCAGGAAATAACTGTTGACGAAGGTTAAGGTCTTCGCAGGTGCCTGTGGTTTCACAAGTGTAATACAAGTTCAGTCTGGGGGACAAACCACCGTTAAGGTTAGGATTATTTCTGCCTGTACGATGTTGAGGAGTATGAACAAGGATATCGCTGAACTGGACTGGAAAAAGGGCATATTTGATAAGATTACTGAATCGGTAATTTACCGATCGGCAGGGGAACATATAAAACATACTGATTGCCCTGTCCCATGTGCTATCATCAAGGCTATCCAAGTGGAGATTGGCGCCGCAGTTCCCAAAGACGTTAAAATCCGAATCCAGAAGTTTGATAATAAACTAGTTTAAAAACTTATTGAACTGGCCTATTCTATCCGTTTAGCCTTAAGAGGGAAGGTGTCTGTTCATGAGCTACGGAAGTAAAATCAGGGAATTCCGTAAGGAGCGAGGTTTAACGCTAACTGAACTTGCAAAAAAGGCTAGCATATCTCCTTCGTTTTTGAGCAGTATCGAACGTGGTGTAAAAAAGGCATCCATTAACGTTCTAAATAGGTTAAGCGTGGCTGTTAACGTACCAGTTTCCTACTTGGTAGAGGAAAATTTGCCTAGATCCCAAGACGAGGGCAACCGTATTCACCAGATACGTATCGCCCGCGGCCTGACTATCGAAGAATTGGCAGAAATCAGCGATTTGCCAATTAATGCCATAACTGAATGCGAGGAAGGCAACAGGAGATTGAGCTTATCAGATATAGAAAAGCTCTGCGACGCTCTTAATGTTAATATTAGTTACTTACTTAGTAAAGGAAAAAAAGTATATAAGCTTAGTGATCGTCTTCGCTCTATTCGCGAAGCTCAGGGATTGACAGTTACCGCCTTAGCAGATAAAGCCGGAGTTTCACCAGGCTTGATAAGTCAAATTGAAAACGACCTTACGACACCTTCCTTTGAAACTCTGGAAGCAATAGCAGGAGCTATAGGGATTGCTCTTTCATACATATGGATAGAGAAGGAAGATCTGGAGGAACTTCTTTCCTCTTTGAGTCCCGGTGTTCTGGACTTGCTCAGTGATTCTACCGTTCAGGCAGTGCTGCGAATCATCAGCGATTTTGACAGCGGTGAGGTAAAATATCTCTTTAACTACATAGAGTTTTTCAAGCGCCACCGTAACCTATTACGATGATATCCCGGTGGGTAATATATTCTAGTCTATGGCGTGTGAAACGGCCATAGCTATATCGTATGGGAAAGGAGAATTTCCTTGACTCAAAAACCGAAAGAAAATGAAATCCTTGCCTGTCTACATCAAGCTGTAATCAGTTTTGATATTCAGGAAGTAGAGAAAACTTGTCATTATGCAATAGAAGGGCAGTACGACGTCTCTCGCTGTATTTTCGAAGGGCTAGTGGCAGGGATGGAAGAAGTAGGTCGTCTTTACGAGGAAGGGGAATACTTCGTGCCGGAAATGCTTCTGTGTGCAGACACCTTGTACGCAGGCTTGGAATTGTTGCGACCTCATCTAAAGGTGCAACAACTGGAAGTCCTACATAAAGAGAAGGGACAAGTTATTATTGGTGTAGTGTCTGGAGACATTCACGACATTGGTAAAAATATTGTACGTATGATGTTTGACATTTCGGGCTTTACTGTCTGGGATTTGGGCCGAGATGTCCCGTTAGAACATTTCATCGAGGAACAAGAAAAGCGTAATGCGGATATCATTTGTCTTTCATCCATGATGTCTACGACGGCATTCGAAATTAAACATGCAATCCGCAAACTGAAAGAACGCTTTCCCAATATTAAGATTTTGGTCGGAGGTGCTCCTCTTAATGAGACATTAGCATCTCGATGGGGAGCGGACAGTTTTGGCAGGGATGCATCTCATGCAGTTCAAGAGGCTATTAATATAATTCGTTGCTTAAATCAAAAAAAGTAAGGGTAACTTCGCCACTGAAACAAGGAGTCTTCTTAATGCAGTTACCGGGCTGAATTAAGAAGAATAAATCTCCAACGAAAAGAGGGAAAGGGAGAATCCTGATATTACAGAGGAATTTAAAATTCTGTGTTTAGAGGGGAGTTCTGACTATGATTACGGTCTATACTGGTGATGGCAAAGGTAAAACTACCTCTGCGCTAGGAGAGGCTTTATTATCTTTAGCACCTGATAAGAAGATCCTGATGATTCAATTCCTTAAAGGTAGCACCTATAGTGGCGAACTAACAGGTCTATATCGTTTGGGAATTCCACTAATCCAATTTGGAGTTGGGTGCCGTTGGGCTGGTATGATACGTAGTGGTTTGAAACACTGTATGAATTGTGGCGAATGTTTTCAGGTCAACCGAGACCCAGAAGTTGCTATTGAACTGGTTCAAGAAGCCTTGAACTATATCTCTCAAGTCCTTCAAGAAAAGAAATATCAGGTTATTATTCTGGACGAGATAAGCCACGCTCTTAATCATGGTTTTTTAGATTTGCAAATACTTCTTGGATTAATTAAAAATAGTTATCCTCATTGGATTTTAACCGGACGTCGAATGCCACAGGAAATTCACGAGTGTGCCGATTCTTGGTGGGAGTTAAAAACACATAAACATCCCTATCAACAAGGGGTACCAAGCCGTAGAGGGATTGAATATTAATAGAAGGGCATCTGGCGAGTGAAGGGCATCAGGGTGAAATCATCGAAAAATTCTTGGGATATGAGATTTCAGAGTGAGTACGGGTGTTCCAATATGGATAATTGCTACATATTAGAACACTTCTTACGAAGATGGGATAATAAGGCACTTTCGGCGTTAACTTACAAAGGTTGTTCCATTGCGGAACAACCCTTGTTTTTTAGGATTAGACGAAGCTAGGAGTTACCAATGGTTTAATAATTCAGAATATTGGCATAAACATTGCATGTATAAAGAGTCGAAGGGACCGAGTCATAAACCAAATGGAGGTGAAGCAGCTAAAGACGTTACGTTACGTTTGAATCCTAAAGTTTAGTCGAAATTAAATGTTGAGGAGATGAAACAATGGCAAGGTATGACAAAATGGCTTATGGCAGTGCAGCCGAAATGATTTTCGGTTCAGCCAAAAATCCAATAACCTATGGCCGGGGTTTTTCGGTTGGCGCAGGTTATGTTTATCCCGAGTTAGTACCCCATCCACGTCCAGGTAGTGAAAAGTCACAAAAGTCACTGGTTAAGGAATATGAGAAAATGGTGATCGATGTTCTTGACCGTTGTGTCGCCATAGGAATTCCCGGTATCCAAATTGAGCTTGAACATGTGTATCAGATGACTAGGAACCCGACGTGGGGAGGGGAAATTGCCGCCCAAACAAAGCGGCTAATGGAGGATTATCACCGTAAATATGGCCTAAAAAGCGCCATTCGGGCGACTATTGCTGATTATCGCAAGCCTGATGAAGAAAAAATATGGGATAGCGAGGCTTTGAGGGTAATGTTACAAAGCTTCGAAGCTAGTGCAGCTGGTGGAGCTGATAATTTGTCCTTAGAAAGTGTGGGTGGCAAAGAAGTTACCGATTACACAATCGTTCGTCAAGATATTCGTGGTGTTTTGTTTGGCATTGGGGTCTTAGGCAGCTTGGATATGGAACATGTATGGTCAAAAATTGTAGGGATTGCAAAAAAACATGGGGCAACTCCTGGTGGAGATACAAACTGTGCGCAGGCTAATGTGGCTATGTTCATGGCTGGTGGATATCAAGATCGATCCGTACCGCATACGTTTGCTGCGTTGACCCGGTCAATTGCCGCAGCACGCTCACTAGTTGCTTACGAGCAGGGTGCAAAAGGACCGAGCAAAGACTGTGGTTATGAGGATCCCATTATTAAGGCCATTAGTGGTGTGCCAATTGCTATGGAAGGAAAAGCTTCTGCCTGCGCGCATAGTGACTTAGTGGGTAACTTAGCAGCAGCCTGCTGTGACCTGTGGAGTAACGAGGCGGTTGAATACCACGATATGTTCGGCGGGACAACAGTCGCTGTCTTTACTGAAATCCTTGGCTATGATGTAGCCATGATGAACTCGGCGATTGATTTGGGCAAGGCCAAAGATTTACAAGATATCTTGGTCGCCTCCGATAAATACCGTGGTATGCACGGGTTTATTCTGGCTCCTGATAACGCTTATAAAATTGGTCAGGCTATCGTCGCTAATTCGCAATCCTATTATGCACGTGCAAGGGCTGCAGCTATTAAAGCTGGTGAATTAATGCAGCAAGACAGCAAGCTGATCATGTCTTCCTTCGAGCGGGAAGCGCTTGATTCCTCAATGCGGACATTAGAAAGTTTGCCAGATAAAGAGGCTGATTTCATTTCCGAGTGTGTGGAACTATACAAAAAGCAAGTTAAGGGTTTCGAACCCAAGAATTACGGCCTATAAGGTTCGAGATAAGGAGGGAAGAATAAGATGACATTAGCAAGCTATGCCAACATATTAACACGTTATGATTTGATCGGAGCCAGTGAGGTCAAGGAAATTAAGGTAACTTCAAAAGATACAGTGATACAGGAAATAATGCAGTGTGTTATTGAAGGGGATACCGATGCGATTGGTGGTTTAGTAGAAAAGGCTTTGATTAATATGGATCCTTTGAAGGTAATTGATGAAGGCTTGATCAAAGGAATGGGAGAGGTTAGCCGTCTGTGGGCCGATGGGACGTACTATCTGCCTCAGGTCATTATAGCTTCTGATGCAATGTTGGAGGGAATTGACCTTTGCGAAGCCAAACTAGGCAAAAAAATGGAGAAAAAGGGTGTCGTTGTAACCCATACAGCCGAGGGAGATATCCATGATTTGGGGCAAAAGATCGTCAATGCTCTCTTTAGAGCCAATGGTTATGAGGTTATAGACCTTGGCAAGGATGTGCCGGTGGATGACGTAGTGGCGGCGGTCAAGAAATATAAGCCGTTGATGGTAACCGGGACAGCCCTAATGACCACCACAATGACTGCTTTTGAGAAAATATCGAACCAATTGACTCATGCGGGTATCGATATACCGTTTGTTTGCGGCGGTGGCGCGGTATCTAACGAGTACGTTACTGCTTACAAGTTAGGGGTCTATGGCAAAGATGCTCAGCAAGCTCCTAAAATGATATCTGATGTATCAAATGGCTTTAGTTGGCAGGAACTGAGAGAGAAATATAACTAAGAGTATGGTATCAGGGTGAGGGTTGAAAAAGTCATGTCTTTCCAGCCCTCATACCTTGACCAAATTGTGGAGGTTAAGCTGTGAAAGTTGAACTTATCGGCGGTTTCCTTGGGGCCGGTAAAACAACATTGATCAAAGGCTTGATTGATGGCTGGTCTGGTAAGGAAAAATTGGCGGTGTTAGTTAATGAATTTGGTGAAGTCGGGATTGATGGAACCCTTTTAGCTGGGCGGGGAACGGAAGTAGTGGAATTGTCCAGCGGTTGTATTTGTTGTACTCTAAATGCCGATCTTAAAGCACAGGTTACTAACCTTGCCAGGACTTATCAGCCTGAGCGCCTGTTGATTGAGCCAACTGGGATAGCCACCACTAAAAGTATTTTAAATATTTTGAGGAGTTTAAGTCTTGAAAAGTTTATTACAACCATCCGGGTTACCTTGCTTTTAGATTGCCTTTCTTTTGACTCAAAATTGAAAATGTTATCATTCATCGATAGTCAGATTGCTTTAGCTGATCTAGTTGTTTTAAGTAAAAGTGACTTGGTTTTGCCACAGGTTATCAGCGAAATAAGCAGTAGAGTGGTAAGAATTAATCCCCAAGTGCAGCTTATTCAAGCTAGATACGGTCGAGAAGCTATCGAAGCTCTAGTAAATGATTACCGGGAAGGCAGTATTAAAACTATGTCGGACGATAACGCAGACGATGCAGCCCTTTTTGATGACTATCAATCCATAGGAATAACTTGGCAAGGCTTTGTGTCAAAGGGAAAATTACTGAAGTTGTTTGGCAATTTCAAAGAGAGTAGTTTCGGCCAAATTGTCCGTGCTAAAGGTTTCTTTTTTACAGAGGAGGACAGGTGGCTAGTTCTGGATTTTGTCCAGGGACACATTAATCAAGAGTGGTCAGAGGGGAAAAATTATAGTGAAAATAAATTGACAGTTATCGGTAAGGAATTGAATCAAGATCTCATGAATACAGCTATCGTTGCATGTCAGGTAAGAGAGGGTGATTGAATAACTGATGAAAAACCTTGGAGTAGCCCTTGACTTGGGAACGAGTGGCCTTCGCGGTCAGGCAATTGATCTTGATACAGGGCAGATTATTAAAACAGTAATTACTGCCCGACATCCTTTACCTGGAGCCAACGTCATGGATCACCTGACTTACGCGATTGAGGTTGGACTTGACTCCGCTCATCATATCCTGATTGATGCCGTAAACCAGGTTTTGACTGCCTTGGGTGACATCAGTCCCAATGTGGTACGTCTAGCCGTCTGTGGTAATCCGATCCAGCTTTCCCTGTTCGAAGGGATTGAGGTAAGGGATTTGGCCTATGCTGGTAAAAGGAAAAAACAGGCAATGGGGATTATTGAACCCAACCGGGACGGTAAATTGCTATTGGCGAGAGATATCGAGGGGCTTAATCTTCCCGCAACAGCGGAAGTAGTGATTCCCCCGGCGGTTGAACATGAAATTGGTGCCGATGCCTTAGCAATGATGCTTAAATCGGGGATGTTGGAGCGGAAGGAAATTGCCTTAGTAACCGATTATGGTACCAATGCCGAGATGGCCTTGAGAGTGCGTGGTCAAATCATTACTGGTTCCTGCGCAGCCGGGCCTGCATTGGAAGGACAACATATCCGGTCTGGAATGCTTGCAGGGCCGGGTGCGATCTCTGACCTTAACCCAAAAGGCGAACATTATGCTGTATCCGTTTTAAACTCCGCTATGCTAACTGAAACAGTCGTTGAAACTGATCTTTTAACAGGAATAACTCGAAGGTTGACCAAGGGAAGTATCAAAGGGATTACTGGTACTGGGGTTATTTCCCTTATCGATCTGGCTCTAAACAATGGTTATGTTCAGTTACCGGGAATTAAAACAAAGGATCACCTTATACATCTGACAGACAATGTGAGGTTTAGTGAACAGGACCTGGGCGAGGCTGGCAAAGCTATTGGTGCCATCAGAGCGGGTTACATTGCCTTGTGTAAGGCTGCTGGTATCGAGGTGGATCAAATAGAGGTAGCCTATATGGCCGGCGCATCAGGAACCTATGTTGATGCACTTAAAGCTCAACGTATTGGGTTGGTCCCACCCACAGTGAAAAAAATCTACCAGATTGGGAATACTTCTTTAGCTTTAGCCCGGGATTTGGTCTTTCAGCCACAAGAACTTGAAGAGTTGAAAAAACTAGCAGTGAACTTACGCGCAACCCACTGCATGTTTGGTGATTACGAACCTTTCTCTCAGGCTTATTTATTGGAACTCTCCTATTGGGATGAAGGGATGCCGCGAGATTTATATCTGCGTTTTTGCCGAAATTACGGCTTGTCTCCTCTACCGAAGTTTACTAAGGAGGCCGAGGTCTTAAAATGGCACGAACGGGATATTCCTGATTTGGGAGCGGAGGGGCTTATGGTGATCGAAAAGGTTGGTTTAGAGCGGCACCAGGCCTTCCCAGGATGTACTGGTTGTGGAACTTGCACAAGTCAGTGCTTAGAAGAAGCATTATCACTGGAGTCAGATAAAGGAGAGAACGTCCTTGTCTTAAGACTAGATCTGTGCAATGGTACTGCTTGTCTGAAGTGTGTAAGGGCTTGTCCTGAAAAAGTATATAACTTTGCAGCGATAGGTTTAAATAAGATCTAATCATCCCACTTTAGAATTTTATGTAAAAAGCTTTTTTAATGGTTATTGATAAAAATTTCATTAAGATAATGGAGGAACAAGAGTTATGAAGACAATGACCAGTCGTGAAAGGGTTATGGCAGCCCTAAACATTCAACCTGTAGACCGCTTGCCAGTGATCAGCGTTTGCCAACACGCAACTTATGACCAAATGGAACAACTCAAAAGTTCTTGGCCTGAGGCCTTTCATGATGCTAGTCTAATGGCTAAATTAGCTAGTGGTGCCCACTCAATGCTGGGTTTTGATGCTGTAAGAGTGCCGTTTTGTCAGACTCATGAAGCTGAAGCTTTTGGGGCTGTCTTGAAATATGGTGGTAAAGCAGGGTTACCAAGCGTAGATATACATCCCTATCATATAGGGGACAAGGTTGATTTTCCTAATGATTTTCTAAGCCGGGGACGTATACCAGCGTTGCTGGAAGCTATTCGGATTTTAAAACGTGATTATGGTGACAAGGTTATTATCATGGGAGGTATTATCGGTCCATTTAGTATTGCCAGTTTGTTTTTTGACGTCGCGCTTTTTCTAAAGGCAACTTTCAAAAAACCAAATGACCTAATTCCCTATATTGAGTTAGGTGAGCGTGCAGGGACAATGCTTGCTAAGGCAATGGTAGAAGCCGGAGCAGATGTTATTTGTGTGGAGGACATGATGGCCTCAATGGATATGATTAGTCCAAAGATCTATCGAAACTTGGCGTGGGAATACGAAAAGAGACAGGTTGAAGGGTTGAGTGTACCTGTGATAATCCATATCTGTGGTAAGGTGGATCCAATAATAGTGGATATCGCCAAAACAGGTTGCGGTGCTATCAGTGTTGAGTCCAATGTTAATGTTCCTGAAGCGTTGGATAAGTTCAAGTTAGAGGGGATTAAAACTCCGATAGTAGGGGGTGTTGATCCTGTTAAAACCCTGTTTACCGGTCAACCAGAAGATATCAAACGAGAGGTCAGAGATGCAATTTCTATAGGATTCTCTATGATTTCACCTGGATGTGCCATACCGCCAGCCACTTTAACAGCAAATTTGAGAGCTATGGTGGATACCGTTAACGAGTAGCAAGTTTAGATTTATACTTCAAACCGGCGAATATAAATGCAGGCCGCTTCAAATAAAAGCTGACCCGGTAACGGGGTTAATTTTTGCCTATATATTTAGCCACAGAAAAAACAGTTTACACTAAAGGTCCTTTAGATTAATTTGTTTTTTAAATAATTAATGAAGGAGTTGTTTAAACAATGTCCCAAGAAATTTTGGATCGGCTAAAACAAGGGGTTATCGATTACGACGAGGATGCAGTCAGTAATGCTGCCAATGAAGCTTTGGCCCAAAACGTCAATCCACATTCAGCGGTCTTTGACGGACTGGTACTTGGCATGGTTGAAGTCGGTCGTCTGTACGAGGAACAAGAGTATTTCGTACCGGAAATGTTAATGTGCGCTGACGCTATGTACGTTGGACTGAACATTCTCAAACCCCATATGTCTAAAAAAGAAGGTGCCTCAAAAGGGGTTGTCGTTATGGGCGTTGTCCAGGGCGATGTGCATGACATAGGCAAGAACATCGTTCGCATGATGTTTGATGCCTCCGGCTTCGAAGTTCATGACCTTGGAAGGGACGTACCTCTAGACAAGTTTGTCGAGGAGCAACTGAAAACGGATTCAGATATGGTTTGTCTCTCGGCCATGATGACCACGACGATGGTGGGGATGAAAGAAATTATTGAAAAGATCAAGGAAAAGAATCCCAAGTGTAAGATTATGATTGGCGGGGCGCCGGTAACCAGTGATATAGCTTCGCGTTGGGGTGCTGACGGCTATGCCCGGGATGCCAACAATGCGCTCAAAGATGCCATTAATATGATTGCCTCGTTGAAAAGTATTTCTTAGGAAAGTATCTCGATGAATATTTTTGAAGACATTTAAGACTGAGGTGTTCAAATAGTAACCTAAAAGTTTATGGAGAGGAGGACAAACATTGGAATTCAACGTAATATTTCAACCATCAGGCCGGCGCGGCAAAGTTGAAGCTGGAAAAACTATTCTTACGGCGTCCCACGAACTCGGAGTTGATATAGAATCAGTTTGTGGTTCTTCAAAAGTTTGCGGTAAATGCAAAGTTAAAATTGAGGAAGGCTATTTCGAAAAATTCGGCATTGAGTCTCGCGTCAGCCATCTCAGCCCACTGACCCAACAAGAGCAAAAGTACATGAAATCTAAAGAGATCGAGGAGAATTACCGCTTTGCCTGTGCTACGGAAGTTCATGGTGATATCTTGGTTTTTGTCCCTGAAGAAAGCCGAGGAGCTCAGCAAATCGTTCTAGAGACGGGCAAAGAGCGGGTGTTCACCTTAGACCCTGCCGTTCGCAAATACTATGTCGAGTTAGAACCCGCCACCTTAGAAGATCACAGAGGAGATTTTGAACGTCTGCGTGAGGCTCTCTCTGCTAAATATTCAAAGCTAGGCGAGAATCTGGCGATGGATTATTTTGTTTTGAGGAAATTACCTCTGGTTTTGCGTAAAGGCGAATGGAAGGTCACCGTTACGATCTGGCAAGGTCGAGAGATCATTGATATCGAACCAGGTTTTAACGAAAAGATCGTCGGAGTCGGCATAGACATCGGAACGACAACCGTAGCAGCCTATTTATGCGACTTGCATACAGGCAAAGTACTGACTAAGAAGTCTATGATGAACCCTCAGGTGCGTTACGGAGAAGACGTACTCTCTCGTATCAGCTATTCAATGATGGAAGATAATGGCCTGGAAAAAATGCACAACACGATGGTCGAAAGCATTAACATTCTGATCCGGAAAATGACAGAAGAAGTAGGTCTGTTAGCGATTGATGTACAGGAAATCGTACTGGTGTTCAATACTGTGATGCATCATATAGCCCTGAACATCGATCCCAAATTCATGGGCCGTTCCCCATTTGCCCCCGCCATCAAACAGTCCATGGATATTAAAGCACGTGATTTAAAAATCGAGATCAATCCCTGCGGGAATATTCACGTACTTCCGATTGAAGCAGGCTTTGTGGGAGCCGACAATATGGCGGTTCTGATTGCCGAAGAACCCTATAAACATGATGAGATGCGCCTAGTCATTGACATCGGAACCAACGGTGAAATTGACGTTGGCAACAAACATAATATGCTCTCAACCTCCTGTGCCACAGGGCCGGCTCTAGAGGGCGCGCAGATCAAGTTTGGTATGCGGGCGGCACCAGGAGCTATCGAAAATCTTCGTATCAATCCAGAGACGCTCGAACCTCGCTACAAAGTCATCGGGAACGAAGTGTGGTATCCAGAGGACAAAAAACTCGGAGCGAAAGGAGTCTGTGGTTCTGGAATCATTGACGCCATAGCAGAGCTGTTCAAAGCGGGCATCATCGGCCCCAGCGGCCGTTTTAACAAAGGCCTTGAAGAGTTCCCTCGTGTTCGTAAAGGTTCGGACGGCAGGATGGAATATGTTATTTGTTGGTCTGATGAAACATCCATAGGCCAGGACATTTCTATCACCATCGGTGATGTACGCGCCGTTCAACTGGCTAAATCTGCTCTTTATGTAGGAGCAAAATACCTGATGGAGAAGTTGGGCGTTGAACATATCGATAGCGTCACCTTGGCTGGAGCGTTTGGTTCCTTTATCGATGTCGAGAGTGCGATGGTCATTGGTATGTTTCCGAACTGTAATCTTGAGAAAGTTAAAGCAGTGGGGAACGCAGCGGGCGATGGAGCGCAGATTGCCCTTCTGAACAAAGAAAAACGTGTAGAAGCTGATCGAGTGGCAAAAGAAGTCTTCTTTGTGGAGACAGCCATTGAATCAGATTTCCAACAACGTTTTTCAGACGCTATGGCTTTCCCTCATAGCCACGATGCTTTCCCAAGCATTCAGCATATCCTTGACCGGATTCCTAAGCGAGGTAAAAGGCAGACCGCTCGCTAACTCGAAATAGGCTAAGTATTAAGAATCAATATACACTTGACTGTCCTAATCCAATATACAAGGTTATCGTAAGGCGGAAATATTGGCTATTAAAGTAGAAACTTGGGTGATTATTGATGCGAATAAAAGGTAAGGGAGAGATGGAATAATGTTGACACTAACACCGCGGGAAAGAGTGCTCAATCTCTTTGCCGGTAAAGAAGTGGATCGTCCTGCCTGTTACAGTGGAATGGGGAACGTAACGACTGTCGCCTTGGAGGAAATAGGTTGTAAGTTCCAGGATCTGCACGGAGACGCCCAAAAAATGGCTAAAGCAGGAGCCAGTTCCTACCACCTGTTTGGCTACGAGAGCGCCGTGATTCCATTTGACCTATGCGTGGAAGCAGAGGCCTTAGGATGTGCTATGAATCCCTATGACAATGTCGAACAACTTCTCTACCCTACAATTAAAGAGAAGACCATTCACACTGAGGAAGAAATAACAACGTTCCCCATACCGGATGATTTTTTAGAGCGTGGTCGAATCAATGTTATTTGCGAAGCCATTCGCTTACTAAAAAAGGATATCGGCCAGGACGTGGCCATTGGCACTTATCTATTGGGACCTTTTACCCTGGCAGGGCAACTCATGGACCTCAACGACCTTTTCAAGCTTTCTTTTAAAAAACCCGATAAAATAAATCAAATGTTGGACCGTTTAGCAGATGTTCAGATCGCCATCGGGAGAAAATTCTACGAGGCTGGAGCGGACTATATTACCGTGCGGGAAATGGGAGCAACTACGGATATCCTGAGCCCCAGGGCCTTTAATAAAGTTATAGCCCCACATCTGAAAAAGATTTTTGCAGGCCTACCAGGAAACAATGTTCTGCACATTTGTGGAGGGACCAATAGCGTTATCGGGAACATGAATAAGTGCGGAGCCGCTGCAATGAGCCTTGAATTCAAGAACGATATGGCAAAAACAAGGGCGGAAATCGGTCCGGATTCCTTGATCTTTGGGCAAGTGGATGCCTATAATGTCCTTGTCACCGGAACCCCCGAGGATGTAGTTAAAGGAGTGCTTGCTAGTTTAGACGCAGGAGTTGATGCTGTCTGGCCGGGTTGTGATATATGGCCCACCGCGCCCTTAGAAAATCTAAAAGCTATGGTAGAAACCGTCAGAGAACACGGTGCTAGTCGCTGGGTACGTAACTTAAATGTTGGAGGGTGATAAAGTATGTTCACTTTAAAAGGGAACCAAAAAGTTTGTCAAATCGGACCTTTCAAAGTGGGAGGTCAGTTTGGAGAGAACCCGCCACTCCTTATTTCTTCTATGTTCCACAACGGAGACCGAATCCTGGAAAGCCGCAAAGATCATAAATTTGATCATGCCAAAGCGGTGGAATTCTTAAAACAGCAAGAGGCACTCTCAGAACAGACGGGAATACCGGCGCTCGTTGCCATGGTTGCTAGTTCGACAGAAGAAATGAAGTACTACATTGACTTTTTCACGGAACATAGTGACCTTCCCTTCGGAATTGACATGTGGGTACAAAAACCTCGCCTCGAAGCTATGGAATACGCAGCCTCCAAAGGACTGCTGGACCGTGTTCTCTACAACAGTATTACACCTTGGGATAAGGATATACCTGATCAGGTGAAAGCCCTACGCGAAATGGGAGTCAAACACGTCGTGGTCCAAGCATTTGACGAGAACGACCAAAAGTCTTCCGGTCGCCTAACTTCCTTTGAAAAATTGATGGAAGTAGTGGGTCAAGGGGGGTTCCAATCAATCCTTGTTGATACCGCTGTCATGAACCTGCCTGCAACAGCTTTTTCCTGTCTGGGTAATAAACTGATTAAGGAAAAGCATGGCTGGCCTGCGGGAGTGGCTTCTTCGAATGGTACGTTTATGTGGAAGGAAGCTAGAGAACTGTGGGGCCAAAACGGTTTTGCCGGAATGGATGCCGCTGGTCAAGCAATCTCTGCACTGCTCTGGAGTGACTTCATCTTTTATGGACCTATATCCATCGCTCCCAGGATTTTCCCGGCAGTCGTTTCGGCTTCTCTATTTCAAGCGACCCTAGCTTTTGAGGAAACAAAACGCTTGCCGGAAAATAAAAATCACCCTATTTACAAATTTTTCGGAGCATTCGCCGGTAAATTAAGTGATGGGGAACAGGTTGAATTGGAACATGGCGGAATTGCTCAGTAGTTAAAAAGATACGGGATTATTTGGTGAGAGTGAGGTGTTGGCGTGTGTGCCAACTGGAGCATCTAGCCCAGGATAAACTGGATCCAGCCAGTCTATTGAAAAAGATCAAGGATTGGGGATGCGAGATTGTAGGCATAGGCGATGTCAGTAATGGTTTGCCGCCTGACTTAAAAGGTCTATCCACGGCAATCTCCCTCGCTCTAATTCATCCTGAACAGCAGGTTGAAGACCAAATCTATGAATACCGTTTTTTAGAAATAGAGCGAAAGTTTGAGTATATCCAGAAAAAGATCTCCAAACAGCTCAGGGATGATGGTTGGCGCTTTTTGGAGATCCCCACAGACACCAGCAAACAACGGGACCGATTGATCTCCAGGATCCACCCTCTTTTTCCTCATAAGACAGCTGCAACCTGTGCCGGTCTAGGTTGGATAGGTAAGAGCGGATTGTTGATTAATCCCGATCACGGGCCGCGGCTCAGTTGGGCAACAGTCTTAACCAATGCTCCTTACTGGGCTACTGGAAAACCATACATCCATGGACAGTGCGGACACTGCAACGCCTGTGTTCGAGCATGTCCGGCTGGTGCGATTTCCGGGAAAGAGTGGAGTAGAGGCACTAATTACGAAACGATGATAGACATCGTGTCCTGTGCGCAACAGCTCGAGAATAACCGAATCACTATCGGCGAACTTGCCTGCGGTAACTGTATTAAGATCTGCTGGCGTGGTCACGATATTTGAACAACCATGGGCCTGTGTGACAACACAGGCCCATCGGCATTTCGACCAATACTCGATCTTTATTCAATGCTCAGTAAAATATTACCATACACCTTTTATATAAGTATTTAGCATGATATAATGCGTCAAGGGGGTAATGTCTATGCGAAAACTGCCCGTGGAGTTACAATCTTGGAAAGAATTTTTTCAGGCGCGAGTTGAGATAGCTGCTGTTTATTTATTTGGTTCACTTGGGACTGAGTTTGAACATCCGCAAAGTGATATCGATTTGGGAGTAATTTTTAATCGCCCAGTTACACTATCTGAAGAATTGGAGCTAGATGGAGCCTTAAGCCTTCATGTTGGTCATGATGGAATAGATTTAGTAAATCTGAATCGTGTTTCTATTGCGTTACAGTTTCGCGCACTCCAGGAAGGTATACTTGTTTACGAAGGGGACTATATAGAACATAGCGATTTTATTGAATGTGTGATTAAGACCTATCCGGACTATGCTGTTAAGTATGCAATATTCTCTCGAGATTACGAGCTAGCTCTTAAGGAGGAATACAGTCATGGTGGATAAGGATATCATGCAGCGAAAACTTTCTTTCATAGATTTAAAATTGCGTAATCTAGAGACGTTAAAGCTTATGGAACGACAGGATTTTTTAGCTAGTTGATGACTCAGAGATTTATCGGATTTTGCAGGAAAATCTGGATGATATTAAAGGTTTTATCCATGCTGTTCTGCGCACTTTTTTTTAACACAAAACATGGAGGATTTTATTATTGAAGGTTATAGACACCCTTTGGAAATTCATGCTTTCTGAGGGTGTTTTTGTTGGTGAACGACTTGGAGGGATAAGAAGGGCAGGCCTTTGCCTGCGGAAGTTGTTGACTAACCATAGTTCCTGATATAATTATAATAATATGGCTTAGATAGTGGGAGATTTAAGTTGATTAACGAGAAGGATTTCTTTGCAGAGATCAAGGCTAGAGGCTTTAATTTGACGGAACAACAAAAACAGGCCGTGGTTCATAATCAGGGTCCTCTCATGCTTTTAGCTGTTCCCGGCGCAGGTAAGACCACCGTTCTAACTGTTCGCTTAGCTTACTTAATTCTTGTAGAAAATGTAGATCCTCGCAGGATTCTTTGTCTAACCTTCGGGCGGGCAGCTGCCAAGGAAATGCGGGAACGATTTGTTATGAACTTTGGGACCATGGTAAGCGGCCAAACGGAAGGACTTCATAAAAAAATTCATTTTTCTACGATCCACAGCTTTGCTTATGAAGTAGTTCGGACAGCTTTTCGTCAAAGAGGGATCGGATTCGAAATTATTGAGGAACAAACAGGCGCTGCAAGCAAGATGGGGGTTCTGCGTAGAATTTATGAAAAGTATAATCTTTCTACGATTACCGACGAGCAGCTAGAGGGGTTACAGAATGCCATTTGTTATGTAAAAAATACCTTATGCAAACCCGAAGAGCTTGCCAAGAGTGAGATTGAAAATTTTTCTTTGATTTATAACGATTATGAAAACTATAAACAAAACAGCCATCCGAGGCTGATTGATTATGACGATATGCTATCCCTGGCGTTTCAGGAGTTAAAAGAAAACCAGAAGTGCTTAGAGGTTTATCGCAAGCGCTTTGACCATATCCTCACGGATGAGAGCCAGGATACGTCTCTTTTACAGCATAGAATTATCGAAATGGTCGTTAAACCTAAGGACAATATTTTCGTGGTGGGGGATGATGACCAATCAATTTTTGGGTTTCGAGCGGCTGAACCAAAGTATCTTTTAGAGTTTGAACAGACTTACCCGGGTGCGAAAATTCTCCGGATGGAGCAAAACTTTCGTTCCACTCCGCAAATTGTAGAGGTAGCTTGTGGCTTCATTCGTTCTAATAAACAGCGTTTTGATAAAGACATGTTTACGGAAAATCCCAAGGGAGACGTCCTGCAGATGGGCCAATTTGCAGGAATTAAAGAGCAAAATCAGTTTATTGTCCAAAACCTTAAGAACCAAAACAATTTAGCGAAGGTAGGAGTACTGTATCGTAATAATTTATCCGCTATTTGTTTAGCAGAAGAGTTAGATCGGGCCAATATTGTCTTCTATATGCGAGAGTCGGGTAAACAGAGGTTTTTCTCCCACTGGGCGATTAACGATATTTTAAATCTCCTGCGCTTCTCGTTTAGCGATAAAAGCTTGCCTACTTTAGAGCGGATATGGTCTAAACTGAGTTGTCCGATTCGAAAGCAACATCTCGATTTACTTAAGCAAGTACCCATTGATCGTTCCATCTTCGAAATTTTGGCTGAACAACCAGGGGTGACGTCAAAGGGGAAAAGTGAGTACTTAGATCTGAAAAAACGGTTTAAGGAGCTTAATACACTTTCACCCACTAAGGCCATTGATTATATCCGAAACCAGTTGGAATATGATAAAGCGATGAAGAGAATCTGCGAGTCTTTAGGCTTTTCCGAAGAGTACGTCGGAGGTCTCTTGGATATTCTCAGCACAATTGCCCAGAATGAACGGACGATCGTGGATTTTGCCAATCGTTTAACGTATCTTGAAAAGCTGATGATGTCTTCATATAAAAACAAGCACAATAACGCCGTGACCCTTTCCACAATCCATTCTGCAAAGGGTTTAGAATGGGAACAGGTATATTTAATTGATCTTGTGGAAGGGATTATTCCCGAGGGAGAGACGATCAAGGCGGAACAAAGTGGGCAGAGCGATTCATTAGAAGAGGAAAGACGCCTTTTCTATGTAGGGATGACCAGGGCCAAACGCCAGTTAACCCTGTGCTCCATGAGTTATTATCATCATAAACGAGTGAAAGCGTCTCGTTTCCTCCGCGAAGTTAATCTTGTAAGTCAAGGTAAAAATCCACTAGACATCACCGCCAAAGGCGTAGAAAACCAACAGAGCGATTTGGTCAAAGGATTGGTTGTGCAACATAAGGCCTTTGGAGAAGGAGTCATCGTAAAAGACGATGGGAATGTGATTATGGTTCTTTTCAAGAACGGTGCACAGCGTTCCTTTATGAAGGACATCTGTGAAAAGGAGAGCTTGATTTGGGCAATTTAAGCGGGCCACTCAAACAGTTTATCAATCTGACTTTAGAAAACATCGAAAAGGAACATCTGTGAGTACATTTACTCAATGAAGGATACTTAAAGAAAATGTTGGGAATGAACTAAAATATATAGTTAGTACTTCTAAAAAAGGCAGTATATGATAAACTGATTAGAGATAATCTTCCTTGATAAAGGAAGAGAAATTTTCGAGGAGGAGGTAAGATTATGATTGCTGAAGTAAACCAAGAGGAGTGCATCGGGTGTGAATCATGCCCTGAATTCTGCCCTGAGGTATTTAGGATGGAGGCTGACGGGTTAGCCGTTGCTTATACAAACCCGGTTCCCAGTGAGTTTGAGGCAGCTGCTCAAGAAGCCGCCGATGGCTGCCCAGCACATTGCATTATCATTACATAAGCTGTTGCGTTGCATGATCGCCTGAAATCTCGGGCGATTTTTTTTATGTCGCTAATTATTTTGCGTTATTAGTTCTTTATGACTTGTATTTTTATGCCCTAGCCAACAGTGGCGAAACTTGCAGGTAAGGTAGAAGTTTAAAGATCAAGGTGTTTTTGTCAGATTGGGTTTTAAGCGATGAAGCAGATGGGAATTATCTCTAGGCTGGCCACACGTCTTTAGTTTTTTTCTATTATATTAGAATTCATATTTAAATACTTTTTGTTTTGTCTTAAAAATTGAAGATAGCTGTCGGAAAGTTGCAGCAAAGATTTTATTCTTTGCTCTTCTTTAAGGAAGAACTCCTGATTTTTAGAACTATTACGATTGTCTAAGTTCTGCCCCATATTACTCCCCGCGAGATGGAATACGTTTGACGTTATAAATGTTCCGTCAGGATGATGAAAACGAAACCCTAGCAAGTTCTGCTCAGAGTTCAAGATATCCTGGCCAAAGGTTATCTGTTTTTCTAAGGGAATGCCTAATAGATTAGCAAGGGTAGGAAGGAAATCTATCTGCCCACCGAGAGTATCGATTACTTGAGGTTTTAGGCCGGGAACTCTGATCAGGAAGGGCACATTCAGGCTGTCGATTGCATCATGTTCTCTCCCTAACAAAAGAGTAAGAATATCTTGGTATTCCCTTTCCATGGCTTTAGTGATCCCAAAATGGTCCCCTAAGACGATAAATATCGAATTATTCCATAAGTCTGTCGATTTAAGATCCTCTATAAATTTCCCCAAGGCATAATCTTGGTAATTTGTAGAGGTGAGGTAGTTTCCGATAGAAGTCCCTTCAAGCTGAGGAGGAAGTATGACTCGTTTTCTACTTTCAGGTAGGAAGTAAGGATGATGATTGGTAAGGGCTATGAGACTGGCGTAAAACTTTTGATTCTTCTTCTGGTGATCGATTAAGATCGGCAGTGCTTTCTTGTAAAGAATTTCATCAGAAGAGCCCCATAGACCAAGCATGTCTTGATCTTGGTAGTATTCTTTATCATAGTATTTATCGAAGCCCAGACAAGGGTAAAGCTTATCTCTATTCCAGAAAGTGACAACATTGGGGTGAAAAGTAACAGAGGTATAAGCTTGTTTTTTAAGTAGACGGGGCAAAGAGGGATAATCGATATCCACATAATCATTAGCGATACTACCTGTTTGCAGGGGATAAATCGAAGTATTAGTAATGAATTCGGCATCAGAGGTGTTTCCTTGACCGATCTGGCTATAAAAATGAGGAAAATACATACTTTCCTTGACAAGCTGATTAAGATTGGGGGTTATTTCTTGATTATTGACTGCCAACCCGACAAGGAAGTTTTGGGTTGATTCCAATTGTACCAAGATAACGTTCTTGTCTGAGGCGGCACCGAAATACTTTGGCCAGGGGACAGGTTTTACTTGTTTAAGCTGATTAATAGCAGCTTGGCTAAACTGACTGCTGGGCGAGGAGGCAGCGTTGCTTTTACCTAAATAATTATAGAGCTCATATCCTTGGGCATTAAAAAATCCTACATCACGGGTCATGGCCATCCTGTTATCTTTAGCAGGATAAAGCCAGATGTTAAGGAGCGTGAGAACGAAAGCCAGGGAGGTCGTTATAAAGATTGTCTTCTGATGATAAACAGAAGCGGATTTGCGCTGACAGGCAAGGGGCTGCAGAAGCATATTTAGCTTGAGAGCTTTTCTGTAATAGGAAAGAGGAAGTAGTATCTTTGAAACTTTTAAAAAATTGCGTTGGATAACGATCAAGAAGAAATCAAAGTAGAAGATCAAGTAGGCCAGGGAGAATAGTTCAAAGATGCTTGAACCAAGGTCTTTAATTAAACCGAGCTGTAGGAGAGCTTGGAAATTGGGAATTTGCCCAAAATAACTATCGTAGATAACACTAGCCATAAAGTAGGTAGATAGTAGAAAGTTTACGATCCATAACAATATTGTCCGTGGTTTTGTTAGCTCTAGTAGCCCAAAAATAATCACTACGGAAGCTAACTCCAACACAATGATCTGCAAATCCGCAGTCTCCGGGAATAAAAAACTTCTCAAAAAATATAGTTTAAACATCATAATGAGTGTGAATAATTTAACCCTTTCCCTAAAAAGGATGAGAAAAAGAGGAAAACGCATATGCATAATTCCTTTCGTCTTGAAGGCTTCAGGGCCTATTTATAATCCAGTTTAATCCTATGACATAAAGACGAAAGGTATGTTTTCTATAAATTTAAAAAACTACCTCGTTTTCTATATAGTGAAAGAGCACGAACACGTGGTAGAAATACACAGAATTATTTATGCTAAGGCGGATGTTAAAAACCTTATTAAATAGTCGCCCATTTGCAATCATCAGTGAATATACCGAAAAATTCACAGGTCTAACATAAAGAGCGCATCCGCAACGCGGCACCTTCATTACAAAGGTATTCTTAAATACTAAAGAACTATCTGCTCCGAGGAAGAAACAAGGAGACAGGGACCCTGTTTCGATTTTAATTATCTGAAAAAGAGTCCCTGTCCAAATTAGGGGAACAAGGTCATTGATCTAATATTGGTTTTTATGCAAGTTATGTATAATCAAAACGGCCGTTTGACTATACATGACTGCATATTAATAAAAAAATCGAGAGGTTGTTGTTTTATGGACTTATTAAATCTATCAGCCAGTCTGGACAATTTTTTCTGGGGTAAAGTCATGATCTATTTATGCTTGGCAGCCGGTATTTATTTTTCCGTGCTTATGAGATTTCCACAGGTGCGCTTAATTAAAGACATGGTCAAAAATCTTTTTGCAACTAAAAGTTCAGACGAAGGCGTTTCATCGTTTCAGGGCTTCGCGAT
>JGI25321J39296_1000240_pt1 | contig 57286 bp, 57 predicted proteins | sample AutmiccommuBRH23_FD_39296 | JGI IMG/M metagenome (IMG submission 39296)
CCGGCAACGCGGACCGGACGATATTCTTTGTGGTTGATTATCTGGATCACGAAGGGGTTTCCGCAGGTGTTGCCTATGGTGACGGGGTGCGGAATGAAACCTTTGGTCTGGTTTCGAGTTGGAACAACGAAACCCTTTCGGTGCAGGGTTATGGTGGATCGAACGACTTCGATTCGGGCATTGAGGCGGCGAGCCCTGGCTGGCTTGTGCAGTCGGTGGTGCTGGATGATGGTGCGTTCAACCACTATCTGAACGGTGGGCTGATCGATAGTGGCAGTCATACGTTCAACACCGACCTGCAACGTCTTGTGCTGGGTGAGGAGATCCGGGGCTTGGGTGAAAGCCAACTCGAAATCGCTGCCGTACTGATCTATGATCGAGCGCTTGATGAGTTAGAGCGCGAGCAGGTCGAAAACTATCTTCAGCTAACCTATGTTGATGATACCTTTATATTTGGATGAGCATCGAAGTAATTGTTACCTCCTCCAGAGGGACTGCTGGCCCTTAAAGCGTCCGGCTGAAAACCTGGATCGTTGGGATTCCCTTTATGGCTGATCTGTGATTCACCCTGTTTGGGAGGATGGATCATGTCAGCACCTTTGCCGGATGCGCTTCGTGCGCGGTTTCAGAAGTTGATTGAGGAAGGGTTAAGTGGGTGCGCAGCGGCCCTTCGTCTGAAGCTATTGCCCGCCACCGGGGCGCGTTGGAGGCTTGCGATCCGTCAGACAGGACAGGCTAAGGCCGCGCCCCAGGGTCGGCCTCGTGGCAAGGGCAAACTTGATCCCTACCGGCCTTTTCTCATCGAACTGATTGAACAGGATGGCGACATGACCATGCCTGAACTGGCCGGTGCGCTCGCAGATGCCACCGGTGTTCAAGCCCACCCTGATGCGATTGGTCGGTTCCTGCGCAAGCTTGGTTTCACGTACAAAAAAAGTCGCTGGTTGCGGCCGAGCGACGCCGCGCACGGGTAAGAAAACAACGCGACGATTGGGTCACTCATCGCGTGCCAGCCGTCTCGGCCGAACCAGACCACGTTGTCTTCATTGACGAAACCTCTGTCAAAACCAACCTGACCCGCCAGCGTGGGTGGTCCCCACGCGGAGAGCGGCTCGTCATGGATGCCCCCTTCGGATCGTGGCGGACACAGACCTTTATCCCTGGCTTGACGTCGGATGCTTTGGTCGCGCCATGGGTCATCAAAGGCGCGATGGATGGCGCAGCTTTCGCGGCTTACGTCGCACAGGTGCAGATACCAGAACTGGAGACGGGAACAGTCGTCATCCTGGACAACCTCGCCACCCACAAAAATGCCGCCGCGGCCAAAGCCATGCGAAAGGCCGGATGCTGGTTCCTGTTCCTGCCCCCGTATAGCCCCGACCTGAACCCAATTGAGATGGCGTTCTCCAAGCTCAAAGCTCACCTGCGTCGCATCGGGGCAAGCACCTTCACCGAGATGTTCAAAGCCGTCGCCGAAATCTGCGACCTCTTTTCTCCGGACGAGTGCCGGAACTTCTGTGGTTGCCGCCCATAGTGCAAGAAGTTTCTGACCGTTCAGGCATGTGATCGAGTGCGAACTTCTGTCAGGCCTCAATGTGCGACATTTCCAGAAGCCGCGGGCCGGGACGGTGATCAGCGGGTCGGGTGCAAATCTACTTCTCGAGCTTTCAGCTCGTATTCCAGCACTGGTTTTCCTGATCCGGATCTGTTCGATCGTTTTGCCCATTCAGGTCATCGCCTTCTCACACTCCCCTTTGCACCGTCACTAGCAGTTTGACACGAGTATCATGCCGCGCCTGCAAGCGCCGGATCCCTGTAATCCTCGTTCTTCGTCAGCATCGCCCAAATTTGCCGAGCCATCTTCTTGGCCAGCCCAAATACAACCAGCAACTTTGGCTTGCGCGCCAACATTCGTGAAAGCCAGCTGCCCTCGACAATCTTTTGCTGTCCCAGCTAACCCAGTCGTGACATTGCGCCAATGATCAGGAGGCGTCGGATATCGGCTTGGCCAGCCTTGGTCATACGCCCCAAACGTTCCTTGCCTCCAGAAGAATGTTGCTTGGGAACAAGACCTAACCAAGCCGCAAAGTCGCGCCCAGCTTTGAACTGTGCCATGTCTGGGCCAAACGCTTCCACCGCAACAGCCGTCAGCGGCCCAACACCTGGCATGGTCTGGAGCTGGCGCGCCTTGTCTGACTCGGCGGCCAACGTCTTGAGTTTCGTGTTACGCTCGATGATACGCCGTTTTCTCTGCAATCTGCGCCAGTAGGTCCAGGCATTCCTCCCGGATCAGTGCGTGCAAGTCGGTGGTCTCATCCTCCACAAGCGCAGTCATACGATTAAGGTATCGTATTCCTTGAGGAAAAACATGCCCGTGCTCATACAGTAGCGCCCGCAATGCATTTACATCGGCGGTCCGCTGATGAACTAGGCGTTCTCGGCCACGAAACACAGCTGCGCGAAATTGCTGCTCGACTGTTTTGGGTTCAACAAAACGCATCTCGGGTTGTCGTGCCGCGATCACAATCGCCTCCGCATCGGCGGCGTCGTTCTTTTGACGCTTCACGAACGGGCTAACATACTGTGGCGCGATCAGTTTCACCTCATGGCCAACTACTTCCATCTCGTGCGCCCAGTAATGCGCGCTGCCACAAGCTTCAAAAATGACCAGACAGTTCTCCTGCTGAGCCATAAACACATAAAACTATGCGCGCGTCAGATTCTTGCGGAACTGAACCTCCCCGGTTCGAAGGGCACCATGAACCTGAAAAACATTCTTTGCCAGATCGACCCCAATCATCATATCCTTCATCCCGCCGTCCTCCTCTTCGCGTGGCGTTGAACACCACGACCTTGGCACATTGCGATGCCGTTAGGGAGGGCGCCAACTCCTCCATCTACTTCAAGGCTGCAGGATATGTCTCAGATTAAAAGTCGGAAGCTTTAACAGCGCTTTGCTGCCAGATTTTTTGTCTTTCAGGTTCGACATGCCGCGTAAATCACCATTCAAACATCACCGTTTTCCGCGTGATGTCATCCTTTGCGCCGTGCATTGGTATTTGCGCTATCCGCTGTCCTACCAGGGTGTTGTTGATCTTCTAGCTGAGCGTGGGATCACTGTCGATAGATTCACCGTCTGTCACTGGGTACAGAAATTCATCCCAGAACTGGCCAAGCGCACGGAACAGCATCTGCGTCGCGCAAGCGTCGATTGGCATGTGGATGAAACCTACATTCAGGTTGGTGGGAGGTGGCGCTATTTGTGGCGCGCGGTTGATGCAAACGGCCAAATGGTTGATCTTCGGTTGACCGCGCCTTTTTGCGCAAAGCAATTGAGCGTGTGCGACTGCATCGCCCAGTGTCCATCTGCACCGACAAGGCACAAAGCTATCGGCGCGTCATCCGCGAGGTCAATCACCGATACGATCCACATTTTGACAGCATCAGGCATATCGACCAAAAGTGGCGCAATAACCTGATCGAGAACGACCACGCCGCTTTGAAACGGCTGTTCGGATATCGTCAGAGCTTTCGATCGTTGCAAACAGCGAAAGGAACCTTGACCGGCATCGAGACAATCCGACCCATCAAACGCGGCCACATCCACAACAAGAAAGTGGGTGTCATGGGTGAGCCGGAGTTTATCGATCGGTTGTTCAAAATCGCAGCGTGACCCAAAGTCGTAAACGACTTCAGCGCAACCCCATCGAGTTAATGCAACAGCCCCAGAAATACAGGTCTACGGTTTGTTTCGCATGACCGCTATGGCTTCTGGGGTGTTCAAAAGACTGCTTACCACATCATGGTGCATTTCGGGTGAGGGGTAGTACAGGTTTTCCGACCACGGCTTGACGGCAAGATCAGATCGGTCATTGGCTGGGTTGACCGTTGTCGGTTTGCCGGTGAAGCGGCTGAACAGGGGCTGGGGGCTACCGACTGACGTGACAACCTCAACATAAGCTGCAACATTGGGCTTCAGCGGCGCCAGCATCTGAGGTGTGACCATATGTGGAAATTCTCCGAACAGCTGTGAATGGGTCGCGTAGCCTTCGTGATAGGCGGGCGCGCGTTTCGAGTACCAGAGCAGGATCACGGGAACCTCAATCCGTTCGATCAGTTCAAGGCTGGATCTGATCCAAGCTTCACGCAGATCCGACACGATGGCACGGGCGCGCGGCCGGACCTTAAGATTGGCCAGCTTGCGTCGCACGCGGAATGGCAGCGGAAGGTTGTGGATGGTCATCGGCCCGCACAGCAGCTCCGTGAAGGCAGCGGCTGCTCCCATGTGGCGTCCGTCTTGACGCAGGCGAACATATTCCAAGCCGTCACAGTCATATAGTTGGTTGCTCTGACTGCGTGCAGACATGACTTGCAATATCACGAAACGCGCACGGTTCAGATAGGGCAGCAAGCTGTCCTGCTTGAGAAAAAACTCCGGTCCTGCGCCGCCGTAACCCAGATTGAGAGCGGGTAAACCGATTTCGCGCCCTATTAGGTCTGGGTAGGGCTCTTCGCAGAAACATCCAAAGGTTTGGGCAGCGCCGATGCAGGCAAAAAAGTCGCCTCCACTTAGGGCCGCTTCCGGAACAGGCCCCCGGAACTGCAGCCCAGTTCCGGGAAGCTCCGTCATATGATAGTCAACAACATCATAGTCCCGGGCCTGATAACCTGAGAGGTGAATGTCTTGCTTTGCCTGTTTGTCCAAGTTCATTGTCAGATATGTTCCTTTCAAAGAAATGGCAGACACTCCAAGAACGTACTGCTCCATGAAATCAGTAAAGGATAATTCCATGCCTGCAAATAATACTGAGGACGGTCATGGTCTGACATAAAAGTTGGCCGGATCAGAAAGATGGGTCACCTCTGACTGAAACAACATGTCAACTCCGATGGAGCGACCGGCAAACAGGCAAGAACCTTCATGGTACAGGACAGGATATACAGCCACCACTGCGCTGTCGCTCGGACTATCTATTTCTGGGCGATACCTCATGAAGCAATACTCTTTATTTACGTGTCTTGTTTGGCATACTCTGCCACGGCACATCACGTTGCAAAAGCTCGGATAAAAACGCGAGATCTTTGGAGAAAACGGGAGTGAGCTCGGCACGCAAGTCCGGATCAAGCGGCGATGTCGGCATGCTATTCCAACGGTTAAGTCGATGCAGGAGCGGGACGGTGAAGCGTCGTAATGGTGGAGAAAGCAGCCTGTAGCGCATGCGGCTTGGCCAGTTGATCTGACGGTCCAGCCAGAGATTGCGCGGCAACGTGCTGACCATACCTCGGCGGTTCATGTCTGGGATGAAATCAGGGTTAACCTTGATATGGCGGAAGATATCCGAGATGACTGCCATGGGATGGGCTATGAAATCATCATAGAAATGAACCTGGATTTGCTCTTGGGGGAACAGGTCGAACCAGCGTTTCAACTGTGCGCCGTACAGGCTGAGGCGCCGGTAATGCCAGTCCCAGCCCCACCCGGCGGCCACGCGGTCATCTTCGGCGGCCAGCGCCGCACGTAGCTCCAACGGTTCAAGCTGGTTCTGACGATTCATATTGTAATGCGAATAGAGCCGTGAGATCGGGTCGCGCAGGATAGCTACGATCCGGATGTCGGGTAGCATGTTTCGGACACGGACCGGCGAGTCGGGGAAATAGAGATAGCGGACCGAGCCCTCGCCCACGGCATGCGCATTGTCGGCCCCGTCAAACATGGCAGTATAGTCGAACAGGTCACTGCAGGACCAGTTGTAGAGCATCTGCCGAAGGATATGAGGTGGGGCCGGGCCGATCGGGTTATTCTGCTGTCCGGACAACGCGAAATAATTTGGCTCTTTCGAAGTGGGGACAAAGACGTCGGGGTGCTGGGCAAGATAGGAGACCAGCGAGGTGGTGCCGCTTTTGGCGGCTCCTATCACCAAAAAACTGGGCAGGGTCATGCCGTAACCTCACCCAGAGAGGCGCGGACAGCCCCGGCTGCGGCCTCCCAGGAGTAACCCCGCGAAACGGTTTCAAAGCCGCACAGCCCAAGGGTTGCGCGGGCTGCCGGGTCGCGAACAAGCCGCAGGATTTCGGAGACAAACTCCGTATCGCTTTCAGCGATCAAGATGTTCTCTCCATGCTGCACATCAATCCCTTCGGCACCCTTGGCAGTGCTAATAACCGGGCAACCAGCGGCGAAGGCTTCGAGAACCTTGAGCCGAGTGCCGCCACCGATAGTGATGGGCATGACCGCGATGCTTTGTTGCGCGAGGTATGGCATAATGCTAGCAACCCCGCCGGTGACAAGCACAGACTGGTCTTTCGCCGCGGCTTGCTGCATCGCCAGCGTTGGGTCGCGCCCAACAATTGCCAGCTGTAGGTCCATGCCGACCTGCCGGAGAGCGGGTAGAATGCCCTGTATCAGCCTAAGAGCGGCAATCTCATTGGGTTTATAAGAGTAACTACCAATATAGACCAGTAGCGGCGGGGTGGTGGGATCGGCATCGTTCCGGATGCGGCGTGCATCGGCATAAGCATCGATATTGATGGCATTGGGCACTACCGCCACCCCGTTTTTTGGTTGATAAAGTCGTTCCATCAACCTTGCATCGACATCGCTACAAGCCCAGACAAAATCTGCGTTTTTCACGGCTAGTGCCTCGGCCTGCCGTAATTTGCTGTTGAACATGCGCTGGCGAAGCGCGGCCAGTCCCAATTTTCGCGCTCCGTCCTTGTTGCCTATATCGGCCCACAGCCGGGCTTCGACGTTATGAGCGTCGAATATGGTCGAGATCCCGGCAGCACGTAGTGGGGCCACATAGGCCGAGAGCGCGATTTCCTCGACCAGCGCAAAATCATAAATGTCGGGAGACAGGGATCGCAGATACTGCATCAGGGCTGCATCCGTATAGCGGCGGATCGTATGGTGCGGTCCGGGCAGTAGCCAGCGGCCGGGGACACGCCAAGGGGGGGCGGGCACATATTGACCAGTTTCAGTAACACCTGGAAACCGCTCGGCGTCGGGTATGTTGCCGGACGGATCAACCGTCATGACGTCTACCGGACCAAGTCCTGCGAGAGCCGCCATGTTCTGCGCGTTACGCAGCGCAGCTCCACTATCCAAGCGCCCCGGCCCCCATCGGCTGATAACAAGACTACGCATAACTCTACCCGCTCTCGGTGAACTAAAATGGCCCACCCATGTTTCGCCATGTCCGGGCAGACTGGGCCGGGACCGTTACTCCTACACATGCAATGCGCAGACGAAAAAATCCAGAACAGACCTACCCCTGTTATATTCTTGACGCACCTGCTATCGCCAACTTCATCTTCGGCAGAGCCCTGGGACGTTACATCGACAACTTTCCGAGAGTTGGTTAAAGAGAAGATAGTCCTAGAATTTTCACACGCTTCGGCGCATCTGAGATTTTGAATGGTTATGAAGCAAGGCGCTGTAGGCAGGTTTGTCACCAATGTTGGTGCCTCGTTGCTGGGCGCGATCCTAAATCTGATCATTCTGATCTGGGTGAACCAGTTTTTGTTGCGCCGGGTTGGGGCCGAAGAATACAGCCTTGTACCTGTGCTAACCTCTCTGATGATCTTTGGAGAACTGTTCCGGGACGCCTTTGCCGGCGGCGTCGCGCGTTTCTTGGTGGCGGCAGATGCAAGCGGTGACGACACAGAGGTCGCGCGAATTGTGTCGTCAATGTTACCGCTGCTGGCATTGGTAGCGCTCATCGTGGCAACTGGGGGGGGGTGGGCAGTACAGCATATCGATCAATTGATCAATGTGGATGCAGCACACAAGCACAGCGCCCAGATCATGTTGTCCCTGCTGGTCCTGTCCCTCTGCCTTGAAATAGCGGCTTCTCCGTTCAGCTTTGGCTTGTTCGCTAAGATGCGGTTCGTCACACTTAATCTGGTTAACTTTGGCACGCTGCTTGTGCGCATCGCACTGTTGCTTGTGTTTCTGTTCGGCATCGGACCGCAGGTTATCTGGCTGGTGGTGGCCACGGTTCTCAGCAGTCTTCTGGATCTAGCTATACGGATCTATTTCACCATCCGTCTGCTGCCGGCAGCAAGGTTCAATCACCGCCTGATCTCGCGCCGGGCGGTAGCCACTCTGTTGTCCTTCAGTCTCTGGACGACGGTGCAGGGTATCGGCAACATCGTGCACCGCGCGACCCCAGCGCTATTTCTAAACCACTATTCCAATCCAGTCGACGTGGTGTCTTTTCATCTGGGAAACCTTCCGGATCTTCAGATCCGCAAACTGATCTCGGTTGGCGCGCGCCCGGCCCTACCCGAACTGACCTCAGTCTTCGTCTCAGGCCGCAAGGAGGCGTTGCGTGGGCTGTTTTATCGGGGTGGACGATACTATCTCTGGGCTGCGCTTTTTCTACCACCCAGCCTAATCATCTTTGGCGGCCCGCTAGTTACGCTTTATGTAGGGCCTAATTACCTAGATGCAGCTACGGTACTGATATGGGTTTTGGGTGCCTATCCACTGGTCTGGGCCAGCGCCATGTTCTTTCAAGTCGCCTATGCCTCCGGAGAGATTCGCGCCTTTAACATTCTGAACATTATCGTTGTTCTTGCGACCTTGGCCATGTTGTGGATATTCATAGTCTGGCTGGACATGGGCGCACTGGGTGCGGGGTATGCGTTCGGTATTGGATCCGGTCTGGGACATCTCCTGATCATCTGGCCTGGAAGCCTGCGCTTCATTCAGGGAAGTTGGATAGATTTCATTCGCCTAACCCTTGGTCCCGGATGTCTACCCGGGCTTATTGCGATATTGATCTGTGTGGGCTGGACACATTCTATGGCGCTGGACAGTTGGGCAATGCTAGGAGTCGGTTTCTGTCTGGCATCTGCGGGCTATGTGACAACTCTTCTTGTTTGTTGTCTCGATGCCCAAGACAAAGTGTTGCTGGGTAAACTCAAGTCGCGGCTGCTCAGGAGAGGATAGGGAAGTTGAGTTGTATTGGATGGCCTTATCGGTTCGGGTGTAGTCCCCACAGACGCAATCTTCGCCGCGCCATGCAATCATATCCGCTGCGCTCAACGAGCGTCCGTTGCGGCCGAGACCTAGAGACAACTCCGACCGATAAGGCCATCCAATATCAACTGCAAAACGATCCCGAAGCTCTGCAGAAAGTGGTGCTCGCCCCGCGAGCTTATCAAGGCCAAAACCGAAACCTTGGCAGTCTGGTGGAACGGGGGCTGGATCATTTGGGTAGTCGATCGAAACACAATATTGCAGGTTATGCGGATTTTTAAACGACAAGTCTGAGTACCACAGAGCGGTACGAGTGCGCTTGATACAGGAGCTTGAGATTTGGGATTGCGTATCGGAAGCTGGCCTGGGTTCGGAGACCACAACAACAAATTTATGGAGCTTTTTCTAGGCGGGTTGAGAGATGCGGATTGCGAGATAATAAGCATTGAAACCGTCAATGACATACCCACCAGTGGACTGGATGTTTTGATCTTGCACTGGGCTGAAAAACTGTTCTGGGAGGCCCGTGATCGTTGGGATATTTTGGCCAGAATGCTGACGCTAATCAATCGCCTCAAGCAGATTCGGCCAAAAACCAAGGTCGTCTGGCTGGTGCATAATCTGCAACCTCATGAACCTCGGAAGTTCAAGAACCTGATCTGGCCATTCTACATTCGTGCTTTAGCCCGAAACATTGATGCTGCTCTGACATTGTCGCCTGGGACGGTTCCGGTTGTTCGGGAGCATTTAGGGGCACTCAAACACAAACCTGTCGCATGGGCTTGGCATCCGGCATATCCACGGCTGTGCCAAGGAACGCACAACGCGGGTGCTGCGCGAAGTGCCCGCGGTTGGGAAACGGAGCATTACGTATTTGGTTACTGCGGACAGATTCGGCCCTACAAGGGGGTCGACGATCTGATTAACGTATTTTTGCGCAGTGAAAATCCGAGTTGGCGGCTTTTGATCGCCGGGCGGGCCTCATCGTCTGAGTTCGAGGATATTTTAGAAGACAAAGCGGTGGCGGACCCCCGCATCCGACTGGAATTCGGAGATATGTCAGAAGTCGAATACGAGATGGCTATCCTGTGTTGTGATACAATAGTTGCTCCATTCAGGAAGTATCTGCATTCTGGGTCACTTGTTCATGCAATGAGCGTCGGGCGACAGGTCTTGACTCCCAGAACACCGTTTTCCAACGCGCTTGCAAAACAGGTGGGACGCGATTGGGTTGCGCTTTATGATGGACCGCTAAGTGTGGATGCTCTTCAAGAAGCCGAGCAGGGCCGCAATGAATCTGACAACGCGGACCTTTCGGAGTTCGACCCCAAACGGGTTGGTGAACAGATCGTAGCCTTCTTTCAAAGTCTTTAGCCAAAGTCTTAAATTAGGACGAAAGAGATCTCGCGACATAGAATCTGACCTTCTCTGGCCGAGTCAACTCAGCCTTGGCAACACTGGACAGCATTGAAGTCGCGCACATTATCCGCAAACGGCAATTCGACCCCTCTGGTCAATCCCATTCCAGAAATTCGCAAGACTTTCTGGATCGCCGCGCCGAACGACACGAGTTACTCCGTCGCGTGGCAAAGTTTGCGACAGCCCCTGCGGAAGTTAAGGACGATCTCCCTTCCCGGTGGGATCATTTCCGCCGCCCCCAGCGTCCGAAGGCAAGCTCCGCAGCCTCTGAGGCGATTCGATCAGAAACCTCGCGCGGCGGGGCGAGCTGGTGCAGCCCGCGCAGCGCCCCGACCGCTTGCCGCCCGCCGCCCATCAGTGCTATTTTGGCAATCTGCATTATCGAGAAGGCGTAGGTCACCGGCAGCATCGGCCACGCAAACCGTGCCACAAAGCGCAACCGGTTGCGGAAGTTGAAATAGTTTGCGAATGCCGAGCCCCGCCGGTTAATAGAGCCAGAGCCGATCGCCGTGCCACCATGATGATGGACTACCGCCTCCGGACAGGTGAGAAGCGGCAGCACACCCCGGCGATAGGCCCAGTCTACCTCCTCGTAATAGAGGAAATAGTCCTCCCGAAGCGGTCCGACCATTTCGACGAAAGTCCGCGACGCAACCATATTGGCACCTGAGATGAAATCGAGGCTCCCGGCCAGAGGAGGTTCGGCTGCTGCGGGCAGGAGACCTTGGTTGACGTTGTAGCAGACCCCCCCTGTCCAGCGCCTGATGCGCCCACCGTCCGACTGGAGATAGCCGGGTGGTTCGAGATAGCGGGTTCGCCCGCCCATAAGTGCGAAGGGGCCCGCGACCTCAGCACGGCGAACGTAGGCGGCGGCAGTACCGGGCTCAACGACGCTATCGGGGTTCAGTATCCAGAAGAGCTCGATCTCCGCTCGCGACAAAAACCAGGTAAGCCCGGTATTGACGCCGCCCGCAAAGCCCATGTTTTGCGGGACCCGCAGTAGTGTGAGCCAAGACAGATCCCCTTCGGTCGGCGCTTGGGCGCCCGCTTCGGCTTCGGCAAAGCTCACCCCGCAGCGGCCTGCCCAGTCGGCGACCAGCGCGGCGCTATCGTCCGGCGAGGCGTTATCACAAACAACAACGCGAAGCGTCGCACCGGTAGTGGCGATTAGGCTGTCAAGACACGCCTCAATCACATCTGCCGAGCAATAGGCCACGATAATGACCGAGATGGGTGCCTTCGCCGCCCCCTCCATTTCCCGCTGCTCTTGCATTGTTCTTTGATCCTAACGAGTGAGTGACGCTGCCCTCGCCGCTAAACTGCCCGGAAGATGGCGGCTTCACCCAGCAAGATCAAGGCTGTTCTCTTGTGCCAACCGGACCGGAGTTGAAACGGGCTTGACCTCTCGGTCTAGACAGATTGACTCACGGTGCGGCTCTGGAGGCGTCGGGGAAGGATACATATCGGATATACTTAGAGGATAAAACGGCATAATCTAAGATAACGTTGCACACGAATCCACAAATGGATTCCCTTTTGTCGGCAAAAGCATCAAAGGTGACAGGAAGCCTAGCGAATGCCATCGCAAGAGATAGCCCCTCCCTAAAATATCTTATCCAAGGGGTCTTGGTGGCCGTCTCATCACCTCTCATGGGCATATTGGCTTCCGCTGGACTACAGAGAACGGTTTTTCCCAACCGGTTTGCGGATGCCGATCTGTCAGCGTGACATTTAGGGCACCATCGTTTACTTATTCGACGCGCCACCCAGAGCGCTGCGGACATCCTGACACGGATCGTTGAAGCCTATGAACACCGGGTCAAACTGTTGCGATTCAGACGACTGCGCTCGAAACCCGCTTGAAGCAACTGGCGCTTTATGAGGCGGCCTTGGTGATCTGATGGAACGGCTGGCCAGAACGTCTTGACTAAAATGGTCTTCGGCAGAATTATTGCAGCGGTAGTGAGTTTCAAATAGTCTTTCCAGACGAGCATACGAGTTTTTAAAGCCCTATTGCACGAAGGAATATTAGCATGCCCTCTCGCCCAATGCTCATGGTCGTAGCCTCGGCCGGAGGGCACTGGGTTCAGTTAATGAGGATGCGCAAGGTTTGGGACGGATTGCACGTCACCTATCTGAGTACCGAACCTGGCCTTGCGGACATCGTGAAGACCATGGCCCGGAATGAGGGTAACCCGCCGCCAAAATTTTCATCGGTCACGGATGCCAATCTCTCCGAGAAGCTACGCCTCATGCGTCAGCTTTTCGAGGTGTTTTTCCTGGTGCTGCGCCACCGGCCGGACGTGATCATCACCACAGGTGCTGCGCCCGGCTATTTTGCCCTGCGTTTTGGAAAGCTCTTCGGCGCGCGTACCATTTGGATCGACAGCATGGCCAATGCCGAGAAACTGTCAAGATCTGGTCAGGAAGTCAGGAAGTATGCCGACCTGTGGCTCACGCAATGGGAGCATCTGGCGCGCCCTGAAGGGCCGCATTTCATGGGGGCGGTTCTGTGATCTTTCTGACCACCGGGACGCAACTTTCCTTCGACAGGCTCGTACGGGCCGTGGATGAGTGGGCGGATGAAACCAAGCCGTCTTGTGGCATATTTGGTCAAGTCCTGCCGGCGACTCATGACCCGTATACGCCGCGAAATTTCGAAACCAAGGCACGGCTTTCACCGGCGGACTATGCCGAAGTGTTCAGCAAAGCAAACCTCATCATTTCACATGCCGGCATGGGTACGATCCTGACGGCATTGACCCAAGACAAGCAGATCTGCATCATGCCCCGGCAGATCAAATATGGCGAACACAGGAACAACCATCAGCTCGCCACGGTCGAAAGGCTGAAAGAGCATCCCAGGCTTTTCAAGGCGCGCGACGAACATGACCTGCCCCGCTGCCTTGACGCGGCCATGCAGGCGGTCGGGACGTCACAAACTGCCGCCATAGACCCGTTCGCGGCCACGGATTTCACCGATAAATTACGAAAGTTCGTCCTGAACACTGGGAAGTAGAACTCGGCTAGTCCTCGCTCTCTTGCACCCACCATCCCGCAAGCCAACCCGCCAGAAAACCCCCAAAATGGGTCTCCCAAGCGAGATTACCGCCCATCCCCCAATACATAACGAGGTTGAGAAGGATGAGCAGTACGACCACCCGCAGCACCGACCCGATCCCCTCATGTGCCAGACGACGGGCGGTATACTCCCAGCCCATCAGAACCCCCGCCAGCCCGAATAGCGCCCCAGACGCGCCAACCATGGGCTGCACCGCCGTAGACAGAAAAGCAAACCCCACGGCCCCGCCCAAGAGCGACAGCACATAGATCACGGCAAACCGAAGCTGGCCCACACGCTCGATCACCAAGCGCCCAAGCGAGACGAGCGTGATCATGTTGACGAGAAGATGCGCGGCCCCCCCATGCAGGAACCCATAGCTGGCAAACATCACCACGGGCTGCGCCGCATAGTTGGGCTGCCAGTTATCCAAGAGCCCCCGCCAAAACCCGCCATACTGATAGGTCAATCCACGCCAGCGCGGTGACCCCCAGAGCCCATAGTCAGCCCCCTGCAGGACGCCTTCGACCGCAACACAAACTAACAAAATCAGCAGCAATGCGCCATGAGCGACGACCCACACCCAAAGGCGCGAGCGTTCTGATGCTGAGTGTTGGTTGTCCATTCTATATATTCTGAGTCAAACTGGACTATTCCTAAGGTTAAATTAGAATATCATGAAGGACCATGCGTCCGCACTGGGTCCAAAAAGAACTTTGGCTTGAGGTTTAATGCTGCCCGTTCAATGAAATGCCAAGATAGTACCGCACAGATGAGAGTGACGGGAAGCGCAATAGCAATGTTAACGAGCGGATCGGTCACACCCAAACTTGCAACAAGTTGTTGAGCCGGGAAGGCATAGATGTAGGTGCCGTATGAATAGTCTCCCAGTCGGTTATAGCTCTGCAAAAATGCGTTTGGCCAATACCCAAGCACGAAGACAGTATAAGAAAGTGCCAGTACGAACACGGGACGGAAGATCTCGGTGCCGTACGCTGACCAAGCTAGAAAGCCTAACATGGCAGCTAAAAATGGGCTGAGCGGGATCAGGTTGCGCCAGAGGAAGAAACCCATGCCGATGGCAAAAGGTAGGGCGAGCTGAGACAGCAGTTGAAGCCTCAAATGTGCCGGTAGATAGGGCATAAGGAGACAAAGCATAATCGCTAGTCCAAGACAAAGCGCCGAGAGACGAGGCCGGTTCAGAATACCTAGAATCCCCGCGATGAAGATACCTGTATAACAGACCACCTCATAGAACAGCGTCCACAGTGAGCCGTTGATTGCTGTCCCATAGGGATTTCCTTCAAAAATGCCCGGCAGTGAGTAGTCGAGTTTGACAAGAGTTAGATTGCGCAGGAAGTAACTAGGTGCCGAGCCCCAAAACGTAACAGGATCTGCGGTTGTNAGGAGCAAACCACCCAAAACAATCGTCACCACCAGCACAACAACGAGTGCAGGAAAGAGCCTCAAGGCGCGTGCAATGAGAAACTGTTGCCAAGAAACACCGAAGACGAAGCTCTTGGTTATAAAAAAACCTGAGATTGAGAAGAAAACAAGCACGCTCACGCTGCCTAGCGACATGCCCCCGAGAAATCTCTCAAGCGGTTCTTCCGCTCCCGCGCCGAGCGAGAGTGGATAGGCATGAGAGATTAATACGCAGATAGCAGCCAAGATGCGCAAAAGATTAAAATTATTGTCCCGCAGGGTAGTATAGTTTCCGAGCAGTCGGCGCTCTTTCATCTACCTACCCCAAATCGCTCAGCCATATCCATCCATTACCCCTCACCCCGGTACAAACCTTGGTAGCTTGGGCAGGCTCTCACGCATCAAGCGTTGCAGCCGTGCATCGGCAGCACCTTCAGGCTCATCCTTCAGTATCGGAGTGATGTAGCGCACGATAGCCCCGTCGGTACGGTCGATCGTCAGGCTGTCATAGACCACGCTCATCTTGGCCTTGAAGTCATTGGTCATACGCTTGCCGCGCTGCTCGAACCAGTAATAGACGAGCTGTTCCGACAGGCCTTTCTGAATTATCGCGCGGTTCGCTTCAAAGGAGCCATAGCCGGTGCCCGCCATATCCAGCGCCACGGTCTCGAAACTGTAGATTTCCCATCCGCCAACAGGCAGACAAACCTCAGGGGAGTGGATGCCGGCACCCTCGGTCTGCTTGTCGTAGAAAGCTATGAAGAGTTCGACCGGAGCGGGTTCTTCTGGATTGCGATAGAAGCCCGCGAGGTAGTCGGTGGCCCCCAGTATCCGCTCGATATCCGGGTCGAGCATCGAGAAGGTCCCCGACCACTCCCCAAATTGCCGCGGAAAGAGTACGAAAGGATCACGATCTACCGCCGTGGGGTCATTGCCCTGCTGCAGCGCCCATCCGGCTGAGACCGCAAGCGTCAGGATCGCACCCGCCATTAACCCGCGCGAGGCGCGGATGCCCATGAGGCGTCCGGCGATCGCTCCGAATCCGCTGGTATCGAGATCAATTGCCTCCGACAGAGGTTTGGGATCCGGTGTCAGCCGCTGCAGGACCACGGCCATGAAGAACAGGATCGCAATACAGGCACCAAAGATGATCCAGCCTTCAAAGAAATGCAGAAAGCCCTCAGCCTGTTCAATCCCATAGCTGTTGACCATCACCCCGATCATCCCGATGCGGAAGGAATTCATCAACACCGTCAGGGGAGCAGCCGCAAGAAGCAGCACCGCCTTGTGCCAGACTGGTCCACGATAGAGAATGGCAAAGAGATAGGAGAAGCTGAGGATCGGGAAGAGATAGCGCAGCCCCGAACATGCCTCGGCCACCTGCAGTTTGTAGACCCCGAGATCAATCACATTGCCTTCGAGATAGACTGGCACGCCCATCAATGCCACGAACCACACACCGATTTCCGAAGAGATTGTCTGCAGCACGATGGTCAGCTTGAGATAGACAAACTGCGGCAGGGGCAACATGAAAATAAGATGCACCACGCCCAGTTGATGCAGCTTGCCGCGCTCCCAACCAAAGATCGTCAGCACCACGCCGCCCACCCAGATGATGAAGGCATAGGTCACGATATCGGGAATGCGAGTCAGGTTGCCTGCAATCGCCAGCAAGAGCGCCAGCACAATGACAATAAGCCCAGGTGCGCGATCCTGCACAATGGGTTTGGGCAGCGGCAGACGGCGCAGTTCCCGCAAGAAGAGATAGAGCGAGATGAGTGGGATGAGTGGCCCGTGGCTGTATTCAGCCGTGGACCAAGCCTGTGCCAGGGAGACAAAACCGATCCAAAAGATCGGAATCGATCCGGCTAGAAGCAACGTAAACCACAAGAGCCCGCCCAGGTTGAGCGGGTGGGCGAAAAGCCTTGGGCCAGACTGATCTGTCATGGACATGCTGTCACACTCCCCTTAAAACGGCTCACCACCCTGACCTATGCCAGAAGCATTTATGCTATTGGGATTTCTATCGGAAAATCCGCGCCAAAGCGATTCAAAACGGGTCGGATACGTGCTCAAAGCAGAGCCTGAACAGTCTGTTTTCCAAGGACGTACAGTGACCCAAGATCAGGGACGCACAGTAAACTCCCGCTCAAGTGTAAGAAACACCCGGTTCGATGAGGCGTCGCCCACCCCGGTTTCATCCCGCAGCCGATATTCATAGCCAGAAGAGAGCCGCCAGTCGGGTGTTAGGTTGCGGGAATAGGTGGCGCGCAGGTCAGTGCGCGTGGTGTCATTCACTGCCGGACCGCCAGCCTGTTTGAGTTCAGCGTAATTCGCCGAGAATGATATCTCGGACAACGAGTTGATCTCATAGTTGTAACCCAAAGAGGCTTCAGTGGTGCGCAATTCGTTCGACCGTGAACTGGTGGTAACCTGTCGCGAAAGCGATGCGGTCAGGGTGCTGCGCTTCATCTCATGAGTGAAGTCCAAGCTACCCACTGGGCGGACCGTGTCATCCACATCACTGGTGGCGCCGAGGCTGAGTTCAATCGAACCGCGTGGCAGCGGCAAGTCCCGGTTGACAAGCCAAGTGGCGGTCTGGCCATTCACGCTTTCGCGCAGGTCGAATGACGTGCCAATGGTGCCGCGTGTAAGTTCGCGCGTGAGATCAATGCTGCCGATCACACCCGTCTGTGTGTCCGCGTCGCGTATTCCCAGAATAGTTTCTTCGGTTTCAATACTCTGAAATCCGACCACGACATCAAGCGTATCTATCGGCGAGAGCGCCTGTGTGAGCCCCAAGTTGAAACTACTGGTCTGACGGTTCGTCTGCTCGGTATCATCCGCTGTGTAGTCATCATAACGCAGAATCGTCCGCACCTCGGTGACAGGGCTGAGAGTGAATCGCGTTGTCCCCGTAAGATTGAAAAGCTCGCTATCAAAAAGATCAGGATCCGTGGTGTCGTTGTAGGTTTGCTCGCGGTAACGCCCGTCGAGGATGAAGCCCACCGGATTATCGAGTCCGGCCTCAAACCGGAAGCGGCTCGATATCTGCTGGCGGTCGCCTTGATCTTCGGCGAGATCGTTTTCTTCAAGCGGATCATCGAAGAAGCGATTTTGGTCGAACGGATCGAGTGAATTGATCGAGGCGAGACTATAGTCGGCCCCAAAGCTGAGAGCGCTGTTCACCCCTTGGCGATCATAGCCGAGCCGCGCGCGCTGATCGTCGAATGTGCGGCTATCACCTGGCGGCTCATTGGCGCGCAAGAGCCCGCTCACATCAAAGCGAAAGACGTCATTGGCGCGCTGGTTCAGGTATCCGAAAGATAATCTGTTGTCGAAGAGTTCGGCACTCTCGCTGTTATTCGGGTCAAGATTATAATTGTCCGTCGCGCTGAGCGTCGAGCTGAGCCCAAAAGTCAGAACCGGACCACCATTTTCCGGGCTGCTGCCTTGCTGCGCGAGTGTCAGCCCTGCACCCAGAGAGAACACAGACAGACATCCGGCACCAATCAGGATATGGGAGCGCGTCACAGCCCGCCCTTATTCGAACAGACGCCGCTCAGGCACAACGATCACGTCGCCCGGGGCCAGTACCGTCGTGCCACTGATGCTATCGCTCCCCCCCATCGTCCGATAGTTGAAGCGATAGACGGTTTCTTGATTGCTCCTTGGGTCGACGCGGCGCAGCTGAATGCGTTTCTCGGCCGCAAATCGGGACAGCCCGCCCGCCTCTGCCAGAAACTGGAGCAGCGTGGTTCCGGGCAAGACCTCCTTGCGGCCGGGGGTGTTGGCCTCACCTACGATATAGATATTCATCAATTCTGGCCCAGCCGCAGCACGCGGCGCATCCCTTGGAGCCAAGGCGGCGACCGAGACCAAAACAGTCGGTGCGACTGCAAAATTCCCGGTCATTTCCTCCGACAGGGTGCTTGCGACAACATCGACGCTGCGGCCTCCCGCTCTGACCGTACCAGCCATCGGGAAACTGATTGACCCATCTGGCAGAACAAGAACATTCCGATTGAGGCTTGGATCTTCGAGAACCTCAACCTGCAACGTATCTCCCGGCTTGATGCGGTAGATGTCCTGCGCCATGGAAATGGTGGCTGATCCAATCAGGAAAAGGACCGCTGTAAGAAATCTGATCATCTCGTGCCTCTGTCCCGTTTCTCAGTTGTATGAAATTTACGCTATTTGATGGATCGGCAAAATACGCAAATTCAAGAAAACTCAAAGCTGCGGCAGATTTGTAGCGCTTTCAGGGAGTTTTCGCGACCGCTCTCTATGCTGTTCTACTCAATCCGGGCGGACAGCCGGTCAATTTCGCCTTTGACCTCTTCCATGAATGCAGGGGCAGGGCCGTTCTCTGCAACCTCGACCACCTTGCGGAACTGGGCCAGAGCCTCTGTATCGCGCTCGAGCGCGGCATAGGTGCGAGCCAGATGATACTGCACTGTCGGATCCTCCGGCAATCCAGCCGCCGCTGGCTCAAGCGCTGCAAGGGCCGCGCCAAAGTCACCGCGGCGAAAGGCGATCCAGCCATACGTGTCCTGAAAGGCCGGAACGCCACGGTCACGCAGGCGCCGCGCGATGTCATGGGCACGTTCGAGGCTCTCCGCATCCTCCTTCCCGGTTGCCAGCAGGCTAGCTAGGTTATTGGAAATGATCAGGTTGTTGCTGTTGTCCGCATAGAGCCGCTCATAGATGTCGATGGCCCCTTGAAGATCACCTTCGCTTTCCAGAATACCCGCCAGAGCCCAGTTGAGCCGAAGATTCTCGGGGGAAGCGGCGAGCCCGTCCAGAATTGCCTGCCGGGCCGCCTGTGCATTTTCTTGCACCGCGTGGATATTGTAGAGCGCCAGCCAGAAGCGTTGATCCTGCGGAGATTCTTTGGCCAAGTCGCGAAACGCCGCCTCAGCAGCCAGGGTCTCACCCGCCACCGCTTGCACGGACGCCATCAGGAACCGCGCGTTGAGATCGCCGGGATTGGCCTCAAGGGTTTCACGTGCATAGTGCAGCGCCCCCTCTGTATCGCCCTGCGCTAGACGGGTGCGCACGATCGTCGCTGCTGCTCCCATGCCTTGCGCGCCTTCGCTGGCAAGCGAGTCGAGAAAGCTCAGAAGCTCGCCTTCGCGATCCTGCGCCGCAAACTGACGCGCGGTCAGCTCATTGGCGATCCCCTCTGCCGGAGCATTGTCCTGGCGCCTCAGGGTCTCGATGACCTGTGTCACACGCGGCCAGTCCTGCTCGCGCATATAAATTTCGCCCAAGCCGCTCAAGAGGGCGGTATTGTCAGGGGCCAAACGCAGTGCATTGATCAGCACGGTCTCTGCTGTGCGCAGGCTCTCCTCCGAGATCAGATGACGCGCGTAGCGCAGCGATTCATCCGGCGCATTTCTGGAGGCCTCAACAGCACGGCTCAGCATCTCCGCCATGAGATCCCGATTGCCGGCACGCTCATGAGCCTGAGCCATCAGGGTCATTGCCTGCGCGTCATTAGGCGCTTGCCCCAGAACCGACCGCAGAGTAACGATTGCCTCATCAGCCAGATCGCTTTCAATCAGCCATGCAGCCCGCATCTTCATCGCTTCGGTCTGGCTGTTGTCTTCCTCCAGCACTTGCTCGACCAGAGCCCGCGCACCGACCCTGTTGTCCGTGGCCTCCAGCATGCGGGCCAGCATGACCATGATGCTGCGTCGCGCATCAGACGGCTCAGAACCCTTGATCAACGCTTCCATCTCGGCAATGGCCGCATCGCGGTCACCCAGATCAAAGCGGAAACCTGCGCCCAAGGCGATCAGCCGTTCCCGTTCAGGCGGATCGCTTGCAACGATCCGGTCCAACTCGGCGCTGGCGACCTCGCGACCATGTACCTCGGCGAGAAATCCGATATAGATGACGATATCATCGACATTGCGCGGCTCCTGCTCTGCCCGTTGTTTCAGGAAGCCCTCGGCGGCCTCAGTATCGCCCTGCGACATGTACCACCGCACCAAGGTGGCAGGCACGCTCGCATCGTCGGGAAAGCGCGTTATCATCTCTTCGAGCTGCGCCCGGATTTCACGCGTTTCCCCTAGCTGGTTGAGAACGCCGAGACGGATCGTGTAGAGTTCTTGGTTGTCAGGCGCCTGACCAAGGGCGGCATCAATCGCCGAGAGGGCAGCAGCCCAGTCCTGCGCACGCACAAGATCGTCGATGATCACCTTCTGGACCACCAAAAGATCAGGATTCTCGGACACTAGCGCCTGGGCTTTCGTCACCGCCTCGCGCAGGGCTGAGGTATCGTTAGCGGCAAGCCCATCGCGATAGGTCACAGCCGTGTTCACAGCTTGTACCAGACGATCTTCGGGAGCCAACTCCGCCGCAGCGGCCCCATGCTTGCGTGCGGCCTCCCAGTTGTTGGTCTGCAGTGCCAGTTCCGCCAGAGCGCGCTGACCGGGCAAGCTGTCGGGATATTGTTCCACCAACCGCAGATACTGGCCATAAGCCTCGCGGATATTGCCACGCGCGCGCTCGGCCTCTGCGTATTTCAACCGGGCTTCGCGATGCTGGCCATCCAGCTTGAACACATTCCGGAATTCGACCAGGGCACGATCCACGTCCCCCTCTTCCAGCAACTCGAGTCCAGATTTGTAATGTCTATCCACTCTCTCTTCTGCATTGTCGCAGAAAGACAGCAGGCCCGCTGTGGCGAGCGCCAGAAATGTCGTTTTAATCATGTCACTACTCTTGCATCTTTGGGCCGGGACAACAATCCGCACTAGGCACCAGATAGGTCGTGCCGGTCCTTTTTTGATATATCAGATTTCGCGACATAAGTTGCCAAACTTCTTTCGAGGCTGGCGTATCAATATCCAGTGCCGCGGATAACCACGGTCACCGTCCGCAACAGGATCAAAAGATCCTGTGAGAGCGACAAAGAGGCCAGATAACGGGTNTCGAAGCCCGCCCGCTCGGCAAAACTTGACTCGTTGCGATCCGAAATCTGCCAAGTCCCGGTGATGCCGGGGCGCAGTTCGAAATAGGCTTTGCCGGGATAAAGTGCCTCTTGATCCACCATCATGGGCCGTGGCCCAACCAGCGACATGTCACCCTTGAGCACATTCCATAGCTGAGGCAGCTCGTCGAGCGAAGATTTACGCAGGAAACAACCCATTCGCGTGATGCGCGGGTCGCGCTTGAGCTTTTGGGTTTCATCCCATTCACGCCGGGCTTCGGGGTTCTTGCGGAGGTGGTATTCCAGCAGTGCATCAGCCCCCGGCACCATCGTACGGATCTTGACCATGTAAAAGATGCGACCACCGCGCCCGAGGCGTTTCTGGAAATAAAGCGGACTGCGCCGGTCGAATGCCACAAGACACATCATGCCCAGAATAAGCGGCAGGGAAACCGGCAAGGTCAGCAGCACCATAGCTATATCAAGACACCGCTTTGCACTGTTGCGATAAATGGCGCGACGGCGCTGACCGCGTTTCCGCTTGGAAGCATTACTTTGAAGCTGCGTCTCGGAAAAATCTTGGAAGGTCATTTAATATTCTCCACTCACTTTTGACACGAGCAAATACAAAACACCCGATGTGGTAAAATCCACTTCGATCAATTCGACTGAAGAGCAACACACCCCCTGTTTAATCAACAATCACAGATCGCCTATAACAAGTGAACAATCACGGATCGCCTAAAACAAGACATAATTTGGACAAAATCCAAAAATAGACGTGCAAGTATATGAAGCTCTTGAATTTCAGCCCTTTCCTCGTGGTGCCCGACAAGCAAAATAAAACGTGCTTTTAAAGACTGTCTCCACATTCGAAACAAACATGGCAAAGAGTAAAAATCGTTCTCAAATAAGCTTACCCGATTCGCACTCAAAATGGTGCTGAAAAGTTCGGTCTGCCCAGATCATCCCTCAATTTTCTTACTCCTGCCATCAAAGCGTGGGATTTGTTTGTTGAATGATTGACATGGACAGGGCAGATGTCAGAGCCTCATGCTCTAATATGGTGGGGTGCCGAACATAGACCTGAGGGTCGAACTGTGGGTGCCAAGATGCAGAGTCTGTTTTGAAAGATGCATATGAGACCGGAGCCCCTTTACGCAGATTTTTTCGGCCTGTCGGAGCGTCCGTTTACGCTGCTGCCCGATCCGGCCTTTCTCTATTGGTCCAAGGCGCATCGTAACGCTTATACGGTCCTGGATTACGGAATCTTCTCGCGGGCGCCGATCACTGTGGTGACCGGTGAAATTGGCTCTGGCAAGACGACATTGGTTCAGCATCTGCTCAAGCAGACTGACGCCTCCATCACCATCGGCCTCATTTCCAACGCCCAAGGCGGGCGCGGAGAGCTCTTGCAATGGGTTCTCAACGCGCTGTCTGTCGAGGTTCCGAATGACGCCAGCTATGTTCAGAAGTTCCAGAAACTGCAGGATTTTCTGATCTCAGAGTATGCAGCGGAACGACGCGTAATCCTCATATTCGACGAGGCCCAGAACCTGTCGATGGAAGGCTTGGAAGAGCTGCGTATGCTCACGAATATCAACGCCAATAAGGATGAACTCATTCAACTCATTCTGATTGGGCAGCCAGAGTTGCGCGATGTGATCCGCAGCCCCAAGATGAAACAGCTGGCACAACGAGTGGCGGCCAGTTTTCATATCCCGGCGATGGATCAAGACACGGTGGCGCAGTACATCCAGCACCGGTTGCGAATCGTAGGCGGACAAGGTGATGAATTTACCATTGCTGCCTGTAAGATGGTCCATGATCAGACCGACGGAGTACCACGGCTTGTCAATCAGCTGTGTGACATCGCAATGGTTTATGCATGGAGCAAGGAGGAGAGAACAGTGACCGAAGACATCCTTCGGAGCGTGCTTGAAGACGGCTTGTTCTTTGCAGCCTCCCTTGCATCAGAAGAGAGTGAAAAAACATGAACGAACTGAAGTACTACTCTTCGATTTTCCTCCGGCGTCTGCATTATTTCCTGATCGTCTCAGTGATCATTTCGGCCGTGTCTGTCATTGCGGCTTTCACCTTGCCGCCAGCCTATGAATCACAAACTCGCCTGCTGCTGGAAGGGCCTCAAATTCCCTCGGAGCTGGCCGCTTCTACGGTTATGGTGGGCCTGTCCGAACAACTCGAAATAATCGAGCAGCGGTTGATGACCCGGGCCAACATGCTCGATGTCGCCCGCAGTCAGACTGTTTTTGAGGATACTCAGCAGATGTCTGCGGATGCCATCGTTGAAGCGATGCGGGCGCGTACGACCATTCAGGCGGCCAGGGGTCGCAATCCAACGCCAATCATGAATATCAGCTTTGAGGCCCGCAGCCCACAAATTGCCGCCGGTGTCCTCAACGAATATCTGACCCTGATCGAACGGCAGAATGCCGAATTCCGCACCTCGCGGGCAGGGAATACGCTGGAATTCTTCCAACAAGAGGTCCAACGACTGGGTCAGGATCTCGACGCGCAGAGCGCGCGTATTCTCGAATTCAAGACCAGAAATTCCAGCGCTTTGCCCGAAAGCGTCGAATACCGCTTGAATCAACAAGCCACGCTGCAAGAGCAGGTTCGCCAGATCGACCGGGATATCAAGTCGCTCACAAATCAAGGCGAGCGGCTGGTGCAGATATTCGAGGCGACCGGACAGTTAGAGGGTAATAATGGCGCAGGCCTGTCACCCGATGAGCAGCGATTGCAAGAAATGCGTACCCAACTTGACGAAACGCTATCCGTATATGCACCGGAAAACCCTCGGGTGAAAATGCTGGAGGCCCGGATCGAACAACTTGAAGAGCGGATCGCCTCCCGAACTGTAACAGAGGAGCCGGAGTCCAGCACGTCCGCTCCAAGTCGTGGATCCATCACGCTGGATTTGCAGTTAAGTGAACTAGAAACGCGTATCTCCATACTGCAGGAGCAACGCGAAGACAGCATCGCAAGGCTGGAAGATCTGAATGAGACGCTGGCCAAGACACCAGCCAACACTGTCACGCTCGAAGAGTTGGATCGGGCCTATGCCAATATTGAAGCACAATATAACACGGCCGTCGATCGCCTGGCCCAAGCCAGCACCGGCGAGCGGATCGAGTCGTTGTCACGCGGTCAACGGATTTCGATCATAGAACCGCCCGCAGTGTCCAACCGGCCGACTAAACCGAACCGGGTACTCATTGCGGGGGGCGGCACTGGCTTTGGCATTCTGGCAGGGATAGGCCTTATCGTACTGATTGAGGTGCTCAACCGTACGGCCCGGCGACCAGAGGATATAGTCAACCGCATCGGGATAAGCCCTCTGGCCACCATCCCCTACATGCGCAGCCGCTCAGAGATCGTTTGGAAGCGTCTGATCAAGATCACCCTCTATCTGGTGATCCTCGTGGGTATTCCCGTAGCGGTCTATGCCGTGCACCTTTATTACCTGCCGCTCGACCTTTTGGCCGACCGCGTCATGAACAAGATCGGCGTCCGCTGGTGACCGGTCATAACGATATCAGGAGCGCTTGAGATGGAACGCATTCAGGAAGCCCTGGCCAAGGCCCGCGCACAGCGCCAGCAGGGCAGCGCCACACGCACGGAACATGCTTCCCCACCCAAAGCCAACCAATCGGTCGAAGAAGCTTGGGCGGCCCTCGCACCTTTCAAGCTCAATCGTGCCCTGCTCAAGAGTCGTCGGGTGGTTGCCGCTGAAGCGGGGCGCGATGCAGCCCCCTATGATCTCTTGCGGACCAAGATCATCCATCAGGCCCAGAGCAATGGTTGGCGCCGGATAGCGATCGTTTCACCCGATATGGGAGCTGGAAAAACGACCACTGTGTCAAATCTGGCTTTCAGCTTCGAGCGCCAGCGCGATATGCGTGTACTCTGCATCGATCTCGATTTGCGCCGCCCGTCGCTTCACAAAGCTCTGGGACAAAAGAGCGATCATTCCATGAGCGATGTGCTGAATGGTCATGTACGATTTGCCGAACATGGGCTGCGCCTGGGGGAACGGGTGGCATTTGGCTTCAATAATGGCCCGGCAGCCAATCCTTCTGAACTTCTGCTGAGCCAGGCAGCGCGCGATGCTCTGGAAGGGATAGAACAGGACTATGCCCCCAGTCTGACGCTTTTCGACATTTCGCCACTCAATGCCAGCGATGACAACATCGCCTTTCTCCAGAATGTCGATTGCGCAATCATCATAGCCGCTGCGGAGTCCACTTCAATCAAGCGGATTGATCAGGCCGAGCGGCAAGTGGCAGAATTGACCAATGTGATGGGGATCGTTCTGAACAAATGCCGCTATATCAGCGACACTGAAGGATATGATTACTATTGATGGGAGACTTCGGGATACAAGAAGCGATCCCCGAGATCGCGATCATTATCCCACATTACAATGATGTGGTGCGTCTGGAGCGTTGCCTGTTTGCCTTGATAGAAAATGATCTCTCAGATTGCGAGGTCCTGGTGGTGGATAATGGTTCTCCCCAGCCATTGACGGAAACACAGGCGAAATTCCCCAGCATCCGCTTTGTCATCGAAACTGAGAAAGGCGCTGCTGCGGCCCGTAACAGAGGCGTGCAAGAGACCCGCGCGCCGCGCCTGATGTTTATTGACGCTGACTGTCTGCCGGCCTCCGACTGGGTGACGGTTGGGCGCAAGGTCTCGGACCGAGCCGATCTGATCGGCGGGCGGGTCGAGGTGTTTGACGAAACCCCACCACCGCGCAGTGGGGCCGAAGCCTTTGAGGCGGTCTTTGCCTTCGATTTTCGCCATTACATCGAGGTGCAGGGATTTTCCGGGACCGGCAACCTGATTACCCGGCGGGACGTGTTCGAGGATGTGGGCCCTTTTCGCGGTGGGGTATCCGAGGACCGCGATTGGTCCTTCCGCGCCACAGCCAAGGGATATCGGCTAATCTACGAGGACGCGTTGCGCGTGGGACACCCCTCACGACAGGACTGGCTCGCATTGCGAGGCAAGTGGCGGCGCATAATGCAGGAGATGTTCGGACAAACCGGAGGCAGCTTGAACGTCCGTATAAAATGGGCACTCAAGGGATTGGCCATGCCGCTCAGCATTCTGGTGCATTTGCCCAAGGTGCTGACCAGCCCAAAGCTTTCAGGATCGGGTGATCGGCTGCGCGCAGGGGGCACTCTTGTTCGCCTACGACTCCTGCGCATGATCTGGATGCTGCGTCAGGCCATAGGGCTCGAGATCTGAGCCACAAAAAGAAAAGGGCCGCGTCATGCGGCCCTTTCCAATAGGATATGCGGTTCTTTTACGCAGCCTTGCGACGACGGCGCAGAGCAGCCACACCACCGAGTGCAGTCAGCAGAAGCAAACCACCTGCTGGCAACGGTACGGCCGAAATCAGGAACTCTGCGCTCCCATTGTTTGGATTGTTCCCTTCCGAGAACATCAGAACAAATGATGTCGAACCAGAAAATGGCCCAAACACTGATGGGGGCACAACAAAAGTTGTACCTACGTTGCCTGCTCCGGTCACCAGAACGCAATCAGTCGACCCAAAGTTCGCAAGCACGTCAGCACCGCACGGCGTCTCTCCGACCGGAGTTTGCGGAATCATTGCGGTCAGACCAGCAGGGCCATCAGCGAAGGAGCCGCGGAACAGTTGGAAACCGCTACGGGCGCCAGTCCCTCCAACGAGATCAGATTCCGGAGCATAATCTTGGAAGGTGAGTTTAAAAGATGTGCTTGCCGTAAACTCCGAATACGCCAGATAGGCGGGAGAAGTATCAAGCCATCCAAAGTCGATATTGGCAGTACCATTGGCCAGATTGTTCTGGCTCACAAAACCAGTGCCAGTAATGGCTGTGCCGGTGTTGCCGCCGTCCCCACCAACAAAGTTTACCGTTAGTGCAGAAGCAGTCGCGGCCGGCATCATAAGACATCCTGCAACTACCGCAGCAGCAACCGTCTTCGAAAAACTCAACATTCTTTCGCTCCTAAATTTGCTTCGCATCTATCAAGTTGACTGTACTATACTGATGGACATCCGAAAAACAGAAATTCCAATTTTCAGCACATTTCCGCCATATTCCTGGGCGTATCCGACTGGGGATCACAACCCAAAAAGAGAGACCGCTCAAACCATTCTCCAATGCGCGAGTTTTGCCGGAATTGTCGCCAATTTGAGAACAGATTAGCAGACCTCTCGGGCGAATCATCTCTCTTGCCATGCACACAAAAAACGGCCGCATAATTGCGACCGCTCTTCCGTACCAATTGATCCGATCAGATCATGAAGCCCGTTTACGTCTACGCAGCGCAGCAAGCCCGCCAAGCGCACCAACCAGCAGAAACCCTGCTGCCGGGAGCGGCACGGCACTCACGCTGATCGCATCGACATCAAACCCGCCCGTAGCACCCTGCGTTGAAAGGTTGCTGGGATTGCCACCGAACAATGCCAAAGTCAGGTCGGTCAGCCGCACGGTGTCAAAAATCCCGTCAAACGTGAAGACCGGGTTGGCGAAAGTTTCCGTGTTTTTAAAGGGGTTGGGCTGTGCGGTGACAAAACTGCTCTCATCACCCTTTATGCCCACCTCGATCCGAACCGCTTCTTTCCAGCTCGGGTCATTGTTGAGCGTGATTTCGATCAAGGAGCCCGGCCCAAAGAAAAGCTGACCGGTTGGGGTGCCAAACTGGAATTCCACCACAGCATTGTAGCCCAGTTCGAAGAACGCTCCATCCGCTGCACCAAATGCATTCGAGATTTCATCGCGATTATTTGCGGTGCCACGCGGTCCGTCCACGATGATGTCCGCAGATGTTGCATGTATCGTTGCGGCATCCGCCTGTATCGGCGTCAAAGTCAAAGCCGCCGTGATGGCGAGCACGCCAACGCCAGTCTTGCTCAGAATGTTAATCACCAACCCCATAGCCAATCTCCCACACTAACTTGGTCTTAGTCTCCACGTATACCTGAGGCAGACGGCTCTGCATATAGGCGTGTCTGGTTTTCAGCCATATTTTTGACGTATTTTAATTTCTTTGAACGCCAAAGAAACAACCTGAGATTGAATTTCTCGCGAAAAGTTTCCATTTAGCCCTCAGTTCCCACCAACAATCGGCATTGTTGCCAAATCGCGAACTGTCAACCAGCCTCAGACATTTCTGCACCCCATCACCGCCCCACTGCGAACATCGTTGAATACAGCCCTGATTCCTCCATATCCGAAAGCACCGGCACAAACGGACCTGCCCAATCCGTCTATTCCCCCGCATCCCCCGGCCCAGTCCGCATGACAATGCGGGGGGCTGCATCCGACGGGCGCTCAATCATATGGCGTATCGACATGGCACCAGCCTCTGTGATCTTCTGCCCCACGGCATCAAAACGCATGGTTTCCCCTGACGCCGCCCGGTCCCAGCCCTTCAGCGCCCCAGCGGCATCATAGCGGTACTCGTCGCGCCAGTCCGCTTGTGGAAAGAGAACAGGGTCGGCATAGCCGCCTTGCGGCACGCGGCGATCAAGACTCTCGATTCGCATATCCCCATCCGGGCCAAGACCATAACGGCGCGTCTCATGCTGTGGCAACAGGATCGAAATCAGGCCGGGCGCGCTGTCCTGCGCGCCGATTCGTGCAAAGACACCAACATCCACCCGGTTTGAGAGGATATCAGGGCGCCCCGGCACCGGGCGCGGCAATTGCCAATCCACAGTGATACGCGCACGCAAGCCGCGCGTATCCAGCGGCTCAATCCGGGTTCGGGCCGGGTCGCCGCGCAGCACCCGCCAGACAAAGTCCAGTGCGCGCCCGTTCGAATCGCGCGTTGCCTCAACCGAGACGACCATGCTGCGCCGATAGGCATGGCTGCGCCAGAGGCGGGCAATGGCCGTTGGCGTATCAAACAGCCGCTCACTCAACCCTTCACCGAAGTAATTGACGCCCTCGACAGCATCATCTTCGGACAGAACGGCAAGCCGCACCATTGGCGGCACCGTCTCGGGCGTCAAGGCATTGGCCAGTTGCACCATGCGCATCAGATTGATCTGATCTTTGGGGATCACCGAGGGATGCGCCAGCCCCGTCAGATAAGCCGCCCGGCTGCGCACCGACGTGAGACTACGACGAAAGACCATCTGCACGGTCGGGGCCAGAAGCTGATTTTGGTGCAGAAACGCCTTGGTCTCGGGTTGAAACGCCGCGAAGATCATGGCCAGCGCCTCAAGATGCGGCTGGTCAGAGCCGGATGAGCCCTGCGAAATCAGGAAATAAGGCGTATTGGCCGGGATCAGGTCGCCATGGTCCGGGTCATGATCTTGGTGCTCTGGGTAGACATGCATCTGCCCCGCCAGATAATTCTGGTATAGGAACAACGGGCCGTTGTCGTGGGTGAGCGCCATCCGCGGCAAGGACCGCCAGAGCGGCCCATGCTTGAGCGCAGTGGAGGAATTCCCAATGAGCGGAACCGCAAACGTCACTGGCCCAGCCAGCCCGTAATCGAACCCCAGTTTGCGTGCCTCATCGTCATAGGCCACATGCGTCAACTGTGGATGCGCCTCAGCCGGCAATCGCGAATGGCCACGATCACGGTTTTCATAAAGATCACCGTGATTGCCAGCTGCCCTTCCCTCAAAGTCCAACTGCCAGAGTAGACGATGGCCCGCGTCACGTCCGGCGGCCCCGAGCACCGGGGCGCTGGTCTCAGGCAAGCTTACCCGCGCCAGAAGCCGCCCTCCGGGTCCAAAGCGCAAGAGCTCCGACAGCCGCACGAGCACCCTGCCATCTTTTGCCAGTACCGGATCGACGCCGGGCAGTCCTTTGATCTGAGACAACGCGGCCCCGGGCATAAGCCCCAGCCCAGCCAGACATCGAAGCAGTTTGCGGCGAGAGAAGTTAAAGGGCATGACAGTAGCAATATCCAGCAGCAGAAATTGCGACCCGAAGGCTGCTGTAAACATCCTGACCGGAAACCCTGTCATCACGCAAGCTCTCGGCAATGCCCGCGCGTTGACAAAGTACAGAGATGCTTTCCTCCCCGCGCAATCCCGCCAAAACAATGCGGATCTTCTCTTCCGCTGAATAGGTCTGGCAGGTCTTGCGGCGGATGTTTTTGACCAGCTTGTCTGTGGCGCCCTTCGAGGTTTCAGCTTTCTTCATCATCTCGATCTCCTAATCAATATCATGAACCAGAAATCCTCCGTTGCTCAAATCCTCTAATCCGTTCCAAACGTGCTGACGTCAGACATGTTTGCCTACGCGCTTGAGGCCGACCGGCGCACCTAGGGGGCGGCTACGGGATGCCCGCGCCTGCGCTGCCCGGACAAGGGTTTTTGGGGCTGGGTACGCGAACAGACTTGAGAGGAGAGGCGCAGAGTCAGATCCACCTCTTGGTGGTTGTGTTGCGCATTGGACTCAAAATGATGAAAATTGCGCAGGATCAGCGAAATAGTAACGATTTGGTAACACAAAATTGACTCAATCGTGCTTAGCTTTGGCCTCAAAGCTGTATTATCTTTACAGAGGCGAGTTAAGAAAATAGGATCAACTATAGGTTGTAAGCTCAGGAAGGGCATCGCATGATCATCGGACTGATATTTGCCGGAAGCATTGTCGGGGCCATGTTTGGCCTGACAACTTTGATCCTAGGGCATTCGGTCTGGATGGCACTCCTGATGTATTCCGCAGTGGGTGCGCTGAGCGTGCTGGTAGGGGCTGCGGTCGTGGCCTTGCGTGCAGGGTCTGACGACCAGACAATCACCTCATCTCATGCCCTTGCTCCACCGCAGCGCGGATGACAAGCCTCCCTGCCTGTAAGATCGAATCATCGACACGGCTTCGTTCCAGCATTCATTCCTGAAACGGGAACAATTGTTTCCCCTAACGCAACAGATTCAGCGCAGGCGTGTGTCCTGTGCAGAGAGTCTGCCCGAATTTCACCTCAGGGTTGTGCGACGCTCGATTGCTTTGACTCAAGAGGGAATTAGGGCGATAGTGTGGCGGAACTGAATTGTTTTCTAGGGCTTTCGAGTGCCCTACCAGATCAACGCAGTTGCGAGGCAATATTGCTTGTCATTTTAAGCGAGGTAATGTGAATGTCTGGATCAAAAATCATAACAACCTTGGTTGCTGTGGCTTCGCTTCTATTAGCCAGCGAAGCTATGGCAGCGACTGTGAAATTTCAGAGTGATGGCCCGAGTCCGCCGGGCGTGAACGACTGTAGCGGGGATTTTGGAACGTCTCCAAACTGCGTTTACGTAAGTGAGGATAACTACTATTTCGACGGACCCGGTGCGGATGACGCTGGCGTGGCCACAAGCTACACAACCAATAATTACGGGACGCTTAATCAGATTGCAAAGGTTGATAGCCCGTTTGCGACAACCCCTATTGTGTCAGCAGGATCTATTCTGGGGGCTGGCGTATTCACCTTCGAGGTGGATGGTGGGAACCTGAAATGGACTTACAATCCGAATGGGTCCTTGGCAGCCGTGTTCGCGTTCTCAGTAAAAGGTGGAAATATGTATAACCTTTGGGAACTTGACATAGCTCCTACCGCTGGCGGTCTACAGCAAATGGTTTCGGGGTGGTTCGCTCCGCAGGGGAATGACGTAGATGATATCTCTCACGTCACGTTCTTTGGAAAAGAGCTAGCTGCGGTACCGCTTCCCGCTGGTGGTATCCTTTTGATCACAGCGCTCGGAGGCCTTGGGTTCACCGCGCGGCGCCGTCGTAAATCCTAAAACAACGGCAAATCCATGAGTGTGTACAAAACAGCCCCTTCGGGGGCTGTTTCTGTTTCGAAGCGTTCCATCAACGTTTGCGCCGCACACCAGCGCCGACGGAACCGCCATCGGCGATGATCTCAATCTCAGACATCGGCACATGCTTAAGGCTATCCTTAAGCCTTCTCGGTCAGGCCAAGGTGTTCGGTCGAAATGGGGGCCAGTTCATCAGGTGATAACGCATTCGGTTGGCGTCGCACGGGCAAGGACGAGGTGTGCGACCAGTCGCAGGGCTTCAGCTGTCGTGAGATATACGGACGTCACGTAGAGCGCGGCTCGGACAAAGTCATGCGGCATTTTCGTGAAGCACCCGACTCGTTTTGTTCGGTTTCCCGAAGGCGCTGTCGCGTTGAGCTGCGGTTGAGCCGGAAAGGAAAGCAGCGACGGCCATCACCAGACCTGTTTGCCAGTGCCGGCCATGCCCGGAGCGGGCCTCGCAATGATCGAGGCCGGACTTGCCCTTTGCCCGCAGGAAGCATTTATCGATTGTCCAACGCAAACCGACAGCTGCCGCGAGTTCATCAAGCGAGGTCTCTGCTGGCGCGAAGGCGGAGTAGCAGGCAATGCCCCCGGATCGTGGCGGCTCCTGCGCGCCAGCATCCAGCGGTCCGATCCATACACGGCGTCAGCCAGAACACAGCGGCAAGGAGTGCCCTCATCGAGACGGCCGGCAATCATCCCTCGCGCCATCGTGGGCTTGGTGGCGAAGCAGACCGCCTCGGAAACATGGGTCTTTGCCCGGCGCGTCTCATCCCCGGCCCAGGCTTTCAGCAAATACAGATGCCGGTCGACACGCGCATGACCAGCCCGCAATCCAACGGCATGTTGGATGCATTCGTGGAAACGCTCTCGCGCGACCGCGTCCGCGTCAACCCGCTGCCCGATGCCAAAACCGTTCTGAGATTGATAGGAGACTGGATCGAGGATTATAACGAAAGCCACCCACACAGCGGCCTTAAATGACGCTCGCCCCGCGAGTTGATCAAGACCGAAACCGAAACCGCTTAGATGTCCGATGAAACAGGGGCTGGATCAGACTCAAACAAGAATAGGCTCTATTATGATAAAACTCCCCGAAGACGTTTCCCAAGCCCCATCGCTTGAGATTGCTGCGGACCGCCTTGGGCAGATCCTCGGCCTTCAGAAACCCGCACCGTTAGATGCCACTCAACGCGCGCTAGACAACCCTCTTTACGCGCGAGCATTGCTGACAGCGCGGAAAATGCCTGCTGTCCTCTGGCAACTATTGGTCGCACCAGAAACGGTAAATATTGCGCCACTGGCCGGGATAGAACGAAAGCCGCCACCAGCCTCCAACCTCCAGATCATGGCCAAGGCGGCGGCGGCAACTCTCAAATGGGGGGCAGAAGGTTTAAAACATGCCGAACCTTGGGTCATAGAGCGCCGTCTTGCGGCCTGCAGCCGCTGCGAGTTCCAGACAGAGGCCCCCGACACATTGATCTATCGCGGGGCAAAAGTGGTGGTTGGAAAAGATGCTAAAATCTGCGAGCAATGCGACTGTCTGACAAATACAAAAGCCGCTCTTGCAATAGAGCACTGCCCTGCGAAAGACTTGGCAAATCCTGAACTTTCGCGCTGGCAGGAACCGTGGGTCGATACAGCTAAGCTTTCCAAGTGGCCTTGGCGTTAATGGCGGAGCTACTGCCGTGGAATTTTGGCAAGTGAAGCACTGCTTGCGTTAGGCTGAACGAAACACGAAATTATCCTCGGGCAACATATTACGCCAATCAAATCTCTTCTCGGTCGGCTTGGGATAAGCCGGAGTGCTACGCGGCACTACTGTATTGGCCATCGAGATGTTGTCATCGGATCGTTTGATTAACATATGAAAAAGTGCCGCGCGCGTACCCATAAGATGATCAGGCACACGTGTCGCCAAAGCACAATTCAACTCTGGTAATATTGAGTTTTTGTCGTACATCCTGGTCGCCCACTTTAGGTCTGCTCTTATTTATACCTAGGAACTTGTCAAAAAAATGGCGCCAGTGATTGCTTCCTCATCATTGCTTGAGACTGTTGAACAGGGAATTGTCGACCCGGTCCTGTGGTCACTGTCTTGCTGTTCTGACTGCGTGCGTCGTCTTGGAGCCTTCGTGACGTATCTGCCCATAGCGCTTCTTTCCATGCTTGGGAAAAAATCGCACCAGCACATCCCGGGACCAAACACCTAGGGCTGGGGGCAGAACAAGGTTGATTACCTGGCTTCTAAAGAAGAGGCGTAGACCTAGTGGAAAAATACGAAATGATCCAGGTCCGCAAGTTTGGTAAATTGAGTGTTGAGCGTGTCCAGTTTCGGATGCTTGGTGCTCTGGGCTTCTTCACGTACCGAATGAAAGGTTCCTTTTTCACGTACCGATCGAAAGGTTAAAGCCCCGGCTTCTTCCTCTCTCTGCGGCACTGGGATTGATTTCAATGTGTCCAGAAGGCACCGGATCGAACGCAGTTCATCGCCAGCCTGCCGAAGTTTGGTTTCTAAGTCATCCATTGTCTTCCCAGAAAATTAAAACTCCCTAGNCTGCTTCCTATGCTGGCGGTGCTAAGTCCAGACACTTTGCACGATNGCGCCTTCATCGGCGTGAAACTTCTTATTNTTGCGCCTTATCGTGTGTGGTGCCACCAAGNGCCGCCCCTGGCCTGCCCCCATCGAGTGGTCCGATATGAATGTTCGTGCATGGTCGGCNTTTGGTCTATCGGGACGATGCCTTTGAGACCGCCGCCAGCTGGGTGTCGCGCGGCACTGAGATCTCGAAACGCAAGCAGTACGCGTCTGAGTCCAACGCAAAGGTCTGGCTTGCGATCTGGGTTGCGCCTGTCCCTTGCCTCAAGACGTCGGTTGAAAACCATAAAAGGCGGATTCTTGCCGTAACCGGGATGTCGCCCGGACAAGATCCTCATTTTGGTCCTATTTGTTTGTTTTTATGACAGCTTTCGGCCTCAGAAACGCCCACGTTGAGATTTAGAAACCATCATCATTCTCGAAGTTTGGACGGTTTAAGGACGAAAAATGCGGGAAACTTGCCGACGCAAATCCGACAACTTGATGGCACGAACCTTGCACCGTAATAGTCACTCAAGGCCCACAGGCCACCTCAGAGGCAGATCTTCAACAGTTAGGACAGTGTTTGTCCCGGCCAATCACAACCGAATGGACACGCGTAGCAATTCACTTTGTTACGCTCGAACAGGAGTATTACCATGGCGACTGAAATCACCGTGTCAAGTCTTTCCAGCCTGGAAAGTGCTCTGGCAGCTGCCAAGGGCGGAGAAATAATAAAACTGTTAGACGGTTACTACGGATCCATCACACTTTCCAAGGACTTCACTTCAAAAGTTACGATTGAGGCAATCAACCCTCACAAAGTGACTTTCAGCGACATTGATGTCCCGGGCGGATCGAACATCCATCTGGATGGGCTGATCATCGAATCTCAACCCCGCATTGATCAGAATGCTCATCATGTAACCATCTCGAACAGCATCCTCAAAAATGCTCTCTACATCCGTGACGCCGATAATATTGTGATTGATAACAATGATATCAGTGGCGGGCAAAGCACGCTCATATTGAATGACGTTACGAACTTTCGGATCACTGAGAACTATATCCATCACGCCACAGCCGATGTCGTGCGTATTACCGGTGCATCGAAGTACGGTTTGTTCGAGAACAACACCGTGTATGATGTAGCCGCAGCACCGCTCGTTCATCCAGATCTAGTGCAGATGTTCGGTACATCCACTGGCATTCCTACCGATATCACCTTCCGCGGCAATCACCTCTACGACGATCCGACGACAGGCAGCGTCTATGCCCAAGGCTTCTTTTTTGGGGACCCGAATAACGGCGGCTACAAGAACATTTTGATCGAGAATAACCTGATCAATGTTGGTTCTCCAAACTCTATCGCAATTCATGGCGGCCAAGTGAATGTTGTGATCCAACACAACACCCTTATCCCTTGGCCCGATGGCGGCGGCGCGATCATTCGGCTTACCGATGCAAGAGGGTGGACTAATGAAGGAACTACTGTCCAAGACAACATTGCAAAATCCATCCTGAACCAAACGAATGTGCCAAATGTGAGCGGTAACTATTTTTATGGTAGCAATGCCGATTTGAGCAAACTTTTCAGCGGCGATGGAAACCAATGGCAGGATTTCGTGCCAGTCGGCGGTAGTCCAATTGATCTGTCCACAGGTCTGGGTGCCAGCGACAGGCTTACCGACCTGTTGAATGGCACATCAAGTAGTGGCAGCACCCCTCCGACGCCTGAACAACCGGCACCAACCCCCGAGCCGACGCCTGAACAACCGGCACCAACCCCCGAGCCGACACCTGAACAACCGGCACCAACTCCCGAGGACAATACGGGCGGCACGGATCAGGGGCAAATCGACTCCTCTCTGAACGGCGTAGCATATGCGGCGATGGGCGCTCACGAATTCACTAGCGCTTCGGACGTGATTGAGGTCGCACATAACAGCAATCTGGCGTTGGACGCGGCGACGGTCTCGTTCAGTTTCAACGCTGACACCGTGTCAGGCACGCATGGGTTGTTCTCCAAGGACGCCAGCTATTACACTGGCGGCGGCAATCATCTGGTCAGTTACATCGAAAACGGTAATTTGATCGTACGCTTTCAAGATGGCGCAAATGACGACTTCGCCCGGATCGGTGGTATCAAGGCCGATACCGACTATGATCTGCAGGTCTCCTTTGGCGATGGCAATACGTCAGTCTGGCTAAATGGAGCGCAAGTGCACTCCGCCGATTTCTCGACGAGCTGGACCAACAATGTGGAATATCTACAGTTCGGCGCCCGCGGCTGGTCCAGTGAATCCGGTGAGGCTGGGTTCTCGAATGTTTTCGACGGAACGATTTCTGATATCATCGTAGCAGAGGGCAACCTGACCCCTGCGCAGTTCCAGAACCTGCTGTCCGACGCATTGGCTGACTCAGGAACTGTGGGGGGCACCCCGACACCGGAATCGCCACCGACCGACATCATTGCCAATGTCGTTTATGAACAGGCTGCACAACAGACGTTCACTGGCAAAACAGCCAGTATCGTGAATCTCGAGCACGATGCCGCCTATGAGGTGCCGGAAGGCACGATCTCTTTCACCTTCAATGCCGACGACCTGCGCGGCACGCAGGGATTGTTTTCCAAAGATGCCTTCCACTACGCTGGCGGCGGAAACCATCTATCGGTTATGCTTAAGGGAGATTCGCTGTATCTTGTCTTTCAGGATGAAGACAGCGACATGGCCTTTCGAGCCCCCGGCATCAAGGCAGGCCAAGACTACGACGTTCAAACATGGTTTGGAGACGGTGAAGTCGGCCTGGCTGTGAATGGCGAACTGATCGGATCCAAGGCGTTTGAGGTCGATTTAAGCCTCAATCATCAGAACTTGCAAGTTGGCGGGCTCGGGTGGACCAGTTCGAACGGCGGCGACACGATCAGCAATGCGTTTGCTGGCACGATTTCAGACCTAGTGATAATTGATCAGGCCGTATCGATCGACCATGGCGATCTGATCGTCTGATACCGGTCAAGTCGTTCCAAAAAGGATAGACCGCCGCGGGCACACCGTTGGCGGTCTAAGTGAAATGCCCCTGGATTTGTAGATGCTTTGCTTGGTGAGTTTGCTCCATAATACCGCCGATTTGATCCGACAGGCCTAGGCCGACAGCGGCAAACTCTATCGCAAGCTGACCGATGATCTGCGCGATCACGGCGAGACCTGTTCAGAGAACCGTGTTGCGCGTTTGGCCTGCCTGGCTGGAATTGCCGCGCAGATTGGCGACAAGCGCCGACCGGGGCGATACGGCGGCAAGCCTGCTGTGGTCGCTGACAACGCGCTGGTCCGACAGTTCGAAGTCGCTGCGCCCGACATGGTTTGGATGACAGAATCACCTGCATCAAGACCCATGACGGCTGGCTCTGCCTGTCCGTTGTCATTGATCTGTTCCAAACGTGCTGACGTCAGACACTAGCCCGAAGGACCGCACCGGCGCGCGAACAGACCGTCGATACTCGGACGGGCTCATATGCCGCTTTTTGAGAAAGACCCGAGCTAGCACTTGGTTGGACGAATATCCGACCTCCAGAGCGATCTCTGTGACGGACAGGTCTGTTTGTTCGAGGAGTTCGCAAGTTTTTTCCATTCTCAGTTGCGTCAGGTAGACCCGTGGCGGCACACCGAGGCTCTGCTTGAACATTCGGGCAAAATGAAAGGGTGAGAGTTGCACCTCGGCAGCCAACTCATCCAGACTGATGTCTTCCGAGAGCCGCATATGCATGAGCTCGATACAACGCCGCTTCGCCCAAGGTGCGAGACCGCCCTTTGTCGGCGCAATTGATGCTCCGCCGAGTCGGCACAGCTCAGCGAGGATCTCGCAGCCCGCAGCGCGCGCCAACAGACGCGACGGAGGGCCTTCTTCTTCACAAATTGACCAAAGGTTCCGTAGTGCAGACTGGATGGCCGGTGTGGTGTACGCTTTGCTGTATATATCCAGGCCGCCGAACGAGAACTTGCCATCAGCAACTTCATCGAGCACGCTTTGCCATTGCGCCAAGGGGAATGCAAAGCTGCGAATGTGATGACTGGTATCGACCCTGGAATAATTGGCGAAGTTCGGTGCAGCGAGAACAAAGCCGCCCCTTTTGGTCGTCACATCGAAATGCCCACCTCCGAGGTTGGCACTGATATGGCTGCCGCCGAACAAATCCTGATGCAGGACGAGATCGGGGACAGCCGGGTCATACATTTTCTTGGCCGGTTGCGTTGCCTCAATCATGTTGAGGATTCCGCCAGAGGATTTCATCACTTGCACATCGGGTGCGCGAGGGCCTTGCTTGTACCATTGGGCAAAAGATGAATAGGCGGGCATCGTCATGTGATATCTCTCATTGCGAAGTTTTCAGCAGCGGATTGTGAGGGATCGACTGAAACTTTGTGCTGTGGGCTCCCTCGAAAATTCCCGTCCCGCTTCGGGTGTCCAAGCTCATTCGTCCGCCTCCGTGGAGCCCACGGTCGAAAGGACCGTGACCGACATGCCCGGTCTCAGCAGTGCGTCGGGGTTCGGGAAACGTGCCCATACGGTGACGGTGTCGGTCTCCGCATCAACTTCGGCGCTCTCCGCATGTGGAATCGCCTCTCCGGGATAGACCCTACCTCCGGGCAGTTGCAGGCGCACTTTGACGGGTTGCAACAACTGTGCAGCCGTTGCAGCGCTTGTTGCCTCCAGCGCCGCAAGCCGCTCGGAATATGGGGTGCGGTAGGCAACAACCGCCGGGTCGAACGCTACGATCCTGCCAAGCGGCGGTCCGGCTTCAGCCTCGAGGAACGCTCCAACTGCGACTGCAGGCGGAGAAATAAGGCCAGAGATCGGAGCCCTGATGATCGCGCGCTCAAGATCAAGGGCGGCCCTTCGCCGCTCAGCCATCGCAAGAGCAACAGCTGCCTTGGCCATTGCCTTTTCAGTGCGCGCAGGACCGAGCGAAGCATCTGCGGCGATTCCGCGGACGTGCAGCGCCTCTTGGCGGGCCGTCCGGCGGGTGGCACCTTCGAGCAGGGCCCTTGCCTCGGCAAGCCGTGCCGCGGCGATCTCGAGCGCAATCTCTGCATCGGTCGGGTCAAGACGGATTAGCGGTTGCCCCGCAGTGACCAAATCGCCACCTTCGAATAGGATCTCGGTAACAACGCCATTTAAACGGCTTGACAGCACGGCATGCTCCGACGCCTCCACCCTCCCCTTGAAGATCATTGGGTCGGCGGCTGCAGGGCCTGTACTCAAGATGGCAAAGACCATTGTGCAAAAATATCTCATAACAGCGTTGCCGCGCGTGTGGCTCAATGGGAACTGATTGGCGCGTGGGCCTTCGTTAACTGCCGCTGCGGTCGGCGTTCGGATCTCCAGCCAAGCGACCGCGATCACTCGCAGCAGCATTCTGAGCAATTGGAGGAGCGCATAGCCATAGCTCGCTTCAAAGGTCGAGCCGGAGAGCACCGATTTGCAGCGACTGAACGGCGGGTTGGAGATGGGGGCGGTCGGCATGGTAGTCTCCATCAGCTATTTGCAACACGGTAAGCTAGGCTTGCGATGTTCATCCTTGGGGCCCCCTCGGGTCAGCGCACAGATATTGATCAATCGAACCTCGAGGGCCCATCGCCGATCGAAGCATGAATGCAAACGAGAAGATCTTCGGGGTTCAGGGGCTTTGTGAGGTAGCATTGAATTCCCAACTTCAGCGCGCGCGCCTGCGCCGTCTCGTTGGCACAGGAGGTAATGAGAATCGTTGGAATCGGAGTGCCTGATGCCACCAGATATTCGTACAACTCGAGCCCGGTCATCCTTGGCATCTGGATGTCTGCAATCAGGCAGGCAGTACGCGACAGCTGTGCGGCTTTCAGGAAATCGGCAGCACTTCCGAACACGGCCGTAACAAACCCAAGCGACCTGACCAGGCCAGAGACCGCCTCACGAGCCGGTTCATCATCGTCGACAATAGAGATCATGAACTTTTTCGACATCGTCGTGGTTTCCGTTAGCTCAGACAGCAAAGTGTTGAGGCCCTGAAATCTTGTCGGCACCTTGTCACTCGAAGCCGCAATCACTCGCTCCACGAAAGGGTGGACGAAATAGGTGGTCGAAACAATTGTGCGGAAGTGTGGGCCGTCTACGACTTTGTGGTATCGTGCGCCAACCTGTCTGCGAAACGCACCAGGTCCGGCAGGGATTTCGCCTCCATCTTGCGCATGACTTGCGCACGATGAACCTTGATGGTGACCTCACTGAGAGCGAGGTCCGAGGCGATTTGCTTGTTCAACCGACCCGCGGCGACAAGCGCCATGACTTCGCGTTCGCGTGGCGTAAGAGACTCAAAACGTTGCGAAAGCTCGGCCAGCATCGCCGCCTCCGACCTGCGGTCGCGATCCAGCTCGAGTCCCCGATGGACCGCGTCGAGCAGATCCTGATCGCGGAACGGCTTGTTGAGAAACTCTATTGCTCCCGCCTTCATGGCGGCCACGGACATGGGAACATCGCCATGACCCGTAATGAAGACGATGGGTAGGTGGACATCCGAATTGGCCAGTTCGCGCTGAAACTCGAGTCCGCTTCGCCCGGGCAACCGGATGTCGAGAATCAGACAGCCGGGCGCATCGCGCCGGTCGGCGCGCATGAAATCCTGTGCCGACGCGAACGACCGCACAGAATGGCCCACGGAGCGCAGCAGGCTTTCAATGGATTCGCGCATTGAAGGGTCGTCATCTACGATGAAAACGAGGGACTGGTCCGTACTCATGGTCTCGCTTTCCATGAATTGTGGTGGGCGCTTTGGTGCTCGGTATCGTAAACTGAAAGACGGTGCCATACGGTTTGTTGTCCATCACCCACAGCCGTCCGCCATGGGCCTCGATGACCGATCGGCAGAACATGAGGCCCATGCCCATACCATCTGGTTTCGTGGAATAGAACGGCTCAAAGATCCGCTCTTTGGAGTTCGGATCCATTCCGATCCCTGAATCTTCCACCGAAACCAGGATTCCGTCGGGACCATCAAGCGCGGACCTGATGCGCAGCACACGTTCCCGATCGGTGACGGTCCTCATGGCATCCATTGCGTTCGCAACCAGATTGGAAATCACCTGCTCAAGCTGGATGGGACATCCCGTGACCGGTGGCAATGTCTTGTCGAACTCGGTGTAAATGGAGACACGCACAAGTTTCAACTCGCCGAGGCTGCGCTTCAGGACGTCATTGATGAGCCGGTTGGCGTCCACGACGACCCTCTCCGGGGTGCCATTTTTGAACATCGCCCTGATGCCTTTGATCACCTCGGCGCCGCGATGACCATCATTGACGATGCGTTCCAGTGCGGCGCGTGCCTCTTGAAGATCGGGATCGGACCTGCCGAGCCAACGCAACCCGGCATCGGCGTTGGTCACCATGCTGGCCAATGGCTGGTTTATCTCGTGCGCGATGGATGCCGACAAGGCCGCCATGGCCGTGAGCCGAGCCTCACGCGCGCGACGTTCGGCCGAAACCGAGTGCGCGAGGCGGCTGTAAAGTGTCATTGTCTCCGAAAGGAAAGCCAAAAGCACAATGCTCGCAGAAATCAGGCCGTAAACGCGCCCGGCCCACCAGCCGACACTGAGGCGACCGGAACTTAGATAGGCGATTAGAATGATCTCGATGAGAAAAGTGCAAAGGACGACCATCAACCACAGATCGAGCACCGAGCGCTGTCTGATCCACAATGTGACGAGACCAGCCACGCACAGACCCGCTGCCGTGGCTGGAACGTACTCCCAAAGCGCGGAGACGTTCTGTGTGTCTCGCATGAAATTTGGCAGAGCGTGATTGTTGGTGAGGATGAGCCAGGTCAGGCTGCAGGCAATCACGACCACGCCACTGACGCTTACAAAGATGATGTTCTTTTCCCAACCCTTCGGGCTTCGCGCGTTCGGGCCGGCCTCTTTCATCAGCGCGTAGGCGAGTACGAAGAGTGGAAAACCGAGGCGACGCAGCGCGGCAATCGCGGCAGTGGTTTGAAGTCCGACATCGGGCAAGTTCAGCAACGCTGGAACGCCGGGAAACGAAACGGCCCAAGGCAGGACCATCACGCCGGAGAAGAGATAGCAGATCGACAAGGCAAGCACGGCAAGCGAACGCTGAACCGAAACAAGCGTGAGCAGCAAGGCGGCGGTCATCAAATCGATGATGAAAACTGCGGTTGCGTAGACCAGAAGCAACGCCTCTGTGTTCTCAAGACGGAGCTGAGCGAACGGCGCCGTTATGAGCATCGCAGCAAAGAGTATGACCAGAACGACAACGGCAAGTCGCCATTGACCCCGGCTAGCTGGAGACGTGGTAAGCATTAAAAGAGGAACTTCCCCCAAGTTTTTTTTCAATCTCACGCGCGTGCCTTGATGGATTAACTGCAACCACTATACGCGAATGTTCCAAACGGCTGGAAAGAAACTTTTTCACCAGCGCACCGCATCGAGAGCGATTACGTCGCGATAAAACGACTTTTTGGGTATCGGCAGAGCTTCCAGTCTTTGAGCTCGGGAACCGTCCGACTTCCAGGCCAAGCATGTGATGGATGTCCTCCAGCGGTTGAAGGAGCAGGGATATAAAGCTGTGGAATGACCCCTTGTTGAATTGATGCGGTGGGGGCATCCACCGCATCAATTCACTTCGCTTGCCGACATCGCCGTGGCGCATGGTCAAAAAGACACTGTCGTGCGGCGTTATCTTGCAATTCTGGCACTGAAAGGGACTTATATGGGCGATCAAACAGCCAATGGACCTCCCGTGCCCAATGATGCGATGCCCAAACTTTCCGGAACGTCGCCTGCGAGCTCTTCACAGGACCTGTTATCTCGACTTTACGCATTGGGACGAGGGGCCATCACAGGCTGTGAAGGCCCCTGGTCATAGATTTTCTAGCTAAAGAGGAAATCGCTCCCATCCAGCGTTGTGGCATCTACATCAAGAAGAACGATCATGTGATCCTCGTAGCTGATCTGCGTGGCGGTGGATCCGTCAAAGGATGTCGATGAAATGCTCAGACCATCAAAGCCCTCGGTGACGCCGCGCAGGTCGAGCAGATCACCTTCACTGTCGAAATCTGAGATCACATCGACCTCTCCGGCATTGAAGCTGTTGAAGACAAAGACATCTAGCCCCTCTCCCCCGTGCATTTCGTCGTCGCCATCACCACCGTTCAAGGTGTCGTCGCCAAGACCTCCGGACAGCGTGTCGCGACCATTTCCACCAGCGACAAAGTCGTCGCCGTCTTCGCCGTTCACAAGATCGTCGCCAAGGCCACCGCCCATTTGATCGTTACCCGTGCCGCCGCTCATCACGTCCATCCCGGCGCCGCCGCCCATCAGGTCGTCACCGTCGCCGCCACTCACCGCGTCTGCGTCGTCGCTGCCACCGAGCCTGTCGTCCCCGGCTCCACCTATCAGAACGTCGTCGCCAGCGCCGCCGTTGGCGATATCGTCACCATCGCCCCCGTCTACAGTATCGTCGCCACGACCAGCACCGATCACATCGTTGCCAGCGCCGCCTGAAACCATGTCATTGCCGAGGCCCCCGCCGATCATGTCATCGCCATCGCCGCCCATGGCCACATCGTCACCATCGCCGGACGATATAATGTCATCGCCGCCATTGCCTGCGAGAACGTCATTGCCGGCTCCGCCGACGATGCTGTCCACGCCGCCGCCGCCGCCAATGTCATCGTCACCAGCCTCTCCGGCAAGAAAGTCGTTGCCGCCTGCGCCACGCAGAATGTCGTCGCCATCCCCGCCAAAGGCCATGTCGCCCATCAGACCCGTTGAGATGTTGCTCAACCCGTCATCCCCATCGGACCAGCTTCCAGTGTGGATCTCGTCATTGCCTGCACCGCCAAAAATCGTATCCGATCCATCGGCATCTGCATCGAATAGGCCACCCGTGGCCGTCGAGACACGGCTGTCGTCATCGCCTGTGATGATGTCATCTCCAGCACCGCCTTCGATCAGATCATCGCCGGCCCCGCCCGCATAGCCGTTGTCATATTCCGACAGCGGCAAAGCGCCCGAAGCGCCAAAGCTGGCGGCATTGAAGGCGTCGTCATCATCGCCCGCACCAGCCTGAAGCGTGTCATTTCCGGTGCCGCCGTCGATCACGTCCGCACCGGCATTGCCAAAGAGCACATCATCGCCTGCGCCGCCCGTCATGCTGTCCGCGCCGCCACCGCCGCCAACATTATCGTTGCCTGCATCGCCATTCAGGATGTCATCACCCCCTGCGCCGCGCAGGATGTCGTCGCCGTCCCCGCCATGCGCCTCATCAGACGCCGTGCCGGTTTGACTATTGTCAAATCCATCATCGCTATCGGCCCAGGACCCGGTATGAATCTCGTCGTTTCCGGCACCACCAAAGATCGTGTCCGACCCGTCAGCATCAGGATTGAACGTCTCTCCGGTTACGGTCGAGACCCGGCTCTCATCGTCACCAGTGATGATATCGTCACCTGCGCCGCCGATGATCAAGTCATCCCCGGCACCACCGGCATAACCGTTGTCATATTCAGCGCGGGACAATGCCCCCGAGGCACCCGCGTCAGAGGCGTTGACGATATTGGTATCGCTCCCCGCCATGATCACGTCGTCACCAAGCCCACCGTCAATATCGTCACTGCCTTCATTGCCCGTCAGAGTGTCCATGCCGCCAAGACCGATGATGACATCATCACCCGCGCCGCCATCGATACTGTCGTCGCCTTCAGTGCCAGTTGCCGTTTCACCGGTGTCGGCCAGCACGACAGTTGCGCCGCCCATGGCGCGTTGATCGTCCAGCAAGGACAAAGCCTCGGCAAGGCTGATCTGTTCAATCTCGCCTGCAGCGGCGGGCAGAATAGGTACGAACCCGTCTTGAGTGCCATCAACTTCACCCGTAGTTCCAGCACCAATACCCGCTGGCACGGAAACGCCGTGCAGAACGATTTCACGCAAGGTCAACGGCAGAATATCGGCGCCGACGTAGTCGTTCATCGTTACAGGACTAAAGAAGTTGGACGCATCATTAAGGTCGAAAGCCCGAATATATGTGAACGAGCCATCCGCATTGGTCGTGGGCGTGGCGCCTTCTCCGCTCAATGTCAAAAGCACGTCACCGTATTGACCCACACCTTCCAGCACTTCTACCAACCCGTCGCGGTCTGCGTCACTGTTGATGTCGGGCGTCTGAGAGTTCACAGGATCGCCGTCAGCATCAAAAAGACCATGGATGTGCTGCGGCACCGGCTGGTTCGGCTCCATCCCCTCAACAGTGATCGANACATTCAGATACTGTTCGCCAGTCGCTTCCGGTGCGCCNATTGCGAGGATCGCCGACCCACTGACGCCTGAGCCATTGAGCGCAATGAAATCAACCGTATAGGTCGACTCAGCGCTCCTTAGAAAGGTTTCAAAAGATGCATAGTTATTCGCTAGATGTGCCATGATTTCTCCTCGCATTTGCAAACGTCGCCTGACAGTCACGGAAGAAGGCGACGCAAAGTTTCAAAATCGGGTGCAAGAACTTTGAAAGATTTTCAGATGCACGAACCCTATTTCGCATCTCGATTTGGACTCATGCCGGGATGCAGCGCCCCATCGGCCATCGCGCGCGGTCAGGGTAAAATTTGTCTTGAACGGGATGGAGGAGTCCTTTTTGCTTGCATTGAAGCGTCCAATGCGAGCCAATTCGCGAGCGCCGCGACTCGACAGAACCGTAGATGTCCGGGCGTGGGACATTTTATTTGACTGGGTAAGAACGATCAAAACCGATCCCGAGACCAGACCCCTCAGGTCAGCGACAGGCGATGCTGATGCCCACTCGATCACCGGAGGGGCGCGCTCTGCCGAGGATCTCGAGCACCTCATTTCTCGCTGTGCGCTCGGGGATCGTGCCGCCTTTGCTGCACTTTATGATGCCACAAGCGCGAAACTATATGCGGTCTGCGCTCGTGTTTTGGATCAGGATCATGCCGCCGAGGACGCCATGCAGGACGCCTACGTCAAGATATGGGCCCATGCAGGGCGCTACCGCGTCACCGGCCATTCGCCGATGACCTGGCTCATCACGATTGCGCGCAACACGGCGATTGACCGGCTCCGGGCGCGGCGGATGCATCGCGACATTGAGGACTATCACGAGGGTCTTGCCGCGCCGGGGGGCAACCCGGAACATATCGCTCTGGCGCGCTCTGAGGCGGGGCGCATCCAGCGCTGTCTCGAAGAACTGGAGCAGGACCGGCGCGCCGCCATCACGGGGGCCTATCTCGACGGGCTCAGCTATGTTGAGTTGGCCGCGCGCGCGGGCATACCCCTCAACACGATGCGAACCTGGCTCAGACGAGGGCTCACAGCCTTGCGGGAGTGCATGACCCGATGACCGACATCTTTGATGAAGATGACATGCTGGCGGCGGAATATGCGATGGGGTTGCTGTCGGGCGAGGCGCACGTCGCCGCGCGCTCCCGCGTGGCAACGGACCCCGCCTTTGCCGCGCGTGTCGTGGGGTGGGAGGTTCAACTTTCGCAAATGGCCGATCTCGACCCCGTGGCACCGCCTTCGGGGGCACGAGATGCGCTCTTACAGCGCCTGTTTCCGGAAACAGCTCCCGTGCCGCTCTGGAAACGTCTTGGGCTCTGGCAGGCCCTTACGGGGGGCGCGCTGGCCGTCGCCGTCGCGCTTGCGGTTGTCGATCTGGGTCCGGCGGTGCCGCCGTCGCTTGGCCCGCTCTACGCGGCCGAGATCACGTCAGACGCGAGAGATTTTCGTGTCATCGCGCTGGTTGACAAGACCACGAATGAGATCCTGCTGACCCGCACTGCCGGGGCGGCGCCAGCAGGGCGCATCTTGCAGGTCTGGGCACATGGGCCGGGCGAGCCTGCGCAATCCGTGGGGATCTGGCCTGATGGCGAGAGCGTGACGCTGCCGCTGCCGATCGAGATTGCGGCGGTGCGGGGCACCCTGACCTTGGGCATTTCCGAAGAGCCGCCGGGAGGGTCGCCCACAGGCCAACCATCGGGACGGGTCTTTGGCACCGTCGACGTACCGGGCGTCACGGACCCGAGGACGTGAACCATCGGTCATCGCGGATTGCCTCGCCTTTTGTCTCAGTCACAGGCGGCGCTGTTTACACTGTTTGAGGATGTCGAACGATTGGGCTTGGGACAACATCTTCCACCGTAATTCACGAATTCGAATGCATATTTGATCCATGTCAGGTGCTTTTCCGAGGATCTGGAGAATACTTTGACCAAGAGCGTTCTTCGCCCTGACCGTTGGGCGGCATGCGCTCGCGTGCCACCGGTGCCTTGCGAGCCGTGCGAGCAGCTTCGCGCTGGATTGTAACGGGCGAGGATATGACGATCACGCTCGCCGAAATTTTTGCACACCTCAGATCCAAGGAGGGCATCGCAGCATGGCCCGAAAACCCACTCGCAGCCAGATCCACTTGCCCAAGAAGGAGGGTCCAAAGCCGCATTCTGTTGTGGTTCCGCTGGTTCAAACACCTGCCCCAAAGCCATCTCCCGACAAGCGCGAACCGCATCCCCACGCCGCGCTCGACCGAAGTGCCATGGCCAGTCTCGCCCGGTTTACCGGCGGGCTGTCGCCCCACGCGATGATCGATGCCTGGAGCGACTGGGCGATGCATCTGGGTCGCGCGCCGGGGCGGCAATTGGAACTGATGGAGCGGGCACAGGCGAATGCGTTGAGGCTTGCGCATTACACATCCGCTCAGATATTCGGCCAGCCTTCTGAAAAACCTTTCAAGCCGGGGCCCAATGACACCCGCTGGTCGCATGTGGGGTGGGGCAGGGCGCCCTTTTCCCTTTGGCAGCAGGGGTTTCTGGCGACGCAGGACTGGTGGCATGCCGCGACATCGGAGCTGCGCGGATTGCGCCGTCAGAACGCGGATCGGACCGGGTTCATGATGCGGCAGCTTCTCGATACAGTATCGCCGTCAAATTTCCCGCACGTCAATCCGGAGATTCTGGAAAAGACTCAGGCGACAGGTGGGCGCAACCTGATCGACGGGGTCGCACATTACGCCGACGACTCCCGTCACATTCTGGCACAGGAACATCGGCCCGTGCCGACGGAGTTTGCACTCGGCAAGGTTCTGGCCTGCACGCCGGGCGTGGTTGTCTATCGCAATGACTTGATGGAACTGATCCAGTATTCGCCCACCACGTCAGAGGTGCAGGCCGAACCGGTGCTCATCGTGCCCGCATGGATCATGAAATACTACATCCTCGATCTGTCGCCCGAGAATTCCTTTATTCGCTGGCTGGTAGCGCAGGGTTACACGGTGTTTTGCATCTCGTGGCGCAATCCGGGGGCAGAGCATGCAGACCTGTCCCTTGAGGATTATCGCAATCAGGGCATCATGCAGGCTCTGAGGGTGATCAACACCATCGTGCCGGGGCAAAAGGTGCATGCGAATGGCTATTGCCTCGGGGGCACGCTTCTGGCCATCGCGGCGGCGGCGATGGCGCGCGACGGTGACGACAGGCTCGCCTCGGTCACGCTGATGGCGGCACAGGTGGATTTTGCCGAAGCTGGCGAATTGCTGCTCTTTCTCGACGAAAGTCAGGTCGCCTTTCTGGAGGATCTGATGTGGTCGCAGGGCTATCTGGACCGGCCGCAGATGTCAGGAGCCTTTGCCGCGATCCGGTCCGAGGATCTGATCTGGTCGCGTGCGGTGCGGCGCTATTTTCTGGGAGAGCCGGACCTGCCCACCGATGTCACCGTCTGGGTGAATGACACGACGCGAATGCCGGCCCGGATGCATTCAGAGTATCTGCGTGGGATCTTTCTGGAGAACCGCATCTCCGCAGGTCGGTTTGCAGTAGACGGCGATGTCATTGCGCTCAAGGATATCTCGGTGTCGCTCTTTGTCATTGGCACCGAGACCGACCACATCGCGCCTTGGCGTTCCGTCTACAAGACAGCCCTCTTCACCGATTGCGATCTGCATTTTCTGTTGACCAAAGGTGGCCATAATAGCGGTATCCTATCCGAGCCGGCGCATAGAGGGCGGCATTACCGGATCGGCCACCGGCCCGCCGGGGCGCTCTACCGAGATCCCGACACATGGCTGGCGGCACATGATCCGCAGTCGGGATCTTGGTGGCCGGAATGGACCAGATGGCTGGACAGCCAAGGCAACGGCGCGGTGCCCGCGCGCCGGCCCGGCAAACACCCAGACTATCCCGGTCTGGAAACAGCACCGGGGACATATATCCATCAGACTTGACGAAGGAGCGCCAAACCACGCTGTTGCGTCTCAGTCTTGGAACAAAAGCAGTCAATGCTTGAGACCCGGATCATGAAATTTGTCAGCCTTGATGACTGTGCCTTGGATGCGGGCGTGGCAAATCAGAGATCGTTGACCTTGTATTTCGTGCATGCGGGGACTGCTTCGAGAGGAGAACCTTCCAGGGATCGGACTGTCATGATCACCGCTTTGGGGCGTAGTGTCCGGCGAGGATGCCGGTGATCTTGATCTGCTTATGGACTTGCAAGACGGTCGTGGCTGTAGCCGCCAAGCTCTCTTGATGACCCAGTTGCACCTCAAACTATGCCCAATTCGCCGCATGGGCCAGTGGTGAGAGATCAAGTTTTGCTTGGGACGGCTGTGGGGCCCTCGGGGGTTGAGGTCTTAGTGTTGAAGAATCTTGGACAGGAAATCCTTCGCGCGCTCACTTTCCGGCGCATCAAAGAACTCTTGCGTTGGACGGTCCTCGACGATGGCACCGGCATCCATGAAGACGACACGGTCCGCGACCTTTCGAGCAAAGCCCATCTCATGCGTCACCACCATCATGGTCATGCCGTCGTCACGGGCCAGTCCCACCATGACGTCGAGTACCTCCTTGATCATCTCGGGATCAAGCGCCGAGGTCGGTTCATCGAACAGCATCGCGATCGGGTCCATCGCAAGGGCACGTGCAATGGCCACGCGCTGTTGCTGACCGCCGGACAGCTGACCGGGATACTTGGCGATGTGGTCAATCATTCCCACGCGCGTCAACAGCGTCTCGGTTCTGGCCTCGGCTTCCTTGCGGCTCCGGCCCAGCACCTTTTCCTGTGCGAGACACAGATTGTCGCGCACGCTCATATGAGGATAAAGTTCGAAATGCTGAAACACCATGCCGATCTTGGCGCGCAGCTTGGTCAGCTTTGCGCCACCGCCTGTCACCTCAGCGCCATCCACGACGATCCGCCCCTCCTGCACCGGTTCCAGCCCGTTCACGCATTTGATGAGCGTGGACTTGCCCGAGCCCGACGGCCCGCAGACCACCACAACCTCTCCCTTGGCAACCTTGGTCGTGCAATCGGTGAGAACCTTGAAGTCCCCGTACCACTTGCTCACATTTTTCATTTCGATCATGTCGTCATCCGCGCTTGAAGCCGACGCACGAACAGCGAACCCGCAAAGCAGATCACGAAGTAAACGAGCGCGGCAAAGAGATACATTTCAACGAGGCGGCCCTCGGTCCGGGCCACGATGGAAGAGGCGGTCATCAGGTCGCGCAGCGATACGACAAAGACCAAGGAGGTATCCTGAAACAGGATGATGCCCTGCGTCACCAGAATAGGGATCATGTTGCGGAACGCTTGCGGCAAGACGATGTATCGCTGGACCTGCCAGTAGCCAAGGCCCGTGGCCTGCCCCGCGTGAACCTGACCTGTTTTTACGCTCTGGATACCGGCCCGCATGATCTCGGAGTAATAGGCGGCCTCGAACATGACAAAGGCGATGAGGGCCGAATAGAAACCGCCGATGGGTCGACCGACGGCCAGCGGCACAAGAAAGTAGAACCAGAAGATCACGAGGATCAGGGGCACCGAGCGGATCAGGTTGACATAGGCCGCAGCGAAAAGCGCCAGCGGCTTGATCCCCGAGAGCCGCGCCAACGCGAGCAATGTGCCCAAAACGACCCCGCCCAAGACGGCAAGAAAGGTGAGCCACAGACTGAGCTGCAAACCCTGCCAGAGGAACGGCAGGTTGTTCAGGATGACGCCAAAGTCAAAATCGCCCATCTCAGCCCCCTTTGCCAACGTAGCCGGGTATGCGCGTGTAGCGTTCGAGAACTGTCATGACGATCGTGGCGCAGAGCGCAATCAAAACGTAGATGATGGTGGCGGCGGTATAGGCCTCAAAGCTCTGAAAGGTGTATTCCGCGATCTGCTGGCTTTGTGCCGTCAGTTCCAGAAGCCCGATGGTGAGCGCGAGCGACGAGTTCTTGAAGACGGTCAGGAATTCCGAAGTCATCGGCGGCACGATCAGCCGGAAAGAAATCGGCAGGAGGACATAGCGATAAACCTGTGACACGCGCATGCCCTGTGCGGTGGCCGCTGACTTGAGTCCTGTCGGCACCGCCTCGATCCCGGCACGCACCTGTTCTGCCACGCGGCTGGCTGTATAGAGGCCCAAGGCCACAACGGCGGTGACGAACTCCGGCTGAGGCATCTCGCGCTTCATCCAGCGCCCCGCGTCCTCAGGCAGCATTTCGGGGACGGCGAAATACCATATGAACATCTGCACCAGCAGCGGCACGTTCCGAAACAGCTCGACATAGGCGGTGCAGACTGTGCTCACCAGTTTGTTGGGCAGGGTTCGGCCTACGCCCACCAACGATCCCACGACCATCGCGATCACCCAGGCGCAGAGCGCTACGGACACGGTCCAGCCCAGGCCACTCAGAAGCCAGCCAAAGTATTCCGGCTCCCACAGAACGCTCCAGTTCCAGTTGTAGTTCATCTTGCCCGGTCCCCCGATCTTGCGCGGCCCGCCCTGTCACGCGCGGGCCGCAGGCCTGTTATTCAGGCAGGGCACCAAGCTGGAACGCCGCCTGCAGGAGCGGGTCGGCGGGGACACCCATCGGGTCGAACCACTTTGAATAGATCTCGTTGATTTCACCCGAGCGGAACACGTTGGCCAACGCGGTTTTACCCACAAGCTCAAAGGCACTGTCGTCGCGACGGACCATCAGCGCGTAGGGATCGAAGGACAGGAAATCACCAACCACGGCAAATGCATCCGGTGTCTTCGACTTGGCAATCAGACCGTGCAGCAGGATGTGATCGGTGGAATAGGCGTCAACCCGGTCGGTCTCGAGCGAGAGCATGCCTTCGGCATGATCGCGCACCGGCAGGATTTTCACGTCGAGCCCCTGAGCTTCGACCACCGCCTTGATGGCCCGTTCATTGGTGGTGCCCTGTGCCAATGCGATGGATTTGCCGTCAAGATCGGCAACCGACGTGATCCCGGACTCCTTGCGGGTCAGGATCTTGGTGCCTGTCACAAAGGTCACCGGCAGATATTCAACCTGCTGCTGGCGCGTCAGGTTGTTGGTGGTGGACCCGCATTCCAGATCTATGGTGCCATTCGCCATGAGCGCGATGCGGGTCTTGGGATTGACGGGCACGTAGCGGACTTCGATATCCTTGCCGAGAGTCTTCTCAACCTCTTCGACCACCTTCATGCACAGGTCGATCGAATAGCCCTCGGGTTGCTGCTGATCATTCAGATAGGAAAATGGCACCGAGCTTTCGCGGTGACCGAGCACGATTTCTCCGCTGTCATTGATCTTGGCGAGTGTGCCCGTTAGGTCCTGGCCCCAGAGTGCGGCAGGCGCCAGCCCTGTTGTCAAAGCCGCAATGGCGAGCATGCGGCGCGCAAGTTTGAAGTCCATGGTCAAGTTCTCCCTGTTTTTGTTAATGGTCAGTTTATCTGGTAGCCCGGCAGATCAAACACGTCGGGATATGCGAAGAGCGCGGCTGAACCGCCAGTATGCAGAAAGACGACATTCTCCATGCCATCAAAGGCCCCCTTGCGTGTCAGATCAATCAGACCGTCTAGCCCTTTGCCGGAATAGACCGGGTCGAACAGCAGCCCCTCGATCTCTGCCAAAAGCCGGACGCTCTCGATCATGCCTTGCGTCGGAATGCCGTAGCCCGCGCCCACGTAGTCGCAGTTCGCCCGGACATCCTCTCGACGAATAGCCTCGTCAAATCCCATGCGCGCGCTCGTGCGCTGTGCGAGGTCAAAGACCATGCTTTCCTGATTCTCCTGAGGCGCGCGCACGCCAATGCCGAGAAGATAGATCTCACTTTCAAGCGCCGCGAGACCCGCCACCAACCCCGCCTGTGTGCCGGAGCTGCCCGTTGCATGCACCAGCGCATCAATCTTTAGCCCCATGGTTGCCGACTGCTCAGCAATCTCCAAGGCGCAGTTCACATAACCAAGCGCGCCCGTGCTGTTCGAGCCACCGCCGGGAATGATGTAGGGTCTGCGCCCGTCTGCGCGCAGCTTGTCTGCCAATGCCTCCATCTCGGACGCCATATCGGAGCCGCCCCGACGCTTGGCCACGGTCGCACCATGCAGCCGGTCAAGAAGAACGTTTCCGTTCAGCGTATACTGCGGATCGTCAGACCCCGTCCGATCCTCAAGGAGGATATGGCAGGCCATTCCGAACCGCGCAGCCGCCGCCGCAGTCTGGCGCGCGTGGTTGGATTGGGTGGCACCTTGGGTGATGATCGTATCCACGCCCTGCGCCAAAGCATCGGCCATCAGGAATTCGAGCTTGCGTGTCTTGTTTCCGCCCGACGACAGGCCTGTGCAATCGTCACGCTTCACCCACAAACGTGGACCTCCCAGATGCTCGGTCAGCCGGTTCATGGGCTCCAGCGGCGTTGGAAAATGTCCAAGTCGCACTCTGGGAAAGGCCGCGAGCGCGCTCGCCAAATCCTTCCTGCGCGCGGCAGAAGGCCAAGCGCTCTGCCGGGTTTGCTGACTCGTCGCCGAAACATCCGCCTCGTGCATCAATGGCCCTCACCCAATATTAGAAGCAGGCTAACCCCTGTTTAACGCGCAAGGAAAATGCTATTTTCTTAGGCTGCCCATACCAAAAGTATGAGTAATGGAGGATGAATGGACCTGAATATCTTCGACGACGTTCTCGTGCTTCTGGAGGAAGGCAACATGAGCCGCGCAGCCCTTCGCCGGAACATCACGCAACCGGCCTTTTCCCGACGCATCCAGAGTTTCGAGATCTGGCTTGGCCGCCCCATCGTCAAACGTACCGCCAACCGCGTGGAAATCGAACCGGCGTTGTTAGAAAACACGGCCGAGCTTCAGGCGCTGGCAGGCCATATTCAGGCTTTTCGTCAGCGGATTGCCAGATACGAACCCGGCAGATCGACCGTAACAGTCGCGGCACAGCACTCGCTGATCGTTTCGATCTTTCCGGATTTCGCGGCCGGTGCGCGCGAGGAGCACCAAGGTGTCGATTTTCGTCTCAGAGCCGCAAATCACAATGACTGCATCTCGCTTTTCCTGAGCGGTGAAGCCTCTCTTCTGATGTGCTACGAGCGCGAAGGAGGAGACCCAATGCCTTTCGATGACAGTATTATCCGTGCGACTTGGGGGCGGGACCGGCTTGTCCCCGTGGTCGGCGGCCCCCTGCGCTTCGCACTGAGTCCCAAGGGCATCCCACCCTCAGACACGCCGATGATCCGGTATCCCAAGGGAAGCTTTTTTGCGGAGATGCTCGCTGGCGCAAGCACCTCATATTCAAATCACACGGGCACCACCTTCGCCGAGAGCGCATTCACCGTTGGACTCAAGGAAATGGCCTTGATGGGATTTGCGCAGGCGTGGCTACCGATGAGCCTCGTTTATAGCGAAGTTCAAAGCGGGGCGTTGATCGTGTGCAACGGAGATACCGAAACGCTCCCTCTCCGAATATCGCTCTTTGCGCGACCAACGGACCCGGTTGCAATGCGCCTGTGTGACCTGCGGCGGAGCCCGGTAACGACATCTTAAAACTTGGACAAGCCCATCATGGTCGCCGAATTGGGCGACGGCCTCAGCCTTCCCTGTTGAATCCTGCAAGCCAGCATCTAGAGCTTCCGTTGCACGGATGGCACCCGCGCCGGTGATCATCACAAGGAATGACCGCGCCGGATTGAGGCACGCTGTCGATGAGGCCAGCCGATCCCGTTTACGCGGCGCAAGCGGATCATTAGCTCTGGATTGTCAGACGACGTTGGTGCCATCTATGAGCGAGAACCGTCAGTCCGAGGTCCCAAGATGCTCGACAAGGAAAGTCGCCCCGATGGCATGATCCAAGTGTTGCCGAGACTCTTCGGGGCGCTCTCTCCCACGGGCGTCCTGCTTGGAGCGGTGCTCTTTGCCATGTCGCTGACTCCCTCGATGGTGCCGCGCGGCCCCGAGATACAGGGGGCACTCGGCGGCCTTGTCTTTGCGATTGGCTATATGACCTCGTATCTTGCGCGCTCGGGCTTGCGCTGGTTGGGGCTCAGGCCGATCTTTCGGCCATCCCTGGCGCTCTTGCATGCGACCTATGCGCTTGCGCTCGTGATCTGTGGTTTCGGTCTCTGGATGGGGGCGGACTGGCAGAATTCGATCCGCAAGGCATGGGGTCTGCCCGAACTTGACGGATTTGCCACGTCCTCTGTCGTCGTACTCGCCCTGGCCGTTGCGGCACTTCTGCTTTTCGCGGGGCGGCTCTTTGAATTGCTCGCGGCCAAATGGCATCTGCGCTCAGCGCGTTTTCTGCCGCCTCGGGTCGCTCGCGGGGTCGGTCTATTGCTGGCGCTGGTGATCTTCTGGGCTGTGATCGACGGTATCGCCTTTCGCCTTGCGCTCAGGACGATCGACACCACGTCGCGGATCGCCGATCTGGTGATCCCGCCTGATCTGGCACCGCCAACCGATGCGGCAACGCCGGGAAGCTCGGCATCGCTGATCGCATGGGAGGATCTGGGCCGATGGGGGCGCGGCTATGTAATCTCCGGACCCGACCGCGCCGATATTGCGGCCTTCTGGAACGCAGCGGCGCGCCAGCCGATCCGGGTCTATGTCGGCCTGACCGCCTCGGGCAGCGCCGAAGACCGCGCAAAGCTGGCCTTTGATGAACTGACGCGGGTGGGCGGATTCGAGCGGAAATACCTCGTCATCGCCACGCCAACCGGTTCCGGCTGGCTTGACCCCGGTGCGATGGATACGCTGGAGTACATGACGCGGGGTGACGTGGCCACAGT
>JGI25321J39296_1000274_pt1 | contig 51873 bp, 43 predicted proteins | sample AutmiccommuBRH23_FD_39296 | JGI IMG/M metagenome (IMG submission 39296)
GGACTTATTTGGGCAGGAACGAACAACGGCATCAACGTGTATTGGCCGCAACACGACCAGTTTTTGCCAATTGCCGACGAAACAACCATCAACAACCAGAATATTTCATCCATCGAATCGGTGAAACCCGGCGAAGTTTGGACAAGTACAAAATCCGGCATCTTCAGAATTCATTATTCATGGGATGATACCCAAAACTTCCAATACGATCTGGACTATTTTGCTCATACCGACGGTTTGATTTCATCCAACTATTTTGATCGTTCATCGGCAACACATTCCGATAGCATCATCTATTTTGGCGGAAACGAAGGCGTCGACTTCTTCAATGTTTACAGCTCGTTCGACGCGCTTAACTTCACTTCAAAAGCCATCATCACCGAAACCTCGGTTTACGGGAAGCCCGTGTTCCCGGCGTATTCGAAAGATGATCCTTCGTTGCGCGAACTGGAACTGAGCCACCACCGGCAAATGATTTCGTTCCGGTTCACTTCGCTAAACTTTGTCGGCCCGGAAAAACAAAAGTACCGCTACAAACTCGAAGGGTTTGACGAGCAGTGGATTATTCCGCAAACGGAGCAGGTTGCCACGTACACCCGATTAAAACCAGGCACCTACCTCTTTCGGGTTGAAACCACCGACCGGCTCGGAGAATGGAACAGCCAGGCAAGCGCGATCCGGCTAAAAATAAAACCGCCATTTTGGATGACGATCCCATTCATCATCTTTTCAATCGCCCTGGTGATTGGCGTGTTTGTGCTCATCCAGCGACTGCGCAACCGGGCCCTGCTCAGAAGGCAGTTTCAGCTAGAGATGATCATCGAAGAGCGCACCCGCGAGTTGCAAACAAAAAATCAGGAACTGGAAAAAGCCAACCTGACAAAAAATAAGTTTTTCTCCATCATTTCGCATGATTTGAAAAGCCCGTTTTCAGGACTTTTGGGCTTGCTCGACTTGTTAAGCAATGCAGATGAAAAAGAATTTGAGCAGGAAAAAGACATGCTTAAACTCGCGAATGATTCGGCTAAAAACATCTACAAATTGCTGGAAAAACTGCTGACCTGGGCCAATGCTCAATCGGACAAATTGCGCTATCATCCTGCCGAAAACGATCTGAGTAAAATTTTACACAACAACATTGAGTTGAGCCGGGAACCCGCAACGCAAAAAAACATTCAGATCAAAGCCCAATTTCCTGATCAACTGATTGCTGTCTTTGATCCCGACATGATTGATACGGTCGTCCGCAATCTACTCAGCAATGCGATTAAATTTACCAAACCAGAAGGCACCATCGTATTGACCGCCGAAAAATCAAACGACGAAGTCGTCGTTCGGGTTGCCGACAATGGGATTGGCTTGAGCCCGGAGCAACAAACAAATTTGTTTGACTTAACTCGAAATCAACGCAGCGGAACCGCCGGAGAAACGGGCACTGGCCTTGGATTGCTGATCTGCAAAGAATTTGTCACCAAAAACAAGGGCGAAATATGGACCACTCCCAACCGACCGAACGGCACCGTATTTCACTTCACCCTGCCTGCAAAATAAATTCACTGCGGGAAGTTTCTGCGCTTTCACTTGCTCGTACAAAAAATTCGACTAGCTTTGTAGACTGATTAGTCGATTTACTATGAATGAGAAAAGACAACAAATACTGGAAGCAGCCCTCAAACTATTTGTAACCAATGGCTTTCATGCTACACCAACCACTAAGATCGCTCAAACAGCCGGCGTGGCTACCGGCACCTTGTTTCATCATTTTAAAACCAAAGAAGAGCTGATTAACACACTGTACCTGGAAACGAAAGATGTTTTAATCCAGTCCCTGTCAAGCCAGGTTGATCAGCAGGAAACCATTAAAGGTAAGCTTCGTCAGGTTTTCTTCAACGCCATCCGCTGGGCCGTAAATCATCCCGAGCACCAGCAATTTTACGATCAATTCAGCAATTCGCCTTTCATCTCCAACATCACGCGGGAGCTTGGCCATCAACGGTTTCAGTTCATCTACGACCTATTAAAACAAGGACAGGAAAACGATATGCTAAAGCCGATTCCCATCGACCTTTTGTTTGAAGCCATCCAGGGAACCTTAAATGGAATTACAAAATACCTGATGGATCATCCTGACAAAATAACCGATGAACAATGCCTGGAAAGTGCTTTCGCATTGTACTGGGATACTTTGAAAGGCTGAAATCGATGGAACCGTCAATCGACTGAATAGTCACGAAGAAACTCAACACAGAAAAATACAGAAGAAACAATGGAAACAATGGATAAAAGTAAACCCATACTGGTGACCGGAGGAACCGGTTATCTGGCATCGTGGATCGTTAAACAACTGCTCGACGAAGGCTTTCGTGTGAACACAACGGTCAGAGACAAAGCCAACCAGCAAAAATACCGGCACTTGCTCGACATGGCCAGCAAAAGCGAGGGCCAACTATCTGTTTACGAAGCCGACCTGCTGCTCGACCATTCATTTCAGCAAGCGATGGACGGCTGCGAACTGGTGATCCACACCGCATCGCCATTCAAAATTTCGGGCATCAAAAATGCCGACAAGGAGCTGGTGCAACCGGCCTTGCAGGGAACGCGCAACGTGCTTTTTTCGGCCAACGATTCCAAATCCGTCAAACGGGTCGTGCTCACGTCAAGCATCGTGGCCATGGTGGGCGATGCCATTGACGTACACGAACTGCACAAGGGCGTGTTCAACGAGAAATGCTGGAACGCCACCAGCTCGGTCAATCACCAACCTTATCCATATTCAAAAACCATGGCGGAAAAAGAAGCGTGGTCGATTGCAAAAAAGCAAAACCGCTGGGATCTGGTCGTCATCAACCCGGGCTTTATTCTTGGCCCATCGCTGAGCCAGCGAACTGATTCCACCAGCATCGGCCTGATGATTCAGCTGTTTTCAGGAAAATATAAAACAGGCGCCCCAAAAGGCGATCAAGCCATTGTTGATGTTCGCGACGTAGCCCGGGCCCATATTCTGGCAGGGCTGACGGCATCGGCTAGCGGGCGGCACCTCACCGCAGCCCATCAAAAAGACTTCCTGGCCATTGCCGATGTCATCAGAAAACAATATCCCAAGTATCGGCTCCCGAAAAAATATGTTCCCAAATGGCTCTTTCAGCTTGTTGGTCCCTTCATGGGATTCTCGCGAAGCTTTGTCAAGCTTAACGTGGGTTACGATTTTGTATTTGACAACTCGTATGTGAAAGCGGATCTGAAGATGAGCTTCACCCCCTTCGAGAAGACCATTACCGACCACTTTAACCAGTTGGTCGCAGACAAACTAATCCCTGATTTAAGATGATGAAAAAATTGACCGCCAACCTCATTGGAGCCACCGGACTGGTTGGCAGCCATTTGCTACAGCAACTGCTAAACGACGATCGCTTTGAACAAGTGCGGGTTTTCAGCCGTCGGGCAACCGGTCAGTCGCACCCAAAGCTCAACGAACAGCTGGTAAATTTTGATGAAATGACTGAATGGGCCTCACTCATCAATGGAGACGTGCTTTTCTCAACGCTGGGAACGACCCTAAAAAAAGCAGGTAGCAAGGAAAAACAGTTTGTAATTGACTACACCTACCAATACCAGGCTGCTGAAACAGCTGTGAAAAATGGGGTAGCTGATTTTGTCCTGGTCTCATCGGCCGGTGCCAATGCCAACTCCAAAATTTTCTATTCGAGAATGAAAGGGGAGCTGGACGAAGCCGTTAAAGGGCTGGATTTCAAAAAGATTATCATCCTACGCCCATCCATCCTCGATGGCGACCGCCAGGAAAAACGGACTGCTGAAAAAATCGGGATCAAAGTCATGCGCTGGTTGACCCAGTATGTCTTCAAAAAATACCGTCCTATTCACGCCAAAACCGTAGCCCGGGCTATGATCAATTCGATTTTCAACGAAGAGCTCACAACCGACTATCTGATTTTCGAATTGGATGAGGTGGAAAAGCTGGGCGCCTAATCACCGATCTTTTGGCGGAAGAATATGGCTCTATTTGATTTATTAAGAGACTGTCTTATTTTTGACGGTTCCTATCTCTTTTAAGCGAATCGAAAATGAAAACTTCAGCCCTCATCTTGTTTCTGATCTTTCTCTCCAGTCAGACTTTCTCGCAACTGGTTGAAATCGATGGCATCCCAAGAGATACCTCTTTCACGCCTTATTCGGCCTGGATGAAGATCAAGAAAGATTTTCCGGATGCTGAAATTGTGAAGCCGCATTTGCCGGAAAACGTCAAAGCGACCTGCGACCTGGTTTACGCCAGCTTGCTCGAAACGAAATACGGCAAACGCGATTTGCATTTGGACCTTTTTCAACCCAAAAGCGAAGGAAAATATCCGGCCCTGATTTTAATCTTTGGCGGTGGCTGGCGTTCGGGCAGCAAAGCGGCGCAAGGGCCCATGGCACAACAAATCGCCGCCAAAGGATATGTCACCGCAACGGTTGAATACCGCCTGTCGCCCGAAGCACTTTACCCGGCTGCGGTGCACGACATTAAAGCCGCCATTCGCTACTTACGGGCTAATGCTGAAAAATACAACATCGATACAGACCGCATCGCCATTTCCGGAAGCTCGGCCGGAGGACAATTGGCCGCATTGGTTGGCATGACCGCCAATGTGGAAAAATTTGATGGCTATTCCGCAAACATGAATCAGCCGGTAAGTATTCAGGCCATTATCGACATGGATGGCATCCTGGACTTTACCGATCCCAACGAAAGTGCAAAGGATGATGACCCCAACAAACGCTCTGCCGGCGCCTACTGGTTTGGGGCAACTTACAAAGAAGCGCCCGAAAAATGGGTGGAGGCATCGCCCTTGATTTATGCCGGGAAAACCACACCCCCGATCTTGTTTATCAACAGCGCATTGCCACGCTTTCATGCCGGTAGGGATCAGGTGATTGAAAAACTGGACGAATACGGAATTTACACCGAGGTACAAACCATTCCTGATACGCCGCACCCGTTTTGGCTGTTTCACCCGTGGTTTGATCAAACGGTCAACTACATGGTGACCTTCCTTGATAAACAATTTAAATGATAAAAAAATGAAACTTTCGAAATACTTTTTCTTCCTTGGAATGTTCCTCTTTTCTGCCGGTCTGGCGTCAGCTCAGCACGAAACAAAACTGACTGTTGCGCAAGATGGCAGTGGTGATTTTTCGACCATCCAGGAAGCCATTGATGCCAGCAAAGCCTTTCCCGATGAGCGGGTGACCATCTTCATCAAAAATGGAATTTACCGAGAAAAAGTACTCGTGCCGGCCTGCAACACCAAGCTTTCGTTGATTGGCGAGAGCGCCGAAAAAACCATCCTCACCTACGACGATTATTTCGATAAAATTGACCGGGGAAGAAACAGCACCTTCTACACCTATACGTTAAAAGTGGAGGCCAATGATTTTCATGCCGAGAACCTGACCATTGCCAACACGGCCGGCCCCGTAGGGCAAGCCGTTGCCCTGCATGTGAATGGCGATCGGTGCTCGTTTACAAACTGTCGCCTCCTGGGACACCAGGACACGCTTTACACCGAAGGCGAAACCAGCCGACAGTATTTTTCCGACTGCCACATTGAAGGGACCACCGACTTTATTTTTGGAGAAGCCACTGCGTTTTTCGAACGTTGCACCATTCACAGTTTGAGCGATTCGTACATTACCGCGGCCAGCACGCCCAAAGGGAAAGCGTTTGGCTACGTTTTTAAATCTTGTAAACTGACAGCCGCCGAAGGTGTCAAAAAAGTTTTCCTCGGCCGTCCGTGGCGCGATTATGCTCAGGTTGTTTTTATGAATTGTGAACTGGGTGCCCACATTGTATCGGAAGGATGGGCAAACTGGGGCGGCACCTCACGCGACCAAACCGCTTTTTATGCAGAGTACCAAAATTCGGGTGAAGGAGCTCCAAGCGGGCAACGCGTGGGCTGGAGCCACCAACTCACAAAAAAACAGGCCCGGCAATACACCAAAGACAAAATTCTGGCTCCGGCAAGTGTTAATGAAGCCGCAGTGAATGTCTGGACAAATCGGGCAACCAACAACAGCTCAAAAAATTAAAACGCCCGTTACAAACTCAGAATGCACCCCAGCGAAAGACGAAAAAACGAGCTCTCGTCGTAGCTGATGCCATCGCCTATGGTTTGCGGAAGGTTGTATATCCAGGCCGCTTCAAAATCAAATCGCTTGTACTTGATATTTAAGGGCAGTTGCAATTGCAAATTCATCAAGCCAAAAGCATCTTCAAAATAGTAGTCATATCCGATGTTGGTCACCGGATCAATGATTACTTCGTTTAACTGGTACTCAACCAGTTCAGAACCAAAATAAAGCGACACTTCCGGTTCGAGCCTGATTTGATCGTAGGTGCCCAGGCGAACCAAGTCCAGGTAGGCAAAAGCATCCCACGACAGACTTGTGCCCACATCATCGCCGAGCAAAAAGTAAGCGTCGAAACGGGTGCCCAGGCTTTTGCTTTTTAGGGTGATTCCGGCATTGAGCCCACTGGAATAAAGCGGATCAAATTCGGGATCGTCATTGTTGAAGAGGAAATAATCATACGAAAAGCGATACCTGAAAAAATCCATTTTCTTCAGACTGTTACTGTATCCGCCCGTCAGGATTGTCGTGCGATAACCAGGATCGAGCTGGCTGTACCAGGCTCCCGAAACGCCGGCATAAAAGCCTTTGGAATGCAAATAGTACAGCTGTCCCGACAGGTTGTGCTGCTGCACACCAATTTCGCGTCCGGCAAAAAAGGTCCGCGAATCAAAACTGCTGCGGAAGTATAAAAACTGAAAGCTCCTTTTTACGCCAAACAAGAAGCTCAGTTCATCATCGTCAAAAATCACCTCATTCAACAACGAATCAAGTCTTGCTTCCCGCAATTCATCCGTCATATGCGGCTGCTGGGCTTTCAGGCTTTGACTGAAAATAAGCATGAAAATAAATCCGATGGTAAGTAGCTTTCTCATGATGATAGCTTTCAATTATTGTCATTCCTAGTCATTGGGTGGTCATTGAGTTGTTTTAAAACGATCAATGACAATAAAATGACTTTTTAATGACATGAAATAAACTGGCGGAAATTCAGTAAGATAAAGCCCGCGGCAACTGTTGTTGCCAGCGAGCTATACCTGCTCAATGGTCATTTGAGCTAGTTTCCCCCTTTACCATTTCCTTTGTGACCTCCCTGCTGAGCATTTTCCTGAGCTCTTTGCTGAGCTTGTTGTTGAACCTGTTCTTTCATTTGCTCTTCCATTTGAGCCTGGGTTGACTGATGAACCTGATTCCGGACACGTTGCTGAACGCCATCACCCAGTCCATCGGAGTTTTCCTGGTGCTGCTGTAAGCGTTTCCGGACTTGTTGCATCTGACCTTCGCCCATATTGGCCTGCATTTGTTCGCGATATTCCAGGCGAAGTTGCTGATGGGCTTCGAGCATTTCCTTTTGCTCTACAGAAAATGAAGCCTGCAAAGCTGTCCGTTTTTCTTCCCGGGTCATTTCCGTGTTTTCCAAAATAGCCAACTGTTCTTCGGAAAAAGTAGCCCGGAAAGCTTCTCTAAACTCTTGTCCATTGGCACGTGCCTGATTCAATATGGACTGCTGCTCACCGGTTAACTTCAATGTTGGATCTTGCAAGCGGAGACGATCCCGGTCTTGATCCTTGTCTTGGTCACCATCCGAATCCTGATGGATCCGATCGCGAATTTGGTCACCATTTCCCTGGGCCCACACGGTGGTCATTGTCATCCCTCCCATCAGGGCCAGTACTGCGAATGTTTTCATCATTGTTTTCATCTTGTGTTCTTTTTATGAATTATTTTGACTGTCTTTCATCTGCAAACCGCATCAGATTGTTTTTACCCTACCCAGTTCTACGATTTTTTTCTGAAAGTATGTTTTTCGATTGTGAATTTGGAGAGGTGCAAACTACTTCCGCCAAACCTGGCCGGTTCAGAAGAATTTTTAAAAGAATACATTGAGAAAAACCGTTGGTGTAAAAGGAATGGCTTCGGCATGAAGGTTTAGCGAAACATCCTGATCTTCGGGCAAAACAATGAAGTTGGCGTATTTCAGGTTGGCGTGATTCAGCACATTCAAAATTGAAAGCCCGGTCTCGAGCGTGAATGTCCGGGCATGCCATTGGTAAGCGGCAGCCACATCCAGCCGATGATAATCCCGCTCAATCTCACCATCCACCGCCAAACGCGGATCGGGAAAGCCCGAGCCAAAAACATAACTCGAAGACAGATGGATTGGATTGAAATTCAGCAAAAGGGCGCCCTTCAGTTCGTGCCGCTGATCGTGCAAAGCGCGCTGAAAAAAAGGCTGGGTAAAATAGTCAAACTTCTCGAGGGTTTCGCTTAGCGTATAGGTCATCCAGGCCGAATGACCCTTATACTCCTGCTTCACAAAAAAGTCGATTCCCCTGGATTTGCTTTCGCCACGATACAAACTCGGCGCTTCAAACCGGTCGATGTAGCGGGTTAGCCCATCGGTTTGCTTTGTGAAACCCTCTACACTTAACGTGAAACTGTTTCGATGGTAGGTCAGTCCTACCACGCCATGCGTTGCCTCCAAAACAGGTACGGACTGATCGTCGCTAACCGACCACAAATAGTGATAATTGCCCACATTGTCCACCAGCGAGCTGCGTGTGATAAACTGGTTGTGCCGTCCGGCGGCCAGGTTCAGCTTCAGCCCTTCGGCCAGTGTCAGGCTGGCCGAAGCCCGGGGTTGCCAATACCATTTGTCGAGGTTTAGTGAATAATTGGCTCGCAAGCCCAATTTGAGTTCGAGCCGCGAACCAAACGACATCGCATCCTGGGCGTAGAAATTTAGTCGCGAAGCTTCCAGCCGCTGATCAACCAGCTGAACCTGGAAAGAGTCTTCGCTGAATTCAATGGGATTGACCACCCAGCCAGTGCCCAACTCCAGCTGATGCTGTTCTGCCAAAGCCAACTGATGAGTTAGGCTGATCTGTCCTTCTGCCACTGCGTTCCTCAGGGTCTGATCTTCATTCAGCACACTCACCGAACCGCCGGCCCCCTGCCCCGGCCCTTGGCCTTGCCCGCCCTGTCCCGACTGCTGCCGGCCGATGGCGCGTAAGGTCCGGACTTCCTTGTCGAGGCTGGAATAGGCTGCCGACATTTTGCTTCGGCTTCCATCCACCCATCGCTTCTGAAAAAATCCGGAAACCGCCTGTTGTTTGTTGTGTTCATGATCCTCATAGTCAAAACGCGACTGCTCACTCGCCACATCCAGTAAATACGAAAAACGGTCTTCGCTCAACAAAGCGCTGATTCCATATGAATCGCCATTCGCGTTCCTACCGGAGTATTTAAGATTCAAATCCCGAAAATTGTAATCCGGATAGATTGTCCGTTCGCTGGTGTTGGGCGAATTTCCGGCGCGCCCACTGCGAAAGGAAAGCTGTTTGGAATCATACAATTCGTAATAGGTTTGCCGAAAAGCAACCGTGAGTGCCGATTGTTGAGCCACGGGCACACTAAGCAAGCCATTCAGGGTCATGTTGTTCAGGCTGAGTTTCAAACGAGCTTGGTTTAAATCGCCGTCCAAGCCAGTAATATTCACCAGGCCGCCAACCCGTCCGCCCTGGTCGGCTCCATAAGCGCCTTTCAACACCTGAATATCCTTCGCCATTAATGGATTAACCGCACTGATATTATCGTTGAAGTTCTTCATGCCAAACAAGGTAAAGCCATCAAACAGCACCTGGCTTTGCCCTTCGTAACTGCCCCAAATCACCAGGTCGTTCGATTGTTCGCCAGCAGCCAAAATGCCAGGTTGCAGGCGCAGCAAATTAAAAATGGAATTGTCACCATTTCCTGGCAGAAACTGTGCAATTTGATGATTCAGGCGCAACACCCCAGGCTTGTTTCCAACCTGCAAGGAGCGGACAACTTTCAAGCCCGTTATTTCAACTTCGCGAATACGAAAATTGGATGGACGGAGCAAAAACTGGTGATGGGTTCCGGCAAAAACAATGGTATCGAGCAAAAAGTATCCCAAGTAGGAGGCTTGCAAATGAAATTGCTCATTCGTTCCAACGAAAGAAAAATTCCCTTCCTGATCGCTAACCAGGCCTGTTCCGTCAACCACCACATGGGTATAGGGCAAGGATTCCGAGGTCAATTTATCGGTGAAGCGACCACTCAAGGAGTAGTTTTTTTGAATGGGAACGGGGCTAATTTGATAAAACAGATACACGGCACCCACTTTTTTATAGGCCGCCGGAAGGTCCTTCAATAAATAATCAAAAGCTTCTTCGGGTGAAGAAAATTGCCGCGAGACTGTTGCCGTGAAATTTGAGAAATAGCGATCATCCAGCGAATATTGCAGCTCATAACGTTCGCAAAAATCAATAAGAATCGTGCTCAGACTTTGTTCCTGATAATCCAGTTCAACCTGCTGCGCCAGTGTCAGCAAAGTTGAAAAGAGCAAACCGAGCAGAAGGGCCTTCTTTTTCAAGTTGATTTATTGGTTTTGACGAATCCGGTATTCGCTCGAATTAAGCTTTTCAAATTTAAGATTATAAATCGTACAAATCATCTCCAAAATCGATTCCGTGTTCAGTTCAGACCGAACCAAACGCCCGGAGATAGAGGCATCGTAAGTTCCATCATTCAACACATCCTTGCCCTGAATATGCACGCCATATTGCCGTTCCACTTCCTCCAAAACTTCCACCAATGGTTTATTTTTGAAATCGAACTCATCGTTGATCCAGGCGGCTTCGGCTTCAAAATTAATTCCCCGCTGCACCTCGAATCCGTTTCCGGCTTTCAACGCTGCCTTTTCATTGGCTGTCAAAATCACTTCCGATCCGTTCTGCTGCCCGACAACTTTCACTTTCCCGGTTTGGCAGGCCACGCGGTACGATTCGCCACGTGCGTAAACATTGAAACGGGTCCCCAATACCGAAGTTGCCCCCATGGTCGAACTCACGGTAAACCGACTGCCGGGTTCCACCTCAAAAAAAGCTTCTCCCTCCAGGTCCAGTTCGCGTGCAAACCGCCACCAATAGGGGTGGTAGCTCACCGTCGAAACGGCGCTCAGGTGAACCGATGAGCCATCCGGCAAATCGACCACCAGCTGTTGTCCGGGACTGGTCGTCATATCAACGGAATAAAAGCGCATCAGCCCAATCAGGCCAACCATCAGTAAAACAGAAGCGGCCATTGCCAAACGAAAAACCGGCCGGTGCACCAGCTTGATGGTTTTTACAGGAGCCTTCGGTTCCAGCCGGGCTTCCATCGCCGCCCACACCTCAGCCTTCGACCGGGAGTACGGAATCTCCAGCCGGTCATTCAGCCGATCCAGCCGGGTGAGAAGCTTGTTCGCTTGGTTCCTATCGTTTGTCTCGTTCTTCATTTTACTTTAAGTTTCGATTTCAAATCGTCCAGGGCATTTTTCATTCGCTTTTCAACCGCCTTGACACTAATGTGCAGGCGCTCGGCAATCTCATGGTACTTCAGCCCATCCATTCGGCTCATTAAAAAAACCACCCGCTGCTTTTCCGGTAATCCGGCCAGGGCCTTTTCGTAGCGCTGCTGCAATTCCTTGTACTCCAGCTCTTCTTCGGGCGACACGTCCTCCATCGAAAATGCCAGCGAGTTTTTGTAGTTCAGCGCCAGCTTTTGCCGGCGATATTGGGAGACGAATTCATCGCCAGCCATCTTGTAGAGCAAGCCGACCGTGGCTTTGGCATGGTAATCCGGCTGCTTTTCCCACAGGCGCAAAAACACATTCTGAGCCAAATCTGTCGCCAAATCCGGATCGCCCGACCGGTAATAGATGTAATTTCGAATCGCATCAAAATTCTGGTCAAACAACGTTTTAAACTCGTACTTTGTCAAGGTCAAATCATCTTGGTTTCGAAACGCGCCACTTCAGCCTTGCGGCTTTTATTGCCCCGAAAAGTTAAGCAATAATTGCTGCTTTTCATTCTCTAACCGTTTAAAAAGAAGATTACCCTACCTTGCGATCGAATTTTATTTTAGTAATTTCAACTCCAAATCCATCAGCCATGATTCGAATCCTCTTGATCAGCCTCAGTATTTTCTTGTTTCTGGCGTGCCAAACGGCCCAAACACAGCAAACCGCTCCATCCGAGATCGTGTGTCAATTGGCCGACAGCACGAAGTTTCAGTCAGTCGTAAACAAGCTGGCTGACGAGGCCGGCCAGCCCATGGGGCAATTGGTGGCCGCGGTTGGCAGGGAGTTTTTGGGCGTAGCTTACGAAGAGCAAACCCTGGAACATGGGATAGACGAACCGCTGACCATTGAGCTGGAAGGACTGGACTGTACCACCTTTGCCGAAACTGCGCTGGCCATTGCCCGGACGCTAAAAAGTAAGAACCCTGACTTTTCAACCTATATCGGCGAACTTGAAAACCTGCGCTACCGACAAGGACAACGCGACGGATACCTCTCGCGGCTGCACTATTTCAGCGACTGGATTTACGACAATGAGCAGAAAGGCCTGATCAGCCAAGCCGCCAATGAATTTGGGCAGCCGCTGAATGTGATGGTTAATTTCATGTCGACCCATCCGGAGAGCTACCCGGTATTGAAAGAAAACCCCGAATTGGTGAGTTCCCTGGCCGAACAGGAAAAGGCAATTTCTGCCCGCAACTATTTTTTTGTGCCCAAAGAGGCAGTGGAAAGCAAGGAGTCAAATTTAAAGGAAGGTGATTTGGTTGGACTGGCCACCAGCATCAAAGGCCTCGATGTGACACATGTTGGTATTTTGGTTGAAGTGGGCGGCCGGATTCATTTGATGCATGCCTCAACCGCTGGCATGCAAGTGGTGATCTCGGACGAACCGCTTGCCGACTTTCTACAGGCGAAAAAAAGCTACACCGGCATTTTAGTAGCCCGCCCAATCGACTAGTTCTTTCCTTCACCTGAACCTGCTCAACAGTTTCTTAACCTCATAAGAGACTTACCAACAGGCGCTTGCGAAAAGAACACTTCTCCAAAAGAAACCATTTAACCAAAAGCCGGGTATAATTTTTTAGTAGAAAAAACCATTAACGATGCCAAAAATCCGAAAAAACAATCCCATTGTCAACCTCAACCTCAATGTGCGTGGCCTTAATCAATCGGCCACCCTCCAAATAAACGAACGGAGCAACGAGCTCATCAAACAAGGTAAAACCGTTTACAAACTAGGACTGGGACAGTCGCCCTTTCCGGTTCCCGATATTGTGCAGGAAGCGCTCCGGCAGAACGCTCACCAAAAAGACTATTTATCCGTGAGGGGATTGTTGCCGCTTCGGGAGGCCATTGCCAAATTCAATTTCCGGCGCCAGGGCATCGCCTGCTCACCCGATGACATTATGATTGGTCCCGGGTCGAAGGAGCTGATTTTTATTTTACAACTGGTGTACTACGGCGAACTGATTATTCCAACGCCCAGCTGGGTTTCGTACTCGCCACAAGCACGCATTGCCGGTCGGCATGTGACCTGGGTGCCTACCACCGAGGAAAACGACTGGCGCCTGAGCCCCGAAAAGCTGGATTTGATTTGCCGTTCGGATCCGGATCGGCCACGCGTGGTGATTTTGAACTACCCCTCGAACCCCACCGGATCGACCTACCCCAAAGCCCGACTGAAAAAACTAGCCGAAGTCGCTCGAAAATACAAGCTGATCCTGATTTCAGATGAGATTTACAGCCTGCTCGACCATTCCGGCCAGCACGTGTCTATTGCCCAGTTTTATCCCGAAGGAACGATCATCAGCAGTGGATTGAGCAAATGGGCCGGAGCCGGCGGCTGGCGGTTGGGTACCTTTACCTTTCCCGAAAACCTGCGCTGGCTGCAAGATGCCATGGCCATTGTAGCCAGTGAAACCTTCACTTCAACCAGCGCACCCATTCAGTATGCAGCCATCACCGCATTCGAAGATCGCCCGGAGATCGATGAATACCTGTTTCATTCGCGACGGATTTTAAAAACATTGGGAAATTACATGACCAACCAACTCCGCGAATCGCACCTGACCATGCCAACGCCCAGAGGTGGGTTCTACCTGTTTCCCAATTTCAACCGTTATCGCATCCAGCTGGCCAACAAAGGGATTCTGACTTCATTTGAACTATGTGAATCCTTGCTTCAGGAAACAGGTGTCGCGATCTTGCCCGGCATGGACTTTGGCCGCCAACCCGAAGAATTGACCTGCCGCATGGCCTATGTTGATTTTGACGGAAAGCTGGTACTCGAAAAAGCCATGACGGAATGGAAAGACCTTGAACTGGACGAAACATTCCTGAAAACCCATTGCCCCAAAATGATCGAAGCAACTGAACTGTTGAAAGCATGGCTCGATAGACTGTAATTTGAAATTGCTGGATTTCTGGAGTTTATTCCACAGCATACAGCTGCTCCCGTAACCAGGCAGGGCGGTTGGTCGTGATTGCCGAAACACCCAGATCGACCAGTCGTTTGGCTTCGTCCGGATCATCCACCGTCCAGGACAGCACATCCAAACCCAACCGGGCAGCATGACCCATCACCTCCTGATTCACCAATTTGTAATGCAGGTTCACTCCCTCCAGGCCCAATTGAGCCGCTTCATTCATCCGGCCGGCCAGCCCTTCTGCTTTCGAGCTCAGCCAATAACAGTCGTTTTTCGGAAACTGCTTCTTGGTTTCCAAAATCGTTTCCCAGCCGAACGCGATAAAAACAACTTGCTTTTTCTTGCCACTGGCTTTCACCGCTTTCTTCAGCGCGGGAAGCACCTCCGGGCCACACTTGATTTCAATCACCAACTTTTTCCCTTTCGGAACAATTTCCAGCACTTCCGACACAAAAGGCATTTTTTCGCCCGCGTACTTTTCATCCTTCCACCGACCCACATCCAGCTTCCGCAATTCATCCGAATGGGTTTCCGCAATCACCAAACTGTCTGTCCCGGTGCGTTTGGTGGTGTGATCATGATTCACCATAACCTGCCCGTCGTTCGACAGGTAAATATCAATTTCCACGGCATCGGCATTCAACTCCCAGCCCAGCTTGGCGGCAGCCACCGTATTCTCAGGCGCCAGATACGACGCGCCCCGGTGTGCAATGATCTGAACCTGCGAAAAAGCTGGAGATCCCAGCAGCAAAAGCAAAAAAGAGAAGGTCACATTCTTCATATCGATCAAACTATGTAAATTTTCAAATTAAACCATCGAAGCCACCAAGTTGCCTATTTCTGCTGACATATTCCTAATTTTCTTCTTAAAAAAATCCTAAATTTGCAGGCTTCTGAAGTCGGTAAGCATGCAAAAAATTATCAACAACATTATTGTTCTCTTTCTTAAAGCCTTCTCTTACTTACCGTTTTGGCTTTTATACCTGATCTCCGACGGAGCCTTCATCCTGCTGTTTTATGTTTTCAGATACCGCAAGAAAGTGGTGTACGAAAACCTGCGCAATTCATTTCCGGAGAAAACAGAAAAAGAAATTGATCAGATTGCACGCAAATACTTTCATCATTTATGCGACGTGTCGCTCGAAGCCATTAAACTACACAGCATCAGCGAGGAGGAACTCGACAAGCGGTTGAAAGTGACCGGCGTAGAAAAGATGGAGGCTTATTTTCGGAAGAAAAAAAGCATCATCGTACTGGCCATGCACTACAACAACTGGGAGTGGGGAGCCTCGGTGCAGCGGCTTTCGAGCCACCGGTTTTTGATGCTGTACAATCCGGTGCGCAACAATTTCGAGATGGAACGTTTCATTTTAAGCATGCGCGAACGTTTTGGAGGCACGACCGTTCCGGTGCACAAGTCGGCACGCATGGCCATTCAGTTTGACCAGACCGACCGCCCCGGGCTGTTGTGGCTTGGCGCCGATCAAACACCTGCTGAGAATTCCAAATTTTGGACGATGTTCCTGAACCAGGAAACGCCATTTTTTAGCGGCCCCGAAAAGATTGCCCACAAAACCAACCAGCCGGTATTCTTTCATCACACCCGAAAAGTGGCCCGTGGAAAATATGAGATTATTCTCACCGAGCTTATTGCCGAACCCAAAAAGGCAAAACCCGAAACCACATTGCTTCGCTACATCGACAAGATGGAAACGATTATTCGCGATCAACCCGAATATTGGCTATGGTCGCACCGCCGCTGGAAACACCAACGCCCGGCTGACATTCCGTTGATTGAGCGGGAAGGCTAATTCCGTCCGTTCGATGCAAACAGCAGGATGCTTGCTTATTTTTATTCCTCTGCAATTTTAATGCGAGCAAGAAACCGATTGAAGACATTGGGAGGCAATGGGGAACCATTGTATTCGAACGTTTTCAACTGTCTTCAACTTTTTCATATCAAAATTGATCCAATCTGTTTGACGTCGTAAGCAGACCATGTTTAGGTTAGATTATTTTTTGCATCTTGCACGAGCGTAAAGCTTCCGGCTGCGGAACACTGTGCTCAGCAACAATGCACGGCATCCAACGGCTATTCGAACCATTAAGCAACAACGCTAAAAACTGAACCTGTGAAAAAAATCATCAACCAAGCACTCATCGGCTTCCTGAAAGCATTGTCATATCTGCCTTTTCCGGTGCTGTTCGCCCTATCCGACCTGATGTACCTGGTGCTTTTCCATGTGGTAGGCTACCGTAAAAAAGTGGTTTATACCAACCTGCGGAATGCCTTTCCTGAGAAAACTGAGCAGGAAATTGACGCCATTGCCCGCAAATTTTACCGTCATCTGTGCGACATCGGGCTGGAAGGCATCAAGCTACACAGCATTTCTGAAAAAGAACTGGACAAGCGCATTACGCTCTACGGCCTCGAAAAAACGGAAGCCTATTTCCGTCAGCAAAAAAGTATTATTTTGCTGGGCATGCACTACAACAACTGGGAGTGGAGCGCCAGCCTGCAACGCCTGTCCAGCCACCAGCTGCTGATGGTTTACAACCCGGTCCGCAATAACCTCGAAATGGAGCGCTTCATCCTCGGTATGCGCGAACGCTTTGGTGCCATTTCGGTTCCGGTACACAAGTCGGCCCGAACAGCCATCCAGTTTGATAAAACCGAACGCCCGGGATGCATTTGGCTGGGCGCTGATCAAACCCCAGCGCCAAACACCCGTTTCTGGACGACGTTCCTGAACCAGGAAACCCCTTTCTTCAGCGGTCCCGAAAAAATTGCAGAGAAAACCAATCAGCCGGTGCTTCTTCATTACGTGCGTAAGCTTGGCCGATCCAGGTATGAAGTTCATTTTATAGAACTTTTTCCCGAGCCAGCGAAGGCAAACCCCGATGATATTTTACTAACCTACATCGACCGAATGGAAAAAATCATTCAGGAAACGCCCGAATACTGGCTGTGGTCGCACCGCCGCTGGAAGCACCAACGCCCTGAAGGAATCAAACTCATTGAGCGACTACCTAAGCAGCAAGGATGAAAAAAGTGGTCTTTCATATTGCTCTGGCCGGACTTGACCTGTTGTCGCGCCTTCCCTTCCGTTTGCTCTATGCCCTGTCCGATCTGGTTTACATCCTCACGTTCTATGTTTTTGCTTACCGACATCAGGTAGTGCTTGAGAACCTGGAAAGATCCTTTCCCGGAAAATCTGATTCTGAAATCAAGCTGCTGTCCCGCCAATTTTATCACCATTTATGCGATTTGCTGTTCGAAGCCTTCAAGCTAAAAACCATTTCGCCTGAAAAATTAAAAAAACGAATGACAATAGTGAATCCGGAGTTGGTCAATCGTTATTTTGATGAAGGTAAAAGCGTCATCGTGTTGACCATGCATTACAACAACTGGGAGTGGAACGCCATTTTGCCCCATCAACTGAAACACCATTGCCTGCTGGTTTACAATCCGGCACGAAACCTGCGCTGGGACGCAGCCATTAACCAGATGCGCGAGCGCTTTGGCGGCGAACTGGTTTCGACCAAAAAAATCGTAAAAAAAGTACTGGACTACGAAAAACGACAAAAACCAACGCTCACCTGGCTTTGTGCCGACCAACGCCCCCTGGCCAACGCCCGCTTTTGGACGACGTTTCTGAACCAGGATGCCGGCTTTTTCCCGGGCCCCGAAGCCTTGGCGCGGCGCACCAATTTCCCGGTGCTTTATCAGCATGTTGAAAAAGTGAAACGCGGCCACTACCGAATCCACTTCGAACTACTGGCGGACAGTCCGGCATCGTTGCCTCCCGATGAGATCCTCCACCGGTATGTCCGAAAGATTGAAAGCCGGATTCAGGCGCAACCCGAATTTTACCTGTGGTCGCACAAACGCTGGAAACACCAAAAGAGTGCACAAAACAATAGAACGAGCTGATTTTCGTTCTGCCAATGAAAACTTTTCAACTGATGAAGATGCCGGCTTTTCTTTTCATTCTCGTTTTGCTGAACCTGAGCACATGGGCTCAGGATACGCTGGAGCGGGCGTTCCAAGATGCTTTCCAGCTCAGTGAGCAAGCCATGGAGGCGTCGAAAAAGTCGGCTGCCCACCTGGGATTTTTGGACGGTGCCTACGACCGCACAGAAATTAACCGCCACCTGATTGATGCCCGCGAAGATCTGGATAGCCTGGTTGCTTGCATCCGCCAAGCGGCTTACCGAACTGCCGACGCGGCCTACTTTGCCCGAACCACTTCCAACGAAAAACAAGAAACACTGGCTACCGAAACGCAAAAAATATGGCAAACCGCCACCCGCACGCTGGACGATGTCATTAAAAAATTTGACGAATTCATGATCCACGGCACATTCAATGAGGAGGCCTACCTCAATCAGCGGCTCGAAGATTTTGAGCAAGCCAAACGGCAACTTCACCAGGCTCACCAAAAGCTGAAGCAAGCGATCAAGTTGGTGACGGCGGATCATGAGGATTAACTTCCCCAAGAAATTCTGTCTTGAAAACTCATCCGAAAACGAACGTCTCCATCTTGACAAAAAAAAACTTCACCCAAATCAAAAACACTTGCTACTTTTGTTAAAACATCCGAAAAAAATATGCTCATGAAAGACTTCTTCGTAAAATCGCACGGCCTGGGAAACGACTACATTGTAATGAACAGCCACGAAATCAGCTTCGAGATGAACGTCGAAAACATCAAAACCATTTGCGATGTGCACTACGGCATTGGCTCCGATGGCATTTTGCTTTTGGTGGATTCGACGAAAGCTGACTTTGGCCTGCGGATCCTCAACCCCGATGGTTCGGAAGCCGAAAAAAGCGGCAATGGCCTACGTATTTTTGCCAAATATTTATACGACTATGGCTTGGCCAAAAGCAAAACCTTCAGCATTGATACTTTGGGCGGCGTGGTTTATGCCGAAGTGATGGAAACGGACAACGAAAAAGCCCGAACCATACAGGTGGATATAGGGAAAGCGATTTTTGAAGCGGCCAAAATTCCGGTGAACAGCGACTTAACGGAATGTTTGGACGAAACCCTCTCCCTGGAAAACCAGTCCTACCTCATCAACTGTGTGTCGGTGGGCAATCCGCACTGCGTTATTTTAAAAGAGGAGTTGTCGGAAGCCGAAATCAAACAGTACGGCAGCGAGATTGAAAACCACCCCAAATTTCCGAACCGCATCAACCTGCAGTTTGCCAAAGTGCTTTCGCGCGACGAAGTGGAGATCCTGATCTGGGAACGCGGTGCCGGCTACACCTTGGCTTCCGGAAGCTCATCGAGCGCCGTGGCTGCCGTGATGGTGAAGAAAGGACTGACCAACCGAAAACTGAAGGTGAACATGCCGGGTGGAACGCTCAAACTCGAGATCGCCAAAGACTGGCAAATCCGAATGACCGGTGAAGTTCGCGAAATTGCCAGCGGATACTTGAGTGCGGAACTGCTAAGTGATTTCCAATAGACCACCATTTCGCACTGGGTCACATCAAATGTTTGTTAACAGCCCGGCGCCTTATGCAGATTTATTCTAAATAATCTTTGCAAATTCCTATCTTTGTTTTTTGCAAAAAACACAATGTATGCTGGAGAAAAAATTACCCTTCGACAAAGAACAGTTAGAACAGATTATCGAAAAACATCCCACGCCTTTTCATATTTATGATGAAAAAGGCATGCTGGATTATGCCCAGAAATTCAACGAAGCCTTTTCATGGAACGAAGGTTTCAAAGAGTACTATGCCATCAAAGCGGCGCCAAACCCATACCTGATGAGGCTTTTGCGCAAGCAGGGCTTCGGAATCGATTGCAGCTCGATGGCCGAGTTGCTGCTGGCCGAAAAAGTGGGTATGCGCGGCGAAGAAATCATGTTCACCTCGAACGATACGCCCGCTTACGAATACCAGAAAGCCATGGAACTGGGCGCGATTATCAACCTCGACGATATCAAGCACATCGACTACCTGGAAGAACACGCGGGGCTTCCCGAATTAATCAGCTTCCGTTACAACCCCGGCACCCTGAAAGGCGGCAATATCATTATTGGCAAGCCCGAAGATTCGAAATACGGATTTACCCGCGAGCAACTATTTGAGGGCTACAAAAAACTGAAGGACAAAGGCGTAAAACGCTTCGGCATTCATACCATGGTGGCTTCGAACGAGCTGGATGCCGACTACTTTGTTGAAACCGCCGAGATCATTTTTGATGTGATTGTGGATCTGGCCAAAGAGCTGGATATTCGGTTTGAATTTGCCAACCTGGGTGGTGGCATCGGCATTCCATACAAAAGCGAACACAAACCGGTGAACCTGAACCGCGTAAGCGAAGGAATAAAAGAATTGTATGAGAAATTGATTGTGGGCAACGGACTGGATCCGCTGAAGATATACTTCGAATCGGGACGCGCCATTACCGGACCTTACGGATTTTTGGTTTCCCGGGTGCTCCACATCAAAGAAACCTATAAAAAATATGCCGGCCTCGACTCGTGCATGGCCAACCTCATGCGTCCGGCCTTGTACGGCGCTTACCACCACATTACCGTGATGGGAAAGGAAACTGCACCGCACCGACATTTGTACGATGTGACCGGATCGTTGTGTGAGAACAACGACAAATTTGCCATTAACCGCCTGCTTCCGGAAATCAATCCCGAGGACTTGGTGGTGATTCACGATACCGGTGCGCACGGCCACTCCATGGGCTTCAACTACAATGGCAAGCTACGCTCGGCTGAACTGTTGCTGCGTCCGAACGGCGAAGTGGTTGAAATCCGCCGTGCCGAAACCTTCGACGACTTGTTCGCGACGCTGGATTTTGATGCCGCCAACGAATTTGAATAAAATTTAGAACTTTCATAAGCGAAGCCGGAGATGTTTTCATTTCCGGCTTTTTTATGAAAAAAAGAAGACAGCTGAAGACAATGGAAATCAATTTTATTGGCTCAGTTCAATGTTTGGGAGGCAAGGACAAATCAATTTAAAACGAAATGCCCTGTTAGAGATTCGTCAATTGTCGGCTTAATTAGATAAGAACCGGAGAGGAATTGAGAAAGGGGTGTAATAAAATGATGCTTGTTTTGGAGCGGCCTATTTTTATCAAAAGTGGAATCAAACGAAAAGCTTAGTGCAGGCGGGAAGTTCCGACGACAGGAGGAAACGAGCTTGCGAGTTCCACGAGTTACCGTTAAAAACAATTAATCTTAACGAGTGAAATCACCCGCCGAACTTAGCTTTTCGGAAGATGGAGCTTGCAGATAAAAATCAGCCTTGAGTTTTTTGTTTACTTTTTGTGTGAAGACAAAAAGCAAAATCCGGCTGATAAGCCAACGGATAATACGACTTGGAAAGTCCGCCCGTTTATCGCAGTTTCCTGCCAACCTCCATTTTAAGTCCTCCCAACACTGAAATGATCCATAGTATTCGACTGCCTTCATTCGCTTTTCACCCAAATGAATCGATTCTTTTTCACAAACATCAGACACTGCGTTCAACCTGATTTTGTATTTTTGGCGAATGGATGAAAAACTAAAAATCGGCTTCGATGCCAAACGAGCATTCCTCAACCCGGCTGGTTTAGGAAACTACAGCCGCACGACCATCCGCTCAGTTGCCCAATTTTATCCACAGAACGATTACCTGTTGTACAGCCCCAATTCAAACAACCGCCTTTTTCATCCACCGCAACACACAACGTTGGTTCGGCCCCGTAGTTTTTGGTGGAAAGCCCTTAAACCGCTCTGGCGTAGCTACCGCATCACCAGGATGGCTAAAAGAGCCGGACTCGACATTTATCACGGGCTGAGCCACGAACTCCCCATCGGCATTCAACAAACAGCCGTCAAAAGTGTGGTGACCATACACGACCTGATTTTTATGCGCCACCCGGAGTTCTACAAACCGGCCGACCGCAGGATCTATCGCCAAAAGCTGGAATATGCCTGTCGTGAAGCCGACCAGGTGATTGCCATCAGCCAGCAAACGAAAAGCGACTTGGTTGATTTTCTGGGCTTGAACCCAGGTAAGATCGAAGTTATTTACCAAGCCATCAATCCAATATTTTTTGAAAAGGATTCTCTTGTCGAACTTCAGCAAACCCGAAGCAAGTTTACACTTCCCGACCGATTCATGCTTACGGTGGGAACCATTGAAGCCCGCAAAAACCTGGGAACGATCCTGAAAACCATGGCACTCGCTGATAACGGGCTGCCCTTGGTGGTGGTGGGCAAACCCACGCCTTATCTGCGCAGCCTGCAAAAGCAAATTGAACCCCTAACAGACAAGCTCATTTTTCTGCACCAGGTCAACGACCGCCAACTAAGCCACCTCTACCAACTGGCTGAGCTCATGCTTTACCCCTCTATTTTCGAAGGTTTTGGTCTGCCCGTTGCCGAAGCACAGGCTAGCGGTTGTCCGGTAATCACTTCAAAGACTGGTGCCCTACCCGAAACCGGGGCCGATGGCGCACACTATGTGGAAGCGCAAAATCCAGATGAAATCAACCAGGGCATTCAAAAGATTCTTCAGAATAAAGATTACCGAAACGAACTGATTCAGAAAGGCCGGCAAAACGCCCGCCGGTTCGCCCCCGAAAACTACGCACGACAACTCATGCAATTCTATAAACAATTAGCCCATGCATAACGACCTGAAAAAAGCGCTCGACGTGCTGCACGCCGGCGGAATTATCCTCTACCCCACCGACACCATTTGGGGAATTGGCTGCGATGCCACCAACGAAAAGGCGGTACAACGCATCTACCAGATCAAAAAGCGTGAAGACTCGAAAAGCATGTTGGTGCTGATGGAAAACATCAACTTTTTGAGCCGTTACGTGGAAGAAGTCCCGGAAATTGCCTACGACCTGATTGAACTGAGCGACAAACCGCTGACCATCATTTATCCCGGTGCCAAAAACCTGGCTAAAAACCTGATCGCCCGCGATGGAACCCTTGGCATTCGCCTGACCAGCGAAGATTTTACCCGCCAGCTCATTCAGCGTTTTAAAAAACCCATTGTATCCACCTCAGCCAACATCAGTGGAACACCTGCTCCGGCGATCTACGATGAAATCGACCCGGAAATTATTTCGTCGGTGGATTATGTGGTGAAATACCGGCAAGATGATCTGACAAAAGCCACACCTTCAAGCATTATTAAACTGGGCGTGGGCGGCGAAATCGAAATCCTGAGGCCATAAAGCAAGCTGGGATCCCTTTCAAACACGCCGCTACCTATGCTTTCTGTCCAGAGAAAGGCCAAATCCGGCACATTTTCGATGAAAACGACGGCAACTTCAATGAAAAACACCGCATTTTCATATTATAATACGGTGACTCTATACAACAATGCCACAACTTCCTATAACAGTTCCGCAACTTTAATGAATAACGCCACATGCTTGTGCAACAATGGACCATTCCTCATGAATAATGGCCCATTGTTATTGAATTAGGTGACTATTTCTTTAGAACAATGAAAACTAAAAAACTGGCTGTAATAAATAGGAATATGAGCGGCGCGCAGCGCCCCACGATTATTCCCGGTTGAACTACACCCCGGAGACGTGGCTAAGCACTTATCGAAGGTTTTATTGATTTTTACAGAACAGATCAGGTTGGAAGAAAGTCTGTTTTTCGGAATAGGTCATAAGCGTTTAGCGGCCAGATCCAAATTCTGAACTTTTAATCGGCTAATCTGTTGGTTTTTTGGTGGGTTATTGAGACGGAACAGTTTCTGTTGAACCCATTCGGCTCAATCAAACAGATGACAGGAGCATGAAGGAGACCCTGTTCAATTTTTCTAAAAACGGATCAATTTAAAAGTCATGGAACAGCCATTCAATCAACCAGAAACAAGCTTGCTGGCTATTTTATACAACGAGGGCAAACCAATTGAGTTGACGCTGCAACGTGTATTGGACCGTGAAGACGAGCACGGAAATAATCGGTTAAAATCGTTTAAAGGTTCCCAAATTCAATACGCCAAAAAAAATTTGATTAAGCTCGGATTTATCATCGCAACCGAGGCTCCCAAGCGCCACGACCTGGAAGAGGGCGAAGGCCTGACACGGGTGAACGACGATGTGACCTTTTATTATTTCGATTTGGATAAAAAGTTAAAGTTGAGTCCCCGGGGAGAAGCGTGGTGCAACAGCCATTTCGACAAGCTTTAAGTCAAACCCTACAATTTGAGTCGGCCTGTTCGTTTTGCACGGACACGTGCGGACTCAGAAATCTGCATAAAACAACAAAACCTATGAACAACAAAACAAAAATACCCCAGGAACGTGTCGATGAGCTGTTTGACATTCTGAAAAAAAGGTTTGAGCAAAACAGTGATCGTCATCGCGACCTCGAATGGACTGCCATTCAAAGCAAACTTGAAAGTCATCCCGGCAAACTCTGGTCGCTCAACGAGATGGAAGAAACAGGGGGCGAGCCGGACGTGATTTCGCGCGACGAAAAGACGGGCGAATACATCTTTTGCGACTGCTCGCCGGAAAGTCCGAAAGGCCGTCGAAGTGTTTGTTACGATCAGGAAGCCTTGGAGTCGCGGAAGAAGCACCCGCCAAAGAACAGTGCGCTTTCGCTGGCCGACGAGATGGGCGTTGACTTGCTCACCGAGGAACAATACCAACAGCTTCAGCAGCTGGGTGAGTTCGACACCAAAACATCGAGCTGGCTGAAAACACCTGATGATGTCCGCGCGCTTGGGGGTGCCATTTTTGGCGACCGGCGTTTTGGACGTGTGTTTATTTATCACAACGGCGCCGACTCCTATTACGGCGCGAGGGGCTTCCGTGGTTTACTGCGGGTTTGACCCGACTATGGGTCATCGGATGTTTTGAGCCACGGCTTCGGCGCAACGCTCCCCATCGATGGCCGACGAGGCAATACCTCCGGCGTAACCGGCTCCTTCGCCACACGGATACAGGCCTTTGATTCGAATATGTTGCAGGTCGTGGTCATTGCGCGGAATACGAAGCGGCGAAGAAGTGCGCGACTCCACCCCCACGGCTATGGCTTCGTTGGACAGAAAGCCTTTTGTCTTTTTATCGATTTGCTGAATGCCTTCGCGCAAGCGGCTGGCAATCCGCTTCGGTAATTTGTCGTGCAGGGCCGCAGTCACCAAACCCGGGCGATAGGACGATTCCGGCAAGTCAGCCGACTTCTTTCCTGCCACAAAATCGGTCAGGCGTTGGGCTGGTGCCAATTGGGTATTCCCATTAATCATGAAGCAAAGCTTTTCAATCTGCCGCTGAAACTCCAGCCCGGCAAACACCCCATGTTGCTGAAATTCGCGCAAATCTTCGGGCCGTACCTCCACCACCAAACCCGAATTGGCAAAAGGTGAATTGCGCCGCGAAGCCGACATGCCATTGACAACCATTTCGCCGGGCGCTGTTGCTGCCGGAACAATAAAACCGCCCGGACACATACAAAAGGAGTACACGCCGCGATCGTTCACCTGCTCGACAAAAGAGTAAGTGGCGGCCGGCAAAAAAGGTCCCCGCTGTGCCTGGTGATACTGAATGGAATCAATCAGGGCCTGCGGATGTTCCACACGAACACCCATAGCAAATGTTTTGGCTTCGAGGTTAACACCCTGGCGATAGAGCATCTCGTAAATATCGCGTGCCGAATGACCAGTGGCTAAAATCAGGGCCTCGAACTCAAATTTGCTCCCATCAGCCAGCGTCAATCCTTTGCACTCGCCTGCTTTAATCATCAGCTCAGTGACCCGGCTATTGAAATGAATTTCGCCCCCGGATGCCAAAATCTGTTCTCGGATCCCACGAATCACTTGCGGCAATTTGTCGGTTCCCACATGCGGATGCGCATCAATCAATATTTCGGGATCGGCGCCAAACTGAACCAGCACCTCTAAAATCTTTTTCACATTGCCCCGCTTTTTCGAGCGGGTATACAGCTTGCCATCGGAGAATGTTCCTGCTCCACCTTCGCCAAAACCATAATTGGAATCGGGATTGATGAGGTGCTCCCGATGGATCAGGGCGATGTCGCGTTTGCGGTCGCTCACGTTTTTTCCGCGCTCAAACAAAATGGGTTTTACGCCCAACTCAATTAAACGCAGGGCAGCAAACAAACCAGCCGGACCGGCACCAACAATGCCCACCGGACGCTTATGCTCCACATTCTGATAGTGATAGCTGGTGGATTCCACTTCGGGCTGTTGGCCAATATAAACAGCCACACCCATGTTGATGCGGATTTGCCTTTGCCGGGCATCAATCGATTTGCGGCGCACCACAATGGCGGTCAGTTCGGCTTCGTCAACGCCCAACTTCTGAGCGATAACCGGACGATAAAACTGCTCATCCGACGCCTGTTTAGGAGTCAGCGATATATTGAGTTCTTTTTTCAACTTATTCGAAATGGAAACTTAAGGTAAAAACATTTGAAGTCAGCTTCTGCAAAGCGGTGGTGTAATATTGTCGCTGGGTTTCGCCATCGGGGCCATCATTCAGCATGTTGCCCAGGCCAAGGCTAACCTTCAGTTCGGTTGACAAGCGAAAGAACGGCAGATAGCTGTCCCAACCTACGCCTGCTTCGAAGTACAAACCGCCACGTTTTACCCGGACCAAATCTTCAACCCCGGTTTTGGAAATATCGACCCGCAAAGCAGGCCCGGCAACCAGGTAAGGCCGTTGGTTGTTTAAACGGCTCGATTTGTATTTAATCAGAAGCGGAAGATCAATGTAAGTTGTTTTAATCGAAAAGTACTCCAATGGCTCGGCACTCGTGCTGTTCACGTCGTAAACGGGCACGTTGTAGACCAGGCGCCTTTCGCCAAACGACAAGCCGGGTAGAAAACGAAGGTTGAAATACTCGCCCAAGCGTAAGCTGGTGACAATGCCCACGGTCAGTCCGGGAACCTGCTGCGCAATATCGGCTTGCACCGTGTCGAATTTTGTGATTTCGTGTCCGTCGAAGTTACCCCACTCTTTGTAAACAAAGTCAGGATTTTCGCCAATTGGCCGGTAGTGTTCCAGTCGGAAGTCAAGCGTATTCACAGCAATCGTAAATCCAAAGTGCAAGGGTTTATCATCGAAAGTCGTCAAGTGTTTCACATGCTGGCGCTGAGCAAAAACACTTGCCGAAATACAAAAAAGAATGATGATGATGATGAGCTTTTTCACTGATTCCGATCAATTTTAAGTACTAATTCAAAAACCGTCGTTTTCAAAAATTATTGTTTGTCAATATACGTAAATCACGCCATATTATTTTCGGGCAATATAAATTGTTGCAATACCAAAAGTGAGTCTTTTTTGGCTCACCTCCGAAAATCCGGTTTCCCTCAGAATATTCAGCATGTCCTGATCATCAGGAAAAGCCATGACCGACTCGGGCAAATAGGCGTATGCCGACGAATCTTTTGAAACCAGTCCGCCAATAAATGGCAGAATATGAAAAAAGTAAAACCGGTACAATTGCTTAAATGGAAAATGTTTGGGCTTCGAAAACTCAAGAATGATGGCCACTCCCCCGTCTCGCAGTACACGGTGAAATTCATCCAGCCCTTTTTGCAGCGTTTCAAAATTTCGTACGCCAAAGGCTACTGTGATGGCATCGAACGAAGCGTCCTCGAATGGCATGCTTTCAGAATCCCCCTTTTGAAATCGGATCAGCGAATCGAGTCTCAACTTTTTCACTTTCTCCTCTCCCACCCGGATCATTTGCTCCGATAGGTCGAAACCCACAATTTCGTCGGCATTCATTTTTGATGCAGCAATCGCAAAATCACCAGTTCCAGTGGCCACATCCAGAATTCGTTTCGGCTTTTCGGCCGCCAAAATGCGCACGGCTTTTTTCCGCCACAGCTTATCAATTCCCAAACTTAAAAAGTGATTCAGGAAATCATATTTTGGTGCAATATTGTCGAACATCTGCTCGACCTGCTGCTTTTTGTTTTGATCAGAATTTTGATATGGAGCTACTGTCATTCAGCGTTTGGTATCATTTTATCAATATAACCCAGCGATTCATCATCGATCCGGATTTCGCCCTTTGTTACGTGTCCGAGGGTAAAAAACGGCAGTTTGGTGCTTTGCATGAAATCGACAAAGTCATCTTCATTTTCCTGCGGAACACCCACAATCAAACGTCCCATAGACTCGCCAAACAAAAAGGCATCGCGGCGGATTTCGGCGTCGGTAGTAATATCAAAACCCAGTCCTGCGGGCATTCCGGCACGTAGCAACGAAAAGAAAAGCCCACCTTTGCCAACCGGACTGGCCGATGAAATCAGCTGCTTTTCAATCAACTGCTTCATGGTTTGCTGGAGGCGAACTTCAATATCAATGTCGAATTTTGGCAGTGGCGAATCATAAATCTCGTGGTAGAATTCGAGGTATTCCGACGAATTGATATCATCGAATGATTTTCCGATCACAAAAATATTATTGCCTTTTTTCTTCAGTTTGTGCGTAATGACTTTATTCTTGTCTTCCACGCTTCCCATCAAACTCACAATAATGGTTGGCGTAACAGCGCCATGCCCGCTAAAGTAGTCGAAACGGATTTTGCGATCCGAAATCTTGACGCCAAAATTTTTGCAGGCATTTTCCAAGCCTTTTTTGGCTCCCGACGCGATAAACTGTCCGTTGGGATGCGCAATGTTGATGTGATACAGAAATGCACTCACCGCTTCGGGTTTGGCACCATAGCAGGCCATACGCCGTGCTGCCCGGCTGATGAGAATCTCAATCGCCGTCTTCGGATCAGTTTCCAAATGATGATGAAAAGCATGCGTGGTCATAGCCATCATCTGCCCGTTGTCCGCTGTAAAGATTCCTGAATCATCGGTTTCTCCGTTGGCAACACTTTCCAGATCAAATCCTTCTTCACTAAAGTGATTAAAATAATTAACCGGAGCCAGGTTTGGATTGACCATCAGGTTAAAAACGATATCATTGATATCTTTGGGCTCTTCAATTTGATCAATGGAGAACACCTCTTGGTTTTCAGCAATTTCAGCCATAACTTTTCTTTCTTTACTTCGATAATGGAAACAAAAATAGTCAAGTAGTTGATTTTTCCATAAAAAAAAGGGAATTTTAATTCCCCTGAAACAAACATCAAAATGCCATGAAACAAAGAATTGCTTTAATAACCGGAGCTACAGCCGGAATTGGTTTCGAAACCGCTAAGATACTTTCAGAGAATCATTTCAACCTCATAATCACCGGAAGGCGACAAGACCGGCTGGAAAAAATACAGCAGGAATTGGAAAATGAAAACTGCCAGGTGCAGTCCTTGTGTTTCGATGTTCGACGAAAAACCGAGGTTGACCAAGCACTGGCTTCGCTTACCGAAGACTGGAAAAAGGTGGATATTTTAGTGAATAATGCCGGACTGGCTGCCGGCCTCGATCCGGTGAACCAAGCCAATGTGGACGACTGGGAGGCGATGATTGACACCAACATCAAAGGCCTGCTGTACATGACCCGCGAAGTTTCCAACTGGATGATCGCCCGGCAGCAGGGACATATTCTGAATATCTCGTCCATTGCCGGCGTTCAAACCTACCCCAATGGCTCGGTCTATTGCGCCACCAAACATGCGGTGAATGCCATTAGCAAAGCCATGCGTATTGAGTTGGCACCGCACAACATCAAGGTAGGAACGATCAGCCCCGGGGCGATTGAAACGGAGTTTTCGCTGGTTCGTTTCAAGGGCGACCAGGAGCAAGCGGCTAAAGTTTATGAAGGTTTTACACCCTTAAGTGCCCGCGACATTGCAGAAAGTATTTACTTTGTGCTGTCAAGGCCGGCGCATGTCAACATCGATGATCTGCTGATCATGCCAACGGCACAAGCCTCAGCCCGAGATATTTTCAGAAAAGATTAAAGGGGTTGGTTATTGGTAATTCGAGATTGGTTATTAGCCATTGGCTATTAGTTATTGGTCATTGGAAAATCGTCAATCGTAAATGATTAAATCATAAATGATAATAGATTCTACCTATTTAAAGGCATTCACCCAACAAGTATTTGAAAAAATGGGATGCCCTGCCGAAGAAGCCTTGCTGGCGGCTGACTGTCTCAACCAGGCTGACCTGCGTGGTGTGGATTCGCATGGCGTGGCCCGCCTGAGTGGCTATGTGCGCTTGTGGGAAAAAAAACGACTGAATGCACGACCCAACATGCGGGTGGTTCATGAAACGCCATCAACTGCCGTACTCGATGCCGACATGGCACTGGGCTTGGTTGCCGGCCCCAAAGCCATGCGTTTGGCTATGGACAAAGCCCGGCGGGTGGGCAGTGGCTGGGTCGCGGTAAAAAACTCGAACCACTACGGAATAGCAGGTTTCCATGCCATGATGGCTTTGGAAGAAGACATGATTGGCCTGTCGATGACCAATGCGAGTCCGCTGGTTTCGCCAACCTTTTCAAAAAGCCGGTTTTTAGGAACCAACCCCATTGCTGTGGCGATTCCCGCTAAGGATGAACCCCCTTTTGTGATGGATATGGCTACCACCACCGTTGCCAATGGCAAGCTGGAGGTGCTGCAACGAAAGGGAGAAGATGCGCCGCTGGGCTGGGCACAGGACAAAGACGGCCAGCCCACGACCGATGCCTTCGCCCTGAAAAAAGGAGGCGCGATGCTTCCGTTGGGTGGCGACCGCGAACACGGCAGCCACAAAGGCTATTGTTTGGGTGCCATGGTCGATATTTTTTCGTCGGTTTTATCGGGTGCCAACTACGGCCCCTGGGTTCCGCCGTTTGTCGCTTTTCTGGAACCACCAACCGACCCGGTGGGCGATGGGATTGGCCATTTTTTCGGCGCTTTTCGAATTGACGCTTTCCGCCCAGCCAATGAATTTAAAGAACACATGGACAACTGGATTCGAACATTTCGTCAGGCGGAACCAGTCAACGCCGGCGATCAGGTACTGATTCCGGGCGACCCCGAGCGGGTTTTGACCCGTGAGCGACTGGCCAAAGGGATTCCGGTACAGCAAGCAGTTGTTGAAGACCTGGAAAACCTGGCTTCAAAATTTGAATTAACTTTTAACGCCAAACAAAATGCCTAAAACACTGGTTATTACCCCGGTTAAAGATTCCATTGAAACCACCCTGCAAACCATTCAGGCGATCCATCAGGCTGATGGCGATCACCTGCATGTGATTTACAATGATTTTAGTTCGCCGGAAACCAAAACCATTCTGGAAGAAAAAAAGGCAAGGTTTGGCTACGAGCTGGTCAATCTCGAAGATGTTACCCAAACACCGTCGCCCAATTACAACCTGGTGCTTCAGATGGCTCAAAAGCGGGCGCTGGAATTAAATGTTCCGGTCGTGATCGTGGAGTCGGATGTCATCATAAAAAAAGATACCCTGAATAAAATGTACGAGCTGAGCCAAAGCCTGGCCGCTTGTGGCATGCTGGGTGCTGTAACCACCGACGAATCGGGGCAAATCAACTTTCCGTACCTGAATTTCAAAAATGAAAAGCAGCCAATTGCAGACACCTCACACAGCCTGAGTTTTTGCTGCACCCTGCTTTCAACCGACTTGCTGAAAGGCTTTTCATTCACCGAACTGTCGAGCGAAAAGCATTGGTACGACGTTTTTATTTCACGGAAATCGAAATTGCTTGGCTTTAAAAACTACCTGGTTACCACCCTGCCGGTGATCCACAAACCACACAGCAGTCGCCCGTGGAAACAATTAAAGTACACCAACCCCATCAAATACTACTTCAACAAGCTGATTAAACGTAAAGACCGCATTTGATGGTATTCGTCAAAAACAACCAACGTTTTAAAATCCTGCTGCAAGTCCTATTCTGGCTGAGCAGCCTGGCTTTTGCGCTGAGTTCGTTCTATGTTGTTTCTGATTATCACTTCAATCCGGGCAAAGATTTCTTGCGTGCGGCGATTCTGAATACCGGATTCGCCTTTGGAGTTTATGTCAACCTTTTGGTTTTGGTGCCCAAATTACTGAAACGAAAAAACTATATTTTTTATACGTTCTGGTTGCTGATTACCCTCGCCATATCCTCTTTAATTATTTTGTCCTTGCTTTATTCCTTGTTGCATTTTAGCCGGCCCCAGCTTTTTTCATCCTACTTTTTCACCACCGGCTTTTATGTTGGCATTACGTCGCTGGTGAAATTTGTAAACGACTGGCTCAGAATGCAGGACATTGAACTTCGATATAACAAAGTTGAGCGTGAAAAACTGGAAGCCGAACTGAACACGCTAAAGGCGCAAATCAACCCACATTTTTTGTTCAATTCGCTCAATAACATTTATTCGCTATCGTTGTCGAACTCGAAGAAAACTCCGGAAATGATTCTGAAGCTGGCTGATTTAATGCGCCATGTGCTCTACGAATCACGCGAAAACTTCATCAGCCTGCAAAAAGAAGTTGAATTTATCCAAAATTTCATCGAACTGCAGCGCATTCGTTTGTCGCCTAAAACCGATGTTCGATTCGAAATAACCGGCGACTACCAAGACCAGCAAATCATTCCGCTAATCTTCGAGCCTTTTGTTGACAATGCGTTCAAGCACAGCTGCCAGTCGGTTGGCAACACTTGTTTCATTCATATTCAGATTGATATCAAAGGCGACTGGCTTCATTTTAAAGCGATGAATAATTACGACGAAGATCATCGACCGTCGAACAGCAAAGCCCACGGCATTGGGTTGGAAAATGCAAAAAAGCGTTTGGAATACCTGTATGGAAAAAATGAATACCATTTAGATATCAGCAAAAAAGAAAATATCTTTAGGGTTGAATTGGAACTTCCACTAAAAAGAACGAGATGATTAAAGCAATAATCGTTGACGATGAACCACTGGCGCAAAATGTCATTCTGCAATTTGCGAACGAAATTCCCGGGCTTGAAATCACCTGCGTGTGCAATAACGCACTGGAAGCCAGCAGCAAGCTGAAGGAAAATCCGGTTGATTTAATGTTTCTGGATGTGAACATGCCCCGGCTAAGTGGGCTGGAACTCCTGAAAAACCTGACCAACCCACCGCTGGTTGTTCTAACCACAGCCTATTCGGACTATGCCATGGAAGGTTATGAACTGAACATTCTGGATTATTTGAAAAAGCCGTTTTCGTTTGAGCGATTTTTCAAGGCTGTTCAAAAAGCGGAAGACCAGCTATTGCTTCGGCAGGCCCACAAAAACGAGAACGATTCGAACTACATCTTCATCAAAGCCAACAAAAAAACCATCCGGGTGGAGTTTAAATCAATTTGTTACATCGAAGGACTGGGTGATTACATTAAAATCCACCTGAAAGATAAACACCTGGTCACCAACCTGTCGATGAAAAAGATGGAAGAACTATTGCCAGCCGACCAATTTTTCAGAACGCATAAATCGTACCTGATCCGGTTAGACCAGATTCAAAGTATTGAAGGCAACCTGGTGAATGTGAACGGCAATAAACTTCCGGTTGGCAATAATTTCCGCCAGGAATTTCAGGATCTGATCAACAAACATGTGATCAAGTAGATTGATCTGAATCCCTTATTTGCAGCTACAAATTAAACCCCTGTTCGCGCAAAGTCTCCAGCAGTTTGGCTGAAAAAAATTCGTTATCCGGCTTCTTGTAGCGCACGTCGGTAAACACCTGTGCCAGGTTTTCCTTTTGATTCTCGGCTACAAATTGCTTCGAACTGGCTAAACCTTCCTTCGGCGCAAAAAGCTTGTCCACCTGATCTTTACTCCTGTCAGCATATTTTTCGTCGTGCACAACGGCCTCCAAAGGCAAGCGATCAGTCAACGGCGGCTCTTGATTTGGATAACCAAGCACGATGGCCGTCACAGGTACGACACCTTTGGGCAATTCCAGCTCCTCAATAAACTCTTTGGCATTGTACAAGGCTGTTCCCAGGTAACAAATCCCCAAGCCATGCGATTCGGCCTCAACACAAATGTTCTGTGCAAACAGCGACGCGTCAATTGTGGCATTCATCAACCAAAGCAGGTTGTTGTAGCCCGCGTTGGCCTCCCGTTGATCGCACCACTGGTTAAACAGATTGATGTCGGCGCAGATGGTCAGCAAAACTGGCGCCTGGTTGACCATGGGCTGGTTGAAATGCAAAGGCGCCAACTTCGCTTTCCGTTCGGCATTACGGGTAACAACCACGCTGTATAACTGCATATTGCCAGTATTCGAAGCCCGTGTTCCGGCTTCGATAATCTGACTCAGAAGCTCTTCGGCTATTGGATCAGCTTTGTATTGACGGATAGATCGGTGTTGAAATAGAAGTTCCATAATCTGGTTGTTGATTTTTTTTTGATTCGACACCGGCAAAGTTAAGGATTTCTTTCGATCGGCATCGCGTCCAAAACGCAAGTATGCCCAATCCCGAAACCGGTAAAGTTGGCCAAATGGCGCGCTTTTTCTTGACCAAAAAATAAGGGGAAACCAACGGTCTCCCCTCACAATTCAATCAATTTTAACCAATCTATTATTGCTTGACAATTCGTTCTGTTCTTGCAATTTTGTCATCCTGATCAACCAGCGTAATGAAATAAATTCCACTCCGCAAATCACCCGTTTGGATGTTTTCCGTTGGATTCACCAAATCCTTTACCCGCTGACCAGCCACGTTGGAAATGATGATCCGTGAAAGTTTACTGGCATTTTTAACGGTGATATAACCATCAAAAGGATTCGGATACACACTGAATTCCATCGAACCACCCAGCTGGTCATCAACTGCAGTCGCCCAGTCACCTGTCCTGAAAGTCCAGGTCGTTTGGTCGTTCAGTCCTGCAAATTCATTTCCGGCGGCATCTTCAAATGTCCCGGCATCGATATTCACAAAATACTCCACCTGACGATCCAGTCCACCAACTTCAGGGTCATACTCATAAGTTACGGTAACCACAGTCCCATCGATATCATCGGCTGTAAAAGGAATCACCAAACGGGCTTCGCTGGCCCCCACCTGCGTGATCACCAGGTTTCCACCGGCACTTGTCAGGATTACATCTTCGCTGAAGGTAATCACAAACTCAGGATGATTGTCATCCAATTGTCCGGTAGGCGTATAGTCAACCAAGGTTGGCGCCGTGTTATCGCCAATGGTGTAGGTAAATTCAGCTCCGGCGAAGGTATTGCCTGCGGCATCAGCGATTGCTGTACCAACCGTGAGGGTAAGCACGGCCTCATCGGCTCCGCTCATCGCCACGGTAAATTCACTCGCTGTTCCGGGGGTATAAGTTCCACCAGTAATGTCGCCTTCAGCAATCGTTACCTCCCGGTTGAAAGTCAACACCACATCAAAGGTTTGTGTCATGTTATCGCCCGAAGCAGGAACAGCGGTTAAGCTGATTGGATCGGCCGTGAGCATCACATCGTAAGTACATCCGCGCGAATCCATCACGGTGATGGTATTTTCGCCTTCAATCAAAACAAAGTCAGGACCTGCCGCTGCTGCACCGTTTAACTCGTAAGTGTAGGGTGCTTCGCCTCCGGCTGGTGTCAGGGTGACCTCAATATCGTCCTGAGCAACGGTCGCTGTCAGTTCACTTTCAACGGGCGTAAGCGTTATGTTTTCAGATGCATCACCACATTCGTATAAGGCATATCTCACGTAGAATTCATAGTTTCCTTCGTTCGCATCGACGTAGGACAAACCTTCCAATTCGACGGTTGCGTCAAAAGGAGTCCATGCGGAAAGTGCACCTTCTACGCCACCAACCACCGGAGCGTAAGCCACTTCAAACGTATGGCCTGGCTCGCCGGATGCAGAAACCATAACTGTTACTGACTCTTCACCAAAACAAGTTAAATCTTTAACAGAAAATGTAATATCCATGACCTGATCAACCTCGATTGATTCAGACATCACTTCACAGTTTCCATCCATGGCTTTAACGCTGTAGGTTGCACCAATTGGAACCACAAATGATGGGATACTAACCACTGACCCGAAAGGCATTTCGTTCTGATAAAGCTGGTATGTATACGATCCGCTTCCGCCTTCGACGGTAGTTTCCAACCAAGCCTCTGTGGCATCAGGACAGGAGAAAACGCCTTCAACCTTGATAAATTCAGTGATCACCAGCTCGTCGGGTTGCGTAATTTCAACGCTTGTTGAAGTGGTACACCCACCCACAACTTCGGTGACCGTAATTTCATACGTTCCCGCAGCCAAATCGCTGATCACCATGCCTTCAATGTCAACACCGTCCACCGACACCATATAGTCTGTACTTTCACCACCATCGATATTGGAAACGGTAATTTCACCATTGGCATCGCCATTGCACAACACCGGGCTTGTAATATCTGTATCGAAGGTTACCGGGGGAACAGCGTCCTCAATTTCAACGCTCCATTCGGGAGCTGATTCGCCACCAACCATACAACCCATACCATCTGCATCGGTGACCCAAATGACAAAAGTCGCAGCGGTCTCTACGGTTACGCTTACAGTTCCATCTTCACTGGCAGGCGTCCAGCTTGTGGTTTCGCCGGGCAACATTTCGGTTGGCACCATACCTGTGCCTTCATCAACCATCGCCCAATAATACACGTATCCTTCAACACCACCGGAGGCCGAAATTGTAAATTCGCCAGCTTCGGTACAGCCAATGTGCCGATCAACGGTAGCTTCAAGCATTAAGGCTTCAGCCGGCTCCCATATACTAAGATCAATCGCTTCGGATAAACATCCGTTTCCATCTCGCACAAAGACGCCATAATCGCCGGCAGCCAAACCGGAAACATCAGCAGCGCCATCGACAACAGCAGCCGTTGTCACGAGCGCATCGGCAGCGTCATACACTTCAACCACATATCCGGCACCTTCGGTTCCACCACCAACACCAGTCACTGAAATGATCCCGGTAGTTGCACCTTTGCACAACAAATCCTGCGCAACCTCTGCTGAAAACACAATGGGATCAATTCCCTCAATTGTTGTTGTGGCCATCCCTTCACATGCTTTGCTATCTGTAGCAACTACCGTATAGTCGCCTGCGGCATAACCCGTCATAAAATGATAACTTCCGCCAGTAGTCACAGCCGTTTCAACTTCATTCCCATCGGCATCGTTTAAAGCTACAGTATACTCCGCATCATTACCACCCTCTACCGCCACCAAAATATGGCCTGCCTCATCTGAAGGACAAGCAGCGGCGGAAAAACCAGGAGTTAAGGTGAGCGTAATGGCATCAGGTTCGCCAATTGTAATTTCCTGAGCGTCCGTTTCGCACCCGTAAGCGTCTCTTGCCCGAATTTGGTACGTCCCGGCACTCGTCATCACAATATCCTTTGTTGAACCGGAGATACTCCGCCATCCTTGGTTTGAAACCAGAATCTCATACGGATTTCCAGCATCGAAAAAGCCGCCGGTAACCACAATGTGGGCCACACCGTCGCGGGCTCCATTACACGAAATATCTTCCGTTGTTACCGTAAAGCTAAGCGGATCAACATCAGGAGCCGTAATGATGAGTTCATTAGAAACACATGCTGTTGCAATTTCCCGAATGCTGACCGTAAAGATTGTACCTTCGGCCACCTCAAATTGAGGAGAAGCAAGAAAACCATTTCCCGCAAAGTTGAATTCGTAAAGTTCAGCAGCGTACCCCTGAACTTCATAGGTTAGCGTGCCCCCATCACAAACAGGCCCGGCCAACACCACATCACTTTCAACGATTTCCAGCGTGCACTCCTGGGCATAGCTCCAAGAGGCCAGGCAGCAAAAGCCGACAAGTAATGTTAGACTAAGAAACCGAGTAAAATTTTTGCTCATAGAATTTGATTTAAAGATTGTATTTAATTGATCATGCGATATAATATTCTAATTTAATCATTGACAACCAAAACAATACGATACCCTTTCCTCCTGAGGAAGAGCGTCCAGCTTAAGTAAATTGATTGTTTCATATTGTTTGTTTCAGGATTTGATGTTTTTAACCTTCACTCACCATTCCATTTTCATTGACCTGAGCTGATTCGCCCTCGCCGGCGATCAGTGGTACGAAACCCCACCTTCGTCGCCGATACGGGACAAAATCATTGGGCCAAAACATAAATATAAGCTTGAGATACAAAGGTGCGGAGTAAACATTTTCCCCATAGTCTTCGGTTTTAGTCGTTTCTGTCTCATCATTGAACCTAAGCCTTCGAGGCATTTTTTCAACCATTTGAGACATTCCTTACAAACCTATGAAATTTATCACCAAACTACAAGCACTTTTTTGGAACAAAAAAAGCATTTTTTGCACAAATGGTCCAATTTATAAACATCCGACCTATTGAGCCTGTGACCGTTCGGAAAAAACGAAAACAACAGCTAAACTTAATTAGTTAATCCTTATGAACTAATATTTACTGGAGATAATTGTTTTTGTCTAATGATTATTTCCAGTAAAATTTTAAGCCAAAGAACTTCTTCTTTGATTTTCCGAAGTAATCCTTTGAAGTTGAAGCCTGCGGCGGCCAGGTTGGCATTAATGGAATTACCAGCAATTCCTTTCAGATAATTTTTGATCATTCGGTTTCCATATTTTGTGTGCCCAATAACGGGTTCAACTGCAGCTCTTGATTTACACTTCTTACGCATTGTATTGTTGGTATAAGGCTGCCTCGAAGAAGGTGGCCTTGGTGTGACAATAATTGTATCACGAACCATCTTTTTACCTTTGTAACCTCGATCCACGATCGCATTCTTAAATTTTATTTTGCTGACCTTTTCAATGTTTTCCAGAGCTGGTTCAAGTGTTGATGTATCATTNGGGTTTCCATTAAAATTTTTNATTCCAACGATGATGTTGATCTTGGGGACAACTGCAAAAGAAACTTTTGAGCCAAATTCAAATTTCTTGTGAGCTTTGCCTTTTGCAATGCATGCTGTTTCTGGTTCGTGTAAGCTGTAAATTTTATTACTGTCATTTTTCCTTTGAGTGACTATCTTGTTGCAGTTTTGCAAGACCTCTTCATATTGTTCCAAAGCATCCTGATCCAGCTTTCGTTCCAACTCCCGAACCAACCGTCCTGCAATAGTTCGTAGTTTGCGTAAAGCAGCAGNCGCTTCTTTCTTCCGTTTTGGATGATGAGCAAAGCGTTGCTTTAACAAGAGTTTTTTCATAGTGCTTTTGTAGCTCTGACGCTGTTCTACACCTTCAGCTTTAGCAATCTTATTACATCGTTTAATTACTTTTACCAGAAGTTTTGCATCAGTTGGGTAGGTGATATTTTTCTCTTGAGCNGTTGTGTCAATCAGNACATCATTGGTGCTTTTAATCTCATCCCTTCGGGTTTGAATGGAAACCTCCAGTATTTTTTCTGCCCCTTCTTCTCCAATGCGTTTGCGGAANTGAACCATGTCGGATGGATCACACGGTGCTTCCCACTGAAACTCTGCTTCCCCACAAAAGTATTGAAAGTAAGGATTCTGAACCCATTGCGCCATGACTGTTTCATCTCCCAGGTTGTAAATCCTTTTTAACAACAGTANGCCGACCATCGTNCGTATAGGCACCCCAGGCTGCCCTGTGTGAGAGTAGAGTGGGCTGAAGCTTTCTTCAAAATNCTGCCAATCAATACGATGTGCTAATATTGCCAGTTCGTGCTTTGGATTAATGATGTCTTTGAGTATGGAGCGGAATAAATTTCGTTGATTCTGATTAGGCAATTTTCCTTTCATAATTTCTGCAAGCTTTTTCCCTAATTTACTAATAACCTTGCAATTAAAAACCTTCAAATCACGGATTTTATTCACACTACCTGTTGATAACCAGTGATTTATTTTGTTTTTAAGGATTGACTAAATAATGGCTAAAGATGATGGAAATGGCAATATCATGACCACGAATGACAACAGCAGACAGCTGCAACAGCAAAAATAGGCATGTAAGTGGGTAGCCCTAATATTTTTCAGCTGAGCCGAACGCCGGTTAGCAGTCAACAATCCGGCGGCCAAACGGCGTGATGGCCAGGCTCACCAGCTTAAAATGTTGTTTGGCAAACGGAATACCAATGATGGTGATGGCAAACAGTAGTCCGAATACCAGATGGCTAAGTGCAATCCAAAACCCACCAAAAATCAGCCATAGCACATTCATAATCGTCGACAGGCAGCCTGGCGCATAATTCATGTATTCAATGCGCTTGCCAAACGGCCACAAAGCCATTTGCGCCATTTTTATACTTTGCAGTCCGAATGGAATTCCAACAATGGTCAGGCAAAGCAAGATGCCGCCGATCAGGTATTCCAAAAAAATAAAGAAGCCGCCAAATACGACCCAGATTACGTTTCCCAGTGTGTTCATTTGTTTAGTTTGAATGCATGAATTTTAACCGGAACGAAAATAGGGCTTTTTGTTTGGACTTGTTCAAATTTTTCGGTGAACGGAAAAAAACAGGGGGTGAATCCTGCCTGTTAAGCTAGTCGCTTTGTTTCATCTTCAGAAATCGCTTTCCGATGAACCTCAAACCCTTTTTGCTGTTCCTTAGAGATGAAAAGCTAAAAACATGAGAAAACTACTGATACTATCGGCCTTTTTCGCCATTGTTTCCTGTCAGTTCAAGACTGCTGAGGATCCGGTAAATACAGCCGAAGGCATTCCCGCCGAACAAATTTCCATTGGAGGAGTTCTGGCCGAATCAGTGCCAGATGGTGCTGCGAACAAAACGACTGCGAGTGATCAACCATCTGCATATATCGACGACATTGGGCGGTTGGGCAAGCAGCTGGAGCAACTGAAGGCACAACGAAAGGAATTGGAAACGGATTCAGACCTGTCCAAGGCGTGGGAATTTCTGAATGAGCAAGTATTGAAACACTTGGAAGCTTTGTCTACAGCCGATTTTAATGCATGGGTAGCCCTAAACGACAGCCTGTTGAAATATACCGAAGAGGTTCGTTTTGCCGATGCGTTGGAGCGGATGGCCTATAATCCGGTTGGGGAAAACCAGCTTCAGGAAGATCAAATTAAATCGGTATTTTACACCCGTTTGTACGATCGTATTTATTTCAATTTATACGGAAGTTCAAGTTTGCAATACGAGCATACTACGGGTGGTGTGGTCCGCTTGGTGCAGGAAACAAATTATCCGTTTGACGGAGTAATTACCTTAAAGGTAGAGCTGCAGGATACCCGCTACCTGGATTTTTATTTTCGGATTCCGGAATGGGCTAACCGGGCAAGCGTGACCTGCAAAGGGGTGAAATATCCGGTTGAGCCTGGAGAGTTTACCGAAATTGCGAAGAAATGGAAAAATGGAGAAGAGGTTGAAATCATCCTTGGGATGCGCCCCACGGTTTTGGAGCGAGAAGAAGCCGGTCCTGCTTTCGCGCTCACTTATGGCTCCTTGTTTTTGAGCTATCCCAGCCCTGACGATGAATCTTTGGCCTTCGCCGGCAGTGATCCCATTCAGTACCTCAATTTTGTATCTCCGGCCGGGAGAATGCCAACTTTTACCTTTTCGGGAATTCAGGATACAAGCTTGGTGTTGCAGCCATATTTTGCTGAAGACACAGATACGCTGAAACGTACGGCGTGGATTCGAACGGCAAATTGAGCAGTCAGGCCAGAAAAAGGAACCAATTGTATGCCTGCGCCGGCTATGAATTGGCTTCAAAAAATAGCAGTCATGAAGTGGCCATTTGTAGTCATTGAATGGGGAGAAAAAAGCATAAAATGGCCATGAATGACAAAAAATGACCAGCAATAACTTGAGTTTGTTGTCCGGTAAAAATAAGTTTCAACATTAATGGGACACTTAATTTCTTTTATCTTTGCCTGAAACCAACTAAATTGTTTTTGCGTGAGAATCTCCCCTGAGATACAAGATCAAGAACTAATACCCTTGTTGCGGGAAGGATCGAAAGATGCTTTTCGGATTTTGTATGATCGCTATGGAATGAAGATTCATCGCTTTGCTTTGAGCTATTTGAAATCAGATTACGATGCGGAAGAACTGGTGCAAGACGTCTTTTTGAAGTTGTGGATCAAGCGGGATTTTCTGAATGTTTCCGGAAACATCCGGGCTTACCTCTATAAAGTGGCCGTCAATAGTATTTACGATTTTATCCGGAAGAAAAATCTAGAACTGGCTTTCCAGGAATTTGCCAACGGCCAACCCGATGATGACGATAGCACATGGGACGAAGTGGTGTACAACGATTTGGCAGCGCAACTCAACCAGCTGATGACTGAAATGCCTGAGCAGCGCCGGAAAATATTCAAATTGAGCAAAGAAAAAGGGCTGAGCAATGACGAGATTGCGGAAAGCCTGGGCTTATCCAAACGCACGGTTGAGAATCAAATCTATCGGGCCACTGCTTTTTTGAAAGATAAGCTGAAACGAAATTCAGTTTTATCCCTGCTTTTCTTTTACCTTTTCTGTTAAACGTATTTTTTAAGATTTTTTTTTCGTGTTCGTGAGTATTCGAAGCTGTTCGTTCGTACTACATGAAAATAGAACAGGAAGAATGGGCGATTCGTTGAATAGAAAATTGGGGCAGTTAAGAACTGAAACGGCATCTGAAAAAGAGCGCAGGGAATTGTTGGCGCTGTTTCATCGGGAAGAGTTGGAGTACGATGTCAAAATGGAGTTGTACCGGCAACTCGATAAAATGCCGAACGGAAGTTGGGAGAATGAAAAAGGCAAACAAGGATTTGAGCGCTTCTGGAAGAAGATCGAAACGCCGGGCACCTCCGGCAAAAACAGCAAAATTATTCCTTTAAGACATTGGTTTGCGGCGGCTGCAATTTTGGTTGTTGGGTTGCTCATTGGAAACCTGATTCAACGGAGTGATTTTGAACCGATTTCTGAGCCCGTTTACTACACCTCAAAAGCACCGAAAGGATCGATTGCTGAAATGATTTTGCCCGATGGCACGGTCATCTTTTTAAACTCCGGTTCCGAAATAAAATACAAATCGGATATGAACGAAAAAACCCGTGAGGTTTACCTGACGGGTGAAGCTTGGTTTGACGTTCAAAAATCACAGGATATTCCTTTCCTGGTTCACACGGGCCAATATGCTGTTCGGGTGTTGGGAACCGAGTTCAATGTAAAAGCTTATGCCGATGATCAGGAAGTGGTGACGACCCTGGAAAAGGGAAGTATTCAAATCCAATCGACCAGCAATCTGAAATTGAAACAGGATGTGCAGCTCGTTCCCGGGGAGCAACTGGTGTATCATAAAGCCAATAAAACCGTTCAGGTTAAGCAAGTCAAGCCCAGCCTTTTTTCTTCGTGGAAAGACAATAAACTCATCTTCATCAATATGAATTTGGGCGAGTTAATCACTTTGCTTGAGCGTAAATATGGTGTTGAAATTACGGTTCAGGATCCACGGTTGCTGAATCATCATTATGATGGGACTATTAAAAATGAGACCATTATGGAAGTATTGGAAATTTTGCAAGCCACACTTCCAATCAACTATATCATCAAAGATCAGAGAGTGATCATTACAAAAAAATAATCGGAGGATGCCTATGTAAACACAAATGAACCTAAACTAAAAGCCGGCAGATGCTGTCACATCCAACCGGCCTGTAAGTTAATAACCAGGTGCTGTCACACCTATTAATTATTAATCAACAACATTCAAATTTATGAAAAAAATTGAACTTACATTCCCTGATGTACGAAGGGGAAAACAAAATCTGTTTTTAAAGATGAAGCTTACCCTACTTACGCTATTGGTTTGCATCATGCAGGTTTCGGCCTCTGTGTATTCGCAAACGACGAAACTGACCCTGAATCTTCAAGATAAGAAGATTTCTGACGTGCTGATGGAGATCGAAGAAACAAGCGACTTTCGTTTCTTTTATCAACGTGAGCAAGTTGATGTTGATCGCAAAGTAAACCTGAAAGCGAACAACAAAAGTGTTGACGAAATTCTGAATACGCTGTTTGCCGATCAGCGCATTTCGTTTCGGGTGATGGACGATAACCTGATTTTGCTCACAGCGAATGATTTTCAAGCTGGGCAGGAACAAACCGTCCGTGGAAAAGTGACTAACAATCGCGGAGAATCCATTCCTGGCGCTACGGTGATTATCAAAGGAACATCGAAAGGTGGAATTACCGATAGCAACGGCGAATACATCCTGGCCAATGTTCCGGCCGACGGGGTGTTGGTGTTTTCTTTTGTGGGCATGCAAACCCAGGAAGTTGAAGTGAATGGCCGGAGCTCAATTGATGTCACGCTAGGCGAAGATGTGATTGGTCTGGAGGAAGTGGTAGCCGTGGGATACGGTACGCAGCGCAAGTCGGATGTAACCGGTTCGGTAGGTGTGGTCGATGCTTCTGATATTTTGGAGCGCCCTGCATTTAACGCGCTTCAGGGCATGAAAGGAAAAGTGGCCGGGGTGAATATCTTTTCGAACTCAGGCTCTCCAACCGGAAGTACCCGCGTGATTATTCGTGGTGTGAACTCCATTACAACCAGTACCAACCCGCTTTATGTGGTGGATGGTGTGGTGATGGAAGATTTTCACCTGGTGAACCCCAACGATATTGAGCGTATTGAAGTATTGAAAGATGCTTCGTCAGCTGCTATTTATGGTGCCCGGGGTGCCAACGGCGTTATTCTGGTTACCACCAAGCGTGGAGCCAAAACCGGCGAAGTGGTTGTTGGGTACGACGGCTATGTGAGCGTTGGGAAAATCCGCAAGAAAATGGATGTGATGAACTCCGAAGAATGGCTCGAAGTAATCAAGAGAGGCTATGAAAACGCACCAAAATACCGCGATTACGATCCGGGTGAAGAACCTACCATTGATTTCACGGATCCACGCCTTTTCGATTCAAACGGCAATCCGCTATATGATACCGATTGGCAGGAAGAAGCAACCCGTACCGCTGTTTCACACAACCACCAGTTGAGCATTCAGCAAGGTAGTGAGAAATCGTCGGTTGGTGCGTTCTTAAACTATACCGATACGGAAGGGATCATGCTGAACTCTTGGATGAAACGCGTGAATGCGAAGATTGCCTACGATGCCAAACCAACCGAATGGATGGACTTTGGAATCAACCTGTTGGTGAATAAAACCTGGGAAAATGAAGTGGAAGAGGGTGGTGGCCACCAAATGCCTCGCCGCTCGATGATTGAAGCCGTGCCAATTTTACCGGTCAAATTTCCTGACGGTAGCTGGGCCAATACGTCAAGCACGACGAACTTCCCTCTGGAAGGCATGGCCAACCCGGTTCACGTGCTGACCACCCAGGAACGTTTGAGAAATCGTACGCAGTTTTTTGGAAATGCCTTTTTGAATTTCCACATTCTGCCAGGCCTTGACCTGAAAACACAAATTGGTTTGGATAACCACATTCGCCAAAATAAAGAATACAGCCCGAAGGACCTGCTGAACATTTCTTACCCCAATGCATGGGCCAATGTTAACGACTATGAGTCCATCTATTGGCAGGAAGAAACTTACTTGTCTTTCAATAAGTCAATCAACGAGCATCGCATCAACTCGGTGTTGGGTATGAGCTGGCAGGAACGTGTTTACCGGCAAAATACCATCAACGTGTCGGGTTTTTCTGATGATTTCTTCAAATACAACAATGTAGGCGCCGCAAGTAATCCATCAGCGCCGGGTTCATACTACGAACGTTGGGCGATGAATTCCTATTTCTTCCGCTTTGGCTATTCTTACAAAGACAAATACCTGGCAACAATTACCGCTCGTGCCGACGGTTCTTCGCGATTTGGAGAGAATAACAAATACGGTTATTTCCCATCCGGAGGTTTGGGCTGGGTGGTTTCAAACGAAGATTTCATGAGTAACTCCTCGCTGATTGACTACCTGAAGTTACGTGCCAGTTATGGGATTACCGGTAACACGGAGCTGTCAACTTATCGCTCGTTGGCCACTATTTCCGGCGGAACAGTTTTGTTGAATGGCGCACGCGAAAACTACAGTGTGGTGACCCGCCTGCCCAACCCCGACCTAGAATGGGAAAAAACCTCACAGTTCGACATTGGTTTCAACTTAACCATGCTGAACCAACGGGTAAGCCTCGAAATGGACTATTACTATAAGTTGACAACGGATTTATTACTCGGTCGTCCGGTTCCACACTCTACTGGCTTCAACGAAGTAACAGATAATATTGGTTCGGTTTCCAACCAGGGAATTGACTTCCTGTTGACTACACAAAACATGCAAACCACCGATTTTAACTGGGAGTCCACATTGAACCTGAACTACAACAAAAACCAGATTGAAGAGCTGGGCGAAAACGACGAAGATATTTTCCCCGGACCATGGTGGGTTTCGGGTAGCCAAACCATTTTACGTGTTGGCGAATCGTTGAGCTCATTCTACGGATACCGCCGTCTGGGCACTTGGGGTACTGATGAAGCTGCCGAAGCTGCCGCTGTTGGCGCCGTTCCCGGTGTTGCCAAACGCAGTGCCGAGCGGGAAATTATTGGTAAAGGTTTGCCTGACTTGACGGGTAGTTTTATCAACCGTTTCAACTACAAAAACTTCGATTTGATGGTTGACCTGCAATTTACGCTGGGCGTTGAAATTATGCAGCAATTCTTCCACTCCACCGAAGACCGCACCGGCTATGCCAACGGATTAACCACAATTCTTTACGATGGCTGGACCGAATCAAACCAAAATACCATGGTTCAGCAAATCCGGAATGCGCCACTAAATGGACAAAACTCTGAAGTGGACGACCACTGGGTAGTTGACGGATCGTACCTGCGCGGAAACCTGATTTCGCTGGGATACACTTTCGACAGCAGCTTCCTGGGCCGCACAGGCTTGAAATCGTGCCGCGTTTTCACCAGTGTTGACAACCTGTTTGTACTTCATTCCGACGACTTCAAAGGATATGATCCGGAAGCAACGTCTTGGGGTGGCGATCAGTGGGGACAGAACATTTTCTTCTTCCAGTATCCAAAGCCAACAACGGTTACATTTGGTGTCAACGTTAAATTTTAATCCGAGAATTTAAACAGTAGAACATTATGAAAAAAATACTAATCATTATAATGGCCCTCGCGGCTCTTACCTCATGCGACGATTTTCTTGCGGAAGAACCCCGGAGCGAAATGAGTGTAGATCAGTTTTTTAGTTATCCTTCACATGCCTACAATGCAGTCAATGTTTTGTATCGGAGCGGAGCACCAACATTTTACAGCGCCGGAGTTTATGCCGGAAGTCGTGCCATGTTGGGTGGATACATGTCGGGCTTGTTCGACAACGACTACAAAGGACAGGAAGTTCATGTTCAACACAGCCAGAACCTAACACTAAACGGCAGTAACCTGGCCGGCTATTTCGATGGTGCCTGGGATGCATGCTACCTGGCCATTTCGAGAGCCAACCTGGCGATTGCCAGAATTCCGGACACGCCTGATCTGACTTCGGCCGAAGTAAACCAACTGCTGGCAGAGGCCCGTTTCTTCCGTGCCTTCAACTATTTCTACCTGGTGAAAACCTTTGGCGACGTCCCGTTAATTCTCGAAGCATACTCTTCGTTGGAAAACCTCTATGTTGAGCGGACTCCGGTAGCGCAGGTTTATGGACAGATTATCGAAGATCTGGAGTTTGCAGTGAATCAGGGTGGGCTGGACAATATCCCCATGACTGATAATGGCTTCCGGATTTCGAAAGCAACGGCAGCGGCCGTATTGGCTGATGTTTACCTGAACGTGAGTGGATATCCGGTGCAGGATGATAGCTATGCCGCAGCGGCAACGGCTGCAAAGTCGATCATCAACAGTGGCAATTTTTCTCTCATCGAGCATGGTGCTACCGAAGAGCTAAGCGCCTACAATGTGATTCGCACGTCAGATGTTCAGGATGAGTACATCTATTCTATTGAGTACGATGCCAGTATTTCAGAAAATTATTGGCAGCCTGCTCTTTCTTACCCTAACAGTGCTACAGCCTGGGGTATTTTCCAATATTCGATTACCAACAATGCCTATAAACCAATGCCAGAGTTTCTATGGATTTACGACGAAACGAATGATTTACGCATTCAGGAAAAGCAGTATTTCCATTCAAGTCTGACTTACATGAGCGAGGGCGAAGAAATCACTCAGACCTTTGAGACTTCGCCCTATCTCTGGCACAACGACGAAGCACTTTTCGAAACTGGCCAAAACAACAAGGACATGGTGGTTTATCGCTATGCCGAAGTGCTGCTGATTGCTGCCGAAGCAATTGCCCAGTCGGAGGGCGTAACCACCGAAGCCATTGGCTATTTGGCTGATGTTCGTGCCCGCGCTTACTGGCAAACTGATCGCAGCACAATTGTCGCAGAATTAACCGGTTTATCAGTCGATGAATTTGTTGAGGAAGTATGGAAGGAACGCCTGCGTGAGTTGGCACTCGAATTCAGAATCTGGTCTGATGTGCAGCGCACACGCATGTTCCCGGTAACTTCGGAAGCGAACAAAGGTGAAGTGAGTTTTGAGAACGCGGTGGGACACACCACAGTTTGGAACAAAACTTTCCAGGAATCGCACCTGCTGTTCCCCATATCAGAAAATGAAAGACAGCGAAACCCAAATTTAACTCAAAACACAGGATATTAATCTTTTGTGTAATTAGACAGCTAGCACCGCCAACACTCTTGGCGGTGCTTATTTTTAAAGCTAATTTTAGACCCGAAAAAAATAACCCTGAATAACATGAAAACCTTAAAACACAGCGCCGGATTCTTACTCTTGTTTGTGGCAGTAGCCGGCTGGATGGGTTGCTCACAGCAGCAATCAACTGCGGAGAAAGAAACAATTGATTATGTTGATCCTTACATCGGGTCGGGCGGCCACGGACATGTTTTTGTTGGCGCCAACGTGCCGTTTGGTGCCGTGCAGTTGGGCCCAAACAACGAAACCCAGGGCTGGGACTGGTGCTCGGGATACCACTATTCCGATTCCATCTTGATTGGATTTGCGCACACACACCTCAGCGGAACCGGTATTGGCGATTTGGGCGATGTGTTGTTCATGCCTGTTGCCGGCAGTTACACGCATGCGACTGATCCCGAAAATCCTTACGACTGGAAATCAGCATACACCCACGCCAAAGAGGTGGTGGAGCCGGGCTACTATAGCATTTATATCGATCGTCACCAGGTTGATGTCGAGCTGACCACCTCGGAGCGGGTGGGCTTTCATAAATACAACTTCGAGGAGGGAGACAACTCCAAAGTCATTATTGACCTGCGCTACGGAACCGGATGGGATCAGCTGACCAGCGGCTTAATTGAGCAGGTAGATGAAACCCGAATTCGGGGATTCCGCTTTTCGCGAGGCTGGGCCAACGACCAGCGGGTATTTTTTTGTACCGAATTTTCAAAAGAAATCAAAAGTTTCGAAATCCTTCATTCTTCGGATGAACGCGGCGTAGCCACCGCCATTATCGAGTTTGAAGGTGCAGGCGAATTGCTGGCGAAAACAGCCATTTCGCCGGTCAGCATGGATGGTGCGGCCAACAACCTGACCAGCGAAATCAACCATTGGGATTTTGAAGCTGTGAAATCGAAAGCGCAAGATCAGTGGAATCGTGAACTGGCCAAAATCAACATTAAAACAGAAAACGAAACCGACAAGAAAATATTCTACACGGCCCTGTATCACACCATGATTGCACCATCGTTGTTCAATGATGTGAATGGCGACTACCGCGGAGCCGACCGCGAAGTTCACCAAAACCCGGGTTTTGAAACCTACACTACTTTTTCGCTGTGGGACACTTACCGGGCAGCGCATCCCTTATTTACACTGGTTCAGCCTGAGCGGGTGAACGATTTTGTGAATTCGATGCTGGCCATTTACCAGGAACAAGGCAAGTTGCCGGTGTGGCACCTCATGGGCAACGAAACCAACACAATGGTGGGCTACCACGCGGTTCCTGTCATTGTTGATGCCTACCTGAAAGGGTTTGATGGCTTTGATGCGGAACTGGCTTTTGAAGCTGTGAAGGCCTTTGCCATGCGTGACGAAAGGGGCCTGGATTTCATCAAGGACATTGAATACATCCCGGCCGACAGCCAGGTGGAGTCAGTGGCCCGCGCCATGGAATATGCCATTGACGACTGGTGCATTGCTGCCATGGCCAAAGCCATGGGCAAAACCGAAGACTTTGAGTTGTTTGCCAAGCGTGCCAAGTATTATCAGCATTATTTCGATGAAAACCGCGAGTTTATGCGTGGCAAAATGTCTGATGGTAGCTGGAGAAGTCCGTTCAACCCGTTCTTTTCGCAACACCGCGAAGATGATTACTGCGAAGGAAATGCCTGGCAGTACACTTGGCTGGTGCCGCACGATGTGGAAGGTTTGGTCGAACTGTTTGGCAGCGAGGAAGCCTTTATCACCAAGCTGGACAGTTTATTTTCAATTGAGTCCATCAAAGTGGAAGGCGCTTCGGCCGACATTTCCGGTCTGATCGGACAATATGCACACGGGAATGAGCCGAGCCACCACATTACTTACATGTATGCCTATGTGGGGCAGCAATGGAAAACAGCTGAGAAAGTCCGTGAAATTTGCACCACCTTGTATTCCGATCAACCCGATGGACTGAGTGGAAACGAAGACTGCGGACAAATGTCGGCCTGGTATATTCTTTCGTCCATGGGATTTTATCCGGTCAATCCGGCCAATGGCTACTATGTGTTTGGAAGTCCGCTGTTTGATCATGCTGAAATTTCACTTCCCGAAGGCAAAACCTTTACCATCGAAACGGAAAATAACAGTGCTGAAAATATTTATATTCAATCTGTTGAGTTGAATGGTGAAGCCTATGAGCGTTCGTACATTTCGCACGAGGCGATTGTCAATGGCGGAAGTCTGAAATTTGTAATGGGATCGGAGCCCAACCGAAACTTCGGTACGGCGCCGTCAGCGCGGCCATCCTCGGCCTACTAGACGAATGAATTCGACTACAAAGAGAAAGAAATAGCAATCAGCCGGTGAGTAGTTTTTGCCGGCTGATTTTATTAGTTCATAGAACGTACAAGATCGTACCTAAACGCAATGATGAACCGAACAATTTTAAGTCACGGTCATTATTCTAAATAATTGAAATAACCATGAGAAAATTAGCTATTTTATTTGCCATGCTTTTTTGCGTTTCGGCCTTGCAGGTCAACGCGCAGGAAATGCAACCGGTTGATTATGTGAATACCCTGATGGGTACTGATTCTGAATTTAAACTGTCCAACGGAAATACCTATCCGGCTATTGCTTTGCCTTGGGGGATGAACTTCTGGACGCCGCAAACCGCCAAAATGGGCGATGGCTGGGTGTATGGCTACGATGCCAACAAAATCCGCGGATTCAAACAAACGCACCAACCCAGCCCGTGGATCAACGATTACGGACAGTTTTCGCTTTTCCCGATGACCGGAAAGCTGGTCATTAACGAAGACGAACGCGGAAGCTGGTTTTCGCACAAGGCCGAAACCGCCAAACCGCACTACTA
>JGI25321J39296_1000334_pt1 | contig 43128 bp, 52 predicted proteins | sample AutmiccommuBRH23_FD_39296 | JGI IMG/M metagenome (IMG submission 39296)
GCCTTTGGGTTGCTCGGCTGGGTGTTGCTGCTGGTGATCGGCATCGCCTATCAGGTGGTGCCGATGTTCCAGATCACGCCGCCCTACCCGCCGCACCTGAGCCGTTGGCTGACGCGCGCGCTGTTCCTGCTGATCGGGCTTCGCGCCATTGCCCCGCTGTTGCCGCAGCACGCACTGCAACTCGTCGATGCCGGACTCGCCGGCGGCATCCTGCTGTTCGCCCTTGCCACGCTGCGCCTGCAAGCCCGCCGGCGCAGAAAACTGCCCGACGTCACGCTCGATTTCTGGCGTCTCGGCATGGCCAGCCTGATCGCCTGCGTGGGGGTCTGGAGCCTGGCCCGGCTGTGGCCGGCATGGGCCAGCAGCAGCGCCTATCCGCTGCTATTGGGCATCCTGTTCATCGGCGGATTCGCCGTCAGCGTGGCCAACGGCATGCTCTATAAAATCGTGCCCTTTCTGGCCTGGTTTCATCTGCAGGCCCAATTGCAGGCACGCGCCGGCAACATCCCAACCATGAAGGTGATGATCGCGGAACGCCGGACGCGGTGGCAATTTCGCCTCCATCTGTTTGCCTGCACGCTGCTCGCCGTCGCTGTAGGGGTGCCGCAACTGGCCATGGCGGCAGGCGTGGCGCTGGCGCTGTCGGCACTGCTGCTGTGGCTTAATCTGCTGTCGGCCGCGCGCCGCTTTTCCCGCCATGGGGGGCGTTTTTCAGGGGGGTGAGCCAGGCCCGAAACCCGGCATCGGGGTCAGGCCGCATACCCGAACACGGCGAAATAATGAAACCCCGTGCCCATCATGACGAACAGATGCCAGATGAAATGGCCGTAACGCAGGCGCGCATCCAGTGCAAAGAAAATCACCCCTATCGTGTAAGCCAGGCCGCCGGCAACCAGCCATAACAAGCCGGGCGCAGGCACGCGCGCAGACAGGGGATCGATTGCGATCACGATGAGCCAGCCCATGAGCAGATACAGGCCGGTGGAGATGACCGGATGGGAAACCCGGCTGAATAGCTTCATCGCGACACCCGCCGCGGCCAGTCCCCACACCAGTCCAAACAAGGTCCAGCCCCACGCGCCGCGCAGCACGCCGAGGGTAAACGGCGTATACGTTCCCGCGATGAGCAGGAAGATTGCCGAATGCTCGATGACCCGGAATACGTGCTTGGCACGGCCGGCCGGCAGCGCATGATAGAGGGTGGAGCCCAGGTAAAGCAGCAGCATGGTCGCGGCGAAGATGCTGGCGCCGACGAGGGCGGCCGCATCCCAAAACCGGGCAGCGTGAACGATGAGAAACGGGGTCGCCACGATGGCCGCAACCAGCCCCAGCCCATGGCTGACGCTGTTGGCAATCTCCTCGTTTCTCGACTGCGGACGGATGATGGCAGCAAGCGACATGGTTTTTCAAATCCTCCGTGCTGTTTGTCGAGGCATCAGCCAGGCCGGAATCAACCCGCCATCAGGCGCCGCGCCGTGTGCGCCAACGGTGCAGGCAGGCCGCACAATACCGTCTCGGGATCGAGGGCGTCGAGCAGGTTTTTGACGGTGAGGCCGAGTTCGGTATCGCCTTCGCTCACCAATCGGCGACTGAAGAAAAGGGTGTCGGGGTCTTCGCGACGGCTGAGCAGCAGCAAAAAGTCGCGCGCGGTGGCGCTGAGGGTGAGGTCGGGCGCGCCGCCGTCCCGTGCATGCAGGTCCCGCGCGAACCCGCGCCGGGTGACGGTAAAACGCAGGCTGAGCCCGAGATCCTTGACACGGATGGCGTAGCGCCGACCGGCCAGCGGCTGCCAGTCGAGGGTTTTCAGCGCGGGCCACAGCAGGCGGTTTGCCAGTGCTGAAAATGCCAGGCTGGGCGGCGCAACCGGGAGTCGGGTGACCAGGGCGGCTAATTGCGGGGGGAAGGCAAGATTCAGCATGATGGCTCCTGATTTCAAAGCGGGGCGCTGCTTTAACGGACTGCGTCGGCCCAGTTGTTGGGGGTTTCGTACAAGCGCACCCGCTGCAGCCGCAACGGGTTGCCGTAGGTGTCGAGATAAGCCGCGTCGAGCAGGCGGAATGCCTCGGCGGCGAGATTTTCCGCCGTGGGCACCACCGGCAGCACCACGGTTTTATGTTCGGGCAGCGTGGCCAGAAAGTCCACCACCGCATGGTCGCCCCGGTACACCAGGAAAGCATGATCCCAGCGATCGACGAGGACCGCATTGGCGATACTTTTCACGTCCGAAAAGTCCATCACCATGCCCTGCTCGGCTGCGCCTTCGGTGCCGATGATCTCGCCTGACAGCGTGATTTCGATCGCGTAGCGATGGCCATGCAAATGCCGGCACTGGCTGGCGTGATGGGGAATACGGTGGCCGGCGTCGAATTCCAGTCTGCGCGTAATCAACATTGGGGGCATCTCAACATCTCAGGCATGTTTCTCGGTGCTGTTTTCGAGACCGGGCCGGGCATGCCAATACCCATCGACCGCCGGGCCGGGCATGATGCGCGCCAATCCGTCAGCGGCGGCCCGCTCACCCGCCAGCGCCGCCTGGAAAGCCTCGACCACGCGGCCCATATGACGCGACTGCGGCGACAGGCGCAGGCTGGCGACGTCGAGTTCGCGCAGGCTGTCCAGTTCGCCGATCAGGTTGTAGACGCCGGCGGACTGCGTCTGGATGCCGTTGAGCGTCAGGAAGGGCTCACCCTCGCGAGTGGCCAGTGCCAGTCCGTCGGGATGATCCAGGCAACGGAACTGGCAGTCGTCCTTGGGCAGGTTGTAGTGGCGCGCGGTGAAGCAGCGCGCGGAATACGCCAGCGGCAGCCTGCCATAGGCGAGCACTTCGGTTTCCATCCCGGCCGGCGCCCCGGCAAGCATCGAGGTCAGGGTGAGGCGCGACATTTCGACCGGCGGCAGCCAGCGCTGCGCGCCCAGCCCGGCGAGCACATCGCGCGTTTCCGGATTGTAGACATTGAGCGTGGGCCCGGCGACAAAGGACACACCCGCCTCGGCCAGCAGCCGCACCGCGCCCCACTCGTTGGCCTCGACCGTAAAACGGCCGTCGCCGACGATCCGGCGCAGCATCTTGAGGTCGGATTCCGACTCGATCAGCGTCAAACTGGAGAGCACCACCTCCTTGCCGGCAGCGGCAAGCTGCTCCGCCAGCGCCAGCCAGTCGGGCAGGCGCAGCAGGTGGCGACGTGAGCACACGCTCTCGCCCAGGTACACGCGCGCCACCGGCCAGTTCGCCGCTTCGGCGTAAAAGGCGAGCGTATCGTCGCGCGACCAGTAGTACAGCAGGGGGCCGAGGCTGAGGTTCATGCCAACGTATCCTTATATGAACGTCCCGTCATTGCGAGGAGCGTAGCGACGCGGCATACGACTCCACACGTGCTTGAGCACGTAGTGGATCGGAGTCCCCTTGTGGGGCAATCCAGCAGCATGTGACGCAGACCGAGGTGCGTTGCTGGATTGCCGCGCTTCGCTCGCAATGACGGCGAGGCAGTTGAGTTCATGGCAGCCTCACTTCCATGGACGATGGTAAGCGCCGAGCGTGTGGCTCTGCCCTTCCGACAGCTTGTTGAGTTCGGCCTGCCAGGCGGGCGCGGCCTTGAATTCATCGGCGTTTTTCTTTACGGCGTCGATGGCGGCGCGCCACACTTTGGTCACCTGCGTCACATAGGCCGGGCTGCGCTGGCGGCCTTCGATCTTGATCGCGGCGATGCCCATCTTCAGCATTTCGGGCAGCAAGTCGAGGGTGTTGAGGCTGGTGGGTTCCTCAAGCGCGTAATAGGTTTCGCCGCCGACCTCGAAGCGGCCCTTGCACAGGGTCGGGTAGCCGGCCTTTTCGTCACGGCCGTAGCGGTCGAGCAACACGCCATTGAGACGCGACTCCAGACCGCTCGGGGTGTCGGTCCACCGCACCGCTTTCGGCGGTGAGCACACGCCCGCCGTATTGGGCGATTCGCCGGTGCAATACGACGACAACAGACAGCGCCCTTCCACCATCACACACAGACCGCCAAAGCCGAACAGCTCGATCTCGACGTCGGTATTCCGCACCACGTTTTCCACCTGCGGCAGCGACAACACACGCGGCAGTACGGCGCGCTGGATGCCGAAGTGTTCGCGGTAAAAGTTCACCGCTTCGTAGCTGGTGGCCGAGCCCTGCACCGACAGATGCAGCCGGAGGTTGGGGTGCTGCTTGACCGCATAACGCATCAACCCGGCATCGGCCAGGATCACCGCGTCCATGCCGAGTTTCGCTGCGCGGTCGATTGCATCGGTCCAGCGACTCCAGGTATCGGGCTGCGGATAGGTGTTGAGCGCGAGCAGCACGCGGCGGCCGCGGTCGTGCGCGTAGCGCAGGCCTTCGGCCGCCTGCGCCTCGTCGAAGTTGAGGCCGGGGAAGGCGCGCGCGTTGGTGTTGTCGCGAAAGCCCATGTAGACGGCGTCGGCGCCGTGGTCGATGGCGGCCTTGAGTGAAACCAGGCTGCCCGCCGGGCAGATCAGGTCAAGCGGCATGACTTTTCTCCTTCCAGGACTGGCCCGCGCGCGAACCCTGGCGGCTGCCGCGCCGCGTCAGCTCATCCGCAATGCCATTCAGAATGTCCCATTTCTTCGCGCACCACGCGGGCGCCAGCAGGATGTCGGGCGAGGCGGTGCCGGTGACGCGGTGGTACAGCACGTCCCACGGCGTGCGCTCGATCAAATCGGCAGCGATGTTCACGTAGTCCGCTTCGGACAGCGGCGCGTAATCGCCACGCTTCCATTCGATGGCGAGCCGGGTGTGCTTCACCACGTGCAAGGGATGCAGTTTGAGCCCGTCGACGCCGACCTCGAGCACGCGATCGAGGCTGATGTGACTATGGGATGCATCCTCGCCCGGCAGGCCGACGATGAGATGGCAGCACACCGGAATACCGCGACCCCGTGCGGCCCGCGTCGCCGATTCGTATTCGGCGAAACCATGGCCCCGGTTGACGCGCGCCAGCGTGTCGTCGAACGATGACTGCAGGCCAAGCTCCAGCCACACTTCGTGACCGCGCTCGCGATATTCCGCCAGCAAATCCAGCACCGGCGGCGGCACGCAGTCGGGCCGGGTGCCGATCGACAGCCCCATCACATCGGGCGCGGCCAGCGCGTCGTCATACAGCGCGCGCAGTGCGTCGACGTGCGCATAGGTGTTGGTGTAGGCCTGGAAATAGGCGATGAAACGGCGCGCGCCGGTGCCGCGTGCTATGCGGCCGCGCGCACGGTCGAATTGCGCTGCCAGCGGCATCGGGTCACGCGCGCCGGGCGCGAGCGTGGTTGTTGACGCTTTATCCGAAGGTGTATCCCTTGGGACAGCGTCTTTACAACCCCGGCCTGCCCCTTGCGGGTGAAAAGATTTATTGTTGCAGAAGGTGCAGCCGCCGATGCCTTTGCTGCCGTCGCGGTTGGGGCAGGTGAAGCCGGCGTCGAGCGCAATCTTGTGCACGCGCTCGCCGTGCCGCTCCAGCATGGCGCGGCCAAAGGTGTGGATACGGTCGGTGAGCGTGCTCACGCCGCCGCGTCTCCCCGCCCGGGTTTCATGCCTTTGGGCAGCGTCACCATCCGGCCGCCCAGAACGATGGGCAACCCGATGCGGCCACTCAGGAAAAATACCAGCGGCGTGTTCATACCGTTTTTTTACCTCCAGAATCCGGTCATTATAGCAACAATCAGACCCGATTATCTTTATATAAATCATCGCAAACACTGGACGGGGCACGCAATGGGGTTCACCCGCACTCGCTTAACGCCTACAATGCCCGGTCCTACTGGCTGTCTNTCACGCGCATGTTTACCGGCATCATCCAATCCATCGGTCGTATAGACGAAATTGAAGCACGCGGCGCTGATGCGCGCATGNNCATCGCGGGCGGCGGGATGGACTTTTCCGACGTAGCGGCGGGCGACAGCATCGCAGTCAATGGCGTCTGCCTNACNGCCGTAAGCTTGACGCATGACCGTTTTACCGTCGATGTTTCAGCCGAAACGCTACGCTGCACCTCGGGCTTCGCCCCGGGAGCCGAGGTCAATCTGGAGAAAGCCCTGCGTCTCGCCGACAGGCTGGGTGGCCATCTGGTTTCCGGGCACGTGGATGGCGTCGGCACGGTGCACCGTCTTGTGCCGGTGGGCGCATCGCATTTGCTGGAAATCGAGGCACCGCCCGAACTCGCACGTTACATCATGCGCAAGGGATCAATCACGGTAAATGGCGTATCCCTTACAGTCAATGCCGTCGAAGCGGCGCGCTTTGCACTGAACCTGATCCCGCATACGCTCGAGCACACCACGCTCAAGCACCTGGAGGCCGGTCATCGCGTCAACCTGGAAGTGGACATGATCGCACGCTATGTCGAGCGCCTGGCCCTGTTTGCCGACTCCACCCCGCTGACCGGCACGCCGCCTTTTATCCAACCCACGGACCCAGACTGATGAGCCTCGCCTCCACTCCTGAAATTATCGAAGAACTGAAAGCCGGTCGCATGGTCGTGCTGGTCGACGAGGAAGACCGCGAAAATGAGGGCGATCTGGTGATGGCGGCCGAGCATGTCACGCCGGATGCGATCAATTTCATGGCCCGTTATGGCCGCGGACTGATCTGCCTGACCCTGACTGACGCGCGCTGCCGCCAGCTGGGCTTGAAGCAAATGGTCAACGATAACCAGGCACAGCACAGCACCGCCTTCACCGTCTCCATCGAAGCGGCCGAAGGCGTGACCACCGGCATTTCCGCAGGCGATCGCGCGGTCACCATTCAGGCGGCGGTCAAGCGCGACGCTGCGCCCGGCAACATTGTTCAGCCCGGCCATATTTTCCCGCTGCGCGCGCAACCGGGCGGCGTACTGGTGCGCGCCGGACACACCGAAGCCGGCTGCGATCTGGCCGGATTGGCAGGACTCGAACCGGCCGCCGTGATCTGCGAAATCCTCAAGGACGACGGCAGCATGGCGCGACTGCCCGACCTGATTCCGTTCGCGCAGGAGCATGGCCTGAAAATCGGCGCGATTGCCGACCTGATTCATTACCGCAACCAGACCGAAAGCCTGGTCGAGCGTGCAGCCGACCGGCTGATCCAGACCGTGTATGGTGTGTTTCGGCTGGTCGCCTATCGCGACAAGTGCGCCAATGAAACGCATCTGGCCTTGATCAAGGGCGAGATCCTGGCCGATCGCGAAACCCTGGTGCGCGTGCATGAACCGCTGTCGGTGATGGATTTTCTCGATGTGACCGGCGGCGGTCATTCGTGGCCGATCATGGGGGCGATGGAACGCATCGCCGAATCGCAGTGCGGCGTGATCGTGCTGCTGCATCGGCCCGAAACGGCGGATGCACTGCTGCAGCGCATCAACCCGGCGCCGGTGGACAATCGCAAATACGACCTGCGCGACTACGGCATCGGCGCGCAAATCCTGCGCGACCTCGGCGTCGGCAAAATGAGGCTGCTGGCCAGTCCGCGCAAGATGCCGGCGATGGACGGCTTCGGGCTGGAAGTCACCGGCTATTCTGAAAAAGCATGAGTCACTCAAAAAGGACGCACCATGGGAACCAAAGACAATTTCTCCGAACTCGACCCCGCCTATCAGGGCAAGAACCTGAAATTCGGCATCGTCATGAGCCGCTTCAACCGGGATATCTGCGAGGGTCTGCTGTCGGCCTGCGAGGCCGAGCTGCTACGGCTTGGCGTTGCCAGGAATGACGTGCTGCTGGTCAACGTGCCCGGCGCGCTGGAACATCCGCTGGCGCTGCAGGAATTGGCGTTGTCCGAGAAGTATGATGCGCTCATCGCCCTCGGCGCGGTGGTCCGCGGCGACACCTACCACTTTGAAGTCGTTTCGAACGAATCCGCGCGCGGCATCCTCGACGTGCAACTGAAAACCGGCGTGCCGATTGCCAACGCGATCCTGACCGTCGATACCGAAGAGCAGGGCCACGCGCGCATGGCCGAAAAAGGCCGCGACGCCGCGCGCACGGCGATCGAAATGGCCAACCTGCTGAAACGGCTCTGACATGGCCGGCTCCCGCAAAACCGCCCGCGAATTCGCCCTGCAGGGTGTTTACGCCTGGCTGGTGGGCGGCGCAGACATCACGCTGATCGCCGCCAATCTTCAGGAAGACGAACAATTCAGGCGGGCGGATGAACCCTATTTCCGCACCCTGCTGTATGGCGTGATCCAGGATGAAGACCTGCTGAGCACCCGCCTCGCCCCGTGTCTCGATCGCGCGATCGCGGAGCTGTCTCCGGTCGAGCGCAGCATCCTGCTCATTGGCGCCTACGAACTGGTGCACTGCCCGGATGTGCCATTGCGCGTCGCCATCAACGAAGGCGTTGAAATGGCCAAAAAATTTGGCGGCACCGATGGCCACAAATTCATCAATGGCGTTCTCGATAAACTGGCGAAGGAAGTGCGCGCCGTGGAAATTGCGCATGTCGGACAGAAAGGCACACGCAGCAAGGAGTGAAACAGAGGCTTTTAACCGCCCCCTTTCACCCTTGCCGCCAACCCGAATGGAATTCGACCTCATTGCCAAACACTTCACCCGCCCCACGCCTGGCGCAGTGCTGGGCGTGGGCGATGACTGCGCACTGCTCGCACCGTCCCCCGGCATGCAGCTTGCGGTATCGAGCGACATGCTGCTTGAAGGCCGTCATTTTTCGCCGCAGGACAGCCCCGCCGGCATCGGCCATAAAGCGCTGGCAGTCAATCTGTCCGACCTCGCCGCAATGGGCGCCACACCGCGCTGGGCCACCCTGTCCATTGCCCTGCCTGAAGCCAATGACGCCTGGCTTACCGCCTTTGCCCGCGGTTTTTTCCGCATGGCCGACCAGCACGGCATCGAACTGGTCGGCGGCGACACCACGCGCGGTGCACTGACCCTCAGCCTCACCGTGATCGGCGAACTCCCTCCGGGACAGGCGCTGCGACGCGACGGCGCGCAGGTCGACGACGACATCTGGGTATCCGGCGTGCTGGGTTCGGCGGCGATGGCGCTGGCGTATCGCCAGGGACGCCTGTTCATGGAGCAGAGCGATGCCGCCCGGGTGCTGCCCGCACTCTACCTGCCCACCCCGCGTGTCGGCCTCGGCATCGCACTACGCGGCCTCGCCCATAGCGCCATTGATATTTCGGATGGCCTGCTCGGCGACCTGGGACACATCCTGCAGCGCGCTCGCCTCGGCGCGACCCTCGAATTTGCGTTGCTGCCCACCTTGCCTGTGGTGCAGACGTATCTGCATGAAGCGGTGGCGCAGACCTGCGTGCTGGCGGGCGGGGACGATTACGAACTCTGCTTTACCGCCGCCGCCGCCCAGCGCGATGCCATTCTGGCAGCCGCCGCAGCGGCCGGGGTGGCCGTCACCCGCATCGGCCGCATCACCGCGGCGCCCGGCCTGGTCGTTGTCGATGCCCGCGGCCAGCCACTTCCGATTGAACATACAGGGTACGACCACTTTGCAGCCCAGCCTTAAATTCGTGTTCGCGCATCCGGCCCACCTGATCGCCTTTGGTTTCGGCAGTGGACTCGCGTCCAGGGCCCCCGGCACGGTCGGCACCATGCTCGGGCTGCCGCTTTTCTGGTTGATCGTCACGCTCGCGCCCGACCTGCCCAACCAGCTCATTTTACTGCTCGCCGGTTTCGTGCTGGGCGTGTGGGCATGCGGCCGCACGGGCCGCGCGCTGGGGGTGGCCGATCATGGCGGCATGGTGTGGGACGAGATCGTCGCGTTCGCACTCGTTCTCGTATTTACGCCCGCGGGCTGGATGTGGATCGCCCTGGCATTTGCGCTATTTCGCCTGTTCGATATCCTGAAGCCCTGGCCGATCCGATTTGCCGACATCCACCTGAAAAATGGCTTCGGCGTCATGTTCGACGATTTACTGGCGGCGGCTTACGCCATCGCCCTCATCAAGGGAGTGCAATGGCTCGGGTAAGCGACGAAGAACTGGACCAGCTCGCACGCGAACTGCGGGACAAACTCAAGACCCATGGCTGGATGCTGGCCACTGCCGAATCCTGCACCGGCGGCTGGGTCGGCCAAGTCGTCACTGCCATTCCCGGCAGTTCAAGCTGGTATGAGCGCGGGTTCATTACCTATGCCAACGAAGCCAAAATCGACATGCTGGGCGTATCGCCCGAGACCCTGGCCCGGCACGGTGCCGTGTCCGAGGAAACCGCCTGTGCGATGGCAGCTGGCGCACTGGCTCACAGCCGCGCGCAGGCCGCCATCGCCATTTCGGGCATTGCCGGCCCTGGCGGTGGCACCCCGGAAAAACCGGTCGGTCTGGTCTGTTATGGCTGGGCGCTGGCAGACGGCACCCTGATGTCGTCCATCTGTCGTCTTGGCGGCAATCGCGACGAAATACGCTCGCGTGCGGTGGCCGCTGCCCTGCGCGGCCTGATCGACCTGATTCCCTGAACTGACGGCCCGAACCCCCGCCCGGCGGGCCCCATGCGCCCTCAGTAAAATGCCCACGCAGCAAACTGCTCGATCTCGTCGCGGTTCAGCAACATCAGCTGGCAGGCATTCGGGTTCATGCCGTGATCCGGGGTGGTGTCGACATTCAGGCGTTGCAGCACATAGCCGAGCAAGGCGCGCCGCACATTGACCTCGATAAGATTGCCGCGGGCCCCGTAATCCAGCAGCAAACTTTCGCGCTGGGCCGCGTCCAGCCCGCTGTGCGGCGCCAGCTGCAGGCTCACGCTTTCCACCCAGTCGTCGTCGTATTGCATGTTGGACGCCGCGGCCGTATCGAGGCATTCCGCCTCGACGATGCGCGACAGCACAAAATCCCGGAAATCGCAGCTCGCCTCGTTATAAGCGCGAATGTGCCAGCGCAAACCGGTGTTGACCAGACTATGGGGTTCCAGAATCCGCGTCGTGTCGGGCGGGTCGCGGTCCGACAGCGAGCGGTAGGCCACGCGCAATTTTCGTTTGCCATGGATGGCCCGTGTAATCTGCGCCAGCGTCTGCTGGCTGGGCAGGCGCGCGGGCAGCGGCAAGGCGGCCGTGGGCAGACCATAAATCAGTTCCGCGCCATACGGTCCACCCGCCACCGCCAGATTGGCCGCAATCACCGGCAGCACCGCCGCAGGACTGAGATCGGCGAATATCGCGCCAAACCCCGGCCCCGGCACAAAGCCGAACACGCTGTGGTTGTAGACCAGATTGCCCGGCGCCAGATCGTTATACAGCTTGAGATCCTTGGTCGCCGCCGGATCGGACAGGCCAAACGCCCGCGCCACATCGCTGCGCGTCACCACACCGGTATACCAGGCCATGACCTCGATATAGTGCAACCGCTGCCGTGTCGCCCACTTCACATCCAGCCGCATCCGCTCTTTAGAGTTCATCTCCCCCGCCCCGCATTGTTCTTGTCCCTTGAAATTATAGGGGGATGCCGTTCCAATACAAACAAATGCTTCGTATTTAATGCATAGGTGATATTTTGTATTGACATTGATAAATGTATGGCCTACATTGCGTCCATGGCGAGCCCGACGCTCGCCGGCAAACGAACCCCTCAACCGATACAGGAGAGACACCATGGCAACATCCCCCGCCGCACTGGCCGACGACAAATCCAAAGCCCTCGCCGCCGCACTGGGCCAGATTGAAAAGCAGTTCGGCAAGGGCTCGGTGATGCGTCTGGGCGATCACGATGTCGCGCGCGACATCCAGTCCATCTCCACCGGCTCGCTCGGGCTCGACATCGCGCTCGGCATCGGCGGCCTGCCGCGCGGCCGGGTGGTCGAAATCTACGGCCCGGAATCCTCCGGCAAAACCACCCTCACCCTGCAAGTCATCGCCGAAATGCAGAAAATCGGTGGCACCGCCGCGTTCATCGACGCCGAACACGCGCTCGACCCCAACTACGCCCAAAAACTCGGCGTCGACGTCGACAACCTGCTGGTCTCGCAGCCCGACACCGGCGAGCAGGCGCTCGAAATCGCCGACATGCTGGTGCGCTCCGGCTCGGTGGACGTGGTCGTCATCGACTCGGTCGCCGCACTCACCCCCAAGGCCGAAATCGAAGGCGAAATGGGCGACTCCCACATGGGCCTGCAAGCCCGCCTGATGAGCCAGGCGCTGCGCAAGCTCACCGCCAACATCAAGCGCACCAACACCCTGGTCATCTTCATCAACCAGATCCGCATGAAAATCGGCGTCATGTTCGGCAGCCCCGAAACCACCACCGGCGGCAACGCGCTCAAGTTCTACGCCTCGGTCCGCCTCGATATCCGCCGCATCGGCGCGATCAAGAAAGGCGACGAAATCGTGGGCAACGAAACCAAGGTCAAGGTCGTCAAGAACAAGGTCTCGCCGCCATTCAAGGAAGCTTTCTTCGACATTCTGTACGGCCAGGGCATCTCGCGCGAAGGCGAAATCATCGAACTCGGCGTCCTGCATAAAATCGTCGATAAATCGGGCGCCTGGTATGCCTACAACGGCGACAAGATCGGCCAGGGCAAGGACAACGCGCGCGAATACCTCAAAGAGCACCCCGCAATCGCCAAGGAAATCGAAGCCAAGGTCCGCGCCGCTGTCGGCGTCAACGTGGTCATCGAAGCCGACGACCATGACGAAGCCGACGCCTGACGCCGCCACCCTGCGCGAGCGCACCCTCGGCCTGCTCGCACGGCGCGAACACAGCCGCGCCGAACTCACGCGCAAACTCGAAACCGCGCGTTTTGCGCGTGAGGACATCGCCCTGCTGCTCGACGAATTCGAAACAAAAAACTGGTTGTCCGACCAGCGCTTCGCCGAGAGCTATGTGGCCGATCACCGCGCTCGCGCCGGCAGCATCAAACTGGCCTACGACCTGCGCCAGCGCGGCGTAGCCGATTCAGTCATTGAAAGCGTCTTGAGGGACAACCGCGACAGCGAATTCGAGCGTGCACGTGAAGTGTGGAAGAAGAAATTTGGCGTCCCGCCCGCTGACGCGGCAGAGAAAGCCCGACAGTTCCGATTCATGCAAAGCCGGGGGTTTTCATCCGAGGTTATTCGTCAAACGATATCAAACCCTCACATATCCGTATCCGACGCGTAAGCTGATTCGCCAAAGGCATTTGGGTGAAAATCTCCACGAGGCAGCGAGCGAGTCAGGGTCAGGCCTTGTCTTTTGCCTTCCCACGAGGCAGGGTCAGGCCTTGTCTTTTGCCTACCTGCCCTCCCATCCGCGCACTATTCGGCTTACTCTGGAGACCGACAGGCCAACTGCTTTTGCTATCGCGCTCATGCTGTGACCGCCAACAATATGTGCCTGTGCAATGGCTTCATTGCGGGGATGATGATTGAGAAACTGTTCCAGGCTCAGCGGCGGAGGACGACGCTGAATGCCTGGCACATCGGACGCCGCGGCCTGCTCAGGCGCTAACAGCGCCTGCATCCGCGTCATGAACGACTCATCGCCTAAATAGATTTGCCCCTTGAGCGCCTCGTCCCACAGGCGCACATCCTTGCCTTGCGCCACCAGCGCAGCATATCGGCTGGCTGCCAACGCGCTGTCACCGCCAGACGCCACATCGTATCCCAGCAGATAACCATGCACCGCCGACGTATCCAGCCAAGGCAGCGCTGCAACAAGACCGGTGTGCACCTGATAACTACTCCAGGGCCACTGCGCCGGATCAGCCACCATCACCGCGCGCACCGGATTCAAGTCCACATACCGGCACACCTCCAGCAAATAAGCATCACGATCAACCAGAATCGCCTTGAACCGCCCCTGAAACAAATGCCCAACCTTGGCATGGCGACGGTTGTAAGCCTGGGTGTAAACCCCGTTGACCAGATGCATCAGCGCAGACAGATTAGGCTGGCGCGTATGCAGCACCAGATGGTAATGATTGTCCATCAGGCAAAAAGCCAGCGCACAGGCGTCAAACCGCTTGAGTGCCAGCGCTACGACATCGATGAACGCTTGACGGTCAACGTCATCATCAAAAATGGCTTCGCGCCTGTCGCCACGCGAGGTGACGTGATACACCGCACCGGGAAACTCAATTCGTAAAGGCCTGGTCATGGCGAAATGCTAATGGGCAAATTGGCAAAAGGCAAGGCCTGACCCTTTCTTTGCGGCTGATTCACCCGCTTGTGAAGCGGGCTTGTTTCAGGACGTTTTACTGCGGTGCAGCACCGTCGCCGCTGGCACCGCTGGCCTTGTCAAATTCCGTGCTGTCGATCTGACCGTCGCCGTTGGCGTCAATCGCAGAGAAATCTTTTTCCTGACCGCCTTTCGCCAAGAACTCTTCCTTGCTCACAGCCCCATCCTTGTTGCTGTCATAAGCGCTCATGTCGCCAGCTGCAAACGCCTGAGAAAAGGTAAACGCGCTGAGTGCACCTACGGCGGTGAGTTTCAGAAGGGTGGATTCGGGGAATTTCAGGTTCATGTCTATTTCCTTTGAAGTGATTGAAAACAGAATACAGCTGATCTGTGTACTCCGCACTCCTACATAGCGATGTCCGTGCCAGTTATTTTTTTATCAATTAAATCAAAGTAATATCGTGGCATGGTGGACGTGGTACGAAATTTCGGGGGGAGATTCGCCCGGTTTTGTCGCTCACCGGCAACGCTCACGACTGGTTTTTTTAAACCATTGTTTTTGCTTATTATTGTTGTCCGACAGGAGCGACATGGATCAGGAGGGCGAAGACCGAGATAATGCGCATAAGAAGTGTTCTGTTTCGATCATGGAGGAATGAAGGGTAGACTGGCAAAAGGCAAGGCCTGACCCTGTGTTTTGACCCTTTGTTTGTTTGTGTGTTTGTTTGTTTTAAGAAGTGTTCTGTTTCGATCATGGAGGAATGCAAATGGGTAGACTGGCAAAAGGCAAGGCCTGACCCTTTGTTTGTTCGACCCTTTGTTTGTTCAAGAGTGCGGCCGTGCCGGGCGCACCAAAAAAAAAGCCTCCCAAAGGAGGCTTTTTCAGATATTGCATAGGACGCAATATGGCTAGACTTTAAGCGCAGTTTTTAGGCTTAAATTTAGTATCCAAGGAGGAGGTGCAAGCCCAAGTTCCAGCAGTTGCATCGCGTGTCCAAACGATGGTCTTGCCATTAAAATTGGCTGCATTGCCATTTTTAGTAGTGCAAGTGATAGCGGTGGTGGCTGTAATTGTATTATTACAATAAGTGGTTGAGGCCACAATGCCAATATAGCCCGGGTCGGTAGCCGTTAAAGAAGGGGTATTACCATTGCCCATGGCCAACTCAAAGCCGACTTTACCTGGTGTAACCTCAGCAAGTGCAGAAGCCGCCTGACCGCGAATGGTGTAATCCTGATATGCCGGAATCGCCACCGCCGCCAGAATACCGATAATCGCCACCACGATCATCAGTTCGATCAATGTAAAACCTTGTTGTACCTTACGCATGTTAAATCTCCTTAATTGGGCAAATGAAACACGAGTCTCCCGTGTCTGGGGTATTAACGAGCAGGGGTTGTGCCAACTTTAGGGTTGGGAGAAGGCTATTCCGATAAATGGGCTGGGAAAGCCCGCCAGTTCTGGCTTTTGCCACCCTGGAAATTTTTGGTTGAGGCTGGCGCAGCAGTTTGCCTTCGCGGTACGCGCAGGCCGGTCGCCGCTTAGCGGCGGGATGTGCCGTTTTTTGTCACATCGCTACCCGATTTGCCACATCGCTACCCGAACTGTGACGGCAATTCCCCCAGGAGCAGCCATGAAAAAAGCCACGCGTGTGCGTGGCTTTTAATAATACTGGTGGGTCGGCCGAGATTCGAACTCGGGACCAATGGATTAAAAGTCCACTGCTCTACCAGCTGAGCTACCGACCCGTGGACTGGGCAGAACCGCATCCGCGAAAGCGCGAAATTATAGCCGATCGCGGCCGCCCGGGTAAAGGGCTACGGCACTTTTTTGAATGGAAATGCGTGTGCCCTGCCCGGTTGTGGCGCCGGGCAGCGGATACGGCTTAGCCTTCGCTGCGCATCATCAGCGCATATTGCACTTTCATGGTGGCGGCGCTGCCGATGACGATGGCGGCAAAGGTGAGGATGGAACCCAGCGCCAGCGTGGAAAATCCGGTGACGCCCTGGCCGATGGTGCAGCCCATGGCCAGCACCCCGCCAAAGCCCATCAGCGCTGCGCCGAGGACGTGATTGACGAAGTCGCGCCCGGAGGCAAACCACTCGATACGAAAGCTGCGCGAGACGAGCGCCCACAGCAGCGAACCGGCGATCACGCCGGCCACGGCAACGACGCCAAAGGTAATCAGGGTGTCCTTGAGGCCGCCGGTAAAGTAGCCCAGCGTCTGACCCAGCGGGTTGACGAAGGTAAACGACTGCGGTGCCAGCGGACCGGCATCGGCGGGGCGGATCGCACCGGCAGGGGCGTAGAAATCCCAGTTCTGCGCATAGGCTTGCAGCGACATGATCTCGCCGTCGGCGTCCACCATGACATTGCTGGTCACATACCAGGCGGCCAGCACGGCGAGGCCGACCACAAGGCCGCCAAGGATGTTGTCGAAGCTGGAACGGAAATCAGCCGACTTGAACACCCACCCCAGCAGCACGACGCCAATGACGCCGCCCATGACCATGCGTCCGGTGGCGACGTTGTCCTTGAACAGCATCGCGCCCAGATCCTGGTTGGTGGAGAGCGCAACCGTAGCCGGGCTGGTCCATGGGTAGAACAGCGTGGAATACAGGGTCTTGTCGCTGTCGGGGAAGGGGTTGATCATGAAGTAGGCGATCACGGCGACGACCAGAATCACGACGATCGACTTCAGATTGCCGCCACCGGCGCGGACCAGCGTTTTGTTGGTACAGCCCGATGCGAGTGTCATGCCGATGCCGAACAGCACGCCGCCCACGATGTTTTCCAGCCACACGAGACTGGGTTGGCGATAGGGCGGAAAGGTGCTGTTGACGTTGGCCAGCCCTGCCGCTTCCAGCGCCATGACGCCCAGCACCCCGATTGCAATGGCGAACAGCCACGCGCGCAGGCGCCCGGTGTCGCCCATGTTGACCCAATCCGACACCGCGCCCATGGTGCAAAAGTTGGTCTTGTTGACCACGGCGCCCAATATCAGTGCAATCGCGAAGGCCGACCACAGGAAAATAGATTGTGCGCTCGCAAAATCTTCGTATGTCATTGTTTGAGTTCTCCTCTAGGTATAAACGGGGGGATTGCCATAGCGTGCTGGCGACGCGCAATTTTAATGCGTTCGCAGGCAAAATTAATGCATTCGCGTAAAAAGGCGGACTGGACAATAAATACCAGTTAACCATATCGGGATCGCAACGCCACAGCAAAAATACCACGTGCGGCGTTAAAACTTCTCAACAAACCGGTGGGTTTGCGCGTAAAGCGCGCCCTGCGGTGCCGCCCCCTGGCCGCGAGGCTGGGAACGGCTAGCTAGCGGGGTTGCGGGTCGCGGTAACGCGTCGGATCGGCGATGCCCGCGCGGGTAAAGCCTTCCTGCCTCAACCGGCAGGAATCGCAGCGCCCGCAGGCCAGGCCTGCATCGTCGGCCTGATAGCAGCTGACGGTCTGCGCATACCCCACCCCGAGTACCGTACCGCGCTGGATGATCTCTGCTTTAGACAGATGTTGCAGCGGCGCATGGATCTGCAGCGTTTCGCCGCCGACGCCGGCGCGCGTGGCCAGATTCGCCATGCGCTCAAACGCTGCAATGAATTCAGGACGGCAGTCGGGATAACCGGAATAATCCACCGCATTGACGCCGATGAAAATGTCGCGCGATCCCAGCACTTCGGCCCACGCGAGCGCCAGTGCCAGCATCACGGTATTGCGCGCGGGCACATAGGTGACCGGAATCCCCTCGGTCGGTTTCTCGGGCACGGCAATGGCGTCATCGGTCAGCGCCGAGCCCCCGATGTCGCCCAGGCCCAGCCGCATCACCCGGTGCTCAACCGCACCCAGCGACGCTGCCACCCGGGCGGCAGCGGCCAGTTCGGCATGATGGCGCTGCCCGTAATCCAGACTCAACGCATGGCAGCCATAGCCGGCGTCACGCGCAATGGCCAGCACTGTGGCCGAATCGAGGCCGCCGGAGAGCAGAATGACCGCGGGTTTCATGTGCCCGGCGTATTGCCCCATAACACTTTGTGCAATTGCACCTGCAGCCGCACCGGCAGACGGTCGGCAAGAATCCAGGCGGCCAGGGTGGCTGGCGCCAATTCATCATGTACAGGCGAGAACAAAATCGGGCAGATCGGGACAAGCCGCCGCGCTTCGATGACGCTGCGCGCCCATTCGTAATCGGCACGACTGGCGAGCACGAACTTGATTTCGTCGAGCGGGGTGAGATGCGGAATATTTTCCCAGCGATTGCGTTCCGCTTCGCCGGATTCCGGCGCCTTGATGTCAACTATGCGCGCGACGCGCGGATCGACGGGGCTGATGTCGAGTGCGCCGCTGGTTTCGAGCGACACCGAGTAGCCCGCATCGCACAAGGCTGTGAGCAGGGGCAGACACCCTTTCTGGGCCAGCGGCTCGCCGCCGGTTACGCACACCGTCGCCACGCCAAACTCGGCGACCCGCGTCAGGAGCGCAGCCAGACTCACGGTTTTTCCACCCTGAAAGCTGTAGGGCGTATCGCACCAGCGGCAACGCAACGGGCAGCCGGTCAGGCGGATGAAAACCGTGGGCAGGCCCGTGCGGCTGGTTTCGCCCTGCAGCGAAAAAAACACCTCGGTCAGCCGCAGCGTGGAGGCTGCCGGCGGGTCGGTTCTGGATGGGGTGCACGGGGTGGGCTGCGACGGTGCGCTGGCGCGCTCGCCATCGCGAACGTCGCCATGGCCTGCCCCTTGCAGAAGGTGCGTGCGCGCTTCGGACATGGGGCTTACTTCAGTGCAGCCAGACGGCGGGTGGCCAGATCGGCGGCATTGGTGCCCGGATAGCGGGCCACCAGTTCCTCCAGGGTTTTACGTGCAGTGGGGAGATCGTCCAGCGCAATCATGTTGCTGGCGATATTAAGCATCGCATCGGGCACTTTGGCATTGCCGGGGTAGGTGGCAATCAGTTTTTGCTGATGCGCCAAAGCCGATTTGTAATCCTTGAGCGCGTAGTAGGAATAGCCGATCCAGTACTGCGCGTTGGGCGCCAGCCCGCTGCCCGGGTAGGCCTTCAGAAACCCCTTGAAGCCGGCAATGGCGGCAGCATAGTTCGCCTCGCGAAAATGATTGAGCGCGGCTTCATAAGTGCGCGCCTCCGCCAGCGGATCGAGCTGCGGTGGGTCGCCCGCCCCCGGAACTGCGGCAGCAGGCGGCTGGACCGGCGGCGACGAAGCCTGGGCGGACGTGGCCTGCGCCGGCTTTGCGGCTGTCGCCGCAGCCGGTGCTGCCTCGCTAACGCTAACCGACGCGGGGCCGCTGGATTTGCCCAGGTCGACAATGCGCTGATCGAGATCGACATACAAATCGGTTTGACGCTTGCCCAGCGTCTCCAGCTGATGCGTCTGCACTTCAGCCTGGCCGCGCAATCGGGCCACTTCCAGCTTGAGGGCTTCCACTTCCTGCAACAATCCCAGCAACTGCTGGTTTTGACGCGTCATGCCCTCCAGCTTGGTGATGCGCGCATCGAGCGTACCCGTCGCCTGCTGCAAGGCCTGCGCCTGCCGGGTGAGTTCGTCTGTACTGGCCGCCCACGCCGGTTGCACCAGCATGAGCATCCACCCAAGAGCAATGCCAAAAACGGGTTTCAAAGCCAATTACTCGTCCGCGTAGACCACATCGGTGCGGCGGTTTTCAGCATAGGACGCTTCGTTCTCGCCTTCCTGGCGCGGCTTTTCTTCGCCAAAGCTGACGGCCTCGATTTGTGTATCGCTGACGCCCAGCACGCCGAGCGCCTTGCGCACCGCTTCAGCCCGCTTCTGGCCGAGTGCGAGGTTGTACTCGCGGCTGCCGCGCTCGTCGGTATTACCCTGCAGAACCACGCGCGCGTCGCGCTTCGACAGCAGGTAGCCTGCATGCGCTTCGAGCATCGGGCGGTATTCATCCTTGACGGCAAAGCTGTCGTAATCAAAATAGACACTGCGGCTGGACAGGGGGCTGGCCGGATCCTTGCGCGGATCGCCGGCATAGCTGCCGCCATCCATTGCACTGCCTGTCCCGGCCTTGCCTTCAAGACCCGTGGTTTCGGCACCGCCGCTGCCCGTTTTCCCGGTGCTACCCGCCGTCGTGTCTGCACTGCCCACGCGGTCTTCTACTGTGGCCTTGGGACCGCTTTTGGTGCCGCACGCGGTCAGGGTCAAAGCCAGCATTACGGACCATATCACTTTATTCATTTATCTCTCCTTGAGTCATGTATNTAAAAAGGGTTAGCGCTTGATAGCATCCGTATCGCAGTNCTGCACCAAGCAGACGGCACAGGATTCGCCCGCCGCTTATAGTGCCACATCCCTACGCTGTCAGGGACCCCAGGCGGGCTCACGTGCATCGACGCCGGATTCGGACAGGCGGGCACGCGTTTTCCCGTCCAGACTGACAGTGCCCAGCACCCCGCGACCCGCCTGCACCGTGGCGTATAAAACAGCCTGACCATTGGGCGCAAAGCTTGGCGACTCATCGCGTGCCGTATCCGTCAGCGCGCGCGACTGCCCGCTGGCCAGATCGAGCAGCATCACCCGAAACCGGCCCTCATCGCGGCCGATGTAGGCAAGCAGCTTGCCGTCCGGACTGGGGGTCGGCGATACGTTATAGGTGCCGCTGAAGGTCACGCGTTTAGCTTCGCCGCCTGTGGCGGCCATGCGGTAAATTTGCGGACTGCCGCCGCGATCGGAAGTGAAGTAAATGGTTTTGCCATCGGCGGAAAACGCGGGTTCGGTATCGATATTGCTGCCCTGGGTCAGCCGACGCAGCCCGCTGCCGTCGAGATTCATCATGTAAATCTGCGATGCGCCGTCCCGCGTCAGCACCACCGCCATGCGCTTGCCGTCCGGATCCCATGCCGGGGCTGAATTGGAGCCTTTGAATGCCGCCACCTTGCGGCGCGCGCCGTCTTGCAGCGACTGCACGTAGACGATCGGTTTCTTGTCCTCGAACGACACATAGAGCAGGCGCGTGCCATCGGCGGAGAACATCGGAGAAATGACCGGCTCGCTGGAGCGCACCACCGTGCTGGGATTTTGTCCATCCGCATCGGCCACGCGCAGTTCGTAACGCTTGCCCTGCTTCTGCACATAAGCGATACGGGTGCTGAACGTGCCCGGGGTCCCGGTCAGCTTTTCATAGATGATGTCGGCGATTTGATGCGCGGTGGCGCGCCATTGCGCCGATGAAATGTTGTAACTGAATCCTGCGAGCTGGGTCTGCTTGACCACATCCAGCAGCCGGAAACGCACTTCGAACCGCCCCCCAGGCAAGGCGGCTACCTGCCCGATCACCATGGCTTCGGCCCCTTTGCTGCGCCATACCCCGTAGTTGACCTGCGACAGTTCGACCGGCTGCTGCGTGCCATCGGTCTCGATCAGCTTGAACTGGCCGCTGCGTGCCAGATCGTCTCCGGCAATCTCGGTCAACGAGGGCTTGGGCTCACCGGCTGCGGATTGAAACGGCACCATCGCCACGGCGATTTTATTGGCCGCACCGCCGACCACCTGGATCTCCATGGCGGCTTGTGCGGAAAAGGAGGCGCTTAGTAAAGCGAGGAAAAACAGCGGGGGCAACAACATGGCACGCAACATAGACACAGGTTCCCGGTCACAAGTACTTTGGTTATTCATCAAGTTTAGCATAGCGGGCGAGGCCCGATAGACGCTACAGCCAGCGCAGACTCACTCTTTGGGGCGATGCACGAAAGAAAGTTCCGGAACAAATTCGGCCCGGGCCTCACGATCCTCAGGAAGCGGCAGCGGAGAGGATTTTTCGATGGCGCGGACCACGGCTTCATCGTAGGCCGGATTGCCGCTGGACTGCGTCACCTTGACGCTGAGCACCTCGCCCGTCGGCAGCAACCGCACCCGGCAGCGCACTTCCGGATTGCCGCTCAGGTTGTCCGGAAGCCGCGTATTACTCCGCACCGTGGCACTGATTTTGTCGCGAAACAGACCGACGGTTCTGGATAACTCCGATTGTCGCCGGGCCACCGCCGCCCGCGCCTCTGCCTGTTTGGCCTGCCGCGCCACGTTGGCGGCCTGCTCCTCGGCGATGCGTTGCGACAGGGCCTCTTCGTCCATCTGGCGCAGCAGTTCGCGTTTTTTTTGCTCTGCCAGCTGTTTTTCGCGGGCTTTCTGCATCGCTTCGGCCTCGGTACGCGCGAGGTCGGCCCGTGCCTTTTGTTCAGCTTCCTGGAGGGCCTGGCGTTTTTGCTGCCGCTCCAGCTCGGCTTTCTTTTTTTCCAGCGCAATGTCCGGCGGTTTTGGGGGGGGCGTCTCCGCCTCGACGACTGGCGCCGGCGGGGGCGTGACCTTGACGGGCTCGCGTACAGGTTTTGGCGCGGGCACGGGCGGCGGCCGAGGTGCGGGCGGGGGCGACGGCAGGGTATCCCAGACATCCACCATGACAGGGGCGGGATGCTCGGTTTGCCATGACACGCCAAACACCAGCACCAGCAGGAATAGCGCGTGCACGCCGAGCGCCATGAGGCCCGCAGCAAAATTCGAGGCGGGGCGGGAGACCACGGGCGCGTCTTCCGGCAGATTCATGACGCGGGACGCGCGAGCAGGCCAATACGGGTGATCTGGGCTTTTTGCAGCAGATTCATGGCATGCATCACTTCTTCGTAGCGCACATTCTTATCCGCTGCGATGACCACCGGCTGGTCCGGGGACGCCGCATGCAGGGCCCGGATTTCCGAGGCGAGTTCCGCTTTGCTTACGCTTTGCTCCGTGCCGCCATTGGCCCTGTCACGCAGCAGATACTCCCCGGATTCGCGGATGATGATTTCAAGCGGCTGCGAGGGCGTCTGCGACGTCTTGCCCACGCTCGGCAGTTCGACCAGGCCCGGGTTGATAAAGGGGGCCGTCACCATGAAAATAACGAGCAGCACCAGCATCACGTCGATCATCGGCACGACGTTGATCTGGGCAACGAGCTTGCGGGTCCGGGCCACGATTTACGTTGCCTTGGAAGGGGAGGTTTGCCGCTGCAGGATATTGGAAAACTCTTCCATGAAGCTTTCCATGCGATTCGACAGGCGGTCGATGTCGTGGGTGTAGCGGTTGTAGCCGACCACGGCGGGAATCGCGGCGAACAGGCCCATGGCGGTGGCAATCAACGCCTCGGCAATACCGGGGGCGACTTGCGCGAGCGTGGCCTGCGCCACCGTGGCCAAGCCCTGAAACGCAAGCATGATGCCCCACACCGTACCGAACAGACCCACATAGGGCGACACCGAACCGACAGTGGCCAGAAACGACAGATGCGATTCGAGCCCGTCAAGCTCGCGCTGATACGTGGCGCGCATCGCACGACGCGTGCCGTCAATAATCACATTGAGCGAAAGCCCGGCCTGCCGCCTCAGCTTCATGAATTCGCGGAAACCCGCTTCGAAGATNCGCTCCATTTCNCCCGCCGTTTCGCGCTCTGCAGACACCCGCTGGTACATGACGTTAAGATCGCCGCCGCCCCAGAANTCTTTCTCGAANCTGTCCGTCNCGCGGAGCGCGCGCTTGAGTGCAAACATCTTGATGAAGATATACCACCACGACATCATCGATGCGAACAGCAGTATCGCCATCACGAATTGCACCGGCAACGAGGCGTTGATGATGAGGTGGAGCAGCGAGAGGTCTTGACCGATTTCTGGATTCACGGGTCTGGGTTCAGTAGGTGGAGAATGGGCGCGGGTATTTTAACGGGTTTGAAGCGCGACGCATCGACGCAGGCCAGCGTAACCTGCGCCAGTGCCAGCCGGGTGGTGCCGCGGGCCAGGGTCTGGTTCACGCTGAGACTGGCACGGCCCACTTCAAGCACCCTGACGTCTACAGTGATCTCCTCGTTGAACCGGGCGGGCGACACATAATCGATTTCAACCCGCCGCACCACGAATACGACGCCGAACGCATTCCGAAGTTCATCCTGCTCGAAGCCGAGTGCGCGCAGCCATTCCGAGCGCGCCCGCTCCATGAACTTGAGATAGTTGGCGTAATACACCACGCCACCCGCGTCGGTGTCTTCCCAATATACCCGCACCGGCCAGTGAAAGGGCGCGGTCAAAACAGATCGGCGCTGGACTCGCCCGCGGGCGGCGCCAGACCCAGATGGCGATAGGCCAGTGGCGTGGCAATGCGGCCGCGCGGCGTTCGCTGCAGATAGCCCTGCTGGATCAGGTACGGTTCGAGCACATCCTCGATGGTGTCGCGTTCCTCCCCTATCGCAGCGGCAAGATTGTCCAGGCCGACCGGACCGCCCATGAATTTCTCGACCACGGCCGACAGCAGTTTCCGGTCCATCACATCAAGCCCCGCCCGATCGACGTCAAGCATCACCAGGGCGGCATCCGCCACCGCACCCGTAGCCTGCCCCCCCGCTTTCACCTCGGCGTAATCGCGCACCCGCCGCAACAGACGATTGGCGATACGCGGCGTGCCGCGCGAACGGCGGGCGATTTCCAGCGCGCCGGCCGCCTCCAGATTCATCTGCAGCAGGCCGGCCGAACGGTGGACGATAAAGCCCAGCTCTTCCGCGGAGTAGAATTCGAGCCGCGCGACGATGCCGAAACGGTCGCGCAGCGGGTTGGTGAGCATGCCCGCGCGCGTGGTTGCGCCAATCAGCGTGAACGGCGGCAGGTCGAGCTTGACCGAGCGCGCCGCCGGGCCTTCGCCGATCATGATGTCGATCTGGAAATCCTCCAGCGCGGGGTACAGCACTTCTTCCACCACCGGACTCAGGCGATGGATCTCGTCGATGAACAGCACGTCGTGCGGTTCCAGATTGGTCAAGAGCGCCGCCAGGTCGCCCGCGCGTTCCAGCACCGGACCCGAAGTCTGGCGCAGGTTGACGCCCATCTCGCGCGCGATGATGTGCGCCAGCGTGGTCTTGCCCAATCCCGGCGGGCCGAACAGCAGCACGTGGTCGAGCGCCTCGCTGCGCTTCCTCGCGGCGCTGATGAAGATTTCGAGCTGCTCGCGCGCCTTGGCCTGGCCGACGTATTCGGCCAGCGTGCGCGGCCGCAGCGCGCGTTCGATTTGTTCTTCCTGCGGGCTGTCGGCGATGGGAGCAATCAGACGGTCGGTTTCGATCATGGAGTCGGGCGGGCGGCAAACATGCGGGGATTCTACCCTGCGTCCGGCTCGCCTGCCGGCACGTCGAATACCAGCTGACCGCGCCCGCGTTCCTTGGCCTGGTACAGCGCGCGGTCGGCGCGCGCGAGCGCCTGGTTCAGGGAATCGCGGGGGGCGCCTTGCAGCCAGGTCTGTCCCGCGCTGAGGCCGGTTTGCAGATTCAGGCCGAGGGCATTGAGCTCGCCGCCGAAATGGTCGATCAGGCGCTGATACCACAGGGCCACGCCGGCGGCATCGAGATCGGCCAACAGGATGGCGAACTCGTCGCCCGCCAGCCGCGCCGACAGATCGGCGCGGCGCGTCAGGGTTGTCAGCGTCTGCGCCAGCGCCAGCAGCACCTGATCGCCGACGCCGTGCCCGTGGCTGTCATTGATGCGCTTGAAATAATCGATGTCGAGCAACACCAGGGCGATGCGGTGGCCGCGTTCGGCAAATCCAAGCGCCTGCGGGAACCGCGTCTCGAACGCCCGCCGATTGGGCAAACCGGTGAGGGGATCAGTGAGGCTCAGATGCTCCAGTTGCTCCCGCTACGCCTGCAGTTGCAAGGCAATCAGATTGATTTCGCCGACCGCCGGCACGAATTCGATATAGTGCGGCACGATGGCGGGAACCGGCTCGCCATGCGTCAGCGCCGTCAGCGCGGCGCGCGTGGCGTCGACGTCCCGCAGCATCGCCCGATGCAATCCCAGCATGCCGAACCCCAGCAGCAGCAGCACGGCAAGCAGGGTCAGCCCCCCCACCACGATCTGCACCTTGCCGCTTTGCGCCAGCTTTTGTATCGGCGCATGCGCGACGAGCGTCCACCCGGCGGTACCCACGTTGAGGCGGATTTCGCGCGCCGCGCCGGCCACCTTCCCGCTGCTGACGACGGTTTCGCCCGTCGCATCGAGCAGCGCGAGAGCATCGCCGCGATGCACGGATTCATCGAGTATCCGCTGCAGCGGGGCAAGGCGCATGCTCAGGAACACGCCGCCCAGCATTTCGCCGTCGAAGCCCTGCACCGCGGACACCAGGTCGACATGCTCGGCGCCGGCTACTTCGCGGTGAAGATGCAGCTTCCTTTCACGAAGCGGGCCCCGGGACGCCAGCTCGGCCTGGCACGCCGGCCCCACCCGCAGCGACGCCGCATTGCCCAGCACCTCGCCTTCCGGCGTGAGCAGCGCCAATCCAAACAGATCGGGAATCAGGCGCCGGCGCGATTGGGCCCACTGCTGCTGCGCGACCGTATCGCCGAAGCGGATCAGGTCTTCAAGCGCCGGGTCGCTGGCCAGGTTGTCGACCAGGGTGCGGTAATAATCAAGGCGCCGGTTCAGGCTGCCGCGCGCGTTGTCTGCATGCAGTTGCAGGAGGCTCTGCTGGTTCCGGCTGTCGACCTGCAGGCTGAACCACAGGCTCAGGCCCACCCCGCCGACCAGCATCCCCGACACGCCCAGCAGCAGCCATAAAAAATGGCGTCGCAGCGAAGCGAAGGCAGTCCGGGCCAAAGCGGGCGCTGGCATGGCGGACTCAGGCTCTGGATAGCCCGCGCAGCGCCTGACGAATGGCCTCGCCCACCGCCAGGTCGGGGGGCAGTTGTCGTAATGCCTCGGCCGTTTCGCGCTCGTTGTAACCCAGCGCCAGCAGTGCCTGGCGCACGTCGTCGGAGATGCTTGACCCGCCCGCCGCGCTGGCAATCGCGCCAGCAAACACCGGCTTGCCTTTTAACTCGAGCAACAGGCGCTCGGCGGTTTTTTTGCCGATGCCCGGGACTTTGACGATGCGGCCGATTTCCTGCTCGGCAATCGCCACCGACAGATCGTTGACCGACAGTCCGGACAACACGGATAAAGCAGTCTTGGCACCTATGCCCGAGACTTTCAGCAGTTCGCGAAACGCCGCGCGTTCGATCTCGCTGCCGAATCCATACAGCAGATGCGCATCTTCGCGAATCGCATGATGCGTCAACAGACTGACTTTTTCGCCCAGCGCAGGCAGGTTGTAGAAGGTGCTCATCGGCACGTCGATTTCGTAGCCCATGCCGTTCACATCCACCAGCACCTGCGGCGGCTGCTTGGCGGCGAGTGTGCCGATAATCCTGCCTATCATCGATAGTCCTTATTCGTTGTCATGATTTGCCATCCTGATTCACACCAGTCGTCCGCCTTTGACGCGATAACCCGCTGTGGAATAGGCGCCCAGCCGGCTGCCATGGGCGTGGGTGATGGCGCAGGCGAGTGCGTCGGCGGCATCGGCGGTGGGGGCAACCGGCAGATTCAGCAAACGTTTGACCATTTCCTGCACCTGTTCCTTGGCGGCCTTGCCCTGGCCGACTACGGCCTGCTTGATTTGCAGCGCCGTATATTCCGCCACCAGCAGCTCCTTCGAGACGGCGGCACATATTGCAGCGCCGCGCGCCTGGCCCAGCAACAAGGTCGATTGCGGGTTGACGTTGACGAAAACGATTTCCACCGCGCAGGTATCGGGCTGCCAGGTGGCGATCACTTCGTTCATGCCGGCGAACAGCACGCCCAGCCGCTGCGGCAGGCTGCCTTCGCCGCTTTTGATTACACCGCTCGCAATATAGGACAGTTTCTGGCCGGCCTGCTCGATCACGCCAAAGCCGGTGAAGCGCAACCCGGGGTCGATGCCGAGGATTCGCAAGGAAGGGTTACTCCGGCATCACGGCGTTGGTGTAGACATCCTGCACGTCGTCGAGCGCATCGAGCGCGTCGAGGATTTTCTGCATCTTCACCGCGTCGTCGCCCGCGAGTTCGGTTTCGGCTTCGGGACGCATGGTGATTTCGGCGACCGCCGGCTTGAACCCGGCTTTTTCCAGCGCCTCTTTCACCGTTTCGAAAGTGCCGGGGTCGGGCGGGGTCAGCACTTCGATCGAGCCGTCTTCGTTGGGGATGATGTCGTCGGCGCCGGCGTCGAGCGCGGCTTCCATCACCGCGTCTTCGCTGGCGCCCGGCTCCAGAATGATCTGCCCGCAGTGCTTGAACTGGAATGCCACGCAGCCGTCGGTGCCCATGTTGCCGCCGTGCTTGACGAAGGCGTGGCGCACGTCGGCGACGGTGCGCACCTTGTTGTCGGTGAGACAGTCGACCATCACCGCGACGCCGCCGATGCCGTAGCCTTCGTAGCGCGCTTCTTCGTAGTTGACGCCGTCGAGCTGACCGCTGCCGCGCTTGACCGCGTTTTCAATATTGTCCTTCGGCATCGACTCGGCCTTGGCCTTGTCGATCGCCAGCCGCAGACGCGGGTTCATGCCGACATCGCCGCCGCCCATTTTGGCGGCCACGGTGATTTCCTTGATAAGCTTGGTGAAGATCTTGCCGCGCTTGGCATCCTGGCGACCCTTGCGGTGCTGGATGTTGGCCCATTTCGAATGTCCTGCCATGTCGATTCCAACGCAAAAATAATCGGAGATTTTAGCACCGTGGTCCACTCTCTCAGCTTTGGCATCGACCTTGGCGGCACCAAAATCGAACTGATTGCGCTGGATGCGGCCGGCCAGGAATGTTTGCGCCGGCGCGTGCCCACCCCGCAAAACGACTATGCCGCCACGGTGGCCGCCATTGCCACGCTGGTACACGACGCCGAAACCGGGCTGAAGCAAAACGGCACGGTCGGCATCGGCACCCCCGGCGCAATTTCGCCCGCCACCGGCCGGATCAAGAATGCCAACTCCACCTGTCTCATCGGCCAGCCGCTCAAGGAAGATTTGGAACGCGTGCTGGATCGCCCCATCCGACTGACCAACGATGCCAACTGTCTGGCCCTGTCCGAAGCGACCGACGGCGCCGCCGCGGGGGCATCGGTCGTCTTCGGCGTCATTCTGGGCACCGGCGTGGGCGGCGGCATCGTCGTCAACGGCCAGGTGCTCGATGGCGCCAACGCCATTGCGGGGGAATGGGGCCATTCGCCCCTGCCCTATTTCCAGTTCGCCCACACCCAGGCCGACCGCACTTCCACCGGCCAGCATCCGGCCACCGGCGAAGCGCTGATTCACCCGTGGCCGAGCCCGCGCGAGTTCGACGCCGCACCGGCCTGTTACTGCGGCAAAAAAGGCTGCATCGAAACCTGGCTCTCGGGCCGCGCGCTGGCGGCCGACCACGTGCGCTACGGCGGCGAAGCCCTGCCTGCCCACGAAATCGCCCAGCTGGCGCAAGCGGGCTACGGCCCCTGCAATGCCACGCTGATGCGCTATGAGGAAAGGCTGGCGCGCGCGCTCGCCAGCGTGATCAACCTGCTCGATCCGGACGTGATCGTGCTCGGCGGCGGCGTCTCCAACATCAGCCGGCTGTACGACACCGTGCCCCGGCTGTGGGCGCGCTATGTGTTTTCCGATCGTATCGACACGAAACTGGTGCCGCCGAAATACGGCGACTCCAGCGGAGTACGCGGCGCGGCGCGCCTGTGGAATGAAGGAACTAAACAACCACCAGCTAAAGCTGGCGGGTTTGAATGACGGACTGAAAGTCCGGATACGCGCCGCCTGAACGACGCGTCTTGACAACATTCGCGCATGCGTCGCCACCTTACTCCTCCCCCTTCAAGGGGGAGGTTGGGAGGGGGATGGGTTGCCAACGCAGCGAAGAATCCAACCCATCCCCACCCCAGCCCTCCCCTTGAAAGGGAGGGAGCGAACGCGAGAAACATTCATCAAACCCATCCCCACCCCAGCCCCCCCTTGAAAGGGAGGGGGCGAACGCGGGAAACATACACCGACCCCGCCACAATCCTCCCCTTGAAGGGGAGGGAGTTACGCATGCCTCTCCTTGCGCCATGGCAAACAACTAAAACAATCTTCGCAGCTAAAGCTGACCGGCTAAAGCCGGTGGTTTAAACCTTGTGATTGAAAATTAATCAATCTTTTTCCCGATTACCGTAACGACATCAATAGCATCACGGTGCCAGTCCGGCCTACCTTCACAGGAGATGCAACATGCAAAACACTCTTCCCACACCCTGCGCGTGCTGCGTGTGTATGCCAGCGCCCATGTCGAGGGCTCGATTACGCGCCAGTTGGCCGATCAGATGATCAGCGGTTTACAAGCGCGGTTGACTGATGTGACCGTGACCCGGCGCGATGTAGCGCAGGGGCTGCCGTTTGTCGATGCCGCCTGGGTCTATGCCAACTTCACTGACCCGGATGCGCGCAGCGCGGCACATCTCGAATCCCTGGCGGGATCGCTGGTGGCCGAGGTGATGGATGCGGATGTCTGGGTGATCGGGATACCGATCTACAACTTCGGCGTGCCAGCCAGCCTCAAGGCGTGGATCGACCAGATCGCCCGCGCGCGCCTCACCTTTCACTACACCGCCCAGGCCCGCTGACCGGCAAGAAGGTCTATATTTTGACGGCGATAGGCGGAACCGAGGTGGGCAGTGAAATCGGCTTCGCCACGCCGTGGTTGAAGTTCGTGCTGGGCTTTTTAGGTATTACGGATATCGAAGTGATCGCAGCCCACCGCGCCATGATGCGAGGCGATGCCGCCCGCGAGCATGCGACCCACCGCATCGACCAGCTACTGGCGCGCGACTGTCCGGCTCTCGCTACGGCGTAAAGCCCGGCATTCAACAGACACAATGGAATACGCATTTAGGAGCAAGCCATGAGCACACGCACCATCCGCCAACGCGTTCCCGCCCTTGAAGTGACCGAAGGCGCGGGCGTCACCGTTCACCGCAGCATCGGGTCGCCGGCCTTGCGCAACTTCGACCCGTTCCTGCTGCTGGACCACTTTGGCAGCGACAACCCGGACGAGTACATCGCCGGGTTTCCGGACCATCCGCATCGCGGCTTCATCACCTTCACCTACATGCTCGACGGCCACATGCAGCACCGCGACAGCATGGGCAACCAGGGTGAACTGATGCCCGGTGGCGTGCAATGGATGAAGGCGGCCAGCGGCGTGATCCATTCCGAAATGCCGCGCCAGGCCAACGGGCTGATGCGCGGGTTTCAACTGTGGATCAACCTGCCGGCCAGCGAGAAGATGTCCGACCCGGCTTATCAGGAATTTTCATCTGCGGCGATTCCGGAAGTGGCGCTGAATGCAGGCAAGGTGCACGTGCTGGCGGGTGAATTCAACGGCACGCGCGGCGTGATTGAGGACCCGGCCACCGATGTGCTTTATCTTGACGTCGCGCTGTTTGCCAATGGCAATTTCTCGCTGCCGCTGGACGAGAAGCGCCATGCTTTCGTCTACATATTCGAAGGCAGCGCCAACCTGGCACAAGACAAACTCGCCAAACACACCCTGGCGGTGCTGGGGTCGGGCGACACGGTGGACATTACGGCCGGTATCGACGGTGCACGCTTTATCCTGGTGGCCGGTCGGCCCATCGGCGAGTCGGTGGTGCAGTACGGCCCCTTCGTGATGAACACCCGCGAGGAGATCGAACAGGCGATGGCCGACTACCGCGACGGCAAGCTGGTGCAAGCCCGGGCAGAGATGAGCGGGCACTGAGCCCTGCAAGGCCATGCACTATGGTTGAAGTGCTGTCGCCACCTTGTGCATTCATGGCGAACCTTATGGCTCAAACATAGCAAGATCCGGGTCGCGGATATGTGCTTAAACCTTCATTCTTCGTTCGTGCTGGAACGCTTTTTTTCAGTACGCATTTAAATTTTGAAAGGTTTCGCAAAATGTCCGCACTATCCAACAAGGTTGCCATTATCACCGGAGCAAGCGCCGGAATCGGTTATGCAACAGCAAGGCGCTTCGCCAGAGAAGGCGCCAAGGTCGTCGTCGCCGCCAGACGTCAACCGGAACTTGAGGCACTCGTTGAGGAAATCATCCAGGCGGGTGGCCATGCTGTCGCGCTTGCAGGCGACGCCAGGGACGAGGGCCTGGCAGAAGCCTTGGTCGAACTCGCCATAAGTCGTTTTGGTGGTCTCGATATAGCCTTCAATAATGCCGGCACAATCGGCGAGATAGGCGCTACACCTGACATGTCGCTCTCGGCGTGGGAAAACACAATCAACACAAACCTGACAAGCGCCTTCCTCGGAGCAAAGCATCAAATTCCCGCGATGCTTGAGCGGAACAGCGGGTCGCTAATCTTCACGTCGACATTCGTCGGTTACACCGTTGGCCTGCCGGGCATGGCGGCCTATGCCGCGAGCAAGGCCGGGCTGATCGGGCTCACTCAGGCGCTCGCGTCAGAGTTTGGCGCCAGGGGCATCCGGGTGAATGCCCTCCTGCCGGGCGGCACGGACACGCCGATGGGCCGGGCGTTTGCCAGTACCCCTGAAGCCCTGGCGTTTGTCCAGGGCCTTCATGCCCTGAAACGTATGGCATCGCCGGACGAGATCGCGCAATCGGCTCTCTACCTCGCATCCGACGCATCGAGTTTCACCACCGGCACGGCACTCCTGGCTGATGGCGGGGTCTCGATCAATCGCACCTGAATGCGCACGTCCAGCATGCACGAGGGAAATCAAGATGTCAGACTATGACCGCATAGCCAAGGCGATTTCGTATATTTCCACTCGCTTGGATAGTCAGCCGACACTGGATGAAATTGCGGCGCACATACACCTGAGCCCTTTCCACTTCCAGCGCCTGTTCTGCCGCTGGTCCGGTGTGACGCCAAAAAGATACTTGCAGGTGCTTACGCTGGAGCGCGCCAAGCAATTGCTGGGCGAATCCAGGCCATTGCTTGAAGTATCGGACAGGCTGGGCTTGAGCAGCGGCTCGCGTTTATATGATCACTTCGTTCATTTGGAGGCCGTCACACCCGGTGAATACAAATTGGCCGGCGCAGGCCTGACCATTGAACATGCCGTGCATGACACCCCATTTGGAAAAGCATTTATCGCCATTACGCCCAGGGGGGTCTGTAGTTTTGCGTTTCTTTTGCATGCGGAAACCAATGGGCATTTGGCCGATTTACATAAAAAATGGCCGTATGCGAGGATGCATGAAAATCGCCCGCAAACACTTGCGGTTGTTCGGGCCATGTTCGGTGGAGAGAAGAAGCTGGACCGCCCATTGTCTTTATATATAAGCGGAACGAACTTTCAGGTCAGTGTGTGGAAAGCATTGCTGCAGATCCCCCCTGCAACGGTGGCAAGCTATTCCCAAGTGGCAACAGCCATAGGCCATCCGCGGTCCGCGAGAGCCGTGGGGCTGGCAGTAGGTTCGAACCCTGTAGGGTTCCTGATACCTTGCCACCGCGTTATTCAGCAAAGCGGCAGGCTTGGTGGATATCATTGGGGCGAAACACGTAAACAGGCAATCCATGCATGGGAATCGGCCAGGCATGAGCAAGTCCAGCCATAACATTGCGTATATGGGCGCCCCCTAAAATCAAGAAACCTGATCGATAGCTGTGGCTGGTCATGTTGCTACAGGCTGCAGAACTCGGACTCGGCAGCTTCCCGACTGGGGCAATGAACACGCCAAACTGACTACCGTATTGCGCATCGCTTCCGGCGAGACGTCCTGGTGGGTGATCGCCTTGGGCACAGCAAGAACCCGGCTCCAGAGAGAATACGCAAAGCACTGAACCAGTAACCCTGATCGCTATCGGGTCGTGCGGGCCTTGCGTGGCCTTAAAATATCTCCATGCCTAATCTTGAATCACTGACCTTTGACAACGGTTTTTCCCGTCTGCCCGAGACCTATTATTCGCGCGTCTGCCCCACGCCGGTTCCCGCTCCCTATCTGGTCTGCCACAGCCCGGAAGCGCTGCGCCTGCTTGATCTGGACGAGCACGAAATCTTTCGCCCCGAGATGATCGCCACGCTGGCCGGCAACCAGTTGCTGCCGGGGATGGATGCGCTTGCCGCGCTCTATGCCGGCCACCAATTCGGCCATTTTGTGCCGCAACTCGGCGATGGCCGCGCGATCCTGCTCGGCGAAGTCAAGAACGCAGCCGGCGAAGGCTGGGAAATCCAGCTCAAGGGTGCGGGCCGCACCCCCTATTCGCGTGGCGGCGATGGCCGCGCGGTGTTGCGTTCGAGCATACGTGAATACCTCTGTTCCGAGGCGATGCATGCGCTCGGCATTCCCACCACGCGCGCGCTCGCCATCATTGGCAGCGACCGTCCGGTGTATCGCGAAGACGAGGAAACCGCCGCGCTGGTGACCCGACTGGCGCCCAGCTTCGTCCGCTTCGGCTCGTTCGAAGTGTTTTATTACCGCGACCAGATCGAGCCGATTCGCGAGCTGGCCGATTACGTCATTGCACGTTATTACCCGGAGTTGGCCAGCCGCGACGAACCCTATGCAGAACTGCTGCGCGAGGTCGCCCGCCGCACTGCCGAATTGATGGCGCAATGGCAGGCGGTGGGCTTCTCGCACGGGGTGATGAACACCGACAACATGTCGATCCTGGGCCTGACGCTGGACTATGGCCCGTTCGGGTTTCTCGATGCGTTCAATCCGGGTTACATCTGTAATCATTCCGATACCGGCGGGCGCTATGCCTTCGACCAGCAGCCCGACGTGGCGGCATGGAATCTCACCAAGCTCGCACAAACCTTTGTGCCGCTGCTGTCTGTGGAATCTGCTTCCGCCGCGATCAGTGAATATCCCCGCCAGTTCGGCCAGGCCTACCTCGGCCGCATGTCGGAAAAGTTTGGCCTCACCCCGGGCGGCGACGCCGTGCCGCTGATCATGGACGCGCTGCAACTGCTGGCAGAGGGCCATGTCGACTACACGATTTTCCTGCGCCGCCTGTGCGACTTCGACTGCACGGAAAATGCGCTCAACGCGTCGGTGCGCGACCTGTTTGTGGATCGAGACGCGTTCGATGCATGGGCTGCGCGCTATGCGGCAGGACTCCGTTCCACAGGCTCGGACAATGCAGAGCGGGCGGTGACGATGCGTAAGGTCAATCCCAAGTACATCCTCCGCAACCACCTGGCCGAAGTGGCCATCCGTCGAGCAGCAGACCATCGCGATTACAGTGAAATCGACCGCCTGCACACCCTGCTGTTGCATCCCTTTGACGAACAGCCCGAATTTGAGGCCTATGCTGCCGAACCGCCGGACTGGGCACGGCAGATTGAGGTAAGCTGTTCTTCGTGAATCGACGACCTGCCTTCTTCTGCTGCCTGTTGACCGTTTTATTGCTTGCAGCATGTAACGGGCAACCCATCCAGCGCAAGGACGGCAGCAGCTCGGTACGCAATTTCAGCATCAAGGATCTGGCCAAGGGCGATGTCGATGATGTCGTCGAAATTCATCAGAAAGAAGTCATAGGCATACTCCAAGCCCTGACCCTGAAACTTTATCGCCGTAATCCGAACGAATGGCGTAAATCCGGATTCTCCAGCGCCGAAGCGGCAACCGCTGCGCTGTTCCGGCCCCTTCCACTCTGGCATGTATCGGCACACAAAAACATCGACTGGGAAAGCCCGTTACGGAATCTGTGGCGGGATGATTTCTCCCCCGACCGGGTCAGGGCCTTGATGACAGGCTTGCTGATCATGCACATGGCCGCTTTCAATCACCAGACCGAGTTTTATCTGCTGACTGAAATAGATGCGCAAAAGCTCTATAACGCGGCCCGCAATACCGAGGCCATCGTATGGAAACTTTCCACTGCAAAAAACCAGGGAGGCGAGCCTGTGCTGCTCTCCAACGGGCTGGATGCAAACGGCGTCGCCAATCTCAGTTTCGAACGGGAATTCGGCAAGCTCATCGGTATCCAGGATGTCCTTGCCCGGGTCATTGAAAACAAGAACAATCGCGCCATCCGATTCGGCGTGGTCAACCTCGCCAGCATGGTGTTTCTGCCCATCTGATAATGACAGACAGCCCGTATGCCTATTGCGCTAGCCTCACGCGCGACCAGTGGGCGTGGGAATTCCTGCGCCGCAACCGGCACTACCAATCCGACTACGCCCGTTTCATTACGATCTGGCATGCACTCGAAACCGACTACGGCGCTCCGCCGCATCGTGATTTTGCGCGATGGAAACAGGACCCGCGCGCTTACGGTCCTCTCGATTCCGCCCCCTCCGATGCGCCACACACTGCACCCGAGACACTTTGTAGTGACGACGAAGATGGCCGTGTGCTGATCGAATGCTGGATGGGGGCAAAATGGGGCTTCCACAAGTTTCCGCTCGACCCCCGTCGCCCGATGCCGCCCAGCCCGGCCGAACTCAGCTGGCGACCGTCAGCCGCGCCTGAAACACGTCCCGAAAACGATACCTACCGTCTGGATATCGCCTTTGACTTGTCGCTGCCGCTGCCACCGCAACTTGAGGCGGCGAAATTTCGTTTGATCAGCCGGACCGCGCAATTGCGTCGTGCCGGATGCCCCGCCCCGCTGACTGTGCCTGCTCAAGCGGCGCGATGGACGCACATGCTGCGCTTGCTGGATCGCCTGGCATCAGGCGAAGCCGCGCCAGCAGAGCACGCCGGGATGCTGCGCGAAGCCCTGACATTGGTGGACGGGGGGTATCGGGATATTCTGCGACTGGATGACACAAAGACGCAGAAATAAAAACCGGGGCATGATGCCCCGGTTTTCAGCTTGCCAAACCTGAAATGAAACTCAGGCGAAATTCGCTTCAGCAAACTTCCAGTTGGCCAGATTGCCGAGAAAGGTCTCGACAAATTTCGGACGCGCATTGCGGTAATCAATATAGTAGGCATGCTCCCACACATCGACGCACAACAGCGGCTTGTCGGCGGTGGTCAACGGTGTGCCCGCAGCGCCCATGTTGACGATATCGACCGAACCGTCGGCCTTTTTCACGAGCCAGGTCCAGCCCGAACCAAAATTGCCTACGGCGCTGGTCTGGAAGGCTTTCTTGAATTCNTCGAAGCTGTTCCATTTGGCGTTGATGGCATCCGCCAGTGCGCCGGACGGCGCGCCACCGCCCGTGGCCGACAGACAGTTCCAGAAAAAGGTGTGGTTCGAGACCTGCGCGGCGTTGTTGTAGATGCCACCCGATGCACTCTTGATGATGTCTTCGAGCGATTTGTTCTCGAATTCGGTGCCCTTGATCAGGTTGTTCAGATTGGTCACATAGGCCTGATGGTGTTTGGCGTAATGGTATTCAAAGGTTTCCTTGGACATGTGCGGCTCGAGTGCATCCATGGCAAAAGGCAGTGCGGGTAAAGTGTGTTCCATGACTCTCTCCTCAATTGAACAAACGGCAAACAACAATAGTGTGTCGAGCAAACAGTACAGTCAGGCTGGTACGTTAAAGGTTCAAAAAATCCCGGCGCACACGGGTAAATGTGCGTTGGCGGACGACCACAAGGATTTTTGAGTCAGTCAGACCGCGTTGTCTGACTTGAAGTTGCGATGTGTCAGAGACCGCACATGCAACTGAAAACTGGTCGGGACGAGAGGATTTGAACCTCCGACCACTTGACCCCCAGTCAAGTGCGCTACCAGGCTGCGCTACGCCCCGAAGAAGCCGGCTATTCTAACAGAGGAGCGCGACTCGGCGGAAGCCCGTCAGCCCAATATTTTCAGGATGGCGTGGATTTCGGCGCGCAATCGGGCAGCATCGGGCAGCGAAGGGGTGGCGACAGTTTGCGCCGGCGACGCAGCGTCGTGCTCCAGACGCTGCCGGGCACCGCTGATGGTAAATCCGTCTTCGTACAGCAATTCGCGGATACGACGGATCAGCAGGACTTCGTGATGCTGGTAGTAGCGGCGATTGCCGCGCCGCTTGACCGGACGCAGCTGGGTGAATTCCTGCTCCCAATAACGCAGCACATGCGCCTTGACGGCGCACAACTCGGACACTTCACCTATGGTGAAGTAGCGCTTGGCCGGGATCGGCGGCAGTTCACTCGGTGCTGGGCGTTCCAATTTGGGCGCCTTCGACTTGGGATTTGAGTTTCTGGCTGGCGTGGAAAGTCACCACGCGACGCGCGGATATGGGCATTTCTTCACCGGTCTTGGGATTGCGGCCCGGACGCTGGGGTTTCTCGCGGCACTGGAAATTGCCGAAACCGGAGAGTTTGACGATGTCACCCTGTTCGAGTGAGGAACGAATTTCGTCAAAAAAAGATTCGACGACATCTTTCGCTTCGCGTTTATTCAAACCCACTTTTTCGAACAGAAGTTCGGCTAAATCCGCTTTGGTCAGGGTGGTCATGGTCTTAAGTGTCAGGGATGGCCCGTGAGTAAGGCGTCACGTACGCAAGCTGGCATTACACTGACGACGCGCGGTTTCGACCAGTTTTTGTACTGAATCGTCCACTTCCTGATCCGTCAATGTGCGTTGAGTATCTTGCATAACTACCCGGATAGCAAGGCTTTTTTGGTTTTCAATCATGCCTTTTCCCCGGTAATCGTCGAANACGTCGATCGAACGTACCTGCGGCGGCGCTTCCTCGCGTAACGCAGCGAGCAAATCACCTGCGGGAATTTCGGTCCCCATCACAAACGCCAGGTCGCGTCTGACCAGGGGGAAGCGCGACACGCCGGCATGGCGAGGCAAATCCCGCTGCGCCAGGACAGGGCTGTCCACTTCGAACAACATGGGCGGCGAAGCCAGGCCAAATTCCTGCACCAGGCGCGGGTGCAATGCCCCCAGCCAGCCGACCGCCTTGCCGTTGTGCCACAGCGTCGCACTCTGCCCCGGATGCAGGGCGGGGTGCACACCAGGTTGCGCGTCCAGCGCACGCCCGAACAAACGCTCGAGATCGCCCTTGAGATCAAAGAAATCGACCCGCCGCGCTTTCTCGCCCCACTGTTCGGGGAGCGTATCGCCATAAATCAGGCCGCCCATTTTCATGGGTTGCATCTTCAGCGACGCATACACGCGCCCCAGTTCAAAAATGCGAACCCGCTCCTGCTGGCGATTGAGGTTATGGCGCAGGGTTTCGATCAGTCCGCCCCATAGCGTCGTGCGCATTACCGACAAGTGACTGGCAATCGGATTGGCCAGTGGCAGCGGCCGGGCTTCGGCATTCAGGGCGTGCTCACAGGCCGGATCGACAAAGCTGTAGGTGATAACTTCCTGATAATCGAGCCCCACCATCATCTGGCGCAAGGTGTCATCAGGGAGCAGTGTTTCATCGTGCGGCAACATGCGCGAAGGGGCGGCCGGAGGCTGGGCCGGGATATTGTCATACCCCAGCAGGCGTACGGCTTCCTCGATCAAATCTTCCTCGATGCTCAGATCGAAGCGGAAACTGGGCGGCGTCACGATCAGATTATCGTCATGCCGCTCGACCGTCGCACCCAGCGCGATGAAATCGCGCACCACCTGTTCCGCATCGAATTCAATGCCCGCAACCCGGTAAAGACGCGACAAGCGTAGCGTAATGGGGAGACGTTGGGGCAATTCGGCCACCGCCTCAGTGACCGGGCCCACCTGGCCGCCGCAAATATCGACCAGCAATTCAGTTGCGCGCTCCATTGCCCGGCGGGTTGCGCCAAAATCCACGCCGCGCTCGAAACGATGTGAGGAATCGGTGGACAGCCCCAGCCGGCGCGCCCGCCCCGCAATCGCCGTGGGTGCAAAAAAGGCCGCCTCCAGCATGAGGTCCACTGTGACCCGCTCCACGCTACTCGCCTGCCCCCCCATGATCCCGGCCAGCGCCAGCGGCCCGTTGGCATCGGCAATCACCAGCATGTCGGGAGCCAACTCGGCAACCTGGTCATTGAGCAGTTTCAGTTGCTCGCCGGTACGCGCCATCCGGACCTCGATTCCCCCCTGCAGCCGCGACAGAGCGAAGGCATGCATCGGCTGGCCCAGTTCAAGCAGCACGTAGTTGGTGATATCGACCGGCGCCAGCAGCGGACGAATGCCACTGCGCTCCAGCCGCTCGGCCATCCAGCGCGGCGTCATGGCCTGTGCATTGATGCCACGGACCACGCGGCTCAGATAGCGCGGGCACGCCTCACTGGCCGATATCTGAACCGGCACCGTATCCTGGATGCGGCTTTCAATTTCCACGACGCGAGGAAATCGCACCTCGGCGCCGGTGATTGCGCCCACTTCGCGCGCCAGACCCTGCATCGACAGGCAATCGGCGCGGTTGGGTGTTAGCTTGAGCGTGATGAGGGTGTCGTCGAGATTCAACCAGCCACGGAAATCCTCGCCCACCGGCGCATCGTCGGGCAACACCATCAGGCCATCCGCTGTGCCCTCCAGGCCCAGTTCCTTGGTGGAGCACAGCATGCCGAAGGATTCGACGCCGCGCACCCTGGCCACCTTGATCTCGAAGCCTGGCAGCGTTGCGCCGGGGCGAGCGCATGGCACCTTGAGCCCGGCCGCAGCATTGGGCGCACCGCACACGATGGTGACAGGGGTCGCTTCGCCCACATCGACCTGACACACGCGCAGGCGATCGGCGTCAGGATGCTTCACTGCCGACAGGATCTCGGCCACCACCACGTTGTTGAATGGTGGTGCGGCCGGGGCGGAGGCTTCCACCTCCAGCCCGGCCATGGTCAAGGCATGGGAAAGTTGAGCGGTATCGAGCGCAGGATTCACGAGGTTGCGCAGCCAGGATTCCGGGAATTGCATGTTCAAAGCGCCCTAATGTGTGAATTTCTTGAGAAAGCGCAGGTCGTTTTCAAAGAACAACCGCAAGTCGTCAACGCCATACCGCAGCATGGCGAGACGCTCAACGCCCAGGCCAAAAGCAAAGCCGACGTAGCGTTCGGCATCGATTTCGACATGCCTGAATACATTCGGATGCACCATGCCGCAGCCCAGCACTTCCAGCCAGCCGGTACGCGAACACACCCGACAGCCCTCGCCGCCGCACATCACGCAACCGATATCCATCTCGGCCGAAGGCTCGGTAAAGGGGAAAAACGACGGCCGGAAACGTACCGGCAAATCGTCGCGCTCAAAGAAGTTACGCATGAAATCGGCCAGCACGCCTTTCAGATCGGCAAACGAAACCGTCTCGTCCACCCACAGGCCTTCGACCTGGTGAAACATGGGGGTGTGGGTCACATCGGAATCGCAGCGGTATACGCGCCCTGGCGCAATGATGCGCAGCGGCGGTTGATGGGTTTGCATGTAACGCACCTGCACCGGCGAAGTATGGGTGCGCAGCAATTCGCCGCCCTGCAGGTAAAAGGTATCGTGCATCGCCCGCGCCGGATGATCCTCGGGAATATTGAGTGCGGTGAAATTGTAGAAATCGGTCTCGATCTCGGGACCCGTCGCCACCTCAAAGCCGATCGAACGGAACAAGGACTGAATCCGCGACAAGGTGCGCGAAACCGGATGCAGCCCGCCTTGCCCCAACCCGCGTCCGGGCAGGGTCACGTCCAGCGTTTCGGCTGCCAGCTGGCGACTCAGCTCGGCCTGTTGCAGGGCGTCGCGGCGGTCTTTGAGAGCGGCTTCCACGGCCTGTTTGGCTTCATTGATACGGGCGCCTGCGGTTTTCCGCTCATCGGACGGCATGGCGCCCAGGCTTTTCAGCAATTCGGTCATCTGGCCGCTTTTTCCCAGATACGTGGCCTTCACCTGCTCCAGCATCGGCAGGTCAGGACAGGCCAGTATGGCTTTGAGGGCGTCGGCAACAATTTCGTTGGGGTTGCGCATGGCGGTTTCTCGTTTCGCTTGGTCCATTTCCAAATCAGGCAAGCTGCAGGCTTGACCCTACCCTGAACGCATGATTGGGGAATGACACTCCCAACAAAAAAAGGCCTTGCGGCCTTTTTTTGTGACAATGTGACGGTTTAAGCCGCCAGCTTGGCCTTGACCTGGTCGACGATCTTGGCAAATGCATCTTTGTCGAAAATCGCGATGTCGGACAACACCTTGCGGTCGATGCCGATCTCGGCACGGGACAAGCCGTTCATGAACACGCTATAGGTCAGACCATGCTGACGCGATGCGGCATTGATACGGGCAATCCACAATGCGCGGAACTGACGCTTGCGCTGACGACGGTCACGGTACTGATACTGACCGGCCTTCATCACCGCTTCATTGGCGACCCGGAATACATTTTTACGACGACCGCGATAGCCCTTGGCGGCATCGATGATTCGTTTGTGACTGGCTCGGGCGGTTACACCCCGTTTGACGCGTGGCATGCTTTCTCTCCTTTAAGCGTAGGGCAACATGCGTGCAACCGACTTGTGGTTGCTGGCATTGACAGTTTCCGTACCGCGCAACTGGCGCTTACGCTTGGTGCTCTTCTTGGTGAGAATGTGACGCATGAACGCGTGCGAGCGCTTGAACTTGCCGCTGCCCAGCGCGCGGAACCGTTTGGCGGCCCCGCTCTTGGTTTTCATCTTAGGCATGATGCTTCCTTTTATCTCATGCGGCCAGGTGATTCCACTGCGTGGAATGCTTCACCAACCCGACTGCACGTATTGTGGCGTTTTTAGCCTGACGGGTTAACCCGTCAGGCCTGAGAAACGCCGGTCTCATATTCGCTTGCACTCAAGCGAATGCAATCAAGAACAACTTTAAATCTTTTTCTTCGGCGCCAGCATCATCACCAGCTGACGGCCTTCCATCTTGGGGAACTGCTCAACCACCGCGAGTTCAGCAAGGTCGTTCGACACGCGCCGTAACTGGGCCATGCCGATTTCCTGGTGGGCCATTTCGCGGCCTCGAAAACGCAAGGTAATCTTGGTCTTGTCGCCTTCTTCAAGAAACTTGATCAGGTTTCGCAGCTTGATCTGGTAGTCGCCCTCGTCCGTACCCGGACGAAACTTGATTTCCTTGATCTGGACCTGCTTCTGCTTCAGCTTGGCCTCATGCAGCTTCTTGCTTTCCTGGTACTTGAACTTGCCGTAGTCCATGATCTTGGCCACGGGAGGTTGTGCCGTAGGCGCGATCTCCACCAGGTCCAGTTCGGCTTCTTCTGCCTGACGCAGCGCATCGTAAACCTTTACGATGCCCAGTTGCTCGCCTTCCACTCCGACCAAACGCACCTCAGGGGCTGTAATTTCACCATTGATGCGTGTCTGCTTCTTTTCTGTCGCGATGAGCCGTACTCCAAAACAATACCCGGACG
>JGI25321J39296_1000429_pt1 | contig 35582 bp, 33 predicted proteins | sample AutmiccommuBRH23_FD_39296 | JGI IMG/M metagenome (IMG submission 39296)
AATACCTAACCAGTAGCCTGTACCTAGTCCTTGGAGCCGAAATGGTAACATTAGGTTTAAGCGTAGGGCGGGGAGCAAACGAGCCGAAACGAAAGTGAAGCAATTGAGCCACGAAATTATTATCTAAATGAAGGGGTCGATACTGTCTTTACGGTAGCAGACAACATTATGCAAATCGCAACGGTGAGATTTGTAGAGTTCTTCCGGGGTCAGAGGGCTTGGCGAGTTTGATGATAAGTATGTTAATAGAACAGCTGAGGTCCTATGGTGTCTGGGAAACCAGTATGCAAAGTCAAGTAAGGAAACGAGCAAGATGAGCAAACGCATTATAGGAAGTCCGACTAACCCATAGTACCGTAGAAGTCTGTGAAAGCAGATGGAGGGAAGGGGTTAGCATGTTGCAGATTCAAGCTGATTATGGGTGTTACAGACTGAAAGCTGATAAATAACGCTGTATTTGTAATAGCTTGCTTTTGGGCTGCTTCTTGGTTTGTCGATTTTTTTGACGGTTAGATATTCTAGTTTGATATCCTGAGGATTATTTGGCAGGGGCGTGACTTGAGCCTGCTCTTTCTCCGGAGCGGTTTGATTCCGTTCTTTGAGAGCCTGATCCAGCTCCCGGNTGGTCATATCTTCTACATCATGCTGCAGGATAAATTTCTCCCGATCATCTTCCGGAATCCCCAGAAGGAGAAGGGCCTGGTAGTAGGTCAAATTCGTCAACGCTGACGAATTTGATCTGCCGCCGTCATCGGTGGAAGCGAACAGTTTATCTCCCTATTCTTCAAAGAGCTGCATCAGCCTGTTGGCTGTGCGCTGGGAATAGCTCACCGATATTTTCCCCATTCTCCATGCGGGAGCAAGGCCTTGGCCTTCTTCAGGCGCTTGCCGACCTCAATGGCATTGGTAAGCATGATTTTACAAGTCTGTTGTTTGATCCTATTAATCTCAGCCGCGATGCCTTGCGGCGTACGTTCAGTGATGGGTTCATTCATTTTGATTCCCGCCTTTTGGTAGCTTTAATTACAGCATACGTAGACGGGCTTCGGATGGTGAAGGCTTGGCTGTGTTTTAATGCGGCCTAGTCTTCAATTTGTCAACTGCGAAAGTTGAGTTAATAAACTAGTTACAGGCTTAATATGTTTTACCCATCTCTTATTACTATAAACCGTCATTGTTTTTAATGCCTGAAAGGAGGAGATCGAAGTGCCTAATAATTTCGTTCTTTAGATCAAAATCCGGAAAACGTATACACCATTCATAAGTCATCCCCCTAATGCTCATGATACAGTGCTTTGAAACTGAATCGATATTAAGGGTAGCCTTAAACTCCCCTTGCTGGACCCCCAACTTGATAATCTGATTATAGATTTGATAGACTTTCCGGTCATAGCTTAGTTGGGTATCTGTATTAATCGTTTTTGTTATCAGAGCTTCATATATGAGTTTTATCAAATCAAATCCGATATTATTTATAATAACATCAGTAATTTTTTCTGTCACAAGAATTAGCATAACAGACGGTTTTGTATCCGAGGGAAGAGACGAAAAATAGTCTTCGTAGCCCAGATCTATGGTATTAATATAATCAATTATTAAGGAATGCTTCGATTCATAGTGAACATAAAATGCTCCTTTGGATACGCCGGCCATTTCTACTATTGAATCTACGCTGGTGCCAAATCCATCTCTCTTAAATAATTCAAGGGCACTCTCATAGATTCTCTTTTTTGTTTCAGCTGCTTTTATAACCCTTGAATTTTCTTTTTTTGCTACCATGGGGTATTACACTCCTTTTATTGACAGAATAATATAAATAACTGTATAATAGACTAAAGTCAGTGACTGTAGTCAATGACTTTAGTCTATTTATTTTTACCATTTTATAGTATAGCACTTAATGGAAAGTATCACAAAGTTTAAGAGGTGTTTATTAAAGTGATAAAGGAAAAGGCTCGGTAATATATTTGAAGCTTCTTTTCTCTATGCTTAAAAACTGAACATTCGCTGGTAATTTAGAGAATATGATTGCTTTCAAAGGGAAGGAGCGAGGTATATGGTTGTCAACGATATCCTTGTAAAGTCAGGACAATCCGAGATGTTTTCCGAAGTATATATTAAATACTATTCCAAGCTTTATAAATACACTCTTTATAGGGTGGGTGACCCTAATGTTGCTGAAGATCTGGTCAGTGAAGTGTTTGAAAAAGTGTTGGTTAAATACGATACATATAACCCGGATAAAGGTATGTTAAGCACTTAGCTGTTTACTATAGCCAGCAATACTGTGATTAATTACCACAAAAGAGAGCGCTGTAAAACTGAACCTATTGACTTTGGAAAAGTGGAATTAAAGTACCATCTCGAAGACCTGATTATCGATCGGGAATTGAAAGAACTGCTCCTCAAGGCAATTATGTGCCTTGAGGAGCGCCAGGAAAATATTATTGCCCTTAAATTTGGGGCCTGTCTGACTAATCGTCAGATTGCCGGGCTAATGCGTTTAACGGAAAGCAATGTCGGAACAATATTATACCGATCGTTAAAGAAATTAAAGGATATTTTGAAAGAACAAGGGGTTGTTTCTTAGACATAATTACGATTCGAGGTGTAGCTAATGAGAGAAAAGAATTCCTTAAAGTTATTTATTTCGGATATAGAGAAAATCATATCTGGAGAAATTACCATTTCATCTGAATACCAGCATTGGGATGAAGAATACAAAGAATTGTTATTCCTTGCTCAGCTGCTGGCCAAAGCTGACTATAACCAAAAAAGCCAAGATCAGATGGAAACGATGCTGAAAAAGGTAATTTATAATATTCACGATGTTGATGAATTAGACGATGATGAATTGGATTTAGTAGCTGCTGGGGTTGATTTGAACATAATAGCTCTTGAAAATAAGAAAAAAGATTGAAAAGTTAAAAAAATGCGTGATACTATTTATTGTTATTTGTATAACTCAATAATTAGAGAGTTATTTAGTTTATTACAAAAAAAATTGAATTAATTACAGAAGAGTTAAAGCCTTACAAACACTAGACAGCGGTGAAACTATCCATGTTGTTGAGTCGTCAAACATGACAACTCAATATTGAGAGAATAATCATGGAAAAAAACATGAAAGGGTGATTTGCGCCAAGAAAGTATACTGAGATCTCACGATGTGAAGTCTGGTGGGTGTAACTGATTTCCAAAAAATCTAAAAAGTGAAGGAGAAATAAAAATGAGTATTGAAAAATTCAACAAAGACCTTCTTGAGAACAAGGAAATGCAAGCAGAAGTAAAAACCATAGGTAATGACCTGCCTAAAATTGTAGCATATGCTAACTCCAAGGGTTATAGTTTTACGGTTGCAGATGTGGACGCCAAAAAGGGTGAATTGTCTGATGAACAGCTAGGTAATGTGGCTGGCGGCACTAATGTACTTCAGGGTGTCTTGGTTTGTTAATAAATACCTAGTGTGGCGAGAAGACGCCGATTACTGTAATATATCTTAATTGTAATAGCCATAATCGTATTATTTATGACAATGGTCCGGGGTTTTATTAGCGCCCTGGGCCATTGTCATAACACACGTCAGTCACAACCTGAATGTAGTATATATAAAGGAGATATTAGCAACTATGGATGAGCTATATTTCTGTGAAGATTTTAACAACCGAATTAGCATTGAGGAAAAAAGGCTGATTCCACATATTAAGCGATTCATGGAGTGCGCTATTGGAGATGCTGAATTTTATGCGGCCGTTCAGGCGAATGCCGCCGGGTGTGGCTCTCTGCTGCAATCAAGGGGGATACTGGGTGTGGATCCGGTGCAGTTGATGGCACTTGTTTCAGAGATCCCTTTGTTGAAGGAAATCCCTGCTGCGGAATTGGAAGACAAGCCACAAGCGTTGTTGTGGCGGCAATATACGGATGCTACTGGCCGATTTCGGGATGCATGGCGGCAACGGGGAGAAAAAACGCCTAGCAATCGTTTTAATGCCTGGCACCAACGTCAGGTTAATCGTTGTCAAAGTCAATTGGGCAAAGAGACAAACAAGGCAATTGTCCATGTGACAATAGTATTCGAATTGAGTAAGGGCTGCTCCATGGGATGTCCTTTCTGCGGTTTTGCAGCTGAACAGCTACAAGAAGTTTTTATGTATACCAAGGAAAATGTCGGGCTCTGGCAAGATATACTGAAAATTGCGGTAGAACGTCTCGGCACCACGGTAGGTAGTGGGGTATGTTATTGGGCCACTGAGCCCAGTGATAATCCTGATTATCTTAAGTTCGTGGTAGAATTTGGTGAAGTGACAGGCATTTACCCTCAGACCACCACTGCAGCCCCTCTGCGCAATCTTGCCTGGACACGAGAATTGTTGCGATTTCGACGGGAACATATCACGGCTGCGGATCGTTTTTCCATTCTTTCGACTAATACCTTGCGCCGTGTGCATGAGACTTTTTCCGCAGAGGACTTAGCTTTGACAACGTTAATCTTGCAGAACTCGGACTCTTTAGTGCGGCTAATGGCCCGATCGGGTCGTAACCGCAAGGACGCTTCCAATAATCCTCCACCGGAGCTCGCTCAGGACCATACCATCGCCTGTCTTACAGGCTACCTGGTAAATATGGTGGAGCGTTCGGTGCAGTTGGTCAGTCCCTGTCCTCCTTCAAATCGCTGGCCATTAGGCTATAGAGTTCACGCCGAAGGCAACTTTTCCAACGCAGCGGGGCTGAACGATTTTATCGATGAAACCATTAAGAAATGCATGCCTGAGCAGGTTGCATCGGACGACATCTTAGCCTTTCGCCGCGACCTGGAGTTCATTCCCCTACCGGAGGAGGGGTTCCATCTTCGTAGTAAATGCCAGTTGCACAAGATGACTGGGTCTCCCCACCTGGCCCAACTCGGCCGGTTAATTACTCAGGGGAATTTGACCGCATGGTCTATAGTGGAGGAACTTATGATTCAGCATGAGGATGTTCTGGCGATAATGTCATCTATTCAGAGGCTATTTGACCAGGGCCTGCTGGAAGATGGTTTGGGTAACGAAGGGTTACGCGGAGGTGAAATGTAATGTCCGATGGGTTCAACAATTCCGCTGACATTCCAGCCGGAGAAGACTTTGGGTTGTCCTTGGTGCCTACGGACGTTTGCCTGGTATGTATGCCCTACTGTGACCCAGAAAAACCTTCACTGGCCCTCGGTTTGCTGCAGGCCGTTCTGATCGAAGGAGGAATTGAGGCCAGGAGCATTTACGCCAACCTCCTCTTCTGCGAAGAGCTCGGGGTTGAATTATATGCACGAAATCACCCTGCGGATCCTCGTATGCCTCTAGCCGAATGGTCATTTGCTGCCACTGCTTTTCCAGAATTTCAGCCGGATGAAAATCACTTTGTCAGTAAAGTCCATGCCATACTCGGCGGGGTACGACAGCAGAGCCTGGGAGAGCTTCGTGATGAGCTGCGTTTCATGCGTCAAAAGGCAGAAAAATTCACCTCCCGCCTGGCCGAACAAATTCTCGAACTTTCTCCTCGTATCGTTGGCTGCACCTCCAGCTTATCCCAGAGAGTGCCTTCCTTAGCCTTGCTTCGGAAGATACGTGAACTTGATCCCGATGTTATCACCCTGATGGGAGGGGCTGACTGTGAAACAATTATGGGACGCGCAACTCACCAGAATTTTCCGTGGGTCGATTTTGTGGTTTCCGGAGAGGGCGATGATCTCATATTGACGCTAGCTAAACGTATATTTGAATTCGGCTGCCAAGTTCCTCTCGAAGCTTTGCCTGAGGGTGTATTGGCTCCCCTGCACCGGCAGTTTGGATACCCAGACGTTAAGCAAAACGGGGATGAGGGTCTCCCGCGGGCCGTGGCTAGTTTCGTTGATCGTCAGACAACCCCCGTTTATCAGGACTACTTTGACACTATCAGATCCCTTCCTACGCTGGGCAAAATTGTCCGCCCCTGCCTGCCAATCCAGGCTTCTCGGGGTTGCTGGCACGGGAAGTGTAAATTTTGTGGACTAAATGCTCCGCAAGTGCCCTACCGGTCGCGCCCGGCTGCGGGTGTTCTGGCCGAGTTGGAAGAGCTCAGCCATCGTTACGAAGTTGAGCATTTCGAGTTTCTTGATAACATCCTGGACATGAGGTGTTTTGAGGATCTGATTCCCGAGCTAATCCGCCGAGGTGCTCCCTACAAGCTGTTCTTTGAAATACGTTCAAATTTGTCCAAAAAACATTTCAAAATGCTGCGTGAAGCTGGTATAGTATGGTGCCAGCCGGGCATAGAAAGCCTTCACAGTGAGCCACTAAAAACGATGAGGAAAGGGGTGACCTCCTGGCAAAACATCCAGACGTTGAAATGGTGCCGCCAGTTTGGCATCCATTCTTTCTGGTCGATTCTTTACGCCTTTCCTGACGAGCAGGATCGCTGGTACCAGGAGATGGCTGAATTAGTGCCGTTTCTGACACATTTATATCCGCCAATGGGGGTGTCCTATATCCAGTACCAGCGAAATAGTCACTACTTTGACCGAGCGGATGATTATTCCTTGAGTTTAACAGCTTTACCTTTAAATGCCCTTATTTATCCATTAAGTCCAGGTCCAATTAACGACCTTTCCTACACATTTGAAGATGAGTTTTACGCCTCGACCCAAAATGACCCGAGAGTGGCTGTTTTATTTGACAGACCCGGGTTACGGAACCTTCAAGCGGCTGTTTTTCAGTGGTCCGTAGCATTCATCAGTCAGAATCGGCCTGTACTAAGCATGAAGGTAGGCGACAAGAAAGTTATTGTACGTGATACCCGTCCGATTGCAGTTGCCCCTTCTTTCCGCCTTGAAGGTGCACAGCGAGAGTTGTATCTAGCCTGCGACCGAGCAGAGGACGAGATACAGGTTGGCGAGATGCTCCGGAGCAAAGGGTTCAGTAGTTTGGATGTCGATGCTGCGATCCAGACTCTTATGGATAGCAAGCTGTTAGTCCGCATTGATCGGCGCTTGTTGGCTTTAGCGGTTGAGGAGCCTTATCACAAATACCTTCCATTGGACCAAAATCCAATCGGTTATATCGGTGGTGAACGTAAGTTAATGCTCGGACAGCCAATTGAATTTATGAAATCTTATATAAAGGATATGGCGAGCAAAGGATTGCTTGACAACCGCTACCTGCCTGCGGGTTGCTGAGCAAGAGCAATAAACTGAAAATGATTCGTATCTCGTGACTTGCCTGCTAGTAGTCTACATGGCCGTGAGGCCCGGAAATCGAACCGAGGAGTTGGAGTAAGTGTGTTGCCAAGAGTTTCTTTCCTCACTAGGGGCTTCTGAAAAAGAAATTACAGAGTTAATCAACTATAATATAAAATTTTTCCGCCGTAATGATTTGGAGAGTGATCTATCATTACCCCTACCCGACGAGCCCTTTGTGAAGGTATGGGAGGGATACGTTATGGAGGCCTTGGAGAAGGGGGTTTTCAACACCCTGTGTGAAAAGCTAGTGCAGCTCTCCTTTCCTGTTCAGGAAGGGATAAGCGGGGAAGATAACTATCGATTGGCTACTCTGAGGGGGCTGCAAGTGTCAGGAATGACTGAGGCCCAGGGCCTGGAATTGGAGCGCCCAGAGGACCTGGAGTTGTATCTGCACCCGACTCCGGCTGGCCGGATCCCAGTGCTGGTTGCTGGGCACAGGCCTGACTTTGTTTCCCTGGTTCAGGCCCTTTCCCGGCGCAATGAGCCGGAAAGAATACCCCCGTCCATGGGGGCGTGCATGGTCAAGGGGTTAAACAATTGGGACAGGATCAGGGCCTACCGCGAAAAGTGGGAGAAGGACAATCCTGGCAAGTGTTCAGGAGACCACTGGCAGGAAGAGTTTAGAAATATTGTCCCGCGCAGGGAGCTGTACCAGGATACCTTTATAATACTGAGCAAGGGCGAGTACAGCGGAGTAACAGCGGAAGAAATGGGGTTGTCCCTCGAGGAGTGGCGGAGCCTGTCCTTGTTAATCCGCCGGGGACACGAGGCTGCCCACTATTTTACTCTGAGGGTTTTCGGATCTGCCCGAAATCACGCCTATGATGAGCTTATTGCCGACTGCATGGGGATTGTGGCGGCTGCTGGAACTTACCAATCGGATTGGTTTCTAAGATTCGTGGGGCTGGAAAATTACCCCTTCTACAGGCAGGGCGGAAGGCTGGAAAATTACCTCGGTAGCCCACCGCTGTCCGCGGGTGCCTTCAAAATACTCCAAACAATTGTCCACAGGGCTTCGGAAAACATGGACAAGATTTGCCGCAGCTTCTATGTTAAGGGTGTTAAGGGGGCGGCGCCTGAGGGGAATGCTGACTTACTTATATACCTGGCCAGTCTAAGCCTGATTGAGTTAGCCTGGAATAAACCTTAAATGAAGCGTCAGAGCTAGGAGGCCATATCGATATTCAATTCTTAAGGAAAAGAGACCCGAATCATTCTGGGAACTGATTAAGGAGCGAGAAGGCAAATGATGATAGAGTTGATGCAAATAGTTGACCATCTTTTATTTGTAGAAGGACTTCAATGCCTTCTTGACACCAACGGGATAGAAGTTGCCGGTGTAGCCCATAACGGCTGGGAAGATTATTAAGCCGCATTAACTTTGAAGCCAGAATCAAAGTTAATACGGCTTATTCTTAATGATGAGAGAAAAGGTAGTGGGGCTATGTTGAAAAAAACTACAATGTGCGAAATCATTATTATTTGTACCGTTAGCTTCCTTTTGTTAACAGGGTGTACGAAATTAGAAGAACCCAATGAGATAGTCATAGGAGTAGCCTGGCCGTTTGAAACTAATAAAAACTTATTCAATGAAGGAATTGATCTTGCCGTTAAGGAGATTAACAGTAGTGGCGGAATTAAAGGAAGAGAACTTAGGCTACTAAAAGAGGATGATGGATCCGAGCTTGTAAAGGGGATGGCTATTGCCGAGTCTTTTGCTGAAAATAACGAGATCCAAGCGGTGATCGGTCACGATAATTCGTTTATATCTATACCGGCCTCGGCGATTTATAATAATGCAGGGCTTGTCATGTTGTCACCTGCATCTACAGCACCGGAACTCACTAAGAATGACTATAAATATATTTTTCGCAATATACCCAGTGATGATGAAATAGCACGACAGCTAACGCTTTATCTTGCAGAACAAGGATACCGGCGGATGGTGATTTATTATTCGGATGATTCTTATGGTAATGGGTTAGCAAATTCCTTCGAGGACCATGCTAATTCACTGGGCATAACAATTGTTGATAGATTTGATTACTATACTAACCTTGAAGATTTAAGGCGCTTACATAACAGATGGCAAGCTTATGGAGTAGATGGGATTTTCATAGCCAAAACTTTGCCTGAAGGAGGCCAGTTTATTTCTGATGCTGGCCAAACAGGTATTAACCTGCCCTTTATTGCAGGAGATGCGTTGGATTCTCCTATACTCTCAGAAATAGGGGGTAAAGCCGCAGAAGGGACAATCATAGGCTCTGTGTTTAATCCTTATATAGATCGTCCAGAAGTGAAGAGATTTGGGACTGACTTTTTGGCAGAGCACCAGAAAGAGCCCAGTTCTGATGCTGCGTTGGGCTATGATGCGGTTAATATGCTGGCTAATGCCATAGAAAAATCTGATTTGCTTAACCGTTCTAGTGTTGCCAAAGAATTAAAGAATTTAGGTAAATGGTCAGGGGTAACCGGTATCCATGAATTTGACGAAAAGGGAGATGACATTGGGGATCTAGTGGTACTAAAAAAACTGCTGAATGGAGAATTTGAATACATTGAGAAGTAGATTTATTATGTGTCTGCAAAATGGAGGTGTGAATCATGAGCCAGAGTATATATCGTGAAGTATCCCTGGAGAGGCTTTCGTCTCCAGAGCAACTCGATGAACTAATAAAGGTAACCTCCCCGAAGGCTTGGTTTGCCCTGATAGCGATTAGCGGTATCCTTATGAGTGCAATTGCTTGGAGTTTTTTAGGTAGTATTCCTACAAAAATAACAGGTCATGGAATTCTGCTTAATAATGGAGGGGTGTATTCTTTACAGCATCATACCTCCGGGCAGGTGATTGATGTTAGGTATAAACTTGGGGATACGGTTAAAAAGGGTGATGTCATAGCACGGATTGAGCTGCCTCAACTTGTTACGGAAATTAATAGCCTCCAAAGAACTCTCTACGAGATGGAAAATAACCAACGAGTGGATTTACCTGAGTATAAAGAAATTGCAACCCGTGTGATTCAGCTTCGAGAAGAATTAGATTACAAGTCTCTAATTGTTTCACAAATTGATGGGCGTATTTTGGAATTAAATATTAATACAGGGAGCGTTATCCAGCCAGGGGAAGCCCTTGTTACCCTGGATCAATCTGGTGGAACGGTTAAGATGGAAGCTGTAATCTATGTTCCCGCTGAGCAGGGAGGAATCGTCTTGCCCGGTATGGAAGCTCAGATATCCCCTACTATCGTGAATAAAGAAGAGTATGGTTTTATGTTAGGAAGAGTTGTTTCCGTCTCGGACTATCCTGCTACGGCCCATAGCATGATGCAGACTCTGGGAAATGAAAATCTGGTATCTCTGCTGGAAGGGCAAGGTGCTCCGCTGATGGTTCGGATTGACTTAATTCCGAACAGTAATACTAAAAGTGGTTATAGGTGGTCATCATCAGAGGGACCTCCGATGTCCATACATAGTGGTACTATTATTCAAAGTGAAGTGATAACGCATAGAGAAAGGCCTATAAACAAGGTAATACCTCTTCTTAGGAGTGTAGTTAATTAACAGTGGGGAGGTGATAAGGTGAAAAAGATCAGTTGTGCTAAGGTTCCCACTGTTTTTCAGATGGAAGCCGTTGAATGTGGGGCCGCATCCTTAGCTATGATTTTAGCCTACTTTGGTAAATACATACCCCTAGAGGAACTAAGGGTAACGTGTGGAGTATCCAGAGATGGTAGTAAAGCTAGTAATATTCTGAAAGCAGCTAGAAAATATGACCTGGAGGCCAAAGGTTTTCGTAAAGAACCTGAGTCTTTAAAAGAAATGCAAATGCCCTTGGTCATTCACTGGAATTTTAATCATTTCCTAGTATTGGAAGGTTTCCATAAGGGGAAAGTCTTTCTAAATGACCCTGGTGCTGGCAGACGGGTCGTCTCTGAAGAGGAGTTCAGTCAGTCCTTCACTGGGGTAGCCTTGACTTTTGTACCAACACCCAAATTCGAAAAAGATGGGGCAAAACCTAGCCTTATCACCAGTTTAAAAAAACGTCTTAAAGGCTCAGAGACTGCTTTAGCCTATATTATTTTTGTTGGATTAGCCTTGGTAATCCCGGGATTAGCTATCCCTGTATTTGCAAGGATTTTTGTAGACGATATTTTGCTAAGTGGGAGAAATTCCTGGCTCACTCCCCTCCTTATAGGTATGGGAATAACGGCTGCCTTAAGGGGAATTTTGACCTGGTTGCAGCATTATTATCTACTGAAACTAGAGTCGAAAATTGCCATAATAACCTCAGGTCAGTTTTTGTGGCATATTTTAAGGTTGCCGGCGGAGTTTTTCTCGCAGCGATTTGCTGGAGATATTACGTCTAGGATGCAGAGCAATGACCGGGTAGCGAAACTATTGTCGGGGAAATTGGCCACTACAGCCTTAAATCTTGTCATGATCATTTTCTATTTTACGTTAATGTTGCAGTATAACGTTATTTTAGCCTTAGTAGGACTAGTTATTGCTCTTATCAATGTTTTATATTTAAAGTTCGCTTCCGCTAATAGAGTAGACCAGAACCAAAAGCTATTAAAGGACCGAGGTAAGCTAGTTGGGACAGGCATGTCTGGTTTGCAAATCATAGAGACTCTAAAAGCAACAGGCTCGGAATCGGACTTCTTTGCCAAGTGGTCCGGATACCAGGCAAAATCATTAAACTCTGAACAGGAACTAGGGGTTTCGTCTCAATTTTTAACAGCCTTTCCCACGTTTCTAACCGGGATAAATAACGCGATTGTACTTGCGCTGGGTGGTTTTTTAATCATGGAAGGGCAAATGACGATCGGTATGTTGGTTGCTTTTCAAAGTCTGATGGTTAGTTTTATGAGTCCTGTGACAGAGATGGTAGGACTAGGGACCGAGCTCCAGGAAGTGGAAGGTGAAATGAATCGTTTAGATGATGTCTTAAAATATCCTATCGATCAAGAAGCTGAAGGTAATTTAGGAGAGACAACTCCTTATAATGGGCAGAAGCTTGAGGGATATATAGAACTCAACCAAATAAGCTTTGGTTACAGTTCCTTGGAGCCTCCGCTAATTGAAGATTTTAGTTTATCGCTCAGGCCAGGATCTCGGGTGGCTCTCGTGGGTGGTTCCGGTAGTGGAAAATCCACAGTAGCCAAAATAATTGCTGGAACTTACCGACCTTGGTCCGGAATAATACTCTTTGATGGACAGCCCCGTACATCATTTCAGAGAGCTACCATTAATAATTCTTTAGCCATGGTTGATCAGGATATTAGTATGTTTCAGGGGTCCGTGCGCGATAATATTACTTTGTGGGATGAGACAATCTCAGAATTCGAAGTGGTCCGTGCAGCTAAAGGCGCCTGCATCCATGATGATATTACTGCTCGAGCTGGGGGGTATGAGCATCCGGTGGAGGAAAGCGGGAAAAACTTTAGCGGTGGGCAAAGGCAAAGGCTAGAGATAGCCCGGGCTTTAGCGCAAAACCCAACGATTATTATTATGGACGAGGCCACCAGTGCCCTTGACCCTGTTACAGAAAAGAATATTGACGAAAATATCCGGCGTCGTGGGTGTACCTGTATTATAGTGGCGCACCGCCTGAGTACGATTCGGGACTGTGACGAAATCATCGTTCTTGAGAAGGGGAAAATTGAGGAGAGAGGTACTCATGAAGAATTAAAGCGACGTGCTGGAGTTTATGCCAAGCTAATCCAAACTGGTTAATGAACGAATTAAAGCAGGTGAGTAAATGAAGGTTATAGATTTTTTTAACCAAGAGGGTACTCAAGTGCCTATTGAAGGCAACAAACCTCAGATTTTAGATGATGCCAGCTATGTATGGATTGTAGGGCAAGGGAAGATTGCCGTTTTCTTAACGACCCTAACAGACGATAACAGGACAGGGGTCAAAAACTTCTTGTTTGAAGCAAAACAAGGAGAGTTGCTTTTTGGTATTGCCCCTGAGGGTTTCCCCGTTAAAAAAGGATTATTGGCCTCTGGTTTAATCGGTTCCTGCCTGATACGCCTTAAAGTAGAGCAGCTAAGAACGTTATTAGAGGGAGAAACATCTGAAGAAGTTACAATGCTGGTAAAGTACTGGTTCAAAGCTTTAGCTAAAGTTAGTAATTGGGATGATAATTCACGAGTAGAAATTGCGTCTGCGGAAGAAAAACTATTGTTTGATGATGACTATTCAACCGACCCTTTGGTTATGGTAAATTATCATAGTCAGGTTCTTCAGTTGACGACTAATCTATGGGAAAATCAAAATCAGGCGGAGAAAACTCGTCTGCAAGAAAAGGCGAGACATGATCAACGTCTGATGGTAAGCTCCATCTCTAGACTAGCATCAATTAACCAAAAAGGTAAAACAATCAGTTTGGAGGATGCAAGTGGAGATTTTCTACTAAATGCTTGTCGTTTGGTAGGTCAGAGCATAAGAGTGGAGATCGTTTCACCCCCAATAAGTAATCCGGGGAGTCAAAGTAATACTCCTTTAGAGGATATTATCCGAGCCTCTCGCATCCGGACAAGAGAAGTGGCTTTGAAAGGGGACTGGTATAAACAAGACGGTGGCCCCATCTTAGGGTATATGGAAGAAGATGACAGACCGATTGCTTTAATCCCCGCATCCCCTTCGAAGTATATATTACATGACGTTGCTTTAGGGATAAAGAAGGTTGTAGACAAAGAAACGGCTGCAAAGATCAAATTTTTTGGATTTGTCTTGTATCGACCGTTTGACCCTAAGGAAATCACTCTTCGGGGGCTTTTATCCTTTGGCTACGAAAGCACTTGGAAACATGATTTAGTAATGATAGCCTTGATGGGCATCCTGGGAGGTATGCTCGGTACTGCTATTCCCCTGGCAACAGGTATGGTCTTTAACAGTATCATCCCTGAAGGGGAAAGAGGTCAGTTATTGCAAATCGCCTTTTTTCTAGGGGCAAGTGCCCTGGCTACGATGCTCTTCCAGTTTACTCGTTTTCTTGCCACGTTACGCATGGAAGGTAAAATGGAGGGCGCGATACAAGCTGCTGTTTGGGATCGATTACTGAGTCTACCTGTTCCTTTTTTTAAGCAGTTTTCTGCAGGAGAACTTACTATGCGGGCTATGGGTATAAGCCAGATACGGATGATTCTCTCGGGAGTGACTTTAAATACAATTCTATCCAGTATTTTTTCTATCTTTACCTTTGCGTTGCTTTTTTACTATGATATCAAACTAGCTGGGATTGCTGCAGTATTAGTCGCCTTAGCAATCCTTGTTATGGGTTCTTTAGGGTATTGGCAGGTACGCTACGAGCGTAAAGTATTAGAAATCTCCAATAACATATCCGGCATGATGTTGCAGCTTATTGGAGGAATCACTAAATTTCGCGTGGCTGGAGCAGAAAGCAGAGCCTTTCATCGATGGTCAAAGGAGTTTGGTGAACAACGGAAATTTGCCTTTAAAAGAGAGACATTGGGTAACTGGCTAGCCACTTTTAACTCTTTTTTCCCCATTCTATCAAGTATGGCTATTTTTTATACTCTGACTTTATCAACCAATACGTTGTCACCAGGTCAGTTTATTGCTTTTAATTCAGCCTTTATCTCATTTATGTTTTCTACGGTCTCTTTGTCGGAGTCCTTAATCAGCGCAAATATTGTTATCCCCTTATATCAGCGGGCTAAGCCTATACTGGAAACGTTACCTGAATATGACGATACAAATATAAACCCGAAGCCCCTTACAGGCTCAATTGAAGTTAGGCATGTGTCTTTTCGCTATAAAGAAGACGCCCCCTTAGCCTTACAAGATGTCTCCTTTCAAATTGATGAGGGGGATTATGTAGCCTTGGTGGGTACTTCAGGTTGTGGTAAGTCAACCTTGTTTAGAGTCTTGCTAGGCTTTGAAAAACCAGAGACAGGGAAAGTTTATTATAATGGGCAAGACCTGTCTAAAATAGATATCAGAGCTGTACGCAAGCAACTTGGTGTGGTATTGCAAAATGGCCAACTCATGACCGGTGATATCTTCAGCAATATTGTAGGCGCTAACCCTTACCTGACTAGAGATGATGCTTGGGAAGCAGCCAGAATGGCTGGCATTGAGGAAGATATTAAGCAAATGCCTATGGGTATGCACACCGTGATCAGCGAGGGTGCAGGGACAATCTCCGGAGGACAAAAGCAACGCTTGATGATCGCGAGAGCTATCATTAAGAAACCAAAACTAATTTTCTTCGATGAAGCCACTAGCGCTTTAGACAACCGTACCCAAGCCATAGTCAGTAATAGCCTTGACCAACTCCAGGCTACACGAGTTGTTATTGCGCATCGTCTGAGTACAATCATTCACTGTAATAAGATTATCGTGATGGATCAAGGGAAGATCGTAGAGAGTGGAACTTACCAAGAGCTTATAGAGAATAAAGGGATTTTTGCTGACCTGGCCAAGAGACAGCTAGCTTAGAGTCTCTGATTTAAGGCGGATGTATAAGGCAGGTGTAACCAAACTGTCCGATGTCTAACTTGAGGAAGTTGCAGGTGCTCACAGCTTTGAGGCTATTTATAATATAAGGTAGGGGTAGGTGCGAGAAGATGAAAAAGCGCATTGCATTGATTTTAATCACGTTGCTAATAATTTTTGCATTACCTGGCTGTGCTGAGCAAGAAAAGGCTAGCCTTGCAGATCAGTCAGAATTTAAATATCACATGTACATTGGCTTAAATGACAAGGATACCTATAAGCAGATAATCAGCGATGACGAGGCGCAAAAAATTGTGTCGGAAATCTGCCTGAAATACGTGGATGGGTATACAGTGACCAAGAGGCAGGGGGTATATAAAGATGAAAAGGGTATCGTGACCCAGGAGAATAGCCTTGTCTACGAGTTTTATTCAGCTACGGATGACAAGATAAAGAGCGTTATGGATGAAGCATTAGTAAAGCTTAATCAAAATTCAATCTTAGTCGAAAAGGCCAAAGTCGATTTCAAGTTTTACGAGGGGGCTACTGAAGAATGACCAAAGGCGGAATCCAATATTAATGTTTTCAATCACTCTTTGTTGGGCCTCGTTTTATATATCATCAAGAATATTCCAGAATCAAAGGGCTCTCCCATGGTAGAATAAAAATCTACTAAGGGAGGGTTTTTCATGGGCAAAAAGGGTGCACAAGAAAAAATATATTCTTCAAGAAATACTAGAAGGCATTCGGCTTCACTTATGAATCAATTACGGAGCGGCTTGATATGAGGTAATGAAGTTACATCACCTAGAGCCTGGTTAGCCCAGATTGCGATTGGCTATTTTTAAGGCTAAAGTTGAACTCTCGCCATGAATGCAGTATTATTTAGAGCAAGGGTAAAATTGGCAGAAGCAGGATCATTTAGAGAGAAAGGTTGATAAACGGATGGAATACAAATCCTCCTCGAATTTTCTTAAAAATATTATTAACGAGGACTTAAAATCAGGTAAGGCAGATCATATTATCACGCGGTTTCCTCCGGAGCCCAACGGCTATTTACATATTGGTCATGCTAAATCTATTATTCTAAACTTTGAATTGGCGGATGAATTCAAGGGTAAGACCCATCTGCGCTTTGATGACACGAATCCAGCCAAAGAGGACACCGAATATGTGGAATCCATCAAGGAAGATGTATTGTGGCTAGGATATGAATGGGACGACTTGTTTTTTGCCTCAGATTACTTTGAGGAAATGTATAATCGAGCAGTATTACTGATTAAGAAAGGTAAAGCCTACGCTTGTGATTCTACAGCCGAGGAAATTCGAAAAATGCGCGGATCACTAACAGAGGTGGGACAAAGTAGCCCTTACCGTGATCGGTCAGTTGAAGAAAACCTGTCGTTATTTGAGCGCATGCGTCAAGGGGAATTCAAAGACGGGCAAAAGGTCTTGCGCGCTAAAATAGATATGGCTTCACCAAACATCAATATGCGGGACCCTGTCCTTTACAGGATTGCCCATGCAACCCACCATAATACAGGTGACAAGTGGTGTATCTACCCCATGTATGATTTTGCTCATCCGCTGGAAGATGCTATAGAAGGGGTTACTCACTCGATTTGTACTTTAGAATTTGAGGATCATCGTCCTTTATATGATTGGGTCATTCGGGAATGTGAAATGGAGAATGTTCCTCACCAATATGAGTTTGCTCGTTTAAATATCACGAATACGGTCATGAGTAAGCGGAAGCTTAAGCAACTAGTTGATGAGCATGTTGTGGATGGATGGGATGATCCGCGGATGCCTACTATCTCGGGGCTTCGGCGCCGAGGGTATACGGCAGAGTCAATGCGCAACTTCGCACGGGAAATCGGGGTAGCCAGAGCCGATAGCGTTGTGGACAGCAAAATGCTTGAGCATTTTATCCGGGAAGACTTAAAGCTTAAGGCACCAAGAACGATGGCCGTGCTTGAGCCACTTAAGGTGGTTATCACGAATTATCCAGAGGGTCAGGTAGAGATGTTAGAAGCCGAAGTCAACCCAGAAAACCCGGAGATGGGTACCCGACAAATTCCTTTTTCTCGAGAAGTTTATATTGAGCAAGAGGACTTTACAGAGAATCCCCCTGCCAAGTATCATAGACTGTTCCCGGGAAATGAAGTTCGCCTGAAAAACGCCTATTTCATCAAATGTAATGCTGTAGTAAAAAATGAGGTTGGGAAGGTCATTGAACTGCACTGTACCTATGATCCTGAAACTAAGAGCGGGTCAGGTTTCACTGGAAGAAAAGTCAAAGGGACGATTCACTGGGTGGAAGCCTCTCAAGCAGTCCCTGCAGAATTCCGATTATACGAACCTTTGATTTTGGATCAAGACGAGCAGGATGAGACCTCGTTTATGGATCACATTAATCCCAATTCTTTAGAGATCGTTCATGGATTTGTCGAACCGAATATCAAAGGCTCAAAGCCCCAGGACAAATTTCAATTCTTCAGACATGGTTACTTTAACGTCGATCCTTTTAATTCAACTCAAGAGCAGTTGGTTTTTAATCGGATTGTGTCTTTGAAGAGTTCCTTTGAATTACATAAATAAAATGCTTTACAAAAATACCCTAGCCTCATATTAAAGCTAGGGTATTTTATTTTTTTATCTAGTTTTCAAGACTATCAATTCTATAAGTGGGGGTGGTTTTTTATGTTCAGTTTAGTTTGAGCAAGTGCACTTCCTAAGAATGCAAGTCAAGAACCGTCCCCAACTTGCACTAAATTATTCTTTAAATGAACTAAAAAATCCTGAACATTGGTTACTAACGTTGTCACTTCTAATGACCCCCGGTCCCTAAGTTTATTTACAGCAAATTCCGCGATGTCGACACAGTAAATATAAACGGGTCGGATTTCACCATTTTGTCGTGTGTATGCCGGGGTCATATTCCCGGCGGCAATGGTATGAAGCTGTGTGGCTAGACAGATGAGGGTCGTGGCTTTTCGGGTGTGCTTACGCATTTCATCTTGAGCTTGATAGACATCGGCGATGACAGATGGGAGGGGGCCATCGTCGCGAATCGAGCCCGCCAGGACCAAGGGTACATTATTTTTGATGGCAGAAAAAACAACCCCCTCCTGAATGGTTTCCTTTTCTAGGAGCATCTTAAGGGAACCTGTGTCTCGGGCCTTATTAAGGAGGTCTAAGTGGTGATAATGAGCATTTGGTGGAGATTGTTGGTTATAGGTATTCTGCCCCAAAGCGGTTCCAAATAAAGCGGCTTCGAGGTCATGGGTAGCCATAGCATTGCCTGCCAGGATGGCATGGGCATAACCATTGGAAATTAAGGTGGAGAGGGCTTGTCTAGAATCGTAGTCAAAGACAACGGCTGGGCCTAGTACCCAAACGATATAGCCGTTATCCCTTTCATAGTTTAGCAGTTCGTAGAGATCGTTGTAGTCTTTAGAAAAAGCTGTCTCTCGAGAACGACCGGAACGAAAAGCAAATAAATCTGAATTGGTATCGTTAGAACTAAAGCCTTTGGCATATACATAGATTCCTTCACTGCCGTCTTCCGTACGACCAATTATTGCTTTGTCTCCAACTTGTAAATTTCTGAATTCTACAACCTCAATGGTTCCGACCGTTCTTAGGACTGGTACACCATCCATTCGGCTTTCACTAGCTAAGATCCACTCCCCATTAATTTTGAAATACTCCGGATATATTGAGAGGGCATGATAGTGCTCTGGTGCCACCCCATCGATTTCTACTCCAACAATGCGAGCATCTGGTGCGGATAGAAAAGGTTCTTGGTCAAAATCAGGGTGCTTATAGTTTGGCATTTGGAAGTTCATCCGTCATCCTCCTTAAAGAGTTTCGCTTATTGTACCCAAATCTCAAAAATAAAGTGAAACTTTTCTAAGCTAGGGGATCACGGCATGGGCGATACTTTATCCTACGCCGATGGGTATTCCTTTACGGATCGCGGCTTCGGCGATACTCTCCACCGGAGACTATCGTACCGGAGACCGTCGTCTCTGGAGGCTTTCGTATCTGAAGTAGTCTATGTTTAGCTTTGAACGGTCAAAAAAAGTAGAGGCCGGATCTCCGGCCTCTACTTGTAAAGCATTTTTAAATCAAAACAGCGCCTTTATTTGCGGAAGTTACTAATTTGGCATACCGAGCTAGATAGCCAGAAGTTACCTTGGGTTCAGGCCTTACCCAAGCCTGGCGACGTTTTTCCAGCTCTTCGTCCGAAACAAGCAACTGAAGAGAACGGTTGGGGATGTCGATAGAGATGAGGTCACCAGGTTCCACGAGGGCGATAGGGCCACCTTCCATAGCTTCAGGAGAGATATGACCGATACATGCGCCGCGAGTGGCACCGCTGAAACGACCATCTGTGAGTAAAGCAACTTTTAAGCCCATGCCTGTAATGATGGCGGTTGGATTGAGCATCTCTTTCATACCTGGTCCACCTTTAGGACCTTCATAGCGGATGACCAAGACTTCCCCATCATGAACCTGTTTGTTTAAGAGAGCTTCGAGTACCTCTTCTTCAGAGTTAAATACGCGGGCTGGGCCTTCAAACACGAGCATATCACTTTCCACGGCACTTTCTTTAACGATTGCTGTGTCTGGTGCTAGATTTCCGGTTAGAACAGCAATGCCTCCAGTCTTCCGATAAGGGTTTTCAATCGAATGAATGACATCTGGGCGAGTTATCTCAGCATTTTCCAAACGATCTCTGAGCGGACCAGAAACTGTTAGAACTTCAGTATGCAGAATACCTGCTTTGGCAAGTTCTTTCATTACGGCACTAATCCCGCCGGCTTCATTAAGATCTTGAAGATGGTGAGTACCGCCAGGGCTTAATTTGGTGATATAGGGAGTCTTAGCACTGATGGTATCAAAGAGGCTGAGTGGGAGTTCCAAGCCGGCAGCATGAGCAATTGCTGTGAGATGTAACACCGTGTTGGAGGAGCCTCCGATCCCCATATCAAGGGTTATAGCGTTTTCAAAGACTTTTTGGGTCAAGATGTCCCGAGGTTTAATATCTCTTTTCACGAGGTCGACGATTAATGAGCCAGATCGTTTAGCTAACATTTTCCGCGCCCCAGAGTTAGCTGCTGGAATGGTTCCATTGCCAGGTAAGGCAAGACCGAGAACCTCAGTTAAGCAGTTCATAGTATTGGCGGTAAATAGGCCAGCACAGGAGCCATAGCCTGGACAGGCCGATTGTTCCATGGCGTCGAGTTCTTGTGCACTGATCTTGCCACTTTCGTAAAGACCAGCCGCTTCAAACATCTGACTAACACTGATTTCTTTTCCTTGATATCGTCCAGCAAGCATAGGACCGCCACTGACGACAATACAGGGAATATTGAGACGAGCAGCAGCCATTAGCATGCCAGGGACAATTTTGTCACAGTTGGGGATTAGGACCAGTCCATCTAAGGCGTGTGCTTGAGCAACAGCTTCGATGGAATCTGCAATGAGTTCGCGACTAGGCAAAGAAAAATTCATGCCTTTATGCCCCATAGCAATACCGTCACATATTCCAATAGCGGGAACTTCCATGGGAGTCCCGCCCCCAGCTGATACTCCTAGTTTGGCGGATTGGGCTAAATCTTTAAGATGTCCATGACCAGGGATGATTTCGTTAAAACCATTGACAATTCCAATCAGGGGCTTGTCCAGATCTTCAGGGGTATAGCCCATAGCATATAATAGGGCACGATGAGCTGCTTTCGTTGAACCCTTTTTGACAATATCACTGCGCAATATGATTCCTCCCCTTTATCCGGCGCTTAAAACCAATGAGTTAGAAGCGACTCTGACTCAATTTCTATTTTAAATAACAAGCGTCCGAGTTTTATCATTATTATAGTACATAGCGCAGGGCTGTCAAGCCGCTAAAAGAATGATGAAGCATAGGACCTGCAGGTATATTATGGGACATATCCATAATATGGAGATGTCGTAAGAGAAGTATGAGAGATAGTCATATTTATAGTAATGTTCTGAGGGATGCAAATTTCTGACATAGTACTACCCCTCTTGTCGATGGTAATATATGGAGGAGATAACATATATTAAGCATATACTCTTGTGCATATTTTGTCGATAATGAAGTAATTGGTGGTTATAAGGTCGTTTAATAAATAATTATATCTACCAGTAATTTGAAATGAAAAACAATTAAAAGAAAGGAAGAAAGAAAGATTGAAAAACAAAATAGTTCTTGTGCTTTTTTTAGCTTTTATGACACTTTTCGTTGCTACTTCTGCTCAAGCATCGCTTGGGGATGTTTTGCTGAAGTTAGGGTCTAGGGGACCGGATGTTGTGGAGTTACAGACAAAACTTAATTACGTGGGCTTTAATGTCGGCAAAGCGGATGGTATATTTGGTAATATGACTAAACAGGGAGTTATGACATTTCAAAAAGCTAATGGGTTGACTGTGGATGGCCTTGTTGGTCCCATGACTGTAAAGTCGCTTAATAGAGTTTTTTTAGAAAAACAGCGTCAGAAAAAAATCTCGGATATTCTTAGCACTTCGAAACAATATCTTGGGGTAAAGTATCAATGGGGAGGATCGACCCCCCAAACTGGTTTTGACTGCTCTGGATTTGTTTCCTATGTGTTTAGTCAGAATGGGATTACTTTACCGAGGATTTCGCGTGATCAATACACGGTTGGGTCTTGGGTCGCTTTTGAAAATCTCCAACCAGGCGATTTAGTGTTTTTCTCATTTGCTGGGAACGGTGTCGTCGATCATGATGGAATATATCTTGGCGGTGGACAATTTATCAATGCTTCGTCGTCTAAAGGGGTTACAGTCTATACCATCGGACCTTACTGGAAATCCGTTTATGTTGGAGCGAGACGAGTATTATAAGTCGAAGAGTATTCATTGGAACGGTATAAAGAAAATCTTAGTGATTAGTTTTTGAGGATTTTATTCATCCTCAGACTAATCACTTTTTTATTTAGCAATTTATCTAGATAACCCGATTAGAAATTTCACCTAATTGTGCCCTAGTCACTGTAATTAAATCGGTAGGGCTCATAAAGAGCTGGAGTCCACGTAATCCGGCACTGAGGGAGATTCTTTCATGCCTATGGATGGCAGAGTCTATAAAGACAGGATAGTGTTTCTTCATTCCAATGGGGGAAACTCCACCTCGTATATACCCAGTCAGCGGTTGGACTTCTTTAAGGGAGACAACTTCAACTTTCTTATTTCTGCTAAGTGTGGCTAGAGCTTTGAGTTGGAGTTCATGGTCTCCTGGGATACAGGCGACGATCACTCCAGTTTTATCTCCTCGAGCAACTAAGGTTTTATAAACTTGCTCGATGGGCAGTCCTACCTTCTGGGCGACGCTAATCGCAGAGAGATCGGATTCATCAACGAGGTACTCTATTAGTTCATAAGGTATCTTACTTTGATCAAGAATACGAGCAGCGTTTGTTTTAAGAGACATTTTATTAATCCTCCTCTTTTAAACTTGATCTATAATAACTCTTTTAGAGCAGAAAAACCATATTAACTCTCTTCCGCCGAATTAGATTTCCCTCTAATATTTCATTATTTATAAGTGGAGGAAAGTATTGACAAACGAGCTTGTGAAGATTTATACTGTGAAAGTGTTAATTAGCTCGAAAGGAGGTCGTTGGATAATGAGAATTTTTACGATAGAGTTACCCGCGTTAGATGCAGCGTTGATTTTAAGATTGCGGCCTTCGTGGAAGCAGCTAAGCTTTTTTAAATTGGATTAGCAAAGCCACGGGGTCGTAAGATTCCGTGACTTTTTTTATGGGGAGAATATTGCCCCTAACCTTGATTAAGCCATGGAACCCCTCGTTGTCCCTGAGACGACTTGTGGATCATGGCTTTTTGTTATTTTTCTGAAAGAGGAGTTTGAATAAAATGACAGGTCTGAAAAGGTCGAAGCGAAAAAAACTGTACTACCTATTAGTACTCAAGTTATGGACGTTAGATAGACTAGAAATTTTGGAGGTAGGAAGTTCTTCTTTCCTTTGCTTTTCTTTTTAGCGGGTTATCCCTATAATAGAAGTTAAAGCCTACAGGATAATTAAGTAAGCCAGGTATTGACAATGGGTAGTCAGGGAAAGTTATGCCGAAGAGAGGGAGGGCCAGTTTTTGGAACAATTGAAGGTTCTCGTGTTCTCCGCTTCGTTCGGAAATGGGCATTTGCGGGCAGCGGAAGCTGTTATTGAAGGTATCCTAATTAAAGATCCTTCCGCAAAAATTATCCACTTAGATTTTGGAGATTTCTTGAATAAACCGATTAACACCATCATTAAAAGTGTATATAGTGAGATAATCAAGTATGTTCCCAAACTTTGGGGAAAACTCTATTATAAAACAGCTCAAGTCCAACCCAAATCGATGAGTCAACGTCTGCTGAGCAGGTTGGGGCGAAGTAATTTCCTCGAGTATATTGACCAGTTCAAACCGGATTTTATTGTCTGTACTTATCCAACGGTTTCCTCAATCCTAGCCCAACTAAGGATCGAAAACTTACTGCAAATTCCGATTGTCACTATAATCACGGATTATACAGTACATAGTCATTGGGTCCATCCGGGCGTCGATTGCTACATTGTGTCCTGTGAAGAGGTTAAAGAGAGTTTGTTGTCCTGGGGAATTAAAGCACATAGTATTCGTGTGACGGGAATACCAGTAAGCCTAAGTTTCGAAACGGATTTAGATCGAGGGCACATTCTTGCTAAGTTAGGATTAAAGCACGATCTCCCTACTTTTTTAGTGATGGGAGGATCATATGGAGTTTTGAAAAGTGCCAAAAGAATCTGTAAGAAACTGGCGGATTCTTTAGTTCCAGTCCAAGTAATTGTTGTCTGTGGGAAAAATGAGAAATTATTTCGCTCTTTGGAAACAGTGATCGCTCAGGCACGTAATCCAATAGTACGGTTAGAATATGTTCATAATGTTGAAGAATTGATGTCGGTTTCCCATCTGATTATTACTAAGGCAGGTGGTCTAACAGTTTCCGAGGCGTTAAGGAAGCATTTGCCCTTGCTTATCTACAAGCCTATTCCAGGTCAAGAAGAAGAAAATGCTCATTTTGTACAAAGTATCGGCGCAGGACTTGTAGCAGAGAACGAATTTGAATTAGGACAGTACTTAAGCCATTTTTTAAGGAATCCTAAGGAACTAGAAATAATGCGCCAAAAAGCTTCCGTCGCTTTAATCGGTCATTCCACGGAGCGTGCTGTCGAGGATATTCTTCAAATAGTGTTAGACAATAAGAAAGAAGCAAAGAATTGGTAACTCAATCTTTGCTTCCTTTTTTTATCGACTACTTTCCTAGAGTCCTCTCCAATAGTCTGGACGAAGTCGTTCAAGCGCCTGGTTCTCTATCACACTATCGAGGGTTTGTAAAAGGTTAGTTCGGTCATCAGGAAGCGTGGCCCGGAGGGGCAGGTAATTAGAGGCGTGATTACTTCTGAAAACACAGTGGCTAACATCTAGCAGTTCGAGCAGGGTTCGGAGCTCGGTTAGGGATTCGAAGGGAGAGAGTAGTTGAAAGGTACCGCTTTGAATTTCAAAAACCAAAAATAGAAAAAATAAAGTAAGGGCCATATATTAACACAATAAAGTAACCGTGACGTTGACATGTGATCATAAATATCATATAATGAGTTCATAGAGATTTGGTAAATTTGTTTTTATTTTTTAAGTAGTTTTTGCATAATAACAATAAGTGGGTGAGAGTATGAATTCAAAGCATATGCAAGCGATTCGTGATATGCTCAATCATTTGGAACCTAAACATAAAGCCTTGCCTTATCTAGAGTTAGACTCTATGATGCTCGCGCAGGTGGTTGAAGTCGCTCAACGGGTAAGTCAAAACGATATCAATCCTACTCATGTTCAGAATTGGGTTAGGCGCAAATACTTACCTAATCCAAAGAAGAAAAAGTATAATCGCGAACAAGTCGCAAATATTTTACTAATCAATGATTTACGGGATATCGTTTCATTGGAAGAAGTATCCAATTTATTGGGTTATGTCAACGAAAGCCTTTTAGATACTTCGGATGACCGAATTAATCCTACTAAACTTTATCGCTACTATAGTGAAATCTTTGATCGTTCCCAAATGGACTGGCAGAAGTCTCTTCAGGATCTAGAGAAGGAAGTCGACGAAACGCTAGCAGGAGAGGAAATGGCGGAGGCCGATCGGGAAAAAGTAGCTATCACGCTGGTTATTCTAAATCTATTGGCGAGAGCCAATTTATATAAACAGATAGTTAAGCGGTGGTTAAATAATCTAGACCATTAAATTTAGATAAGAAGGAGGAGATCGTTGTGCCGCAGGGTTTAATTATTTCGCTGATTTTGCTCGGAGTTTTTTTGTTGGCGCTGGAAATGTTCGTTGTCCCTGGTTTTGGGGTCAGCGGGATTCTGGGGATGGCAGCCTTAATCACGGGAATCTTTTTAGTAACAGACTCCTTGCTAGAAGGCTTGCTCTACACGGGAGGTGCGTTAATTGTTTTAGGACTCATCACCTACTGGAGTTTTCGTTCACCTCGGACTCGACGACTGTGGCAGAAGTTCTCTTTAAGTACACGTCAAACCTTAAAGGGAGGATATGTTGCTCCTAAAGTTCAATATGAAACGTATCTAGGGCGAACTGGGATATCGATTACCCAGTTGCGCCCAGCCGGTACGGCTGATTTTGATGGTGAGATTTTAGATGTTGTTACTGAAGGGGGGTATATTGGACATGGAACTGGGATTAAAATAATAGCAGTTGAAGGGACTAGGATTATTGTTAGGGAAGAAAAAACAAAAACATTATAAGGAGGTGAAGCTCGGTTACGCCGAGCATTGAATGGAAACATTAATTGTGCCGTTAGTAATACTTTTTCTGGGGTTTGTACTTTTAAGTGTGATTCTTTCTTTTATCCCTGTAGGGCTCTGGATTTCGGCATTAGCAGCAGGAGTTAACGTCGGGATCTTCAACCTGATTGGTATGCGTTTACGTCGGGTGGTTCCGTCAAAAATCGTAAATCCTTTGATTAAAGGACATAAAGCAGGTTTACCGATTACAACAGACCAGCTTGAAGCCCACTATCTGGCAGGCGGAAATGTCGACAGAGTAGTCAATGCCTTAATTGCCGCTGAACGAGCAGCTATTCCGCTTCAGTTTGAGCGGGCTGCAGCTATTGATCTAGCAGGCCGAGATGTTCTTCAAGCCGTCCAAATGTCAGTTAACCCCAAAGTCATTGAAACTCCGGTTGTTTCTGCTGTAGCGCAAAATGGGATTGAACTTAGGGTTAAAGCCAAGGTCACGGTACGAGCCAATATTGACCGACTTGTCGGTGGTGCAGGTGAAGAAACAGTTATCGCTCGTGTTGGAGAAGGAATTGTCACGAGTATCGGGTCTTCAGTATCCCATAAAGCCGTCTTAGAAAAGCCGGAGTTGATTTCTCAAACGGTATTAGCCAAAGGATTGGATGCGGGGACTGCGTTCGAAATCTTATCGATTGATATGGCGGATGTCGATGTCGGTAAAAACATCGGAGCGCAGCTTCAGATGGACCAAGCCGAAGCAGATAAGCGTATTGCTCAAGCCAAGGCAGAGGAACGCCGCGCTATGGCCGTCGCGAAGGAACAAGAAATGAAGGCATCGGTTGAAGAGATGCGAGCCAAGGTTGTTGAAGCAGAAGCCGAAGTACCTCGAGCGATGGCACAGGCTTTGCGTGAAGGCAAACTGGGCGTCATGGATTATTTCAACATGCAAAATATTATATCGGACACCCAGATGAGAGGAAACATTGCCCAGACTGGTAAAACGGAATCAGGCACTGATAGCCTAATGAAGAAGTAGGTGAGATCATGTCGGTCTTCACAGTTGTAATTATCATTTGGGTCATTTACCAGGTGGGTGTCTCTCTTATGAAGAAGGGTAAGCAACAAACTCCGGGAGGTTTTCCCGATCCATTTAAACTTCCCGATGGTCGTTCTATTAAAGAGGCTATTCAGGGAGCGTCCCAAGGGTCATGGCGGGATCAGCTCAAGCAGGCCTTGGAAAATGGTCCTTACCAAGCTGGAGCCGTGGAATCGAATAAACCTATGGGTTTTGAGGAAAACAAGGAATATTATGTAGAAACAGAAGGTACCCAGGGAATCGAGGGAACCCAAGGAGTCGAAGGAACCCAAGGAGTCGAGGGAACCAGTGACTATGTAGGAATACTTGGAAGAGAGGCTTATAAGAGTGCTGAAGAGACTCCCAGTGAGAAATGGACCAGGAATCCCACAGGTTTATGTGGCGCTTCTCTTGCACTGACGAAAAGAGAACTTGTCCAAGGGGTTATGTGGGCAGAAATTTTAGGAAAGCCAAGAGCTTTGCGACCTTTCAGGGGACCTCGCTTATAGAGGCTTTAAGGCAGAGGGGTACTTACCCTATTGAACGCAAAGCGTTACGATAGAAACCACAGGATAAATCCTGTGGTTTCTATTTATTTTTGTATATCGAGGATAATGTTGGATAATTTCTAAGAACTTTTGCCACACTAAGGATGCATTAAACAAAGTGAGGTGAGGGTATGAAAGTTCACATTAGACCTTGGGCGTTAGTAATCGCCATCGGACTAATTGCCAGCATTGCTCTGTCCGGGTTTGCCTATGCGGCTTTAGGGGATCGGTTGCTCGGTAGGGGAAGCAAAGGCTCAGAAGTAATTGAGCTGCAAAAGAAGTTAATACAGTTGGGTTATACTCTCGGGAAAGCTGACGGAAAGTTCGGCTCCAAAACAGAGGCGGCAGTTCGACGTTTCCAAAAGGAACACGGATTAAGAGTAGATGGGTTGGCAGGAACACAAACTATTAAGGAATTGAAACGCCTTACAGGGCAGAGCACAAATGCTACGGGAAAAGCTGTGGGTTATAAAAACACTGACACTAACCTTTTAGCTCGTACAGTCAATGCAGAGGCCAGAGGGGAACCCTATATAGGTCAGGTTGCGGTAGCTGCGGTGATTCTCAATCGAATTGCAGATCCCGCATTCCCTAAAACCATCGCTGACATCGTTTATCAGCCTAGAGCTTTTTCCAGCGTGGATGATGGACAAATTAACTTACCCCCTTCGGCATCCGCAATTCGGGCTGCCCAAGAGGCAATAAATGGATCAGATCCTTCAGGAGGAGCACTTTTCTTTTTTGCTCCAGCCAAGACGAAAAACAAATTCATTTGGTCAAGGCCTCAAATTAAACAAATTGGGAATCACATTTTTACGAAGTAGGGGGGGACAGGCATGCACAGGAAAGTTTGGATCGGTGCTTTAACACTAGCTTTTGTAATTTCATTAGGCTGGGGTGTGAGTGAATACCGTCAGGCAGAAAAATATCGTCTTGCTGACGAAAATAATAATCGACGAGCATTGACGGATTTTGCAAGTCACCTTGACCAGTTAGAGACAGATCTGGCCAAAGGAGATGTTGCCAGCAACCCAGCTCAAAAGATCCTCTACTTAAGTCAAGTCTCAAGTAAAAGTGATTCAGCCCTTAAAGATTTTGCTCAAATTCCTGCCGAGCAAGCTGGGCTGAGTTATGTAGGTCAGTTTTTAACACAATCCGGTGATTTTGCCAAGACTTTAGCCCAGAGGATTGCCGGTGGAGGAACAATGACTACAGAGGAAGAAAAGACCTTAAGAGATATGCATGAGCGGCTGATGCCAGTCAATCAAAAAGTGCAAGATTTGATCACTAGAATAGATACAGAAAATCTGGTTTGGACAGATCCAGCGCCTAGCATAAAGCAACGGCTCGGTTTTGGAACACAAGTTGCAGAAGCGTCCGCGGATGGCAGTGAAACCCTTTCAAAATCAGTACGTTCTGGACTGGACCAGTTGGATGCGAGCTTGCAGAAGCTTCCGCCATTTTCGTATACTGGAGAATACGCTACACGGGTTGTAGAAAAACCCTTAGGTCTCCCAGCAGGGGAAGTAACCCGCGATCAGGCCCTTGCTAAGGTACGAGATTTTTTAAGCAAAATTGGTTATGCCAATACAACGCCAGAATTAGATGGAGAGACTCAGGGTGAGCTTGGCGGATATAAGTGGAAGATTAATGAAGCTTATATGGAAGTAAGCCGCCAAGGTGGTGTTATAACCCTATTTCGCGATCAACGCTCTATTGAACCAAGAACTATAAGTATCGAGGAGGCTGCCAAAAAGGCCAATGCTGCTTTACAAAGTTTAGGCTGGCAACTGGTGATTACTTCAAGTGAGGATTTCGGTTCTTATGTTCAATTTGATGCAGTCGTTGAAGAAAATGGGGTAAGAATTTACCCTGATAAAGTGCGTCTTATGATCGCTTTAGACAACGGTAAACTTGTTGGATTAGATACAGTACCCTATTACGCATTCCATCATTCCCGAACCTTCCCCAAGAAACTTACCATGGATCAAGTCTTGCGCAAGTTGCGGCCGAATTTTCAGGTCGTCGAGAGTCGCTTGGCGGTCATTGTTAAGAGTGGAAATCAAGAAATTTATTGTTATGAGTTCCGAGGTCGATATCAGGGCGAGGAATATCTCTTATACCTAAATGCTGCAACGGGTGTTGAAGAGAATATCCGAAGAATCATTAAGACACCGCGTGGGGAATATCTCAAGTAAAAAGCAAAATTAAAAAGTAAAAAGTAACGAGCGCCTCTAAAAACTAAAACATGCTGTACTATCTGTACTATACTTACAGTTAGGCACGGAATAAGCGAGAGGGAAGTGTCCCTCTCGCTCTTGAATATGAGATTAGAAAATAATCAGAGTAAAGAAGATTTGGTTGGTACCAAGGGCTGGCCAGACCCGAAAAAGGGCGTTCGAGATTAGAACACCGCCATGAACCTTCCAGAAAGTTTTAATATCTGCCTAGTATAAAAAAGGAGTTTGTTCGGGTTAGCGAGAATAGGCACCTTATATTACATAATCCTGTTCAAAGAGTAGGGGGGTGTCTGATGAAAGTTACTGAATACTCCCCATAATCCGACCGGGTTTGAATTCTCTCCAGACGAAATGAGGCGAATTGCCAATTTGTGTTCTGAACGAGGAATTTTACTCATTGCTGATGAAGTCTATCGGGAACTCAGTGATACAATTCTGCCCTCTATGTGGGAATACTCTTCTCAAGCAGTCAGCATCGGAAGCATGTCCAAAGCCTATGGCTTAGCGGGTCTTAGAGTAGGCTGGATAGTAGGACCTCCAGAGATCATTGAGCGCTGCGCTGAAAAGCGCGATTACACGTCGCTGTGCTCACCTGTGATAGGACAACACTTAGCCCTAACAGCACTAAAGCATCGCACTAAGATTTGGGAACGCAATCGACAACTGCGCCAGAAAAATATTACGCTACTAGAAAACATGATTAAAAATAACCCTAACCTTAGATGGCAAAAACCAGAGTCAGGGGTAGTCGCTTGGATAGGCTACTCTCAGAAAATTTCCTCAGAACAATTAGCGTGGGATTTACATAAGCTAGGGGTCCTTGTAGCACCAGGAATTTTTTTCGGCGAAGAAGGTCACTTCCGCCTAGGCTTCGGAGGGAATACGAGTGAACTCGAAGCCGGCCTAGCAATCCTTGGGGATTACTTTAAGGAATTATAGATACTTCAGATGCAAGTCAAGAACCGTCCCTAACTTGCATGGCGCGAATTTGCGTCAAAGACGCAAACAGCTCCCAGAGTGTCTTAACGTCGTTCTAAACTCCCGTCGACCCCAAGCCAGAGAAAGTTTCTTGGCTTAGAGAGCACGATTAGTGGAATTGCGTCAATGAGCGTAGTCGATCAGGCGTTAAGAAACTCAACGGTTCACATGCAGAAAGCCCAGAGGTTTTGAGTTTTAGCCTGAGCGACAAGCGAATAGCAATGGAACGTTGTGCGAACGGGCCAAGACACTTCCTCCCTCCCGAAAGGAGCAACCTATGCGCAAAAAGGCGACCATTTTTATTCACGGAAAGCAAAAATACCCTGAAGGACACGAAGACCAGCAAGAATTGAGTGCTGAAGGTATTATTTATGAGCGAAACGGTGCATTCTATGTGCTATATAAAGAATCAGGAAATAATAGTATGGGACTTGAAGAAGTGACCACCTTATTAACCCTGAAAGAAGGGGCGGTCGCCTTAAATCGTAAAGGCGCGGTCGAGCTATCCCAAGAGTATAGAAAGGGTGTCCTTAATCGTAGTGTTTATACTACTTGTTACGGGAAGATTCTGCTGAGCGTTTTACCGCACTGCGTAGAGTATGACTTGACAGTCCGTGGGGGACGTATTAGTCTAGAATATGACCTTTTTGTCGAGGATAAATTGGTCAGCCATAATGAATTGTTGCTAAACATAAAGGAGGACATCCCCGAATGAGTCTCTACGAGAACATAAAAGTAAAAATAATGGATAATCTGGTACAAGCATCTAATACAGCGAAAGCCGCAGGGGAGTTAAACTTCGAAGAATTGCCCACGTTTGTCTTAGAAGAACCTAGAGAAAGACAACACGGTGATTTAGCGACAAATCTGGCGATGGTATTGGCTAAACAAGCCAAACGTTCTCCGCGGGATATAGCTAATACTCTCATTAAACATCTTGACAAAACGGAGACATGGATAGAAGCGTCTGAAATTGCTGGAGCAGGATTTATTAACTTGCGCTTGAATCCGCTCTGGCTTACGGGCGTTATCGATGAGGTATTAAAGGCCGGTAAAAACTATGGGCAAGTAGATATTGGCAAAGGCCAAAAGATACAAGTGGAATTTGTGAGCGCAAACCCTACAGGGTTGCTTCACATGGGCAATGCCCGTGGGGCAGCACTAGGAGACAGCCTTGCCTCATTACTAACAATGGCTGGGTATGAAGTCTCCCGCGAATTTTATATTAACGATGCGGGAAATCAAATACATAATTTTGCCTTATCGCTAGAGTCTAGATATTTACAACAACTAGGTCAAGACGCGGCTTTCCCAGAAGGCGGATATCATGGTGAGGATTTGATCGATACAGTAAAAGGCCTGATTGCCAAAGTAGGGGATAAGTACCTTTCTGTTGAATCGGGCTTAAGACGTGAGTTTTTGGTGAGATATGCCCTAGATGAAAAAATGAGGAATATCCGGGAAACGCTGGAGGATTTTGGGGTCAAATATGATGTTTGGTTTAACGAACAATCCCTCCATGATTCAGGGGCCGTTCGTTTAACTATGGAAGAACTCGAGAAAAAAGGGTATATTTACGAAAGCGAAGGTGCACACTGGCTTAAATCCACATTATTTGGGGATGAAAAGGATGAAGTGGTCATTAGGAGCAATGGAGCACCGACCTATTTTGCTGCAGATATTGCGTACCACCGCAATAAGTTCGAGCGAGGATTTAATCGAGTAATCAATATTTGGGGAGCGGATCATCATGGACATGTCGCTCGGATGAAAGGAGCGATGACCGCCTTAGGCCATGACGCAGATAATCTTCAAGTCATCTTAATGCAACTTGTGCGCTTGATCCAAAATGGCGAAGTTGTGAAAATGTCCAAACGCTCTGGTCAGTATATTACGTTACGGGAGTTAATGGACGAAGTTGGCAAGGATGCGGCGCGTTTTTTCTTTAATTTACGAGACCCAGACTCTACCGTGGATTTTGATATGGATCTAGCAAGAGCGCAGTCATCGGATAACCCAGTTTACTATGTGCAATATGCACATGCCAGATTATGTAGTATTCTGCGGCAAGCCGAAGAACTGGGTGATACTACAACCCCTGCCTCCGAAAAGGAATTACAACGCTTAGACAGCACAGAAGAGCGGGATCTTCTCAAGAAAATGGCTGACTTACCGAGCGAGGTCATCATCGCGGCACGTTTAATGGAACCCCATCGTTTAGCACGGTATGTGCTTGACTTGGCGGGTCTCTTCCATACGTTCTATAACAGCCAGAGAGTCCTTGTTGAGGATGAGGGGCTAAGACGGGCTCGTTTGAGCTTAGTACGGGCGGTAAAACAAATTGTTAGTAATGTATTGGACATTTTAGGCGTATCAGCACCTGAAAGAATGTAAATTAGGTTTAAATAATGTTTAAACAAACGATAAGCAGGAAATATTTAGGGGTGGGCCGAATATAGTGATATTCAAAACGACGAAGGGCGGTGGAGTTTTGACCCACTCTTTGAGCAAAAAAGACAAACCAACCGAAGCAGATATAGCTTATGAAGTACTGAAGGCTCAAGGTAACCCCATGCATTATCAAAATTTAATTGAAGTAGTACTGCAACGTTTAGGGATTTCCCAAGAGGCAATACGGATTGCGGCTGCACTTACCCAGATTAATCTTGACACACGGTTTACGTTTCTCGGGAGAGGGGAATGGGGTCTGAAAGTCTGGGAACCTTCGAAGGTTAACCGTCGGTCGCCTTCAGTAACCTTGATAAACAAAGCATCAGTCGATGAGGAAGACAAGACAGACTCAGAAGAACAAGAAGAGGATTCCTTGGACGAAGATGGATCTGACACAGACGAAATATTCGATGAAGCGGATGAGGGGCAACGCGGGGAAAAATGGTAGTCATAGTATATCTAATGGAAAGGTCTACTGGTGATGAACATGTCTCCAAAAGAGAGTAACAGTTACAGTGCTCCAATGGTCTATAAATCGTTTGCGATTTTAAAAGAAGTTGCTAAAGCTCAAGGGACTTTAGGAGTTAGCGATATTTCGAGACAATTAAATTTTAATAAAAGCACTGTTTACGGTGTTACTCAGGCTTTCCTCGATTTAGGTGTATTACGTCAGGATGAATCAACTAAGAAATTCAGGCTGGGACCTGCTTTGATTCAGCTCAGTAATCAGTCGTTAGCTTCGGTCAGTTTAAAGGATATTGCACGTTCCTTTATGATGAAATTAGCCCAGGATTTCGCTGGGACGGTCTTCTTGGGCTGTTTTGATGAGTACGGGATAACAATTATTGAAAAGGTTGATAGCCCGGAAGATTTAAAGATATCGGCTCCTGTAGGGACTAGACTTCCTTTCTTTTCTGGATCAGCAGCAAAATCCTTTTTGGCAAATTTAGATGAAACGATTCAGAGAAGGATAATCACAGAAAAGGTACTACCAAAGTTCACTAATAAAACGATAAATAATATTGAAGACTATCTGGCTGATCTTAAGCAAGTACGAAAACAGGGCTATGCCACTGATTTTGAAGAATATATTCATGGCGTTAATGCTGTTAGCGTGCCGTTAGTTGATATCCGTGGCACATTATTAGGCGCGATATGGATTGTAGGATTCAGTAATTCCTTTACGAAGGACAGGATGCAACAAGCTGCAGTGGCTGCCATGGAATCCGCTAAACAAATAACCCGCATAATTGGTTAGCTTGATATTGAGCTTCAGAATTCATACAAACAATAGAAATACCCCCGTCTTTTTCAAGCGGGGGTATTTCTGTTGTTTTTTAGCTCAAACAATAACTTTTATTGTATATAATTTCTGAAACAAGATCTGTTGAGAAGCAAAAGCTGCTTATTGGAATATTCTGGGTCAGATTTTTGTATGAATAGTTGATTTCGTCTTTTGGGAAGCAAAATCGAACTATTCACAGGGGAAATTCGACTGTTCGTTATAAGATATAGTATTTGTTTTGCCTGCATGTTAAAATAGTATAAAGGAGAGAACGACTGTTTCCTATGGGAAACAAAATCACAAGCTAACTTTTTTGATTGAGTTATGAACGAAACCTAATTTCTTAATTTTAAGGAGGGATTTGAATGTACCTACCTGATTTTGATTATTATATGCCGGATAGTCTAGCAGAGGCCTGCGAAGCGCTCGCTCGTTTTGGTTCCAAAG
>JGI25321J39296_1000454_pt1 | contig 34193 bp, 26 predicted proteins | sample AutmiccommuBRH23_FD_39296 | JGI IMG/M metagenome (IMG submission 39296)
TCGACGACATGATCGGGCGCGCGGTCGGGCAGGGCCGCCGGGGCCGGGCCGGGCCGGTTTTCGCCGCCGAACCCGCCATCGCCGCGGCAGAAGGCCGACATTGCCACGCGCGCCAGCTTTTCACCGCTGTCCGCGTCGATGATGTCGCGGCTCTGATAGATGACGGCGCCCTTGCCCTCGCCCTTGTCGGAAATGAAGTCGATCCGGCTGCGCCCTATGATGTTGCCCTTCACCGGCAGCGGTTTGTAGATGTCCAGCCATTGCTCGCCATGCAGGACCTTCTGCCAGTTCACCCCGGTTCTGGAATCGCGCAGCCAGAACCCCGGATAGCCCAGAACGACCGCCATGGACGGCACCGCCCTGAGCCCGTCTTCATAGACGTAGGCCAGTTCCTTCCTGTCGGTCGGGTCTTCGCCGAAACCGAGACCGAGCGCGTAAAGGATCGTGTCGCGCTCCGTCAACGTCTGTTCGATCTCTTCGAAGTCCCAGTTCGACAGTGCATCGAAGTCCAATGCCATGATCCATCCCCCCTTGATCGCACTCAGAGCGTTGCCTGCGACCCCAGAATTGCCGTGACCTGGCTGGACAGCACCCCGCCATTGCCATGCGCCAGCGCGAGGTCGATGCCGTCCAGTTGCAGGCCCGGTGCATCGCCGCGGATCTGGCGCGCGGCCTCGATCACGGTGAAGATACCATACATGCCGGGGTGCACGCAGGACAGGCCCCCGCCATTGGTATTCACCGGCAAGGCCCCGCCCGGCGCGATGCGCCCACCTTCCACAAAGGCGCCGCCCTCGCCCTTGGCACAAAAGCCGAGGTCTTCCAGAAACAGGATCGTATTGATCGTAAATGCGTCATAAAGCTCGATTACCTGAATATCCGAGGGCGACACCCCCGCCGCCGCAAAGGCGCGCTTGCCCGACTCGCGGGCGGCGGTGACGGTGAAATCCTTCATCTGTGATATCTGGCGATGCGAGCTTTCGGCGGCGCTGCCCAGCACATAGACCGGGGCCTTCGGGAAATCCCGCGCGCGGTCAGCACGGACCATCACGATCGCGCCGCCGCCGTCCGTGACCAGGCAACAGTCGCGCACGGTCAGCGGGTCGCCCACCATGCGCGCGCCCAGCACGTCCTCGCGGCTGAGCTGGCCGCGCTCGAATGCCTCGGGGTTGTGCTGCGCCCAGGCCCGCGCCGCCACGGCCACATCGGCCAGTTGCGCGCGGGTGGTGCCATATTCATGCATGTGCCGCGCTGCGGCCATCGCATAGGCGGAAATCGGATAGCGCGGATTGTAGGGCGACTCATAGGCTGGCGGGCGCGAGACCGTCACCAGTTTTCCCGATGCGGTTCTCTGGTTGGAGCCGTAAACGATCAGCGCGACATCGCAAAGCCCGGCGTCAAGCGCCATGGTCGCGGATGTCAGGTAATTCACGAAAGACGACCCGCCCGTCATGGTGCCGTCGATGAACCGGGGCTGAATGCCCAGATATTCGGCCGCCATGAGGGCCGGCATGGCGTCTTCCATCATGGTGCAGAACAGCCCGTCCACGTCGGACAGTTTCAGCCCGGCATCGCCAAGCGCCGCAAGCGCGGATTGCGCCATGACATCATAGGCGGTCAGGCCATGCGCCTCGCCGAAACCGGCGTGCCCGGTTCCCACGATGGCGGATGTTCCCCGAAGATCAGTGGTCACGATTCATACCTCCGCCGGCTTGAAAAGCACGACCGGCGCGCCCCCGGCCTCGCCCACGAAAGCGGTCACGGCCATGTCGATGACAACCTCGCCGGGGGCGATTCCCTCGACCCGGCTCATCATCCGAACGCCTTCTTCCAGTTCGACCATGCATATGTTGTAGTCGCCGCCGCGCTCGGGCTTCTGACGCACGACGGTGGTGGTGTGAACCCGGCCCTTGCCGCTGGCGCGATGCCAGGAGATCGAGACCCCGTGACAATGCGGACACAGAACCCTGGGGAAGAAGTGATATTCCCCGCAGTCATCGCACCTGGGAAGCAGGATTTCCTGATTGGCGAGGGCGCGCTGGAAAATCTGGTCTGGTCCTGCGATGTCCGGCATCTGCGTTCTCCCTCAAGCGATCAGTTCAATGGTTTAGCGTGTTGATGTTGTTTCTAACGTCTGTTAGATTTTGTCAAGCCCACAGGATCACTTGCGAGAATGCCATGTCAGGTTCAAATTCAGCCCCCCTCTCCGGCACGCTGGTTGTCACACTCGAACAGGCGGTGGCCGCGCCGTTCTGCTCGTCGCGGCTGGCCGATGCCGGCGCGCGCGTGATCAAGGTCGAGCGCAAGGGCGCGGGCGATTTCGCGCGCGCCTACGATACCGCCGCGAACGGCGAAAGCGCCTATTTCACATGGCTGAACCGGGGCAAGGAATCGGTTGCGCTGGATATCAAGGCCGAAGAAGACCGTGCAATCCTGCTGAGGATGCTGGAAAACGCAGATGTGTTCATCCAGAACCTGCTGCCCGGCGCGCTGGCCAAACTCGGGCTCGATTCGGCCACTCTGCGAGAGCGATTTCCGCGCCTCGTGACCTGCGACATCACCGGCTATGGCGAAGACGGCCCGATGCGCAACGCCAAGGCCTATGACCTTCTGGTGCAATGCGAAAGCGGGCTGGCCTCGGTCACCGGCACGCCGGACGCACCGGGGCGCGTCGGCGTTTCGGTCTGCGATATCGCCACCGGCATGACCGCCCATGCCGCGATCTGCGAGGCCCTGATCGGGCGCGCGCGCACCGGCAAGGGCAGCGGCGTTTCGGTGGCCATGTTCGACGTGATGGCCGACTGGATGGCGGTTCCGCTGCTCTATCACGACTATCTGGGCAAACCGACGCCGCGCGTCGGGCTGAACCACGCGGTGATCTGCCCCTATGGTGCCTACGCGTGCCGGGACGGCCAGCTTGTCGTCATAGCCGTGCAGCACCAGGGTGAATGGATGCGCTTTTGCGAGAATATCCTCGGGGATCCCGCCCTTGCGACCGATCCGCGTTTTCACGACAATTCGGCGCGCCTTGGAAACAAGCCCGAACTCGAAACGCTCATCAGGGCGGTGTTCGCCTCTCATGACCGCGCCGAGATGCTGAAGCTGCTCGATGCTGCGGGCATTGCGTTCGCGGCGGTGAACGACGTGGCGGCCCTTTCCGGCCATCCGCAACTCGACCGCTCCACCATCGCCACGCCGTCTGGCGAAATCGACGTCCCCGCGCCCCCGATCCGGCGCAGCACCGGCGAGACGACGCTTGGCCCATGCCCGGCCCTCGACGCGGACGGCGAAGCCATCCGCGCCGAGTTCGCGGCCCGTTCACAAGACAGGATACGCCCGTAAATGACCACCGCGCAGAAACCCGCGATCCTTGATGACGTTAAGATCATCGACCTGACGTCGGTGGTTTTCGGCCCCCTGGCGACGCAAATGCTGGGCGATCTGGGGGCGGATGTGATCAAGGTGGAAAGCCCCGAAGGCGATCTGTTGCGCCAGGTCCAGCCGGCACGCAACAAGCTGATGGGGGCCGCCTTTCTGGGGGCCAACCGCAACAAGCGCAGTGTCGTCCTCGACCTTAAAACGCCAGCCGATCGCGACCGGCTGCGCAAGCTGCTGGCCGATGCCGATGTGATGATTTCCAGCATCCGGCCCGCGGCCCTTGCCCGATTGTCGCTCGATCCCGAAACGTTGCGGCGCGAGAACCCGAAGCTTATCACGGTATCCGCCACCGGCTACGGCCAGGACGGGCCCTATGCGGCCAAACCTGCCTTCGACGATATCGTGCAGTCGGTCTCGGGGTTCGCCAGCCTGGCATCATTGCGCGACCCCGAGGCCGCACCCGCCTATGCCCCAACGATCCTTGCCGACAAGCTTGGCGGTGTAACAGCGGCCTATGCCATCATGGCCGCCCTGTTCCACCGAGAACGCACGGGCGAAGCCCAGCATGTCGAGGTGCCCATGTTCGAAACGCTTTCGGCGTTCCTGCTGGTCGAACACATGGATGGCGCCACGTTCGAGGACACCCCGCAGGATTTCGGCTACGCCCGCATGCTGGTCCCCCACCGCCGCCCGGTTCAGACATCGGACGGGTTCATCACGATCCTGCCCTACACCAACGCGCAATGGGCACGGTTCTTCAGGGCGGTCGGGCGGGATGACATGATCTCCCACCCATGGGTTACCGATATGGAAACCCGCAGCCGGAACATTGGCGCGCTTTACGATCTGGTGGCGCAGATCGCACTGACACGGACAACAGAGCAATGGCTTGCCCTGATGGAACAGGCCGACATTCCCGCCATGCCGGTGCGAAACCTGTCGGACCTGCCCGGCGATCCCCATCTTGCCGCGACCGGTTTCTTTCAGCAAATCAATCATCCAACGGAAGGCGCCATCTGGACGACACGCCCGCCGGTTCGATTTTCCGCAACCCCCGCGCGACACGACTTCCGCCCGGCCCCGCGCCTGGGCGAGCACAGCAACGAAATCCTGGAGCCGGGCGAAGACTAACCTTACCCGGCGCCGGACCGTTCAGATATCCAACGAACGCGCGATCAGTTCCTTCATGATCTCGTTGGTGCCGCCATAGATCATCTGCACCCGGCTGTCGGCGTAAAGCCGCGCAATCGGGAATTCCATCATGAAGCCGTAACCGCCATGCAGTTGCAGGCATTCATGCATGACCTCGTTCTGCGTCTGGCTGCCCCACCATTTCGCCATCGAGGCCGTGGCCGCATCAAGCTGGCCCGATTCGAGCCGGGCAATTCCGTCATTGACAAAACTGCGCAGCAATTCGGCCTTGGTCTTGCATTCGGCCAGCTTGAACCGGGTGTTCTGGAAATCCATGATCCGCTTGCCGAACGCCTTGCGGTCCTGAACGTATTTCACGGTCTCCGCGATGGCGAAGTCGATGAACCCGAGGGCGGTGACTCCGATCATCAGCCGCTCCCACGGCAATTGCTTCATCAGCTGATAAAACCCCTGGCCTTCTTCGGGACCGAGCAGGTTGGCAGTCGGCACGCGCACATCCTCAAAGAACAGCTCTGCCGTGTCCGATCCCTTCATGCCCAGTTTCCTGAGGTTGCGCCCGCGACGGAACCCTTCGGCGTCCTCGGTTTCCAGAACGATCAGGGACACGCCTTTGGCGCCGGCATCGCGGTCCGTCTTGGCCACCACGACGATGATATCGGCGGTGTGCCCGTTGGTGATGAAGATCTTCGAGCCGTTGAGCCTGTAGTGGTTGCCATCCCTTTGCGCATACGTCTGCACATTCTGCAGGTCCGATCCGGTGCCCGGTTCGGTCATCGCGATCGCGGCGACGCTCTCGCCGCTGATCAGGCGCGGCAGCCATTTCTTCTTCTGATCTTCGCTGGCATAGGCGTCGAGATAGTGGATCACGATGCTCTGGATGCCATAGCCCCAGCCGGTATCGCCGGTCCGCCCCTGTTCATAGACGGTGATCGCGTCGAACCCGATACCGCCGCCGAACCCGCCGTAGTCCTCGGCAATCGAGCCGCCCATGACACCCTGTGCGCCGACCGTCTTCCAGAATTCGCGGTCAACAATGCCCTGCTGCGCCCATTTCTCGATATTGGGGGCCATCTCGGCATCGAAGAGCTTGCGTGTGCTGTCGGCAAACATCTTGTGTTCATCGGTGACCCAGGAGGGGGAATTTGCGAGTAGTGACATTTCAAACACCTTGTGACCTGATCCTGTCGATTGATAGCAAATGCGCACGGTCGAACAAAGGCTCCAGGGGGGTAAATTTCCCGGCTGACGCGACGTTCGGCCTTGTCCCGGATCTTGCAGAGACTTCCCGACGCCTCTGTTTGGCGACATCGCGGCATCCCCGCGCCGACAGACGCGCGAATGACGGGGAGGGCTGCTCAAAGGGTTTGAGGTCTGGCCGATTATGGTGTTTCGTGGGTATTCGGCGGCAAGCGGGACCGCCAGCACCGGATTATACAGGTCTGATATGAGCAAACGAGCATTGATAACCGGCATCACGGGCCAGGACGGGTCCTATCTGGCCGAATTTCTTCTGGAAAAAGGCTATGAGGTGCACGGCATCAAGCGCCGCTCGTCGCTGTTCAATACGCAGAGAATTGACCACATCTATCAGGATCCGCACAAGCCCGACCCCAAGCTGAGGCTGCATTACGGCGATCTGACCGACAGTTCGAACCTGACGCGCATCCTGTCAGAGGTGAGGCCCGACGAGGTCTATAACCTTGGGGCACAAAGCCATGTCGCGGTCTCGTTCGAGGCCCCCGAATACACCGCCGATGTCGATGCCATGGGCACCATGCGTCTGCTCGAGGCGATCCGCTTTCTGGGGCTNGAAAAGACGACCCGGTTCTATCAGGCCTCGACGTCCGAGCTTTATGGTCTGGTTCAGGAGACCCCGCAGACCGAGACGACGCCGTTTCACCCCCGCTCGCCCTATGCGGTGGCCAAGCTCTATGCCTACTGGATCACGGTGAACTATCGCGAGGCCTACGGGATCTATGCCTGCAACGGTATTCTCTTCAATCACGAGAGCCCACGGCGCGGCGAGACCTTCGTCACGCGCAAGATCACCCGCGGCCTTGCCAATATCGCCCAGGGGCTGGATGATTGTCTCTACATGGGCAATATCGACGCCCTGCGCGACTGGGGCCATGCGCGCGACTATGTGCGCATGCAGTGGATGATGCTCCAGCAGGAGGCGCCCGATGATTTCGTGATTGCGACCGGCCGGCAGTATTCCGTTCGGCAATTCATCACCTGGAGCGCCGAGGAACTCGGCATCAGCGTTGAATTCAGGGGCGCCGGCGCGGATGAAGTGGCCGTTGTGGCCGCGGTGGAGGGTGACAAGGCCGCCGCGCTGCGGCCCGGCGACATCGTGATGCGCATCGACCCGAAATATTTCCGTCCCGCCGAGGTGCAAACGCTGCTGGGCGACCCCACGAAGGCCCGCGAAAGGCTGGGCTGGGTACCCGAGATCACCGCCCGGCAGATGTGCGCCGAGATGGTTGCCGCGGATCTCGGGGCCGCGCGGCGGCACGCGCTNCTGAAACGGCACGGCCATGATCTGCCGATGGCGCTGGAAGGCTAGGCGATGCGCATCGGCACCCCGCACCGACGATCGCATCCCGCACATGCGCGCTCGACCGGCACTTTGCCGCACCGGACCGGATCGGGGATAGCTAGAGCGGTTTTCTCCGTGATCGAAAGGGATCCCCGATGATTGCTCCGGTCATTCTTTGCGGTGGGTCCGGCACACGGCTCTGGCCGCTGTCGCGGAAATCCTACCCCAAGCAATTCGTGCCGCTGCTGGGCGATCTGACGCTGTTTCAGGCGTCGGCGCAACGCCTGTCGGGACCGCAATTCCGCGCCCCGCTGGTGCTGACCAATGCCGATTTCAGGTTCATCGTGGGCGAACAGCTGGCCGGTGTCGGGATCGAGCCCGATGCCGTCCTGATCGAGCCGTCGGGGCGCAACACGGCGCCGGCGGTGCTGGCCGCCGCGCTCTGGCAGGTCGCGCGGGACGCCGATGCGCTTCTGCTGGTTGCGCCCTCCGATCATGTGGTGCCCGACCCCGCCGCCTTTCGGCAGGCCGTGGCGGCGGGGGTCGATGCGGCACAGGCGGGCCGGCTCGTGACCTTCGGGATCAAGCCCACCCATGCCGAGACCGGTTACGGCTATCTCGAGCTTGACGGTGATCCGGGCGATTTCTCGCCACGCGCCATCGGCCTCAGGCGGTTTGTCGAGAAACCCGATGCCGCGACCGCGGCGGCGATGCTCTCGGAGGGGACATATCTGTGGAATGCGGGGATTTTCCTGTTCCGGGCCGGGGCGATCATCGACGCGTTTCGCGCCCATGCCCCGGAGCTGTTCGCGCCNGTGGCGGCTGCGATCGAAAAGGGCGCCCCGGATCTGGGCTTCTACCGCCTCGACCCCGAAAGCTGGGCCGAGGCCGAGGACATCTCGATAGATTACGCCGTGATGGAAAAGGCGGACAACCTCACGGTTGTCCCGTTCGCGGCGGGCTGGTCGGATCTCGGCGGCTGGGATGCGGTCTGGCGCGAGACCGGGCCGGATGCGCGCGGCGTGGCGACCTCGGGGCGGGCCACGGCGATCGATTGCGACAACACGCTGCTGCGCTCCGAGGAGGACGGGCTCGAAATTGTCGGGCTGGGGCTTGACAACATCATCGCGGTGGCCATGCCCGACGCGGTTCTGGTGGCGGACGCCAGCCGTGCGCAGGATGTCAAGACGGTGGTCGCCGCGCTCAAGGCGAAGGGCCGCAAGCAGGCCGAGAGCTTTCCCAAGGATCACCGCCCCTGGGGCTGGTTCGAGAGCCTCGTGATCGGCGACCGCTTTCAGGTCAAGCGCATCCATGTGCACCCCGGCGCGGCGCTCTCGCTNCAGAGCCATCACCACCGCTCCGAGCACTGGATCGTGGTCGAGGGCACCGCGAAGGTGACGGTCGATGATGAGGTCAGCCTCGTGAGCGAGAACCAGTCGGTCTATATCCCCCTCGGGGCCGTGCACCGGATGGAGAACCCCGGCAAGCTGCCCGTGGTGCTGATCGAGGTGCAGACGGGATCCTATCTCGGGGAGGACGACATAATCCGCTACGAGGACATCTACGCGCGCGGCTGAACCGGCGCATGTCGGGGCGTGACATCCTTTGGCGCTTGATTCTCTGCCTCCCTGCCACTATACGCGGCCCTGTCAACAAGGCGGAATCGCCACGAAGCAGCAGAGATCGAGCAGGGTCGGCACCACCGGCCCTCTTTGTTTTGTGATCCGTCTGACCAATGAACCCCCCAAGACCGGCGGAGACAACCGCGCGGCCNGAAAACAGACGTAAAGGAAACAGACGCCACATGGCTCAGAACGCAACCATGGAGGAATTCGAGGCCCTCCTTAACGAAAGCCTCGAAATGGACACGCCCGATGAGGGCTCTGTCGTCAAGGGCCGGGTCATCGCCATCGAGGCGGGTCAGGCCATCATCGATGTCGGCTACAAGATGGAAGGCCGCGTCGATCTCAAGGAATTCGCAAATCCAGGCGAGCAGCCCGACATTTCCGTCGGCGACGAGGTCGAGGTGTTCCTGCGTTCGGCAGAGAANTCCCGCGGCGAGGCCGTGATCAGCCACGAGATGGCCCGCCGCGAGGCGGCATGGGACCGTCTCGAAAAGGCCTATGCNGACGAGGAGCGCGTCGAGGGNGCGATCTTTGGCCGCGTCAAGGGTGGCTTTACCGTCGATCTCGGCGGGGCCGTGGCCTTCTTGCCCGGCTCTCAGGTCGATGTGCGCCCGGTGCGTGATGCCGGGCCGCTGATGGGTCTCAAACAGCCGTTCCAGATCCTCAAGATGGACCGCCGCCGCGGCAATATCGTCGTGTCGCGCCGCGCCATCCTGGAAGAAAGCCGCGCCGAACAGCGCGCCGAGGTCATCGCCAACCTCACCGAGGGGCAGACCGTGGATGGCGTGGTCAAGAACATCACCGAATACGGGGCCTTCGTGGATCTTGGCGGTGTCGATGGCCTGCTGCACGTCACCGACATGGCCTGGCGGCGGGTCAACCACCCGTCGGAGATCCTCTCGATCGGCGAGACCGTCAAGGTTCAGGTCATCAAAATCAACAAGGAAACCCACCGCATCAGCCTGGGCATAAAGCAGCTTCAGGAAGATCCGTGGGACCTGGTGGGCGCGAAATATCCGCTCGGCTCGGTCCATACCGGCCGCGTCACCAACATCACCGATTACGGCGCCTTCGTGGAGCTGGAACCGGGGGTCGAGGGGCTGGTGCACGTCTCCGAAATGTCCTGGACCAAGAAGAACGTGCATCCCGGCAAGATCGTCTCTACCTCCCAGGAGGTCGAGGTCATGGTGCTGGAAATCGACCCGGCCAAGCGCCGCGTCAGCCTCGGGCTCAAGCAGACCATGCGCAACCCGTGGGAAGTGTTTGCAGAGCAGTTCCCGTCGGGAACCGAGGTCGAGGGCGAGGTCAAGAACATCACCGAATTCGGCCTGTTCATCGGCATGGAGGGCGATATCGACGGCATGGTTCATCTCAGCGATCTGAGCTGGGACGAGCGTGGCGAGGACGCGATCCAGAACTACAAGAAAGGCGATCTGGTCCGGGCCGTCGTCTCCGAGGTCGATGTCGAGAAGGAACGCATCTCGCTCTCGATCAAGGCGCTGGGCGGTGACAAGTTCGCCGAGGCCGTCGGCGGCGTNAAGCGCGGGTCGGTCATCACCGTCACNGTGACCGCGATCGAGGATGGNGGCATCGAGGTGGAATACGAGGGCATGAAGTCCTTCATCCGCCGCTCGGATCTGTCGCGGGACCGCGCCGAGCAGCGCCCCGAGCGGTTCTCGGTCGGTGACAAGGTCGATGTGCGCGTGACCAACGTGGACAACAAGACGCGCCGCCTGGGTCTCTCGGTCAAGGCGCGCGAGATCGCCGAGGAACAGGAAGCCGTGGCGCAGTTCGGCTCGTCCGATTCGGGGGCGTCGCTGGGCGACATCCTTGGCGCCGCGCTCAAGGGCGACAAGTAGGCGAGACGGTCCGGGCACAGGACCNGCAAGCGGCCCCGCCCTCGCGCGGGGCCGTTTTGCGTTCACAGCTTGCGCCGCGCGCGGGGCGGGCGGATCGGGGCCATCNCGGCTCTGGCTTGATCCATNGGCTGCCTCCGGGCATGAGGACGGCGCGCGGATGCGGCATGGCAAGGGGCAAGACATGGGCCGGCAGGCGGAGACGATCGCGCAGGCACAGCGCCCTGCGCCACATGCCCGGGGCGGCACGCCACGGCCGACAAGGCCGCGCGCCGCCCGAGCGCAAGGCACGGGGCCGGCGGGGGCACCCTCTTGCATCGGGACGGGACCAGCGTCCGCGCCATGACCGAAGCCCTAGTCATCGGGGCCGGGCCGGCGGGGCTGATGGCGGCCGAGGCGATGGCCGGGGCGGGGCTGCGCGTGACCGTGGCCGAGGCCAAGCCCTCGGTCGGGCGCAAGCTGCTGATGGCCGGGAAATCGGGGCTGAACCTGACCAGGGCAGAGCCGTTCGAGGCGTTCATGGCCGCCTATGGCGACCGGGCCGGGCACTTGCGCCCGATGCTCGCGGCCTTTGGCCCCGATCAGGTGCGGGACTGGGCCGAGGGGCTGGGGCAGCCGCTTTTCACCGGCTCGACAGGCCGGGTTTTCCCGCGCGCGATGAAAGCCTCGCCGCTTTTGCGCGCCTGGCTCGCGCGGCTTGACGGGTTGGGCGTGCGCATCCGCACGCGCTGGCGATGGACCGGCCGGGACGGGCGCGGGGTTCTGTTCGACACGCCCGAGGGCGCGCGCGCGCTGGCGCCTTGCGTGACCGTGCTCGCCTGCGGCGGGGCAAGCTGGGCGCGGCTTGGCTCGGATGGGGCGTGGGCGGCGCATTTCCCGGCGGATGTCGCGCCCTTCCGCCCTGCCAACATGGGGTTCGACATCGCCTGGTCGGCCCATATGGCGCCCTATCGGGGCCAGCCGGTCAAGGGCGTGGCGCTCCATGCGGGGCGCGCGGTCTCGCGCGGGGAATTCGTCATCACGGCAAGCGGCATCGAGGGTGGCGGCATCTACGAGGTGAGCGCGGCCTTGCGCGACGGCGCGGCGCTGACGCTCGATCTCCTGCCCGATCTCGGCCGCGACGAGATTGCCGCCCGGCTCGCCCGCGCGCGCCGCGGCGACAGCCTCGGGAACCGGCTGCGCAAGGCGCTGCGGCTTTCGCCGGTCAAATCTGCGCTGGCGATGGAATTCGCCCGCGGCGCGCCGGACCTGGCCGCCGCGCTCAAGGCGTTGCCCGTGCCGCTCATCGGCCCGCGCCCGATGGATCAGGCGATTTCCACCGCCGGCGGGCTGCGCTTTGGCGCGCTCGACGCGGGGCTGATGCTGCGCGCGCGCCCCGGCACCTTTGCCGCCGGCGAAATGCTCGACTGGGAGGCGCCGACGGGGGGCTATCTGCTGACGGCCTGCCTTGCCACCGGGCTCTGGGCCGGGCGGCACGCGGCGGCCTAGGCCGCGCGTCCATGCCCCGGCTGATCGTGCGGGCCGCGCGGCGCGGCTACGCGCGTCCGGGCAAAACGCCCCACAGGTCATACTCTCCGGCCTCGTCCACCTCGACGGTGACGATATCGCCNACCTTCAGCGCCNCGGTGCCCTCGTCGATGAAGAGATTGCCGTCGATCTCGGGCGCGTCGGCCATGGTGCGGCAGGTGGCCACGCCGTCCTCGTCGATCTCGTCCACGATCACGTCGAGCCGCTGGCCGACCTTCGCCGCGAGCCTGGCCTCGGAAATGGCCTGCGCCTTTTGCATGAACCGTTCCCACCGCGCCTGTTTGACCGCTTCGGGCAGATGATCGGGCAGCGCGTTGGACCGCGCCCCGGCGACGTTTTCATATTTGAAACAGCCCACCCGGTCGAGCTGCGCCTCGTCCAGCCAGTCGAGCAGCGTCTGGAACTCTTCCTCGGTCTCGCCGGGATAGCCGACGATGAAGGTCGAGCGCAGGGTGATCTCGGGGCAGGTGCGCCGCCAGGCGGCGATTTCATCGAGNGTGCGGGCGGCGGCGGCGGGCCGCGCCATGCGTTTGAGCGTCTCGGGATGGGCGTGNTGGAACGGGATGTCGAGATAGGGCAGGATCAACCCCTCTGCCATCAGCGGGATGAGGTCGCGCACATGCGGATAGGGATAGACGTAATGCAGCCGCACCCAGGCCCCCAGTGATCCCAGATCGCGGGCAAGATCGGTGATATGGGCGCGATGCCCGTGCGCCTCGGCATGGCGGATATCGACACCATAGGCGGAGGTGTCCTGCGAGATCACCAGCAGTTCCTTNACGCCGCTTTCCACCAGCTTTTCTGCCTCGCGGATGACCGCGTGGGCGGGGCGCGATTGCAGCCGCCCGCGCATGTCNGGGATGATGCAGAAGCGGCACTTGTGGTTGCAACCCTCGGAAATCTTGAGATAACTGTAATGGCGCGGGGTAAGGCGCACGCCCGAGGCGGGCAGCAGATCGACAAAAGGATCGGGCGCGGGCGGCACGGCGGCGTGCACCGCGTCGAGCACCTGTTCATACTGGTGCGGGCCGGTGACGGCGAGCACGCGGGGATGCGCCCCGGTGATGTAATCCGGCTCGGCCCCGAGGCAGCCGGTGACGATCACGCGGCCGTTCTCGCGCAGCGCCTCGCCGATCGCCTCGAGGCTCTCGGCCTTGGCGCTGTCGAGAAAACCGCAGGTGTTGACGATCACCGCATCGGCCCCGGCATAATCGGGCGAGATGCCATAGCCCTCGGCGCGCAGCCGGGTGAGGATACGCTCGGCATCGACCAGCGCCTTGGGGCAGCCGAGCGAGACCATGCCGATCCTCGGCTGGCCCTCACGGGCCATTTCGGGCAGGCGCGCGCGCGGTGCGAGGTCGGGGCGAAGATCGGGCGGGTTTTGCGACATGGGCCGCGATATAGCGCTCGCGACCGCGCGCGGGAAGGGCAAAAGCGGTTGCCGCGCGGGGCGCGCGCGCCCTAGAGTTGGCGGCAGGGAAAAAGGGAGCGGTGTCATGCGGTGGATCGNGCGGTTGATGGGGCTGGTGGTTGTGCTCTCGGCCTTTNTGCTGGGCGCGCTGTTTTTCCTGCCCGGAGAGCGGATCGCCAGGATCGCCGCCGAGCAGATCACCCGCGCCACGGGCCGCACCGTCACCATGAGCGGCGAGACGCGGCTGAGCCTTTATCCCATCCTCGGCGTCTCGACCGGGGCGGTGGAGATCGCCAATGCCGACTGGTCGGATGCCGGGCCGATGCTGCGCGCCGAGAGTTTCAAGCTCGGGGTCGATCCCAGGGTGCTCTGGGGCGGGGATATCCGCATCACCGGGCTGGAGGTGGTCAATCCCGAAATCCGGCTGGAGCGCGCCGCCGACGGGCGGGTGAACTGGGAACTGGGCGTCGAAGGGGTTGCGCCCTCGGGGCAGGCCGAGGGGGGCGCGCCCGCGCGCTCGGCGCGGCTTGGGCTGACGCTCGACCGGGCGCTGGTTACCGGCGCGCGGCTGGTCCATGTCGATCACGGNACGGGTGCGCGGCAGGAGATCCGCGATCTCGACCTCGATTTGCGCTGGCCCGACTATGACGGCACGGCGACGCTGGAGGCATCGTTCCGGCGCGGGGGCGGTCTGGTTCGCATCTCGGGGCATCTCGACGAGGTGGGGGCGTTTCTCGACGGCGCGGTGACGGGGGTTGCGGCGACGGTCTCGGCGGGTGGCGGCACGGTCGGGTTCGCCGGGCGCGCGGGGCCAAGGCCCGAGGCGCAGGGGCGGCTCGATTTCGATATCGGCGACACGGGCGCGTTTCTGGCGGCGCTTGGCCTTGGCGGGGTGGACCTGCCGCAGGGTCTGGGGCGCAGCGTGTCGGGCCGCGCTGACGTGACGGTGACGGGGGGCACGCAGGTGACGCTGCGCGATCTGGTGCTGGGGCTGGGTGGCAACAGCCTGTCGGGTGCTGCCGATCTTGATCTTGCAGGCGACGTGCCGCGCTTCAACGCGCAGATCAATGCCGGCGCGCTTGACCTGTCGCAATTGGCCGGGGCGGATACGACCGGCGGTGGCAGTGGCGGTGGTGCCTCTGGCTGGTCGAGGGAGCGGATCGACGCAAGCGCGCTGGCGCTCGCCAATGGCGAGTTGGCCTTTGCCGCCGAAAGCGTCAATCTGGGCGATCTGAAACTGGGCCGGACGCGGGCGGNNATGGTGCTGGATCGGTCGCGCGCGGCGTTCGACCTGCGCGAGGTGCGCGCCTATGACGGGCTGGCGACGGGCGAGTTTGTCGTCAACAACCGCGCGGGCCTCTCGGTGGGGGGCAGCACGCGGGCCGAGGGCATCAATCTCGAGCGGTTCCTGGCCGATGCGATGGGGATCACGCGCTTTGCCGCGAGCGGGTCGGGCGAGGTGAGTTTCCTCGGCACGGGCAATTCGGTCGATGCGATCATGAACAGCCTGAGCGGCAAGGGCAGTATTGCCACCGGGCGGGGGGTGATCTCGGGGATAGACCTCGACCGGCTGATGCGCTCAGGCGATGTCACGGGCGGGACCACGGTTTTCGACTCGATGAGCGCGAGTTTCACNATGGAGGGCGGCAACCTCTTCAATCAGGATCTGGCGATGCGCCTGCCGCTCGCGCGCGCCGAGGGCAAGGGCAGGGTGGGCCTTGGCGCGCGCGATATCGACTATCTGTTTACGCCGGTGCTGCTTGAGGGCGAGACCAGCCGGGGCCTTGCCATCCCGGTTCGGATCAGGGGGACATGGGAGAACCCCAGGATCACCCCCGATCTGGAAAGGGCGCTTGATCTGAACCTCAAGGCCGAGCGCGAGGAACTGGAGAAGAAAGCCGAGGAGAAAATCGAGCGCGAAGTGCAAGAACGGCTTGGCGTGACGCCGCAGGAGGGGCAGAGCACGCAGGACGCGATCCAGCAGAAGCTCGAGGACAAGGCCGTGAAGAAGTTGCGCAAGCTCTTTCAGTGACGGGTTGGATGTGAGTATTTTCAGAACGATGNAANGGGGGGTGCGGTGAGCGAGNTTCGGGCGCAATACGAGGCCTATCCCTATCCGTCGCGCGACCCGGAAGAAGAGCGCAAGCGCCTCGTCACCGGCTCGCCCTCGCATGTGCTGGAGGTGGATCATTTCGTGTTCCAGGGCGCGCGCGACTGGTCGAGGCCCCTGCGCGTGCTGGTGGCGGGCGGCGGCACCGGCGACGGGCTCGTTCAACTGGCACAGCAGATGGCCGATGCCGGGCGGGTGGCGGAGATCACCTATCTCGACCTTTCCACCGCGTCGCGCAGGATAGCCGAGGCGCGGGCACGAGTGCGGGGTCTGACGGGGATACGGTTCGTCACCGGCAGCCTGCTGGACGCCGCCGANCATGGCAGGTTCGACTATATCGACTGCTGCGGGGTGCTGCATCACCTGCCCGACCCGGCGGCGGGGTTTCGCGCGCTNCTGGCGGCGCTGGCGCCGGGGGGCGGCATGGGCTTCATGGTTTATGCGCCCTATGGGCGGTCAGGCGTCTATCCGTTGCAGGAAGCGTTCGGCGCGCTTTACGAGGGCCTGCCCCCCGAGGCGCGGCTGCGGGCGGCGAAAAAGATCGTGGCGGAGCTGCCCGAGGGGCACCCTTTTGCCCGCAACCCCAACCTTGGCGATCACAAGGACAGCGATGCGGGGTTCTACGACCTTCTCCTGCACAGCCAGGACCGCGCCTTTGACGTGGCGGCGCTGGTGGGGATGCTGGAGGAGACGGGCTGGCACCTGTCGGGGTTCACCATCCCCGCGCTCTACGATCTGGCGCGGATCACCGATGCGCCCGCGCATCTGGGTGCGGTGGCGCGCATGGCGGTGGCCGAGAAGCTGCGCGGCACGATCAAGACCCATGTCGGCTATGCGGTGCGCGCCCTCGAGGCGCGCGGCCCGGCAAGGGGCACGAACCGGGCGCTGGTGCCGCATCTCAAGGGCCTGCGCGCGGGTGATCTGGCGCGGGCGGTGGCGGCGGGACAAAGCCCCGGGCTGGGCTTTGGCGGGATGAAGGCGCGGCTGACGCTGCCGCGCGAGGCCGCGCGTCTCATCGCCGCCGTGGACGGACGGCGCACGCTGCACGAGATCGCGCGGGCCACCGCAACCGACCCGCTGGCCATGGGCGCGCTCTGGGCGCGGATCGAGCGGGAACTGGGGGATTACGGGCTGATGCTCTATTCCTCGATCCCGCGGCGCGGCTGAGCGGCCGGACCCCGGGCAGGGCATGGCGCGCGGCGGCCCCGGTCCGGCGGCCGATCGGGGTCATGTCCTCCGATCCCGAGGCATGGTTTGACAAAATCCCCCGCACTCATGCCGAACTGGTCAAGGTTTGCGGTTTCTTCGGCGCGGGTTTGCGTTACCCTCGCAAAAGAGGAGGAAGCCACCATGCTCACACGTCTCGCGTCTGACACCCATGAAGAAGTTTACCGCGTCGAGGATCGCGGCAGCGGCCTGCGCGGGTTCATCGCGCTGCATTCCACCCGGCTCGGCCCGGCGGCGGGGGGCCTCAGGATGCGGACCTACGAGAGCGAGGCGGCGGCGCTCGGGGATGTGCTGAACCTCTCGCGCGGGATGAGCTACAAGAACGCCGCCGCCGGCCTGCCGCTGGGCGGCGGGAAGGCGGTCATCATGGGCGATCCCGCGCGCGACAAGACGGCCGCGCTGCTGCGCGCCATGGGGCGGGCGATCGACGCGCTCGGCGGGCGCTACTGGACCGCCGAGGACATGGGCATGTCGCCCGAGGACCTGGCCGAAATCGCGTGCGAGACGCGGTATGTCGCGGGGCTGGATACCGGCGAACACGCGAGCGGCGATCCCTCGCCGGTGACGGCGCGCGGTGTGCTGGGGGCGATGCGCGCGGGCGCGGCGCGACTNTNGGGAAGCGACGACCTNANCGGGCGCAGCGTCGCCGTGCAGGGCCTTGGCCATGTCGGCTGGCATTTGTGCCGNCTGCTCGACGCGGCCGGCGCGCGGCTTGTCGTGGCCGATACGGACGCGGCNCGGGTGGCGGCGACGGTGCGCGCGCTCGGCGCGAGCACAGCCACGCCGGCAGAGATACATGCCGCCGAGACGGATGTGTTCGCGCCCTGCGCCATCGGCGGCGTTCTCAATGCCGCGACCATCCCCGAAATCCGCGCGGCCATGGTCTGCGGCGCGGCCAATAATCAGCTTGCCACGCCAGAGGACGCCGACCGGCTGCACGAGCGCGGCATCCTCTACCTGCCCGATTACTTTGCCAATGGCGGCGGGATCATCAACGTTGCCGCCGAGATCCTGCGAATCGACGATCGAGGGCCGTGGGTCGAGGAGAGGCTCGCGGCGATGCGCGCCGCGATGGAGGCGCTGCTGGCGCGCGCGGCTGACGAGGGGGCAAGCCCCGNACCAGTGGCNGACCGCATGGTGGAACGCCTGTTGTTCGCGGGTGAGGGATGAACCGAGCGCGCCGCCTGTCGCCCGATCATTGATCCGGTTCCGGCCCAAAAGCGTTGGGAATTGAAATCCCGATCCGTTTGCGCCATCCATGCGCGGGAGCAGACCCTCCGCGGCGGAGGGCACGGGCCGCGAAGGGCAAGGCGCCATGAGACAGATTGCAATGTTCGGGNTGATCGNGACGCTTTCCGCCTGTGGCGGGGCAAACCGGTTCGAGGGCGACCCGCGCGGCGGGCGGCCCATGGCCTCGGGGCCGATCTCGGATGCCTGCCTTGCCTCGGATCGCAGGGCCCGTTCGCCCGCGCTTTGCGGTTGCATCCAGGCGGTGGCGAACCAGACCCTGAGCGGCGCCGAACAGCGCCGCGCCATAGGCTTTTACCGCGATCCCCATTCGGCCCAGGAGGTGCGCACATCGACACGCCCCGGCGATCAGCGTTTCTGGACCGCCTATACGGCCTATGCCGAGCGCGCCGAACAGGTCTGTCGCTGAGCCTCAGACCTTTAGCCGCCAGCCCCGCGCCAGCATCGCCCAGGCGATGAGGCTGACCGCCAGCGTGGTTGCGCCCGCCACGATCAGCCCCAGCAGCGGCGCGCTGTCCGAGACGCCGATCATGCCGAAACGCACNCCGTCGATGAGGTAGAAGACCGGGTTGACATGGGTGATCGCATAGAGCCCGGGCGGCAGCGCCTCGACCGAGTAGAACGTGCCCGACAAGAACGCGAGCGGGGTCACGATGAAATTGGTGATCGCGGCCATCTGGTCGAACTTGTCGGCATAGATCCCCGCGACCAGCCCCACCGCGCTCAGCAGCGTGGCCCCCAGCACCACGAACACGATCAGCCAGAGCGGATGCGCGGGCACGATCCCCAGCACCAGCCAGAACCCGAGCGCGATCGCCACCGCCACCAGCACCCCGCGCCCGATGCCGCCCGCCAGATAGCCCACAAGCAACTCGCCCCCCGAAAGCGGCGGCATCAGCGTATCGACGATATTGCCCTGCACCTTTGAAATCACCACCGAGGAGGAGGTGTTGGCAAAGGCGTTCTGGATCACCGTCATCATCAAGATGCCCGGCGCGATGAAGGTGGTGAAATCCACCCCCATCACCGCGCCCCGATGAGGCCCGATGGCGATGGTGAAAATCACCATGAACAGCGCCGCCGTCACCAGCGGCGCCAGCAGCGTCTGGGTCCAGACCGCGAGAAAGCGGCGGTTCTCGCGCCCGGCCAGCGTCCAGAGGCCNAGCCAGTTGACCTGACCAAAGCGCCGCGCGCCCATGGATTGCGGCTGCGGCTCGGTGGCATGNGTCATGGNGGTGCTCCTTTTCCGTCTCAGGCGATTCGGTGCCTTGTAACTCACCGTCGAGTGATTAAAATAGCCACTTGATCCGAATGACAAGGCGGGCGGGCGCTTCTGCGCCGCCCGGCGCATTTTACCGTTGAGGGAAGCCCCGTATGTCGTGGAGCGATGAGCGCGTCGATCTGTTGAAGAAGATGTGGACCGAGGGGCGATCTGCCAGCCAGATCGCCAAGGAACTGGGCGGGGTGACGCGCAATGCCGTGATCGGCAAGGTGCACAGGCTTGGCCTTTCGAACCGTAGCGGCGGTGGNTCACCCGCGCCCGAAACGCCCGCAGCCGAAACGCCCGNAGCCTCGACATCCGCGCTTGAGACGTCCCCCCCCGAANCGTCGGCAGCCGAGATCGTCCCGCCCGCGCCCAAGCCCGTTCCGAGGCCCGTTGAAGAAACGGAGCCGGAGCCGGAGCAGACCGTCTCGCAGGCGCGCGCAAGGGCAATCATCCCGGCAGGCCGCCCCCTGCCGCCGCAACCCTCGGCCAACGAGATCGACCCGGAGGCGCTCGCCAAGGTCAGCGAGATCGAGAAGAAGGCCAGGAAGCTCAACCTGATGGAGCTGACCGAGCGGACCTGCAAGTGGCCCGTCGGCGATCCGGCAACTTCCGATTTCTGGTTCTGCGGCCTGCCCGTCCAGAGCGGCAAGCCCTATTGCGAGGCCCATGTCGGCGTNGCCTTCCAACCGATGTCGAGCCGCCGCGACCGCAAGCGCTGAACCTCGCGGGCGGNATCGGCGGCCCCGCGAGCATGTCCTTGCCNCGCCAGAGGCAGACTGGAGAGCGACCTCAGCGAGGTGCAGGCTTGCGCCACGCTGTTGACAGGTCCGGCCGCGGGGATATAGAAATCTAACAATTGGTAGAAAAATGCATGTCGATCCGGTCGGGGTAAGCCGGATCGTTAATGGGAGAGAGAATGATGACACAGAAAGCCTGTATCGCCGGNGTGGGCATGGTCCCGTTCCAGAAACCCGGAAAATCAGAGAGTTATGACGTCATGGCGGCTGCGGCGACGCGCGCCGCACTGGCTGATGCGGGGCTCGANTATGACAAGGTTCAGCAGGCTTATGCCGGCTATGTCTATGGCGACAGCACCTGTGGCCAGCGGGCCCTGTATCAGGTCGGCATGACCGGCATCCCGGTTGTGAACGTGAACAACAACTGCTCGACCGGCTCCTCGGCGCTGTTCCTGGCGCGCCAGGCGGTTGAAAGCGGCGCGGTGGACTGCGCCCTGGCGCTTGGCTTCGAGCAGATGCAGCCCGGCGCGATCGGCGCGATGTTCCGCGACCGGATCAGCCCGTTCGCGGCGTTTGACGAGGAAACCGACGACCTGGTGGGGAACCCGGAAATTCCGCTGGCCCTGCGTTATTTCGGCGGTGCCGGCAAGGCGCATATGGACGAGTTCGGCACCCCGCTGGAAACCTTCGCCAAGATCCGCGCCAAGGCAAGCCGCCACGCCGCGAAAAACCCGGTTGCCCTGTTCCGGCAGGAGGTCACGCCCGAAGAGGTCATGGCNGCGCAGGTCGTGTGGCCNGGCGTGATGACGAAACTGATGGCCTGCCCGCCGACCTGCGGCGCGGCGGCGGCGATCGTCTGTTCAAAGGCATTCGCCGACAAGCACGGTCTTGACAGTTCGGTGCGCATCGCAGCCCAGGCCATGACGACGGACGGCCCGGAAACCTTCAAGTCGCATGACATGCGCGAGGTCGTGGGCTACTCAATGGCCAAGCACGCCGCCGATCAGGTCTATGAGGCGGCTGGCATTGGTCCTCAGGATGTGGATGTGGTCGAACTGCACGACTGTTTCGCCCAGAACGAGCTGATCACCTACGAGGCGCTTGGCCTGTGCGGTCGCGGCGAGGCGGGGAAATTCGTCGATGACGGCGACAATACCTATGGCGGCAAATACGTCACCAACCCCTCGGGCGGGCTGTTGTCCAAGGGTCATCCGCTGGGCGCAACCGGTCTGGCGCAATGCACCGAGCTGGTTCAGCAGTTGCGCGGGCAGGCNGATGCCCGGCAGGTGGACGGTGCGCGTCTGGCGCTTCAGCATAATCTGGGCCTCGGCGGGGCCTGTGTCGTCACGCTTTATGAAAAAGCCTGACCGCGGCGTTCGGGAGGAGAGAACATGACTGGCAAACTTGACGGGCGCGTGGCGCTGGTTTCCGGCTCGGGCCGGGGTATCGGACGGGAAATCGCGCTCAAGCTGGCCTCGGAAGGGGCGCGCGTGGTGGTCAACGATCTGGATGCCGATCCGGCCAATGAGACCGCCGAGGCGATTCGCGCGGCGGGCGGCGAGGCGGTGGTCTGCGCCGGCAGCGTGACCGCTGACGGCTTTGCCGAGCGGTTCGTGAAAACCGGCGTGGACAGTTTCGGCGGTCTGGACATCATCGTGAACAACGCAGGCTATACNTGGGACAGCGTCGTTCAGAAGATGACCGACGAACAGTGGCANGCGATCATCGACGTGCACCTTACCGCGCCGTTCAGGATCCTGCGCGCCGCGCAGCCGGTGATCAGCGCNAGGTTCAAGGAAGAGACCGCCGCCGGGCAGGAAGTGTTCCGCAAGGTGGTGAATATCTCCTCCATCGCNGGGACCGGCGGGAATGCGGGCCAGATCAACTATTCCGCCGCCAAGGCCGGCATTCTGGGTGTCACCCGGACCATGGCCAAGGAATGGGGCCGCTACAAGGTCAACGTCAACGCCGTGGCTTTTGGCCCGATCCGCACCCGCCTGACCGAAGGCAGCGCCGATGGCGACAGCACCATCAAGGTGGAAGACAAGGAGATCAAGGTGGGTGTCAACCCCGACCTTCTGTCCCAGATGGAGCGCATGATCCCGCTGGGCCGCGTCGGCACCCCGCAAGAGGCCGCCGGTGCGGTCTATCTGTTCTGTTCGCCCGAATCGAACTTCATCTCGGGCCAGCATGTCATTTGCGGCGGCGGCTTCACGATCTGATCCCGGGTGCCCGGCCCCGGTTCTCGGGGTCGGGTTCTCTGGGTCGGGCGGGCGAAACGACGCGGGCCTCTGGCCCGTGTCTGTTTCAGCAAAGGGCCCATCACCTTTTTCTCAAATCCCGCAGGTGCGGCTATACCGCCTCAAGCGCGATGGCGATCCCTTGGCCGACCCCGATACACATGGTTGACAGGGACTTTTCACCGGGTTTCAGCTCAAGCATTGCCGTGCCGGTGATGCGTGCACCCGACATCCCGAGGGGATGCCCGAGCGCGATGGCGCCGCCATTGGGGTTCACGCGGGCATCGTCGTCGGCGATCCCGAGTTCGCGCAGCGTGGCAAGTCCCTGCGAGGCAAATGCCTCGTTCAGTTCGATTACGGCAAAGTCCTCTTGCCGGAGACCCAGCAGCGCCATCAGCTTTTTCGAGGCCGGCGCCGGGCCGATGCCCATGATGCGCGGGGCGACACCGGCGGTCGCGCCGCCCAGGATCCGGGCGATCGGTCTGAGGCCATGCCTTTCGGCGGCTTCCTTCGATGCGACGATCAGCGCCGCCGCGCCGTCATTCACGCCCGAGGCATTGCCCGCCGTCACGGTTCCATCTGCCTTGACGAAAGACTTGAGCGATTGCAGTGCNTCNAGCGTGGTCGAGGGGCGGGGGTGCTCGTCCTCGGACACCACGATCGGGTCGCCTTTCCTCTGCGGGAGGATCACCGGGGTGATCTCGCGCGCGAGGCGCCCGCTTGCCATGGCCGCGCCCGCCTTGTGCTGAGAGCGCAGGGCGAAAAGGTCCTGATCCTCGCGCGGAATATGGAAATCCTCGGCGACGTTCTCGGCGGTCTCGGGCATGCTGTCCACGCCATACTGCGCCTTCATCAGCTTGTTGACGAANCGCCAGCCGATCGTCGTGTCATAGACGGCATTGTTGCGCGCAAAGGCCGTTTCGGCCTTGGGCATCACGAAGGGGGCGCGCGTCATCGATTCGACCCCGCCGGCGACAATCAACCCGGCCTCGCCCGTCTTGATCGCGCGGGCCGCGGCAATGATCGCATCCATGCCGGAGCCGCAAAGCCGGTTGATCGTCGCCCCCGGCACGCATTCGGGATAGCCCGCCAGCAATAGCGNCATGCGCGCCACGTTGCGGTTGTCTTCGCCCGCCTGGTTCGCACAGCCAAGGATCACCTCGTCGATGGCGGCAAGATCCATGCCGGGGTTGCGTTCCGCCAGCGCCTTGAGCGGGATGGCCCCCAGATCGTCGGTCCGCACCGAGGNCAGCGCGCCGCCGTAGCGCCCGATCGGTGTGCGGATGTAGTCACAAATATAGGCTTCGGTCATCAGATTTCCTCCGGAACAAATAGATCGCCAACTTCGCCCTCGATGTGAAGCGTGGCACCAGTAACGGCCTGCAAGGCGGCCATCGTGATGTCGGGCAGTTTTTCGCGCAGCACGAACCGCCCGTCCGCGATGTCTATCACCGCAAGCGAGGTATAGACACGGGTCACACAGGCCACGCCGGTCAGCGGGAAGGTGCACCGCTCCACCAGCTTCGGCCCGCCGTCCCTGGTCACATGATCGGTGACGACCGCCACGCGCCTTGCGCCATGGACAAGATCCATCGCCCCGCCGACCGCGGGAACGCCGCTGGATCCGACCCGCCAGTTGGCGAGGTCGCCATTCTGGGCAACCTGATAGGCACCCAGAACCGCGAGGTCGAGATGCCCGCCGCGCACCATGGCAAAGCTGTCGGCATGATGAAAGATCGCGGCGCCGGGGTTCAGCGTGATCGCCTTTTTCCCGGCATTGATGAGATCCCAGTCCTCCTCGCCCGGCGCAGGNGCCTTGCCGAAGCCGAGCACGCCGTTCTCGGTGTGATAGGTGACTTCGCGGCCTTCGGGCTGGAACCTGGCGATCATTTCGGGAAAACCGATACCGAGGTTCACATAAGAGCCGTCCTCGAGATCCTGCGCCGCGCGCCAGGCGATCCGGGCGTTCGTCAGCTTGTCTCGCATCAGATCGAAACCGGACATCAGTAGATCACTTCCTTGCGCAAGAGGANTTCTTCCTGTTCCGGGGCGGGCACCTCAACGATCATATCCACGAAAATGCCCGGAGTAACCACATTCTCGGGGTCGATGGAGCCAAATTCGCCCAGTTCCGCGACCTGCGCTATGGTCGTGTCGGCAGCCATGGCCATGAGCGGGTTGAAGTTGCGCGCGGCCAGGCGGTAGGTCAGGTTGCCGGCGTGGTCGCCCTTGTGTCCCTTGATCAGCGCNACATCGGCCTTGAGCCAGCGTTCACGCACATAGGTCTTTCCGTCGAATGTCTCGGTGGGCTTGCCTTCGGCCAGTTCGGTGCCGAAACCGGCCGGGGTGTAAAACGCCGGGATGCCCGCACCGGCGGCACGGATACGCTCGGCCAGCGTGCCCTGCGGCACCAGTTGCAGTTCGATCTCGCCGGCAAGGTATTTCTCGTTGAACGCCTCGGCATTCGGTGACCGGGGAAACGAGCAGATAATCTTGCGGACCAGGCCCGCCTTGATCATCGCGGCGATCCCTACGCCGCCGTTGCCCGCGTTGTTGCTGATGATCGTGATGTCCTTTGGGCTGCCTGTCGCGCGAAAGCGGTCGATCAGCGCGTGGATCAACTCGACCGGCGCCCCCGAGCCGCCGAAGCCGCCAATCATGATTTGCGCGCCATCGGGAACCACCCCGACCGCGTCAGCCACTGAAGACGAGACTTTCTTCATGGTGGTCCTCCATGGATTTCCCGCGAGCCAAGGTTACCGTCCGATCCGGCGCGCGCCCGGATGTTCACATGTTGAACACATCTGCCGATTACGTTGCCTCCCTGGCAAAGGTCTGCGGGTGATCGAGGTATTCGGGCCTCAATCACCCAGCTTGTCAAGCGGGTCAATTGTCCGGTGTCGGGGCGGTCGCAACCGGCCGGCCTGACCGCGCCGTTCAGAGCGCGGGGCGCAGCACATGGCCTGCATAGGCGCGCGCAAGCCGTTCCACCGCCTGCTCGGGCGGCATCTCCTCGCTTTCGCCGGTGCGGCGCGAGGTCAGTTCCACCACGCCGTTCCTCAGGCCGCGCGGCCCCACCGTGATCCGCCAGGGCAGGCCGATCAGGTCCATGGTGGCGAACTTGCCGCCCGCGCGTTCGTCGCGGTCATCGTAGAGCGGTTCCAGCGCGCGCGCCCCAAGCGAGGCGTAAATCGCCTCGCAGGCGGCGTCGGCCTGCGCATCGCCCTGCTTGAGATTGACGATGCCGGCATGAAAGGGCGTTACCCCCTCGGGCCAGATGATGCCGCGCTCGTCATGGCTTGCCTCGATGATCGCGCCGACAAGGCGGCTCACCCCGATGCCGTGGCTGCCCATGTGGACGGGCACCGGCCTGCCGTCGGGGCCCTGCACGGTCGCGCCCATCGGTTCGGAATACTTGGTCCCGAAATAGAAGATCTGCCCCACCTCGATGCCGCGCGCCTGCCGCCGGCGCTCTTCGGGGATCGCGTTGAACAGCGCCTCGTCATGGGTCTCGTCGGTGCGGGCATAGCGCGAGGTGAATTCCTCGAGCACGGCGCGGCATTGTGCCGGGTTGTCATAGTCGATCTCGCGGTTGCCGAATTTCAACTCGGTGATGGCGCTGTCATAGAATACCTCCGATTCGCCGGTCTCGGCGAGGACAAGAAATTCATGGGTGTCGTCGCCGCCGATAGGGCCGGAATCCGCGCGCATCGGGATCGCCTGAAGGCCCATGCGTTCGTAGGTGCGCAGGTAGCTGACCAGGTGGCGGTTGTAGCTGTGCAGCGCGTCCTCCTTCGTGAGGTCGAAATTGTAGCCGTCCTTCATCAGGAATTCGCGGCCCCGCATCACGCCGAAGCGCGGACGCACCTCGTCGCGGAATTTCCACTGGATATGGTAGAGCGTCAGCGGCAGGTCGCGATAGCTGCNGACATGGGAACGGAAGATGTCGGTGATCAGCTCCTCGTTGGTGGGGCCGTAGAGCATGTCACGCTCGTGCCGATCCTTGATGCGCAGCATTTCCGCGCCGTAATCGTCATAGCGCCCGCTCTCGCGCCACAGATCGGCCGANTGCAGCGTCGGCATGAGCATCGGGATATGACCGGCGCGCATCTGCTCTTCGTGGACGATGTTTTCCAGCTTGCGCAGCACCTTGAAGCCGAGCGGCAGCCACGAATAGATCCCGGCGCTGGCCTGCTTGATCATGCCGGCCCGCAGCATCAGGCGATGGCTGGCGATCTGCGCCTCGGCGGGGGTTTCCTTGAGAACGGGCAGGAAATAGCGGCTCAGACGCATGGGCGGGCCTTTCGCGTGGGGCTGAATATCGCGCAGGTTCTAGACGCGAACGCGAGGCGGGGCAAGGCGGCGCGCGCGCTGCGTTTTCTCTTGAAAGCCGCGCCGCGAGAGGCGAGACAGGCAAGGACGANAAGGAGCGCGCGCATGGCCCTGCCGGTCCGGGATCAGGTGAAATACTGGGGTATTGCGGCGGCGGCGGCGCTGGTGGTGCTGTGGGTTCTGGGCGACGTGATCCTGCCCTTCGTGCTCGGCGCGGCGGCGGCCTATTTCCTCGACCCCGCCGCCGACCGGCTGGAGAGGATGGGGCTGGGGCGCGCGGCGGCGGTGGCGGTGATCACGTTGGTGACGGTGCTTGTCTTAGTCGTTGCCGTGCTCATGATCATCCCGACCATCGTCAACCAGGCGGTCGCGCTCTTCGAGGTCACGCCGCAGCTAGCGCGCGATCTTCAGGGCTTTCTCAGCAGGCACTTTCCCTCGCTNTATGAGCCTGGCTCGGCGCTCAACCAGTCGCTGCAATCGCTGGGCGAGACGATCCGAGAGCGCGGCGGGGAACTTCTCCAGACCGCGCTCAGCTCTGCCGCGTCGCTGCTCAATATCGTGGTGCTGCTGGTGGTGGCGCCNGTGGTGGCGGTTTACCTGCTCTATGACTGGGATCGCATGATCGCGCGCATCGACCACCTTCTGCCGCGCGATCACGCTCCGGTCATCCGGCGGCTGGCGGGCGAGATCGACGCGACGCTCGCCAGTTTCATTCGCGGCATGGGCACGGTCTGCCTGATCCTCGGCACCTATTACGCGGTGGCGCTGATGCTGGTAGGGCTGCAATTCGGCCTCGTGGTGGGCGNGGTGGCGGGGCTGGTGACATTCATCCCCTATGTCGGCGCGTTGCTGGGTGGGGCGCTGGCGCTGGGTCTTGCGCTGTTTCAGTTCTGGGGCGACTGGCTCAGCATCGCGNTGGTGGCGGGCATCTTTGTCTCGGGCCAGATGATCGAGGGCAATTTCCTTACGCCGCGCCTCGTCGGCTCTTCGGTCCGGCTGCACCCGGTCTGGCTCATCTTCGCGCTCTCGGCCTTTGGCACGCTGTTTGGCTTTGTCGGGATGCTGGTGGCGGTGCCGGTGGCCGCAGCGCTTGGCGTCATCGCGCGCTTTGCCATCGCCGAATATCAGANCGGACGCCTCTATAGCGGGCACGACGCGCAGGCCGGGGAGCGNGGCGAGCAATGAGCGCGCGACAACTGAGCTTCGATCTGCCGGNGCGCACGGCACTGGGGCGCGCGGATTTNTTTGTCTCGCCCGCCAATGCAGACGCCGTGGCCCTGATCGAGGGCTGGCNNGACTGGCCCTCGCGCAAGCTGCTGCTGGCGGGATCCGCAGGCGCGGGCAAGACCCACCTGGCGCATGTCTGGGCAGAGCAGGCGGGCGCGCGGATCGTGGCCGCCGGGCAGCTTGCGCAGGCCGACATCCCGGCGCTGGCTACTGGCCCCCTGGCGGTCGAGGATGCCCATGCCATCGCCCGCGACCGCGCCGCCGAGGAGGCGCTTTTCCACCTGCACAACCTGGTGCTGGCCGAGGGGCATGCCCTGCTGATCACCGCGCGCGAGGCCCCCGCGCTCTGGGATCTGGGCCTGCCCGATCTGGCCAGCCGGATGGCGGGCACGCTGATGGTGCGGCTGGGGCCGCCCGATGACGCGCTGCTCGCNGCGGTGCTCTCCAAGCTGTTTGCCGACCGGCAGCTTTCACCAACGCCCGACACCGTGCCCTATCTCGCGCGGCGGATCGAACGCNGCNTTGACGCCGCGCATGAGGTGGTGGCAGCGCTCGATGCGCGCGCGCTCGACAAGGGGCGCGCGATCACCCGCGCGCTGGCCGCCGAGGTGCTGGACAAAGCCGCGCGCTGAGGCCACTTTCACCGTCATCCAACCGTTACACGCCGTCGCCATAAGGCCGCCATGACCCAATCCGATTTCCTCAAGCACCCNGCCCCCGCCCCGGTNGATCTGCCCGATCTCGACATCACCGGGCCGGGCCGGTTCTTCAACCGAGAACTGAGCTGGCTCGGCTTCAACTGGCGGGTTCTGGAAGAGGCGCAGAACCCCCGCGTGCCGCTGCTGGANCGGCTGCGCTTTCTTTCGATTTCGGCCACCAATCTCGACGAGTTCTACAACGTGCGCGTGGCGGGCCTGCGCGAACTTGCAAAGGCCGGTAACACCACCCCTGCCGCCGACGGTCTCAGCCCCGCCGAACAGCTTGTGCTGATCAACGAGAGCGCCCGCAAGCTGCTTGAATCGCAGCAGGAGACCTTTGATAACCTGCGCGCCGAGATGGAGCGCGAGCGCATCGCGATNCTCGACCGCGAGGCGCTTGACGAGGCCGACCGCGCGCATCTTGACGAGGTGTTCCTGCACAAGGTCTTTCCGGTGCTCTCACCGCTGGCGATCGACCCGGCGCACCCCTTTCCCTTCATCCCCAATCTCGGCTTTGTCCTTGCCCTGCAACTGGAGCGCAAGGCCGACCGCCGGCCGCTTCAGGCGCTGTTGCCGATCCCGCAGCAGATCGACCGTTTCGTGAGCCTGCCCGCGCCCGANGGCGCGCATCGCGCGCTGCCGCTGGAGGAACTGCTGCTGTTGCACCTGCGCAGCCTCTTTCCGGGCTATCGCTATATCGGCCACTGCGCCTTTCGGGTGTTGCGCGACAGCGANCTGGAGGTGGAGGAAGAGGCCGAGGACCTCGTGCGCGAATTCGAGGTCGCGCTCAAGCGTCGCCGCCGGGGCGAGGTGGTNCGCATGAAGATCACCGCCGGCGCGCCCGAGGCGCTGCGCGAGGTCATCATGGAAGAGCTTCATGTCCGCCCCGACGAGGTGGTGGAGGTGGATGGCATGATCGGGCTGGCCGATCTCAAGGAACTGGTGCTCGATGCGCGCCCCGATCTTCTGTGGCCGCCCTTCACCCCGCGCGTGCCCGAGCGCGTGCAGGATCATGGCGGCGACATGTTCGCCGCGATCCGGCAGAAGGACATGCTGCTGCACCATCCCTACGAGACCTTCGACATGGTGGTGCGCTTTCTNGAACAGGCGGCGCGCGACCCGGACGTGCTGGCGATCAAGCAGACGCTCTATCGCACNTCGCGCAACTCGCCGATCGTCGAGGCGCTGTGCGAGGCGGCCGAGGACGGCAAATCCGTCACCGCGCTGGTCGAGCTGAAGGCGCGGTTCGACGAGGCCGCCAATATCCGGCAGTCGCGGCGGCTGGAACGCGCGGGCGCGCATGTGGTCTATGGCTTTATCGACCTCAAGACGCACGCCAAGATTTCCACCGTGGTGCGCCGCGAGGGTGACAACCTGGTGACCTATACCCATTACGGCACCGGCAATTATCACCCGATCACCGCGCGCATCTATACCGACCTGAGCTTTTTCACCTGCGATCCCGCACTGGGGCGCGACGCCACCAAGGTGTTCAACTATCTCTCGGGCTATGCCGAGCCGGAGGGGCTGGAGAATCTGTCGCTTTCGCCCAAGTCGATGAAATTGCGGCTGATCGAGATGATCGGCCATGAGGCCGATCTGGCCCGCGCCGGAAAGCCCGCCGCGATCTGGGCCAAGATGAATTCGCTGATCGAGCCGGAGGTGATCGACGCGCTTTATGCCGCTTCCGAGGCGGGGGTAAGGATTGATCTGGTGGTGCGCGGCATCTGCGGGCTGCGCCCCGGCATCAGGGGGCTGTCGTCAAATATCCGCGTCAAATCCATCGTCGGGCGNTTTCTNGAACATTCGCGCATCGTGGCCTTTGGCAATGGCGCGGGACTGCCGTCGAAAAAGGCGCGGGTGTTCATTTCCTCGGCCGACTGGATGGGCCGCAATCTCAACCGCCGGGTGGAAACGCTGGTCGAGACCACCAACCCCACCGTCAAGGCCCAGATCGTGAGCCAGATCCTTGCCGCCAACATGGCCGATGTGGCGCAAAGCTGGGTGATGTCCCCCGACGGCAGCTTTCGCCGCGAGCCGGTGCCCGAGGGGGCGTTCGCCTTCAACTGTCACCGGTTCTTCATGGAAAACCCCTCGCTGTCGGGGCGCGGCTCTGCCGGGGCGGCGGATGTGCCCAAACTCACCCATACCGACGATTGACCCGGGCGCGCNCCTGACGCATAGACGGGNTGCAAACCGGCAAGGCAGGCGATGGACGGCGTGAACGATCCCGCAGAGCATCCTGACGGCCCCTTTGGCCGTCCGCTCTTCGACAGCCCCGAGGCGCGCGCGCTGTCCCGCGTGGGGGTGGTCGATGTCGGATCGAACTCGGTGCGCCTTGTGGTGTTTGACGGCGCGGCGCGCAGCCCGGCCTATTTCTACAACGAAAAGATCATGTGCGGGCTGGGGGCAGGGCTCTCGGTCACGGGTAGGCTCAACTCCGAGGGGCGCAAGCGCGCGCTCGACGCGCTGCGGCGCTTTGCGCTTCTGGCNGAGGGGATGGAAACCGGCCCGCTGAGCGCGGTGGCCACGGCGGCGGTGCGCGAGGCCGGGGATGGTGCGGATTTCCAGGCCGAAGTGCTGCGCGAGACCGGCATCAGGCTGTTCGTGATCGACGGCCCCGAAGAGGCGCGGCTCTCGGCGCAGGGCGTGCTTCTGGGCTGGCCGGGGGCTTACGGGCTTGTCTGCGACATGGGCGGCGCGTCGATGGAACTGGCCGAGATCAACGGCGGCCGCGTCGGGCGCTGCGTCACCTCGCCGCTTGGCCCGCTCAAGCTGCGCGACATCAAGGGCGGCAAGAAGGCGCGCCGCGCCCATATCCGCGCCACGCTCGACGGGCTGCGCGCCGATCTGGGCGAGCAGAAGAACCGGCTCTTCCTTGTCGGCGGATCGTGGCGGGCCTTCGCCCGGATCGACATGGCGCGGCGCGGCTATCCGCTGCATGTGCTGCACGAATACCGGATGAGCGCGGCGGATGTGCGCGCCACCATCAAGCATATCGAAAAGACCCCCCCTGACAGTCTGCGCGCACAATCGGGCGTGTCCTCGGCGCGGGTTGCGCTGGTGCCCTATGCGGCAGAGGTGCTGCGCGAGGTGGTGCGCATCTTTCGCCCCCATGACATCGCGGTATCGAGCTACGGCATCCGCGAGGGTCTGCTCTACGAGCAGATGCCGCAGTCGCTGCGTGACCGCGATCCGCTGATCGAGGCGTGCCGCTTTGCCGAGGCCAAGGATGCGCGCCTGCCGGGGTTTGGCCGGGTGCTCTACAGTTTCATCCTGCCGATCTTCAAATCCGTTGGCGAAGAGCGGCTGCGCATCGTCAAGGCGGCCTGCCTGCTGCATGATGTGAGCTGGCGCGCCCATCCCGATTACCGGGCCGAGGATTGTTTCGACAACGCCACCCGCGCCAATCTCGGCGGGCTCGATCATTCCGAACGGGTGGTGCTCGGCCTTGCGCTGCTCTACCGTTATTCCAACAAGCGCGACGGCACCCGGTTCGAGGCGCTGGCCGGTCTGATCACCGAACGCCAGCGCCACGAGGCCGAGGTTCTGGGCCGCGCGCTGCGCTTTGGCGCGATGCTCTGGCTCAAGGACGATGCGCATCTGGGCGAATTGCGCTGGTTCCCCAAGCGCAAGGTGCTGGAGTTGCGCCTCTCGCCCGAGGCCGCACCGCTTTTCGGCGAGGTGGCGCAGGCGCGGTTCGCCGCGCTCTGCTCGGCGCTCGGCGCGCGGGCCGATATCCGGCTGCCCGCACCACCCAGGTCGTGATCTCTCGCGCGCCGGGGGCGGCTCGGAAACGGGACCGCCCCCGGCCGATGGCGGGGGCGGTCTGCGTGCGCAATCGCGTCCTTGTCAGGCGGCCGCTGACCGGCTGGCGAAGCGGGTATGGAAATCCTGCCCCTTGTCGGCCATCTCGCGCAGGAGCGCGGGTGCGGCAAAGCGGGGGCCGAATTTTTCGGCCAGTTGGTCGCAGCGTTCGGCCGCGTAGGGCGTGCCGATGATGTCGAGCCAGGAAAACGGCCCGCCCGACCAGGGCGCAAATCCCCAGCCGAGGATCGCGCCGACGTCGCCCTCGCGGATATCCTCGAGAACGCCATCTTCCAGCGCGCGCACCGCTTCGAGCACCTGCACGAACATCAGCCGGTCCTGCACCTCGCGCAGATCGGGCTGTTTCGCGGCGCGCGGGTATCTTTCGGCCAGCCCCTTCCAGTAGCCCAGCCGCTTGCCCTTTTCGTCATAGTCAAAGAACCCGGCCCTGGCCTTGCGGCCCAGACGGCCCTCGGACTCCATCCAGAAGATGACCTCATCGACGGCGTCATCGGGGTAATCGTCGCCCATCGCCGCCTTGGTCGCCCGCGCGATCCGGGCGCCGAGATCAATCGAGGTTTCATCGACCAGTTGCAGCGGCCCCACCGGAAAGCCCATCTGCCGCGCCGCATTGTCGATCAGCGCGGGCGCCACGCCCTCGGCCACCAGCCGGATGCCCTCGTTGATGTAGNGAATGATGCAGCGGTTGGCGTAGAAGAACCGCGCGTCATTGACCACGATCGGCGTCTTGCGGATCTGCCGGGCATAGTCGAGCGCCTTGGCCACGGCGCGCGGGCCGGTCTTTTGCCCCTTGATGATCTCGACGAGGGCCATCTTTTCCACCGGCGAAAAGAAATGGATGCCGATGAAATCCTCCGGNCGGTCGCTGGCCCGCGCCAGATCGCTGATCGGCAGGGTCGAGGTGTTGGTGGCGAAGATGCAGGTNTCGTCCACTTCGGCGAGCGCCTTTCTCGTGGCCTCGGCCTTGATGTCCGGGTCCTCGAACACCGCCTCGANGATCAGATCNCTGCCCTTGAGGGCGCTGTAATCGGTGGTGGCCGTGATGCGCCCGAGCACCTCGGCNTTTTTCGCCTCGGTGGCCTTGCCGCGCTTGATGCCGGCGTCCATGAAACCGGCGCTATAGGCCTTGCCACGGTCGGCGGCCTCCTGGCCCTGGTCGATCAGGACGACGTCGATCCCGGCCTGCGCCGAGACAAGGGCGATGCCCGCCCCCATCATGCCCGCGCCCAGAACGCCGAGCTTCTTCACCCGCTGATCGGGCGCCTCGGGGCGGTTCGCGCCCTTCTCCAGCGCCTGCTTGTCGATGAAGAGCGTGCGGATCATCGCGCTTGACGAGGGGTTCAGCAACAGGTTGGTGAACCAGCGCGCCTCGATCCTCAGCGCGGTATCGAACGGCACGAGCGCCCCCTCNTAGACCGCCGACAAAAGCGCCTTCGGGGCCGGAAAGGCGCCCTGGGTCCTGGCATTGACCATGGCCGATGCGCCGACAAAGGTCATGAACCCCGCCGGATGATAGGGCGCGCCGCCGGGCATCTTGTAGCCCTTCTCGTCCCAGGGCTTGACGATGGCGGGGCCCGACAGCACCCACGCGCGCGCCTCGTCGAGAAGCTGATCGGCGGGCACCACCTCGTCCACCACCCCGGCGGATTTGGCCTTTTTCGGGTCGTTCAGCTTACCCTCGAGCAAGAGCGGCGAGGCCGCCATCGCGCCCAGCTTGCGCACCAGCCGCGTGGTGCCGCCCGCGCCGGGAAAGATGCCGAGGTTGATCTCGGGCAGGCCGATCCTGGCCTT
>JGI25321J39296_1000530_pt1 | contig 30559 bp, 30 predicted proteins | sample AutmiccommuBRH23_FD_39296 | JGI IMG/M metagenome (IMG submission 39296)
GGTTGAAGCCTTCCACGCCGATCTGATGGAACTGCCGATAGCGGCCCTTCTGCGGCTTCTCATAACGGAACATCGGCCCGGTGTACCAGAGCTTCTGCACCTGGCCGCCACCGGTCATGCCATGCTCGAGCACGGCGCGCACACAGCCNGCAGTGCCTTCAGGACGCAGGGTCAGCGACTCTTCGTTGCGATCGAGGAAGGTGTACATCTCCTTGTCGACCACGTCGGTGCCTTCNCCGATGCCGCGAGCGAAGAGGTCGGTGAACTCNAGGATAGGCAGGCGAATCTCGCTGTANCCGTAGCTGTCGAGCAGNTGCGCGAAGGTGCTTTCCAGATAACGCCAGNTCGGGGTCTGCGCAGGCAGGATGTCGTTCATGCCACGAATGGCTTGCAGGGACTTGCTCAATGGGATTCCTTAAAGATCAGCTGCGCGCGATGACCGCCGCGTCGGCCGCGAGCTTCTCGGCGGCCTTGCGTCGGATGAGCTGCTCCAGCTCATCGACGAGATTTTCGTTGTTCAGTTTTTGCGCCGGCTTGCCGTCGATGTAGACCAGGTTGTTAGGGCTGCCACCGGTCAANCCGACATGGGCCTCCTTCGCCTCTCCNGGACCGTTCACCACGCAACCGATCACGGCAACGTCCATCGGTACCAGCAGGTCTTCCACGCGGGTTTCCAGCTCGTTCATGGTCTTGACCACATCGAAGTTCTGCCGCGAACAGCTCGGGCAGGCGATGAAGTTGATTCCCCGTGAACGCAGACGCAGCGACTTGAGGATATCGAAGCCGACCTTGATTTCCTCGACAGGNTCNGCCGCCAGCGACACGCGAATGGTGTCACCGATGCCTTCAGCGAGCAGCATGCCCAGCCCGACCGCGGACTTCACNGTGCCGGAACGCAGTCCACCCGCCTCGGTAATGCCCAGGTGCAGCGGCTGTTCGATCTGCCCGGCCAGCAACCGATAGGCCTCGACCGCCATGAATACGTCGGAAGCCTTGACGCTGACCTTGAAGTCCTGGAAGTCCAGGCGATCGAGATGATCGACATGGCGCAGGGCGGACTCCACCAGCGCCTGCGGGGTCGGCTCGCCGTACTTTTTCTGCAGGTCCTTTTCCAGCGAACCGGCATTCACCCCGATGCGGATCGGGATGCCCTTGTCGCGCGCCGCATCGACCACCGCGCGCACGCGATCTTCGCGACCGATATTGCCCGGATTGATGCGCAGGCAATCAACGCCGAGCTCGGCCACGCGCAGAGCGATCTGATAATCGAAATGGATGTCGGCCACCAGCGGCAACTGCACCAGTTGCTTGATGCGCCCAAAGGCCTCGGCAGCCTCCATGGAAGGCACTGAAACCCTGACGATATCGGCGCCTGCATTGGCCAGGCGCTGGATCTGCGCAACCGTCGCCTCGACATCACAGGTCTCGGTATTGGTCATGCTCTGTACGGAAATCGGCGCATCACCACCGACTGGCACATTGCCCACCCAGATCTTGCGGGATTGGCGACGCTTGATAGGAGATTCGGAATGCATGGTCAGCTTACTGTCCGAGCTTGAGGCGCGCTGTCTCGCCGCGCATATGAGAGGCGAGGTTCACAGCTTCGCCGTTGTAACTGAGTTGGGCGCCGCGAGCGTAGCCCAGATGTACGTCCAATGGTGCCTTGCCGCTGACCGCCCTGCTGGTCCCGGCCTTGGCCAGCGCGCTGAACAGTACTCGTCCGTCGGCATCGCTGACTCGCGTCCAGCAATCGGCGGTGAAACTCAGCTCCAGCTGGGCCTCGCCTGCTACTGGCGGGGCGGTGTTGTTCGAGGCACTCGTGGGAGCCGGGGAGGCCGTTGCGTCAGCGCCTTGCGTGGGGCTGTCAGGCAGCGTCAGCGGCAGAGACTGCGCGGCCTCGCCCGCCGGCTCGGTGATGGTGCCCTGCACATCAGTGGTGGCTGGAGCCTGTTGCTCAGGCTCGATCGCTTCACTCTCGTTCGAATCGGCTAGCGGTGCTGTTTGCTCGACTGGCTGTTCGCTCTGCTGCTCGGCACCCTCGTCAGCGCGATCAAGCAAATGGATCTCGGTGGTTCCATCCGCGCCTTCCACTTCGATTCGCTCCAGCGCCGAGACCGGTGGCGTCGTGGCCTCTCGAGCCATGCGTTCCTGCCACCAATACCAGGCGACTGCAGCCAGGAGCAGCAACAAGGCAAAGCCGAAGAAACGCATGAAGCTTCGCGACAGACGGCCGGGCTCTTCGATGCGCCCCAGGCTGTTGACGTTGCTTCCGGAAGCGTTGGTACCGGTGTGCAGGTCGAACTCCTGAACCAGGCGATTCTGATCCAACCCCAGCAACTTGGCATAGGCACGAACGTAACCCCGGGCAAAGGTGTGCCCTGGCAACTGACTGAAATCGCCGGCCTCGATGCGAGCCAGCGAGCGCTCGGTGAGATTCAGCTGCTGTGCAACTGCAGACAGCGGCCAGCCCTTGTCTTCGCGAGCTATACGCAGCGTCTCGCCGGGGTTGTTGCCCATCGGTGCAGCGGATTCTTGGTGCGGCGCGGTCATCGTTGCTCCGAAAGATATTGCTTGTANTCATCCGTACCGGGATACAGCCGCCTCAGCTGCAGCGCGAGGCTTGCAGCAGTGTCGCGGTCCTGATGGATGTTGGCCAGACGGATACCGAGCAGCAGACTCCGTGCGTTCTGCTCGGCCAGTTGGCTGAAGCTATCGTAGTAACGCTTGGCTGGAACGTATTGCTTGTCCTCGAAGGCCATGAGTGCAAGCTCGAGCAACGCGCGGGGCTGGCGACTGTCGAGGCGCAGCGAGCGGGTGAAATGGAGCTCGGCCTCTTCACGCTGACCCAACTGCAGTGCAGTCATACCCAGATTCTGAAAGACCCGCGCCCGCTCGGAATACATGTTGTCTTCGGAAGCCTGACGGAAACGCTCCATGGCTTCGGGGTAGCGCTTCTGCTCGAACAGAAAGCTGCCGTAGTTGTTGAGTATGCGGGCGTCCTTGCGACTGGAGAGCGCTTCACGGTAGTGCTTGTCGGCCAGGTCGTTTTCCATTTCGGTCTGGAATACCAAAGCCAGGGCGGCGTGTGCATCGGCGCTGTTCGGATCAATTTCGAGGGCCTTGCGCAGTGGCGTCTTGGCGCGCGCGGCGGCGCCCTGCTGCAGGTAGCCGATCCCCAATTGAATATAGGCGTCGCGGGCCTGCTGGCGNCCTTCGTCGGTTCTCAGCGGATCAGTGGATCCAGAAGACACACAACCGGCCAACAGGCCGGTCAGTAGAAGCAGCAGCGCAGCGCGCAAAATCATCAGCATCCCCCTCAGGATCGGTTCGAAGCAGTTTGCGCCGCACCTGGCTCGCTCTGTAGCTCACGCACAGCGATGTATCTCTCGCTTCGACGCGTCCGGTCCAGCACCTGGCCGACGAGCTGACCGCAAGCCGCGTCGATGTCTTCGCCGCGGGTGGTACGCACCGTTACATTGTGCCCGCCTTTGTGCAGGATGTCCTGAAAACGGCGGATGGCGTTGTTGCTCGGCCGCTCATATCCGGAGTGAGGGAACGGATTGAACGGGATCAGATTGATCTTGCACGGGATATCCGCCAGCAACGTGATCATCTGCTCGGCATGTTCGGGCTGATCGTTGATGCCCTTGAGCAGGGTGTACTCGATGGTCAGCACGCGCTTCTCGCCAAGCCTCGAGATATAGCCCTTGCATGCCGCCAGCAGCATGTCCAGCGGGTACTTCTTGTTGATCGGCACCAACTGATCGCGCAACGCATCGTTGGGTGCGTGCAGCGACAATGCCAGAGAAACGTCGATGACCTTGGCCAGCTCGTCGATCATCGGCACGACGCCGGAGGTCGAGAGCGTCACCTTGCGCTTGGAAATCCCGTAACCAAGGTCGTCCATCATGATGTGCATGGCAGCGACGACGTTGTCGAAATTCAGTAACGGCTCGCCCATCCCCATCATCACCACGTTGGTGATCGCGCGATCGATTTTCGCCGGGATGGAGCCGAATGATTTGTTAGCAATCCAGACCTGACCGATCACCTCGGCCGCTGTCAGGTTGCTGTTGAAGCCTTGCTTGCCGGTGGAACAGAAACTGCAATCCAGCGCACATCCGGCCTGCGAGGACACGCACAGCGTTCCACGTCCGCCCTGGGGGATGTACACAGTTTCCACACAGCTGCCCGAGGCGACACGCACGACCCATTTGCGGGTGCCGTCGCTGGAGATGTCTTCACTGACGACCTCCGGGCCGCGAATCTCGGCGCAGGCCTTGAGCTTTTCGCGCAAGGCCTTGCCGAGATTGCTCATGGCGTCGAAATCATCGACACCAAAATGGTGAATCCACTTCATCACCTGACCGGCGCGAAAACGCTTCTCCCCGATGGACTCGAAGAAGCTCTCCAGTTGCGACTGGGTAAGCCCGAGCAGATTCACTTTACCGGTCGTGGCAATCATTGAATTCACCTTCGCTCAATCAGCGAATGCGTGCGCACACTTCGGTGGCAGCAAAGAAGTAAGCGATTTCACGAGCAGCGGAAGCTTCCGAATCGGAACCGTGCACGGCGTTCTCGTCGATGGAAACGGCGAAATCGGCGCGGATGGTGCCGGCAGCAGCTTCTTTCGGGTTGGTGGCGCCCATCAGCTCACGGTTCTTGGCGATGGCGTCTTCGCCTTCCAGAACCTGAACGATGACTGGACCGGAAGTCATGAAAGCAACCAGATCCTTGAAGAAGCCACGCTCGCTGTGCTCGGCGTAGAAGCCAGCCGCTTCGCGCTCGGACAGCTGAACCATCTTGGAGGCGACGACGCGCAGGCCGGCCTTCTCGAAACGGGTAGTGATTTCGCCGATGACGTTCTTGGCGACAGCGTCGGGCTTGATGATGGAGAAGGTGCGTTGCAGGGCCATGTAGGACTCCAAAACTGATGGGTTAAAGCGAACGAGTAAACCCGCGGATTATACGCGGGTTCATGTCAAAAAACATAAGGGTAGAGGGTAGAAGCCCGGATGGCGCCAGGGACCGCCGAACGGTCCCGAGATACCCAACCGGAGGAAAACGAAAACTTCGAAACCGCTCTATTCGGCCTCTTCGATCCAGGCCGACTGGATGGCTTCGAGCACTTTCTCGCCGCCCCGACCGGGCTCATCGGCGAAGCCCGGAAGCTCCACCACCCAGCGATGCAGATCNAGGAAATTNACATAGCGCGGATCTACATCGGTCTTGCGCTCGGCCAGCTCGATGGCGATTTCCTGCACGTCACTCCATTTCAGCTGCATGACGCCCACCCTCAGTGCCCTTCGGAAACCTGATTGATTGTGTACTTCGGAATNTCCACGACGAGATCGGCATCAGCCACCACTGCCTGGCAGGACAGCCGGGAATTGGGCTCAAGCCCCCACGCCTTGTCGAGCATGTCNTCCTCCAGCTCATCGGAAGCTTCCAGTGACTGGAAGCCTTCGCGAACCACGACGTGGCAGGTGGTGCAGGCACAGGATTTTTCGCATGCATGCTCGATGTCGATGCCATTGCGCAGCGCGGCGTCCAGCACCGTCTCGCCGGTCTGCGCCTCGATAACGGCGCCTTCAGGGCAATGGTCGGCATTGGGCAGGAAAATGATCTGCGGCATCTGGGTCAATCCTCGATATCGTTTAGCCGCCGCCCGGCCAGCGCGGCCTTGACGGTCGAATCTAGCCGGCGCGCAGCAAAGGCGTCGGTGATCTGGCTCAGGCGTTTGGTCTGGCGCTCGATGGCCAGCACATCCTGGCTGTCCAGCAATCCGCGCAACTCGGCGACCTGGGAGTCGATCGCCACGCGCTCTTCAGCAGACAGCAAGCGCTCGCCATCGACGGCCAGCGCAGCCTCGACCGCCTCGAGCAGGCGCTGGGCATCAACCAGCTGCTCACGCAACGCCCGGGCGTCACGGTCCTCGTCCGCCTTGCGGAAAGAGTCCTCCAGCATCCTGGCGATCTCGCCATCGGTGAGGCCATAGGAAGGCTTGACCTGAATACTCGCCTCCACGCCGGATGCCAACTCACGCGCGGACACGCTGAGCAAGCCATCAGCATCGACCTGGAAGGTGACGCGAATCTTTGCCGCCCCGGCGACCATCGGCGGAATACCGCGCAGCTCGAATCGAGCCAGCGAACGGCAGTCGGAGATCAGCTCGCGCTCGCCCTGCAGCACATGAATCATCATGGCCGACTGGCCATCTTTGTAGGTGGTGAAGTCCTGCGCGCGCGCCACCGGAATCGTGGTGTTGCGCGGAATGATCTTCTCCATCAGCCCGCCCATGGTCTCCAGCCCGAGGGACAGCGGGATCACATCGAGCAGCAACAGCTCTTCCCCATCGCGATTATTGCCAGCCAAGGTCTCAGCCTGAATCGCCGCGCCAATGGCCACAACCTCATCAGGGTCTATGTCGGTCAGTGGCTCGCGACCGAACAGCTGCCCAACTGCCGAGCGCACTCTTGGCACTCGGGTCGAACCGCCGACCATGACCACTGCGGTAATCTCCTCAAGCTCCACACCCGAGTCCCGCACGGCACGCCGGCAGGACTTGAGACTGCGCGCAATCATCGGCTCGATCAGCGCATCGAAGGTCTCGCGTTGCAGCTCGCCTGACCAGCCGGCATACGCGACATCCACCGCATCCACATCACTCAGATGCTCCTTGGCATCGCAGGCAATCTTCAGCAATTCACGCTGCGCGCCCGGCTCGAGATCGTCGGACACACCGGCACGCTCGAGAATCCAGTCCGCTACGGCATGGTCGAAATCATCACCACCCAGAGCCGTGTCGCCACCAGTGGCCAACACCTCGAAAACGCCCTTGGTCAGGCGAAGAATCGAAATATCGAAGGTACCGCCTCCGAGATCGTAGATCGCGACGACGCCTTCGGCATGACGATCCAGACCATAGGCGACGGCGGCCGCGGTCGGCTCGTTGAGCAGGCGCAGCACGCTGAGCCCAGCGAGCCGCGCGGCGTCCTTGGTCGCCTGACGCTGGGCATCGTCGAAATAGGCCGGAACGGTAATCACCGCACCGACCAGTTCACCGCCCAGGGTCGCCTCGGCACGCTGACGGAGTTCGCGCAGGATCTCAGCCGAGACTTCCACAGGGCTCTTGGCGCCCTGAACGGTCTCGATGAACGGCATTTGCGACTCAGCCTGACGGAAGCGGTACGGCAGCTGTTCGCCCAACTGCTTCACATCGGCCAGCCCGCGACCCATCAGCCGTTTGACCGAACTGATGGTGTTGAACGGATCGGTGGCCGCGGCAAGTTTGGCTTGTGCGCCAACCTCAATNCGGTCAGCGTGATAGCGCACCACCGACGGCAGGATNACTTGCCCATCAGCATCGGCCAACGGCGCAGTGACACCACTGCGNAGGGCAGCTACGAGGGAGTTGGTGGTCCCCAAGTCTATTCCGACAGCCAGGCGCCGCTGATGGGGCTGGGGGGTTTGTCCGGGCTCGGCAATCTGAAGTAAGGCCATGTCTGTCTGATATCGGGCGCAACGCCGGGCGCTGCGCGGGGTTAATCGTCGAGGCGCTCTTCGAGTTGGCGCACTTCCTGGGTCAGCTTGTCGAGAAACTGCATGCGTCGAACCAGACGCTCAGCATCGGCACGCCGCTCAGAATCCTGCCAGATGCGGGCGAAATCATCGTTCAGCCCCTGCTGCGCCTGCTTCAAGCGCGACTTGAACGCCGCTACGCCATCCAGATCGGCCTGCTCATGGAGCTCTTCAAGCTCCTCGCGCAAATGCATCTGCTGCATGAGGAACGCGGGATCCTGAACAGTCGCTTCCAGTGGAACCTCATGCCCCTCGATGGCCAACAGATACCTTGCCCGGCGGCTCGGACTCTTGAGCGTCTGGTAGGCCTCATTGAGGTTGGCGGAGCGCTCAAGGGCCTGACGCTGCTCGCTTTCGCCAGCGTCGGCAAAGCGATCAGGGTGAACCTGNCGAGCAAGCTCTCGATAGCGATCGGCAAGNGACGCGAGATCCAGNTCGAACTCGGGCTTCAACTCGAACAATGCAAAATGACAGGGAGTACCCACGGCGTCCTCAGATATTGAAGCTCTCGCCGCAGCCACACTCGCCACGAACGTTCGGGTTNTTGAACTTGAAGCCCTCGTTGAGCCCTTCGCGAACGAAGTCGAGTTCCGTGCCGTCGAGGTATACCAAGCTCTTGGGATCAATGATCACCTTGACCCCATGACTCTCGAACACCGAATCTTCGGCTGCCGTTTCGTCGACGAACTCAAGTACGTACGCCAAGCCGGAACAGCCGGTCGTACGCACCCCGAGTCGCACACCTACACCCTTGCCTCGCCCGTCCAGCGAACGGCGAACGTGCTGGGCTGCAGCGGGCGTCATGGTGATAGCCATCGCAACCTCCCTATTTAAAGCAGACCTTTCTTTTCGCGGTANTCACGCACAGCNGCCTTGATCGCNTCTTCGGCGAGCACGGAGCAGTGAATCTTCACCGGCGGCAGCGCCAGCTCTTCAGCCAGCTGCGTGTTCTTGATGGTTTCCGCTTCTTCCAGGGTCTTGCCCTTCATCCACTCGGTAGCAAGCGAGCTGGACGCGATGGCGGAGCCGCAACCATAGGTCTTGAACTTGGCATCTTCGATGACGCCCTGCTCGTTGACCTTGATCTGCAAACGCATCACGTCGCCACATGCCGGCGCACCTACCATGCCGGTACCGATGCTCGGGTCTTCAGCGTCGAACTTGCCGACGTTGCGCGGGTTTTCGTAGTGGTCGATGACCTTATCGCTGTATGCCATGGTGCAATCCTCTTAGATCAGGCTGTGCGGCGCTTGACGCCGGTCAGTGGGCTTGCCACTCGACCTTGGAAATGTCGACGCCGTCTTTGAACATGTCCCACAGGGGCGAAAGCTCGCGCAGCTTGGTGACGGCCTCGCAAACCTTCTGNGCTGCGTAGTCGATTTCCTCTTCAGTAGTGAACCGACCGAAGGTGAAACGGATGGAGCTATGCGCCAATTCGTCGTTACGACCCAGGGCACGCAGCACGTACGACGGCTCCAGCGAAGCGGACGTACAGGCGGAGCCAGACGATACCGCCAGATCCTTGAGCGCCATGATCAGCGACTCGCCCTCGACGTAGTTGAAGCTGAGGTTCAGATTGTGCGGTACACGGGCGGTCAGGCTACCGTTCACATAAAGCTCTTCGAGATGCTCGACCTGCTTGTAGAAGCGATCACGCAGGGAGCGGACGCGCTCGTTCTCCTGGGCCATTTCGTCTTTCGCGATACGAAAGGCCTCGCCCATGCCGACCAGCTGGTGCGTAGCCAGCGTACCGGAACGCATGCCACGCTCATGGCCACCGCCATGCATCTGTGCCTCAAGGCGGACGCGGGGCTTACGGCGAACGTACAGCGCACCCACGCCCTTCGGCCCATAGGTCTTATGAGCGGAGAAGGACATCAGATCGACCTTCATCTTCTCCAGATCGATTTCGACCTTGCCGGTCGACTGCGCCGCATCGACATGGAAAAGAATGCCGCGAGAACGGGTCAGCTCGCCGATGGCGGTGATGTCGTTGATAGTGCCGATCTCGTTGTTCACGTGCATGACCGACACAAGAATAGTGTCGTCGCGCAGCGCAGCTTCGACCATCGCCGGCGTGACGATGCCATCCTCGCCCGGTTCGAGATACGTAACCTCGAAGCCTTCGCGCTCGAGCTGGCGAGTGGTATCCAGTACCGCCTTGTGCTCGATCTTGGTGGTGACGATGTGCTTGCCCTTGGACGCATAGAAATGCGCGACGCCCTTGATGGCCAGGTTGTCCGACTCGGTTGCACCGGATGTCCAGACGATTTCACGGGGATCGGCGTTGACCAGCTCAGCAACCTGACGGCGCGCATTCTCCACGGCTTCCTCGGCTTTCCAGCCAAAGGCATGAGAGCGCGACGCCGGATTGCCGAAGTTGCCTTCGTTGGTGAGGCACTCGATCATCTTGGCGGCAACACGCGGATCCACAGGCGTGGTCGCAGAGTAGTCCAGGTAAATCGGCAATTTCATTCAGATATCTCCTATCAGGCAGTCGCCCTGCTCAATCGATGGCGGACGTTTCTATCTTGTCCATATGCGGCGAAGTGCCGCCGGCCTTGCGCATGTCTTGGCGCAGGGCGACCTGCTGCACGTCCTGGCGCTTGACCAGGTCGGCCAGGCTGATGCCGCTGAGGAATTCATGAATCTGCTGGCTGAGGTCACACCACAGATGGTGAGTCAGGCAGGTATCGCCAGAGTGGCAGCCGCCTAGACCTTGGCAACGCGTGGCATCGACCGACTCGTTCACAGCGTCGATGACCTGGGCGACCTGAATGCCGGCCATGTCGCGAGAAAGCTGATAGCCGCCGCCGGGCCCTCGCACGCTGGTCACCAGGCTGCCGCGGCGCAGCTTCGCGAAGAGCTGCTCGAGATAGGAAAGGGAAATACCCTGCCGCTCGGAAATATCGGCCAGGGAGACCGGCCCATGCTGCGCATGCAGCGCCAAATCGAGCATGGCGGTCACGGCATAACGGCCTTTGGTGGTTAATCGCATCGGTCTGCACCAAGCATTACGGTTTGGCGCAATTATGCAATTCCCGAGTATTTGAGTCAACTATAAGACCTATTAATTCAGTAGGTCTTTAGTCTGGAACCAAGCCCGGCCGGAGGCAGCGGGCCGGCATGATACCAGCTGCTGCCAGCCCGCGCACTTCAGGTGCGGGCATCGCCAGCGTCGGACTTCACTTCAACGAAGTCTTCTTCTCGCAGCTCCGGAAGGTCCTTGGCGCAATAATCGCTGCCCAGCGCCTTGAGCGCGCCACACATGCCCTCCAAGCGCTCCTCTACGGCCTGAACATGATCCAGCAACTGCCCAATGGCTCGCGCGACGGGATCAGGCATATCCTCGCTGACGCCATAGGCGTCGAATCCGATCTTCTCGGCAATGGCCTTGCGCTTGGCTTCCTGCTCATCGCTGGATTTGACGATCACCCGCCCCGGAATCCCAACCGCCGTCGCTCCCGGCGGCACTTCACGGGTAACCACCGCATTAGANCCGATCTTCGCGCCCGCGCCGACGGTGAACGGCCCNAGGATCTTCGCGCCNGCNCCCACGATTACACCGTCTTCAAGCGTCGGATGGCGCTTGCCCTTATTCCAGCTGGTGCCACCGAGTGTCACGCCGTGATAGAGCGTCACGTCATCGCCAATTTCCGCGGTCTCGCCAATGACGATGCCCATCCCGTGATCAATGAAGAATCGCCGGCCAATCCTGGCNCCCGGATGGATCTCGACCCCGGTCAGCCAGCGCCCNAGATTCGAGGACATCCGCGCAAGCCACTTGAATTCATGCACCCACAGCCAATGGGACAGGCGATGAATCCAGATGGCGTGCAGCCCCGGATAACAGGTCAGAACTTCGAACGCATTGCGCGCCGCCGGATCGCGATGGAAAACGCTCTGAATGTCTTCGCGCATGCGTTCGAACATCAATCACTTCTCCGCTTGTGAGGCTCGCCGCGGGCAGCCTTTTGTGTCTCGGTGAGAATACCGCGCAGGATATTCATTTCCAGCTTGCTGANACCGCTGCGCCCGTAGAGCCGACGCAATCGGGGCATCAGATGCCTGGGCTTGGNCGGATCGAGAAAGCCGATATCCACCAGAGTCTGCTCAAGATGACCGAAGTAATTCTCCAGCTCGTCGACAGTCACGGGCTGGGCATCCAGCATCGCCGTGGTTTCCAGTTTTTCGACCTTGGTTGGCCGCCCCTCGGCNGCCAACCAGGCCATGCGCACCTCGTAGGTAAGCACCTGCACGGCNGCAGCGAGATTCAATGAACTGAACTGTGGATCAGACGGGATATGGACGTGGTACTGGCAGCGCTGCAACTCCTCATTGGTCAGCCCCGCGTACTCGCGACCGAATACCAATGCGACTTCGCCGCCCCCGGCAGACTGCTCCACGGAAACCGACGCGCACTCCCGAGGATCGAGCAACGGCCAGGGAATGCGCCGATCACGAGCGCTGGTTCCGAGCACCAGACTGCAACCAGCCAGCGCCTCTTCCAGCGTTGCAACGACCCGTGCACTATCGAGAATGTCGGTTGCACCGGACGCCCTGGCCACAGCGTTGGGACTCGGGAAATCCTCGGGATCGACCAATACCAGGCGCGAAAGCCCCATGTTCTTCATGGCGCGAGCCGCACCACCGATGTTGCCGGCATGACTGGTATTGACCAGCACGACACGAATGTTCTGCAGCGACACAATAATTCTCTGCTTGAAAGCGAGCAGAAAGCTTACAGGAAGCGGCTCCCGATCCGCCATCTGCCGCCCCCTGCAACCACCACCGTGACGCTACATGCGCCGGCGCTTTCCTGATAGAATTTCGCGCTTTCTTTAACGACCAGGTAATTGATCCATGCAGCCCATGCTGAATATCGCGCTGCGCGCCGCCCGCAGCGCCGGCGAACTGATTGTCCGTTCCACCGATCGCCTGGATGCAATCTCGGTCAACGAGAAAGAAGCGAAGGATTACGTCACCGAAATCGACAAGGCCGCAGAGCAGAGCATCGTCAATGCGCTGCGCAAGGCCTACCCGAATCACGGCATCCTGGGCGAGGAAGGCGGACTGCTCGAAGGCAGCGGGGACGGCGCCGATTACCTGTGGATCATCGACCCGCTGGATGGAACCACCAATTTTGTCCGCGGCATTCCTCACTACGCCGTCAGCATCGCCTGCAAGTACCGCGGGCGCCTGGAACACGCGGTCGTGCTGGACCCGGTACGCCAGGAAGAATTCACCGCNAGCCGCGGCCGTGGCGCCGCCCTGAACGGCCGCCGCCTNCGCGTTAGCGCACGCAAGAGCCTGGACGGCGCACTGCTCGGCACCGGCTTTCCGTTCAAGGATGGCCAGATGGACAACCTGGACAGCTACTTGAAGATGTTCCGCAGCCTGGTCGGCCAGACCTCCGGCCTACGTCGTGCCGGCGCCGCAAGCCTCGACCTGGCTTATGTCGCTGCAGGCCGCTTTGATGCGTTCTGGGAGTTTGGCCTTTCCGAATGGGACATGGCTGCAGGCGCACTGCTGATCCAGGAAGCCGGCGGCTTGGTGAGCGATTTCAGCGGCGGCCATGACTTCCTTGAGAAGGGTCAGATCGTTGCCGGCAACACCAAATGCTTCAAGGCGGTACTGACCACCATCCAGCCGCACCTGACACCTTCTCTCAAGCGCTGAGAACGATAGCGGCATAAAAAAACGCCCCAACGGGGCGTTTTTTTGTTGCTGCACAATCGCTCANCTCACTGCTGCGATAGCGACAACTGTCCATCCTGCACCGGGATCTGGCTACCCGGATCNCGATCCATGCGTACGCGACCCACCTTGCCGGCGAGGTCGTACTTCACGTCGTAGCCGACGATCTTGTCGTGCGAATCGGTTACCGTGCTGCAACGTGTTTCGGTAGTGGTATAGGTGCTGCTGGCCTGCATGCGGCCCTGCACCTGATTGCCTGCATAACCGCCACCGACCGCACCGGCGACCGTCGCAATTTTCTTGCCGGTACCGCCACCAACCTGATTGCCGAGCAGGCCACCAACCACCGCACCCACTGCTGTACCTGCNATGCGATGCTGATCCTGCACTGGTTTCTGCCGAGTCACCGCGACATCCTTNCAAACCTCTCGCGGAGTCCGAATGGTTTCCTTGATCGGCTCCACCGCCAGCACATCGGCGAATTTCGGCCCGCGATCAACCAGACTATAAGTAGCGAAAGCGCCGCCAGCCGTGGCGACCACCACTCCGAGCGCCGTNCCGACCAACATGGACTTGTTCACTGTGACTTCCTCTTCCTTCGGGCTGCGCCCGTTCCGCAGCNTTGGACTCCTTTAGGCTGCGGAAGTTCGAAGAAGATCAGGGGCGCTCGTCCGCTTCCTCTTCCACCACTGGTGGAATCAGGTCGTCACGGGTGAGCTTCAGCCAGACGAGCAGCATGCCAGCGACATAGACCGACGAGTACGTGCCTGCCCCAACGCCGATCAACAGCGCCAACGAGAAGCCCCACAGATTCTCGCCACCAAAGACCATGAGCGCACCGACAGCCAGCAACGTGGATACCGAAGTTGCCATGGTGCGCAGCAAGGTTTGCGTCGTGGAGATATTGATGTTTTCCAGCAGCTCCGCCTTGCGCAGCATGCGGAAGTTCTCGCGGATCCGGTCAAAGATGACGATTGTGTCGTTCAGCGAATAGCCGATAACCGCCAGCACAGCGGCCAGCACGGTGAGATCGAACGATATCTGGAAAAAGGAGAACACCCCGAGAACGACGATCACATCGTGGAACAGCGACAGCACGGCACCGAGACCGAACTTCCACTGAAAGCGAAAGGCCACGTAGACCAGAATACCACCCAGCGCGAGCAGCATGCCCAGGCCACCCTGGTCGCGCAGCTCCTCACCCACCGCAGGCCCGACGAACTCGACTCGCTTGACGCTCACCGAGTTGGCACTGTCAGCGCCGCGCAATGCATCAGCGATGCGCTCTCCCAGCTGAGGATCGTCGCCCGGCATGCGCACCAGCACGTCAGTAGTCGCACCGAAGCTCTGCACTACAGCGTCGCCAAAACCGGATTGCACCAGCTGCCCACGCACCTGCTCGAGTTCAACCGGGCGCTCATAGCCGAGCTCGATCAGTGTACCGCCAGTAAAGTCCAACCCGAAGTTGAGCCCCTTGACCANCAGGCTCGCCAGTGACGCAACGGTCAGCACCACGGTCAGGGCGAAGGCCACATGGCGGACACCCATGAAATTGATTACGCGTTTCATCGTGCTAGCCCCTTAAATCCACAGCTTCTTGAGATCGCGGCCACCGTAGATCAGGTTGACCATGGCGCGCGTCACGATGATTGCGGTAAACATCGACGTCAGGATGCCGATCGANAGGGTGACCGCGAAGCCCTTGATCGGGCCGGTCCCCATGGCGAACAGGATGCCGCCGACCAGCAGAGTGGTCAGGTTGCCGTCGACGATCGCCGAGAAGGCCCGATCGAAGCCTTCATGGATGGCGCGCTGGATCGACATGCCATTGGCGATCTCCTCGCGGATTCGCGAGAAGATCAGCACGTTGGCATCCACCGCCATACCCATGGTCAACACGATACCGGCAATACCCGGAAGGGTCAGCGTGGCATTGAGCATCGACATCAGGGCTGTCANCACGACCATATTGAACAGCAGCGCAATGGTCGCCAACACACCGAAGAACTTGTAGATCAGCACCATGAAGATGGCGACGAAGAGGAAGCCCCACATGGCTGCCTGGACGCCCAGCTTGATGTTTTCAGCGCCCAGGCTCGGGCCGATGGTGCGCTCTTCTGCGAAGTACATCGGCGCCGCCAGACCACCGGCGCGCAGCAGCAACGCCAGCTCTGACGACTCGCCCTGGCCATCGAGGCCGGTGATGCGGAACTGGCTGCCGAGTGGCGACTGGATAGTTGCAAGGCTGATGATCTTCTTTTCTTCCTGGAAGGTCTCGACGCGCACTTCCTGCTCAACACCATCAACCGTCTGCCGCACATAGCGAGTCATCGGCCGCTGCTCGATGAAGATCACGGCCATGCTGCGCCCNACATTGTTGCGCGTGGCGCGATTCATCAGATCGCCGCCGTGGCCATCGAGCCGGATATTCACCTGCGGACGGCCATTCTCGTCGTAGCTGGCCTGGGCGTCGGTCACCTGATCACCTGTAATGATCAGTGTGCGTTCAAGCTGAACCGGCGGGCGGCCCTCTTCGCGGAACTCGAAGGTTTCGGTGGAAGCACGCGATGCATCTGAATCGGCAGCCAGGCGGAACTCAAGGTTCGCCGTTTTGCCGAGGATACGTTTGGCCTCAGCCGTATCCTGCACCCCCGGCAGCTCGACGACGATCCGATTGGCACCTTGACGCTGAACCAACGGCTCAGCCACGCCGAGTTCGTTGACGCGATTACGCACCGTGGTCAGGTTCTGCTTGATCGAGTACTCGCGAATTTCCGCCAGCTTGGCTTCGGTCAGCGTCAGACGCAGCACGTACTGGCCGTTGCGTTCAGCGGACGTCAGCTCAAAGTCGGTAAATTCCTTGCGGATGAGCGATTGGGCGGCATCCAAGGTAGCCTCATCGGCAAAGCCCAACTGCACCGAATCCTTCAGATTCGGCAGACTGCGGTATCGCACACGCTCCTTGCGCAGCAGACTCTTGACCTCACCCTCGGAGACGTTCAGGCGCGTTTCAATCGCCTTGTCCATATCCACTTCCAGGAGGAAGTGCACACCACCGGAGAGATCCAGACCAAGCTTCATCGGGCTTGCGCCGAGATTGCGCAACCAGTCGGGAGTCGTAGGCGCCAGATTGAGCGCAACTACGTAGGCGTCGCCGAGCGCGCGGCGCACGATATCTTTTGCCGGCAACTGATCATCCTGACGCTCGAGACGCACAAGGCCACCTCGGCCCTGCTCGTCCAGGGACGCAGACTTGACCGCGATACCGCCATCCACGAGTGCTTTGCTGATGCGCTCGAGGTCTGCCTCGCCGATCTCCTGCGATGTGCTGGCACCGGTAACCTGAATCGCCGGGTCATCCGGATAGAGGTTGGGCGCAGAGTAAATAAAGGCGATCGCGAGCACTGCCAGAATCAGCAGGTATTTCCAGAGAGGGAATCTATTGAGCATGACGCAGCCCGTTTAATGAACGCGGGGCGCCTTGCGCGCCCCGTCGATATTGAATGAAGTCAGCTCAGATGGCTTTCAGTGTGCCCTTGGGCAACGTTGCGGCGATCGCTACTTTCTGGAACTTCAGCTCAACGTTGTCGGACACCTCGATCACCACGAAGTCATCGGCGACCTTGGTGACCTTGCCAGCGATACCGCCGGAAGTGACCACTTCGTCGCCCTTCTGCAGGCCGGCGATCAGGTTCTTGTGTTCCTTGGCACGCTTGGACTGGGGACGCCAGATCATCAGGTAGAAGATGACCAGAAAACCGACCAGAAAAACCCACTCGAAACCAGTACCAGCAGGACCAGCAGCAGCCTCCTGGGCATAGGCGGCGGGAATCAGAAAGCTCATGTAGCACTCCTGTTGCAGAAAGGATTGTTTTGTTCTGGCACGTCACGCAAGCGGCGGCGTTGGCAGACCGCGCTTGGCATAAAAGGCGTCGACAAAGGCCGCCAATGTACCCTGTTGAATGGCGTCGCGTAAACCAGCCATAACCCGCTGGTAATGCCGCAGGTTATGGATGGTATTCAACATGCTACCCAGCATTTCGCCGCATTTATCCAGATGATGCAGATAAGCGCGGGAGAAATGTTTGCAGGTGTAACAGTCACAGCTCGGATCCAGCGGAGAATCGTCGTGTTTGTGAACGGCGTTGCGGATCTTGATCACACCGCTATCAACGAAAAGATGCCCATTTCGCGCATTGCGCGTTGGCATCACGCAGTCGAACATATCGACGCCGCGCCGCACACCNTCGACCAGGTCCTCCGGCTTACCCACCCCCATCAGATAGCGTGGCTTATCCGCTGGCATCTGCGGCGGAAGGAAATCCAGCACACGGATCATCTCTTCCTTCGGCTCGCCAACCGACAGGCCGCCAATCGCCAGGCCGTCAAAACCGATCTCGCAAAGCCCTTCCAGCGAGCGCATGCGCAAAGATTCGTGCATACCGCCCTGAACAATGCCGAACAGCGCAGCCGGACTGTCGCCATGGGCGACCTTCGAGCGCTTGGCCCAGCGCAGCGACAGCTCCATCGAACGCCGCGCCACGTCNTCGTCAGCGGGATAAGGCGTGCATTCATCGAAGATCATCACNATATCCGAGCCCAGGTCACGCTGGACCTGCATCGACTCCTCCGGCCCCATNAAGACTTTTGCGCCATCTACCGGAGAGGNGAAGTAGACGCCCTCCTCCTTGATCTTGCGCATCGCNCCCAGGCTGAACACCTGAAAGCCGCCCGAGTCGGTGAGGATAGGCCCCTGCCACTGCATGAAGTCGTGCAGGTCCCCATGGCGCTTGATCACTTCAGTGCCAGGGCGCAACCAGAGATGGAAGGTGTTGCCCAGAATGATCTGCGCTCCGATCGCCTCGATGTCACGTGGCAGCATGCCTTTGACGGTACCGTAAGTGCCCACTGGCATGAACGCCGGCGTCTCGACGGCGCCGCGCGGAAAGGTCAGACGTCCGCGGCGCGCCTTGCCATCGGTGGCAAGCAGCTCGAAGGACATATGGCAGGAGCGAGTCATTGGGTTTCCTCGGGGCCGCGCGGCGCGGGATTGCGGGTGATGAACATGGCATCGCCGTAACTGAAGAAGCGATAACGCTGAGCCACAGCTTCGGCGTAGGCCGCCATGGTCTCCGGATAACCGGCGAAGGCGGAAACCAGCATCAGCAGCGTGGATTCAGGCAGATGGAAATTGGTGACCAGTGCATCCACCACATGAAAGCTCTTGCCTGGGTAGATGAAGATATCGGTGTCGCCACTGAACGGCTTGAGTTCACCATCGCGCGCCGCCGTCTCCAGCGAACGCACGCTGGTGGTACCGACAGCGATCACGCGCCCACCACGGGAGCGACAGGCCGCCACCGCATCGACGACATCCTGGCCGACCTCCAGCCATTCGCGATGCATGTGATGCTCTTCGATACGCTCCACGCGCACCGGCTGAAAGGTGCCGGCGCCNACATGAAGGGTAACGTAGGCCGTTTCCACGCCAGACTCACGCAGCNTCTGCAGCAGCGCCTCATCGAAGTGCAGTCCTGCGGTCGGCGCAGCCACGGCACCGGCGCGCTGCGCGTAGACGGTCTGGTAACGCTCGCGGTCGGCGGCGTCGTCAGGCCTGTCTATATAAGGAGGCAATGGCATGTGCCCGATGCGCTCGAGCAACGGCAGAACATCCTCGTCGAACTNGAGTTCGAACAGCGCATCATGCCGGGCGATCATTTCCGCTTCGCCGCCGCCATCGAGCAGGATCTTCGATCCGGCCTTGGGCGACTTGCTGGAACGGACATGCGCCAGAACGCTGCGATTGCCGACTACCCTTTCGACAAGGATTTCCAGCTTGCCGCCGGTAGCTTTCTGACCGAAAAGGCGCGCNGGGATCACCCGGGTATTGTTGAACACCATCAGATCGCCNGGCCGCACATGGTCCAGCAGATCGGCGAAGTTGCGATGCGANAGCTTTCCCGTTTCGCCTTCGAGCACCAGCAGACGACTGGCGCGCCGCTCCGCCAGGGGATGTCGTGCGATCAGGGCATCGGGCAGCTGGAAGAAAAAATCGGCAACTTGCATGGATCGGAGGTCGGGACGCGGAAAGGGCGCAAATCTTATCCGAAACACGTCGACCTGACCACGCCAAGCGATTGACCACCCCGTCGCGCATCCCTATACTGCGCGCCCACTGTGCCTCGATGGCGGAATCGGTAGACGCAGCGGATTCAAAATCCGCCGTTGGTAACAACGTGAGAGTTCGAGTCTCTCTCGAGGCACCATCAGTGAATCGCTACAACGCAGCCAAGCTGCATGCTTAGCGAAACGGGTAACCGGATCGCCTGCAAATCTAACGCCGTAGCGAAGCTTCAAAGCGCACCAGCCGCATGCAAGCATCCAGACAATCTGGATCGGCAGCACGGCAAGCAACGTCAGCTACATCGCTTTTCCTCAGACTGACACTCGATATCGATGCAGTCGACTCGTGGCATTGCCTCTCTCGCAACAGCGAATAAGGCGAGTTAAAGCCACGTCAAAAAGCGCCAAATGGCGCCGCCTGGACAGGCAAATTCTATGGCTCCGAGGGGTTGGCATTCCCTGGCGAGTTATCGTAGAGTGTGCCCACTGTGTTTGCATGGGTCGCTGTTGAATCGTGACCTGGTGCAGTAGATCTTCAGATCCGCTACTCCGCTCGACTCTCTTACTCCTTGCAACCAGTTCCAGCTTCCTGCTCTGCGGGGGCAATTCTACTTTTGAGTTTCAAGGATACAAAGACATGTCGAATCGTCAGAACGGTACCGTCAAGTGGTTTAACGACGAGAAAGGTTTTGGTTTCATCACTCCCGAGAGCGGTCCGGATCTGTTCGTGCACTTCCGCGCGATCGAAGGCAACGGCTTCAAGAGCCTGAAAGAAGGCCAGAAAGTCAGTTTCGTCGCAGTGCAAGGTCAAAAGGGCATGCAGGCAGACCAGGTTCAGATCCTGGGCTAAGCCTCTTCTCCGAAAAGCCCCTGATGGCAACATCAGGGGCTTTTTTATGCGCGCAATTCCGTAGAATGCGCCGCCCACCTCTTTGATCGAGACACCCAATGCGCAGACACCTGCTCAGCCCGCAGGGCCAGTTTCCCGCCGCCGGCCTGGTACGCCGGCTTGCTGCAATGTTCTATGACAGCCTGCTGTGCATCGCCTTGATGATGGTGGTGACACTGCTCTATCAGCAAGTCCTGCTGCGCCTGCTCTACGGCAGTGAACAGCTGCAGCAGCTCGCGGATGCCGGCCGCCTGGACATCGACCCCCTGCTCTCGACGCTGCTGCTGTTCAGCCTGTTCGGCTTTTTCGCCAANTTCTGGACCCACAGCGGCCAAACGCTGGGCATGCAGGTCTGGGGCATCCGGATCCAGAATGCAGACGGAACCGCCATCGATCTTTGGCAGGCGCTTCTGCGTTTTCTGATNGCACTGGTTTCGCTGCTGTGCCTGGGCATGGGTTATTGGTGGATGCTGCTCGACAAACAGAACCGCACCTGGCACGACATGTACTCGGAGAGCCAGGCCGTTCAGCTACCGAAGAACATTCACAAGAAGTGACTTTGCTCTGCGCACCGAGCCAACACTGACCCAAACCTTGTCGACAGCTCCTCCGGCGGTTCGCGCCGGAGGCACCCGTCATCCCGCCCGACGCAGCAACCAGGCACCGATGAGTGCACAGATGCCCGCTGGCAGCACCACCGCAAGCAACGGCGAGAAGCCGAACACCTGGCTAGCCGGCCCGAGCAAATCCTGAATAATGCGGAACACGAAGCCGACCACTACGCCGGTAAAGATGCGCTGACCAAGCGTGACCGAGCGCAGTGGCCCGAAGATGAACGAGATCGCCAGCAGCACCAGCGCAACGGTGACGGCCGGCTGCAGCACCTTGGTCCAGAACGCCAGCCAGTAACGACCGTTGTTCAACCCCTGCTCGCCCAGGTAGTGGATATAGCGCCACAAGCCGGTGATCGATAGCGCTTCCGGCTCCATCACCACCGTCCCGAGTAGCTGCGGCGTCAGCTGAACATCCCAGCGTTCCTGCGGCGTGCGCACCACCTCGGTGTGATCGCCGCGAAAATGGGTGGTCGAGATATTCTCGAGCAGCCAGTGATCAGCCTGATAGCTGGCGCGACGGGCAAAACTGGACGACAGCAAGCGGCGCTCCTCATCGAAGCGATAACGTGTCACCCCCACCAGCATGCCGCCGGGCTGCACGGCGTTGACGTGCACGAACTCGTTCTCCTGCCGGTGCCAAAGGCCGCGTTTGCTGCTCTGCGCCTCGCCTGCGCCCTGCGCCAGGGAGCGCCGCGCCTGGGCGATGTCCTCGGTCGCTGGCGCAACGTACTCACCGATCAGAATGCCGGCAATGAGCAGCACCAGCATCGGCTTCATCACCGCCACCACGATGCGCCCCAGCGAGACACCAGCCGCGCGCATGATGGTCAGCTCGCTGCTGCTGGCAAGCGTGCCAAGGCCGATCAAACAACCGATCAGTGCCGCCATAGGCAGCATTTCATACAGACGCCGAGGCGACGTCAGCAGCACGTACTGCAGGGCATCGCCCAGCCCGTAGCTGCCTTCTACATCACTCAATTCATCGATGAACGCGAATAGCAGNGCCAGACCCACGATGATGCCGAGGACAGTCAGAATCGCGAGAAAGACATGGACTCCGATGTAGCGATCCAGCTTAACCACGAGCCACCTCCCGCTGCGCACTACCCTTCTTCATCCGCAGCCTGATCGGCTCCCAGTAAAGCATCAACAGGCCTATCGCCAAGAACAGCCCGTGCACCCACCAAAGGCCCAGCGCCATCGGGATTCGCCCCTTGTCCAGCGCACCGCGCACGGCGATCAGCAACGCAAGGTAGGTCATGTACAGAAGGATCGCCGGCAGCAGCTTGAGAAAACGCCCCTGTCGCGGATTCACCTTGGCCAGCGGCACCGCGAGCACGGTAACGACGAACACCAGCAACGGCAATGAGAAGCGCCACTGCAGCTCGGTGCGATGACGGATGTTGTCGCTGCCGAGCAGCTCCCGAGTCGGCAGCGCCTCACGTTCGCTCAGCTCCATGCTCACTTCCGGCTTGGGAAGCAGCACGCCATAGGTGTCGTACTGGATGGCGCGGTAATCGGCCTGCCCCGGGTTGCCGTCATAGCGATAACCGTTTTCCAGAATCAGATAGCGACTGCCATCGGGCTGGACTTCCTGCCGTCCGCTCTCGGCAACCAGCACCGACAGCCCGCTTTCCTTTCCGGTCTGACGCGAGACATTGGTTTCGGAGATGAACACCCCGCCGAGCTCGCTGCGGTCAGCCGACAGNTCGCGGGTGTAGGTTACCCGTGAACCGCCGCGCAACGTCTGAAAGCGCCCCGGCACCAGCGTGTCGAACTCGGTCAGGGAGTCCTGCTGATTGAGGATACGGTCCACCTCGGCGATGCCCTGCGGCGCCAACCCCAGGCTCAGCCAGCCCACCACGACCGCCACCAGGGCGGCGGGCGCCAGGCTGTAGACCAGCAGCCGGCGCTGGCTCATGCCCGTGGCCGAAAGCACGGTCATTTCGCTTTCCAGATAGAGGCGCCCGTAGGCCAGCAGAATGCCGAGAAACAGTCCGAGCGGGAGGATCAGCTGCAGAAAGCCGGGCAGACGAAAGCCCATGATCAGCAACAGCACCCCTGGGTCGAGCAGTCCCTGCGCAGCCTGCGCCAGATACTTGATGAAACGGCCACTCATGATGATCACCAGCAGCACGGCACTGACCGCGCTCATGGTGACCAGCAGCTCTCGGGACAGGTAACGAAAGACGATCAAACCAGACACTCCAGGGTTGTCAGGCTCTGGCGGCAACGCTCAAACTAGCCGCCAGTTGCCGGCCCGCCGGAGCGGGCCGTTGGAAATTGGGTAATGACGCACCTAGCGGACGCGGACCGCAGCGCCGAAACAATCGCCGAAGCATCGACGATTGCAACGTTTCTAGCCTAGCGCAGTCGTTAGCAACGACCGAACAGGCGAACCACCGGAAAAATAAGCCCGGCATTATCCTGCAAACCCGACTCTTTGTCTTGGGGACACCACGTCATGGAATTTGTTGTCAAAAGCGCCAAAGCCTCCACCCAGAAGACCGCCACCCTGGTTCTGCCGCTCGGCGATGACTGCCTTCTCGGCAGCGTCGCGCAGAGCGTAGACAGCGCCAGCGGCGGCGCGCTCAGCACTGCGCTCAAGCGTGGCGACATCCAGGGCAAAGCGGGTCAGACCCTGCTGTTGCATGGCCTGCCCGGCCTCAAGGCTGAGCGCGTACTGCTGGTCGGGATCGGCAAGGTCGACGAACTGGACAACCGCCAGTGGCGCAAGATCGCCAATGCCGCACTTGCCGCAATCAAGGGTCTCGGCGGTGCCGATGCGGCCTTCGCCATGCAGGATGTTCAGATCAAAGGCCGCGACAATTACGGCCGCACTCGCTTGCTGGTGGAAATCCTTGCCGACGGCCAGTACGTGTTCGATCGCTTCAAGAGCAAGAAAGCCGACCCGCGCGCTCTGCAGAAGATCGTCCTGCTGTGTGACAAGAGCGAGCAGCCCGACGTGGAACGCGCGACCCGTGAAGCCTCGGCGATCGCCAGTGGCATGGCCTTTACCCGCGACCTCGGCAACCTGCCACCGAACGTCTGCCACCCGACCTACATCGCCGAACAGGCAAAGCAGATGAGCAAGGCCTACAAGGGCCTGAAGGTCGACGTGCTCGACGAGAAGAAGCTGCGTGATCTCGGCGCCGGCGCCTTCCTCGCGGTTTCCCAGGGCAGCGACCAGCCCGGCTGCATCATCGTCATGCAGTACAACGGCGGCAAGAAGGGCGAGCAGCCGTATGCCCTGGTGGGCAAAGGCATCACCTTCGATACCGGTGGCATCAGCCTCAAGCCGGGCCAGGGCATGGACGAGATGAAGTACGACATGGGCGGAGCCGCCAGCGTACTCGGCACACTCAAGGCCGTGCTGGAGCTGCAGCTGCCGATCAACCTGGTCTGCCTGCTGGCCTGTGCCGAGAACATGCCCAGCGGCGGCGCCACCCGCCCGGGCGACATCGTCACTACCATGAGCGGCCAGACCGTGGAAATCCTCAACACCGATGCCGAGGGCCGTTTGGTGCTGTGCGATGCGCTGACCTACGCCGAACGCTTCGAACCGCGTGCGGTGATCGACGTGGCCACGCTNACCGGTGCCTGCATCGTCGCCTTGGGCAGCAACACTTCCGGTCTGCTGGGCAACAACGACGCCCTGGTGCAGCAACTGCTGCAGGCTGGCGAGAACGCTGCCGACCGCGCCTGGCAGCTGCCGCTGTTCGACGAATATCAGGAACAGCTGGACAGTCCATTCGCCGATATCGCCAACATCGGCGGCCCCAAAGCAGGCACCATCACGGCTGCCTGCTTCCTCTCGCGCTTCACCAAGAAGTTCGCCTGGGCGCACCTGGATATCGCCGGCACCGCCTGGACCAGCGGCGGCAAGGAAAAAGGCGCCACCGGCCGGCCCGTGCCGCTGTTGACCCAGTACCTGCTGGACCGGGTCAACTGAGATGCACCTTGCCGTCGCGCCTGATCCCTCGGGCCGGAGCCGCCTTGCGCTGCCCGGCCAGAGCGGAGCACGTCCATGACGCGGATCGAATTCTACGTCCTGCCCGACGCCAACCCGACCGGCCGCCTGCGGGCGGCCTGTCAGTTGGCGGCCAAGGGCTGGCAACACGGCATGCAGGTATTCATTCGCTGCGTCGATGAAACGCAGTCGAGCGAGGTCGACGAGCTACTCTGGGACTTTCGCGCCGAGCGCTTCATTCCCCACGAGCAGCACGTCGACGACCCGAAGGCCCCGGTGGTGATCGGTGTCGACCAGGCACCTCAATTCACGCAGGGCCTCTTGATCAACCTGGGATCAACGCTTTCTTCGCACATCGACCAGTTCAGTCGGGTCATCGAGATCGTCAACCAGGAACCGCAACTGCTGACCGCCTGCCGGGAGAATTTCCGCCTGTATCGACGCCAGGGCTATGATCCGAAACGGGTCGAGCTTTAAGACCAACCATTCGACAGCAAGGGAAAACCCCTGGCAGCCGCCGGGATGCTCAAGCCCCGGAAACTTCTGAGATGACACCGAAAGCCCCGAACAAACCCGCCGAACTGCTGAGCGATCTCGAGTCCATTCGCGCCCTGCTCGGTGACGATTTTCCAGACGAGGCTCCGGCCGGCGCAGCGCTGGACCCGGACAGCATTCCGCTGCTGTCCGATATCGTCGAGCCAGCGCCTGCCGTTCCGGCCGCGAGCGCCAGCGACGACGAGCCGCGGGAAACCAGCGTGCGCAGTGCGTTTCGCTCCCTGGCCGAACGGCACATCGACCACGAGCTGCGCACCGCGGCCAATCTGATCCTGCAGGAAGTGATCGACGACTTCGTGCCGCAGATCGAGGCGGAACTCAAGCGTCGCCTCGAGAGCCGAATCGAGCGCCTGGTACGCACGCCCCCGCCTCGCTCCTGAGTCATCCGCGACAATGCGCAGTTAATAAGCACGGCCGCGAAATCTCGCGGCCGTTTGCCTTTATACTTGCCCGTTTTTCCGACCAGCCGTTTTAAGGGTCCCGCCGCATGGACAAGACCTACCAGCCGCACGCCATCGAGACTTCCTGGTACCAGACCTGGGAATCGAACAACTATTTCGCCCCGCAAGGTTCCGGCGAGCCCTACACCATCATGATCCCGCCGCCGAACGTCACCGGCAGCCTGCACATGGGTCACGGCTTCAACAACGCCATCATGGATGCTTTGATCCGCTGGCGCCGCATGCAGGGCCGCAACACCCTGTGGCAGCCAGGTACAGACCATGCTGGTATCGCCACGCAGATGGTGGTCGAGCGCCAGCTCGGCGCGCAGGGCGTTTCGCGTCATGACCTTGGACGCGAGAAGTTTCTCGAGAAGGTCTGGCAGTGGAAGGAAGAGTCCGGCGGCACCATCACCCGGCAGATCCGTCGTCTGGGCTCCTCGGTGGACTGGTCGCGCGAGCGCTTCACCATGGACGACGGCCTCTCCGAGGCGGTCAAGGAAGCCTTCGTCCGCCTGCACGAGGACGGCCTGATCTATCGCGGCAAGCGCCTGGTCAACTGGGACACCAAGCTGCACACCGCGATCTCAGACCTCGAAGTCGAGAACCATGACGAGAAAGGTCATCTCTGGCACCTGCGTTATCCGCTGGCCGACGGCTGCAAGACTNCAGANGGCCTGGATTACCTGGTGGTCGCCACTACCCGTCCGGAAACCATGCTCGGTGACGCCGCCATCGCCGTGCACCCGGAGGACGAGCGCTACAAGAGCCTGATCGGCCGTCACGTCATGCTGCCGCTGGTCAACCGCCTGATCCCGATCGTCGCCGACGACTACGTCGACCTCGAGTTCGGCACCGGCTGCGTGAAGATCACCCCGGCGCATGACTTCAACGACTACGAGGTCGGCAAGCGTCATCACCTGCCGCTGATCAATATCTTCGACCGCAACGCCGCGGTGCTCGCCAAGGCCCAGGTGTTCAACATCGACGGGACGCCGAACGACAAGATCGATGCCAACCTGCCGGACGGCTACGCGCACATGGACCGCTTCGATGCGCGCAAGGCCATCGTCGCCGAGTTCGACGCCATGAGCCTGCTGGAAAAGATCGACGACCACGCGCTGAAAGTCCCCCGCGGTGATCGCTCCGGCACCATCATCGAGCCGTGGCTGACCGACCAGTGGTACGTTTCCACCAAACCGCTGGCCGAGAAGGCCATCGCCGCCGTCGAAAGCGGCGAGATCCAGTTCGTGCCCAAGCAGTACGAGAACATGTACTTCAGCTGGATGCGCGACATCCAGGACTGGTGCATCAGCCGTCAGCTCTGGTGGGGCCATCGCATTCCTGCGTGGTACGACGAAGCCGGCAACGTCTACGTTGGCCGCGATGAAGTGGAGGTACGCAGCAAGTACAACCTCTGCAACAACGTCGAACTGCGTCAGGACGAGGACGTCCTGGACACCTGGTTCAGCTCCGGCCTGTGGACCTTTTCCACACTCGGCTGGCCGCAGCAGACCGAGTTCCTGAAGACCTTCCACCCCACCGACGTGCTGGTCACAGGCTTCGACATCATCTTCTTCTGGGTCGCCCGGATGATCATGCTGTCCACTCACCTGACCGGGCAGATTCCGTTCAAGACCGTCTACGTGCACGGTCTGGTACGCGATGGTCAGGGGCAGAAGATGTCCAAGTCCAAGGGCAACGTGCTCGACCCGCTGGACATCGTCGATGGCATCACCCTCGATGAACTGCTGACCAAGCGCACCAGCGGCATGATGCAGCCCAAGCTGGCCGAGAAGATCGCCAAGCAGACCCGCGCCGAGTTCCCCGAAGGCATCGCCAGCTACGGCACNGACGCCCTGCGCTTCACCTTCTGCTCGCTGGCCTCAACCGGCCGCGACATCAAGTTCGACATGGGCCGCGTCGAGGGTTACCGCAACTTCTGCAACAAGATCTGGAACGCCGCCAACTTCGTCTTCGAGAACACCGAGGGCAAGGACACGGGGGTCGACGGCGAGCCCGTCGAGCTCTCNTCGGTGGATCGCTGGATCATCTCCGCGCTGCAGCGTACCGAGAGCGAAGTGAATCGACAGCTGGAGGCGTTCCGCTTCGACCTGGCCGCTCANGCGCTGTACGAGTTCATCTGGGACGAGTACTGCGCCTGGTANCTGGAGCTGGTCAAGCCGCTGCTGTGGGACGAGACCGCAAGCGCCGAACGCCAGCGCGGCACCCGCCGCACCTTGGTGCGCGTGCTGGAAACNGCGCTGCGCCTGGCGCATCCGTTCATGCCGTTCATTACCGAGGAAATCTGGCAGCGCGTCGCGCCGCTCGCCGGCAAGTCCGGTCCGACGCTGATGCTGCAGCCGTGGCCGGAGTTCAACCCGGAGCGTATCGACGAAGCCGCCGAAGGCGATATCGAGTGGCTCAAGGCCTTCATGCTGGGCATCCGCCAGATCCGCGGCGAGATGAACATCTCCATGGCCAAGCGCATCGACGTGGTGCTGGGCAACGCCTCGGCTACCGATCAACGCCGCCTGACCGACAACGAGCCGCTGCTGAAGAAACTGGCCAAGCTGGAAAGCGTGCGCCTGCTCAACGACGGCGAAGAAGCACCGCTGTCGGCCATCGCGCTGGTGGGTGACATGCAGGTGCTTGTGCCGATGGCTGGCCTGATCGACAAGGATGCCGAACTGGCTCGCCTGGACAAGGAACTCGCCCGGCTGGACGGCGAGGTCAAGCGCGTCGGCGGAAAGCTGTCGAACGCCGGTTTCGTCGACAAGGCACCCGCCGAGGTGATCGACAAGGAACGCGCCAAACTGGCCGAGGCCGAACAGGCCAAAGCCAGGCTGCAGGAGCAGCGCGACCGCATCGCCACGCTCTGATCAGGACGCGGTAAACGCAAAAGGCCAGCCCGAAAGGTGCTGGCCTTTTTGCTTAAGGAGGTCATCTTGATTGATGACAAGTTATTACCGGCAACGCTGATACACTATGCCGCACATGAAACACCCCTTTACAAACTGGCAGGCCGTTAAAGCCAAGACGAACAGCTCGACGATGTGAAATGAGCCCCCTGCTGCGAAGCGCAATGCCCCACGTATTTCGCCGAACGCGCAACCGTCTCCCAGGGCAGTCCACCGCCCCGATTTGTTTCACCTCGCTAGCGAATCGTTCCCCTGCCAGCCGCTGAGGCTGCGTCGACACACCCGCATGCCCCGGCAAGGTTCCTCAAGATGGAGTCCCTCCGATGTATGCACTCATGGCTGTCGTGTTCGTCATAGGCTATCTATGCATAGCCTTTGAACATCCCCTGAAGATAGACAAGGCCGCTGCCGCGATCCTGACCGCGGTTGTGACCTGGACCATTCTGGTGCTGGGCGCCGACCAGATACTTCCACTGCTGCAACCCGGCAGCCACAACCCCGGGGACTCCTCGGCGGTGGTGGTCGAATCGCTGCGTCATCACCTGGGAGAAGTCTCGGAGATTCTCTTCTTCCTGCTCGGCGCGATGACCATCGTCGAGCTGATCGACTCCCACGAAGGTTTCAAGGTAATCACCGACCGCATCCAGACCCGCAAGCGCGTGCACCTGCTGTGGATCATCGGCTTCCTCACCTTCTTCCTCTCTGCAGCACTGGACAACCTGACCACCACCATCGTCATGGTCTCGCTGCTGCGCAAGCTCATCCGCGGCCGTCCCGAGCGCTGGTTGTTCGTCGGCGTCGTGGTAATCGCCGCCAACGCCGGTGGTGCCTGGTCGCCGATCGGTGACGTGACCACCACCATGCTCTGGATCGGTAACCAGATCAGCGCTTCCGGCGTGATCACCGGCCTGTTCCTGCCAAGCCTGGTGTGCCTGCTGGTGCCGCTGATCATTCTCAGCTTCCGTCTGCGCGGCGAGGCACCACGCCCGCGTCCTCGTGCTCACCTGGCCGAGAAGCACCCACCGACCACCACCGTATTCGAGCGCAACCTGGTACTCGGTCTTGGCCTCGCTGCCCTGCTCTTCGTCCCGGTGTTCAAGACCGTGACCCACCTGCCGCCTTACATGGGCATCCTCTTCGGCCTCGGCGTGCTCTGGGTGACCACCGAGTTCATCCACCGCAACAAGAATGCCGAAGACAAGCACCCGCTTTCGGTAGTCGGCGTTCTGCGTAAGGTGGACACCCCCAGCGTGCTGTTCTTCCTCGGCATTCTGCTGGCCGTATCCAGTCTCGCTACCGCGGGCCACCTGACCCAGGTCGCGACCGCCCTGCGCGAATCGCTCGGCCACATCTACCCGATCACCTACGCCATCGGCCTGCTTTCGGCCGTGGTCGACAACGTGCCGCTGGTGGCCGGTGCGATGAAGATGTACCCGCTGGTCAGCGAGAAGATGCTGGCTGCAACCGCGGCAGAGGAAATTAGCTGGATGTCCCAGTTCGTCGTCGATGGCAACTTCTGGGAGATGCTCGCCTTCTGCGCCGGTACCGGCGGCAGCACGCTGATCATCGGCTCGGCTGCGGGGGTCGCGGCGATGGGCATGGAGAAGATCAGCTTCACCTGGTACGTCAAGCGCGTCAGCTTGCTGGCCTTCCTCGGTTACACTGCGGGCGCCGCGACCTACATCGGCATGCTCGCCCTGCGCTAAACCGCAGCGAGCCTGGCCAGGTCGCTGCCCCCACAGACGACCTGGCCAGGGACCTTCCATGAC